>Ga0116227_10000015_pt1 | contig 319020 bp, 303 predicted proteins | sample S1TSphgellanicum_FD_89693 | JGI IMG/M metagenome (GOLD analysis project Ga0116227, IMG submission 89693) | Host-associated microbial communities from peat moss isolated from Minnesota, USA - S1T2_Fb - Sphagnum magellanicum MG | ecosystem: Host-associated > Plants > Peat moss > Unclassified... | reverse complement strand
TCTGTAAAAGCAGTAGGATAGGGGCTTAGTCCGCGGATAAGGTTGTATACCTTTTCAACGGGTTTGTTCCAATCAACCTTGCAATCTTCTTTAAATATTTTAGGGGCATGTTTGGGTTCTGTCCCCGCCAATAAATGCGCTTGAGGTTGCTCGGTATATTTGTCACTTTCTACAGCTTTAACGGTTTTAACCAATAAGCCGGCACCCTTATTCATCAGTTTATCGTGTAGATCGCCCGCGGTAAAATCTTCGGGGATGGATACTTTTTCGGTAAACAAAATATTGCCGGTATCAATCTGCTGTTGTAAAAAGAAGGTTGTTACACCGCTTTCGGTTTCGCCATTAATTACTACCCAATTTATTGGGGCAGCACCGCGGTATTGCGGTAATAACGAGGCGTGCAGGTTAATAGTGCCTTTGGCCGGCATGCTCCAAACTACCTCTGGCAGCATACGGAAAGCTACTACCACTTGCAGGTCGGCCTTTAATGCTTGTAACTCCTGTAAAAAATCAGGATCGCGCAGCTTTTCTGGTTGCAGCACTTTTATATTATTGGTAACGGCATATTTTTTCACTGCCGATTCGTTCATCTTTTGGCCACGGCCCGCCGGTTTATCAGGCGCAGTGATCACAGCAACAACTTCGCAGCCAGCCTGGATCAATGCATCCAGCGATGCCACTGCGAATTCGGGCGTACCCATAAATATTATTCTCATTTGTTACTTTGCAAGGTTTTTAGTTGTTCATAGTTCATAGATGATAGTTCATAGTAGAAGTTGGGCAAGATGGATTAAATAGACTTTTTTAATGCCGTAATCATCTTTACTAATGCTTCATACTCATCGTATAAAATTTTGAATTGTTCGTTTTTTATATATCCTCTTTTTTGTGCTATGAAAAGACAGCTAACTACTTCAATAGCAGACCGCAGAGCATAACTGAGGAATAATTTAAATACTGATTTTGTTTGACCTGTTGAACCTTCTGCTATATTCAAAACTACAGAATCTGCCGCTCTCCTAATTTGTGAATTTAATACGAAGACTTCATCTTTTGGGAAAGTCTTTGTCAGCTGATTGATTTGCTCATCTGGTTCTAGAGCCCTTTGCCAAATTTGTAAATCTTCAAATCTAAATGCCATATTTCGTTATGTGCCTTACTACGCTCTATGAACCACTAACTATGAACTACTGGTATAACAAATACTTCTCTCTTGTTTCTTTAAATTCACTTAACGCCGGTTCCCAACTTTGGCGAATCTCGTGCTCAGATAACCCTGATTCTATTTGCTTACGCAAAGTTTCATTACCAACTAATTTGGTAAAATAGGCATTAAAGTAATGGGTTTGATCGGGATAGTTTTTGTATAGGGTGATAAGCCAGCTCAGGTTCAATTTGCCAGTTCTTCTCAGCTGGTCGGTATCGTAATTTTGCAGATCGATACCGTAGCATAACCTGTCTTTCAATGGCGGGTTATCACTTTTACCCGGCATACTTATGGGGGTGAAAGTAAACTTATAGGTGCCTTTAAAACCAGGGTGGCCAACAACTGTGAAAGGAAAGTCGGTACCACGCCCCAGGCTCATTACTGTACCCTCGAACAGGCAAATACTTGGATACAGTATAATAGACTGCTGTGTATTTAAGTTAGGCGATGGATATACCGGTAAATCATAAGCCATTTTGTGGTTATAGTTGGCTACTTTAATAATTTTTAACTTGCACTGTACATGGTTATTAAGCCAGCCTTCGCCATTAATCATTTGGGCATATTCACCAATCGTCATACCATGTGCGATTGGAACCGGATGCATACCCACGAAAGATCTGTACGCTGTATCTAACACAGGGCCATCAACAAGGTAACCATTAGGGTTAGGGCGATCAAGAATCATCAATTCAATATTATTTTCGGCGCAGGCCTCCATAACATAGTGTAGGGTTGATATATAGGTGTAGAAACGCGCGCCAACATCCTGAATGTCGAATATCATCAGGTCGATGCCTTTTAGGTCGTCTGCCGTGGGCTTATTGTGTTTGCCGTAAAGGGAAATTACAGGTAAGCCGGTTTTGCTGTCTATATCGTCAGTTATGGTTGCACCATTAGCGGCATTACCGCGGAAACCATGCTCGGGGCCGAAGATCTTTTTAATTCCGATTCCTAATTTTAAAAGGCTATCGGGGCTAGGCGTAAGGCTTTTACCAATTACCGAAGTTTGGTTAACCACCATGCCGATGTTTTTGCCTTTTAGGTAATCAAGATATTGATAGGTTAAATCTGCACCAGGAATGGGATTGCCTGCCATACTGCCGTAATGATGCAAATGTGTTACCCTATGTGTTGGTAAGTGGCGGGTATTGCTAGCAGTATGCGTGGTTGATCTACGTACCGTTGATTTGTGTTTGGCCGACTTGTGACTAACTGATTTATGGCTAACCGTTTTATGACTGCTTGTGGTGTGGCTGCTGGTATGTTTGGTCTTCTTTTTATGTTGTGCCGCAGACGCGCTGCTTAGCAGACCAAGTACAATTATAAAGCTGAAAAATTTATTCATAGAATGGTATTAAAAACAATGGCGCAATTGCTGCATTTAACTGCAAAAGCGCATATTTGCGAAAGTACAAAAAAAACAAACTGACTTGAGTTTTTCATCATTCATAGCCGGCAGGATCTCTTTTAAATCAAAACGCACTTTCTCTAAATTGATTGTGCGCATTGCCATTATCGGTATTATGCTGGGCCTGGGGGTAATGATACTTGCGGTTGCGATAGTAAAAGGCTTTCAGCAAGAGATAAGGGAACGCGTGCGTGGTTTCTCGGGCGATATACAGGTAATTAAGTTTGATAACAATAACTCTTACGAAAATTCGCCTTTCAGTAACGATCAGCAGTTTATTAGCCATGCTAAAAAGAGTTTTAATATAACCAATGTAATGCCCTTTGCCAGCAAGCCGGGCATTATTAAAGCCAATGATGAGATTGAAGGCGTAGTATTGAAAGGCGTGGACAAAAACTACGACTGGACCTTCCTGAAAAAAAATATCGAAACCGGCTCTATCATGGATTTCAAAGATTCGGTTGAAGCCGGTAAGCAAATCCTAATATCGCGCTATACAGCAGATCGGCTAAAACTAAAAGCCGGCGACAATATGGTGATGTATTTTGTGCAGGAGCCTTTGCGTAAACGTAAATTTACTATCAAAGGTATTTTTAACACCGGGGTTGATGAGGTTGACAAAACCTATGTAATAGGCGATCTGTCGCTCATTCGCAGGCTCAATAACTGGAAGCCGGATGATGTTGGCGGTTTTGAAGTGCGGGTAAAAGATTTTGAATTATTGCAAGCTGCATCTAATCACTTAAATGATATTTTGCCTCCTAAACTACGTTCTTATACTGTTAATGAAACTTACCCAACTATATTTGAGTGGCTGGATCTGTTAGATGTTAATGCCCAGGTGATGCTGGTATTGATGCTGGCCGTGGCCGTAATTAATATGATATCGGCCTTGCTGATCATGATTTTGGAGCGTACTTCGATGATCGGGATGTTAAAGGCATTAGGTGCTACCAACTGGACTATACAACGCATTTTTTTATACAACGCCTCTTATCTGATAGGCGTAGGCCTGCTATTGGGCAACCTGCTTGGCTTAGGTTTGGGCTGGTTCCAATCCACCACACATTTTTTTAAGCTCGATCAGGCATCGTACTATATGAAATTTGTACCGGTTGAAATCACTACACAAGATGTTTTACTGCTTAACGCAGGTACGCTGGGAATATGCCTGTTAGTGCTTATTATCCCATCAATGCTGGTTACCAGAATTTCGCCGGTAAAAGCAATCAGGTTTAAATAGATTTTCAGAAATCCTGCTAACCATTCAGTCACACTATTTTTTTGACGAAAAGCTAAGTTTAAGATTGATACCGCTGGCACCGAAGCGGATATCCTGGGTACCTAAACCATTTAACGGGTATTTTAAGAATGGTTCGATAACCAAGCGTGTGGTTTTACCCATTGGGTAGCCCACTCCGAATGACAGATTAAGCGTCTTAGCAAAATCAAATGAACCAAAATGTTGATTGGTAACACTTTCTTGTGTTTGCTGTGCATTGCTTGCAAGCGCATTTAAGCCCTTACCCGAAAGATCTACTGCACTGTTGTAATTGTTACCATAAGAGTATGTGGAGCGATAGCTTTCATTAATATATGTGCCTGAGCTTATACCTGCAGATATATAGGTGTCATTCTTTTTCGGGTTAAACTGGTACTTAATATTTAAAGGTATATCTAAGCCCACCAGGCTGGCATTATAATTTTTTACCGAAGGGCTTAGTGCATCATCTCTAAGACCTGCACTAACAGCACTATATGATGCAACCGAGCTCGCCGCAGATCTGTTGGCCAAGGCTAAAGCACTGTTATTTATTTGCTGTGGTATATTGTTATTGCTGCTGTAGCTTAACCGGTTTTGGCCAATAGACAGTCCAGTACTAATCTTAAAATTATCGCTGATCTTAAAATCAGAAGTAACACCACCACCCACACCCAACTGGTTTTGGCTACCTTTTGCATAGTTAAAATAGGTTGCTGCGTATAGGCTTAATATTATGGCGCGGTCGCTTTTAACAGTCTCAGCTTTTTTAGTTGCGTTTTTGGCTGCGGCTAATCGCCTGGCATCATCAGCCGCAATCATTTTTAAAACAGGGTCTTGATTTTTAATTACACTAGCTGTTTGTGTTGGTTTGGCAGGTTGCTGTACTATTGCAACAATTGCCGATTTGTTGTCTGCTATACTATCAGCTGCAATATTGCCTTTTGCGTTTAGCGATGGGCTGCCTTTTGCAATGTTTTGATTAGTAAAACTGCTTGCAGCATTATTGGCTTTGATGCCCGCAGGCAAGGTTGTTAAGCCCGCAGTTTGTAAGCCGCCATTGTTTTGTTTAGCTTGATAGCCGTTTGTGATACCACGGGTGTCACCCTCGGTTGTTAATGCCGCAATTAATTCATTGGCTTTACTGTTTGTTAAAGAGGGGCTTCCGGCGGTATTTGCAACGTTAATTTGTTTAGCCAACGAACCTCCATTAACGGTATTGCGCTTAATAGCTTTACCGGTAGTAATCAATAATGATTTTCTATCCGAAATATCGTTGCCAGCAATACTATCCGATTGTTGTGTAGAAGCGCTTTTTAGTTGTTGGGCAGATTGTGTATTACCAGATGATTTTATTGCGTTTTGGGCTATTTTATCTGATGCATCTTTATCATTTGCCAAAATATTCTTACTGTGAGCCAATGTTGTACTATCTATACTTGAATGCTGTTTTTTTATTTGATAAGCTACCAGCGGCGCTGTTTGCGGATAAAAGAACCAAGTACCTAAACATAGTAGTAATACAGCAGCGGCCGAATACCACCACCAGGCAATAATCCTGCGTTTCTTTTCTTCCGGAAACTTTTGGCGCAGCAATTCCCATCCCGCATCTGCAGTATCATCCGTATAGTTATCAAACACGTCCCGGATGCGGTTTTTAAGGTCGTTATCCAGATTATCACTCATGCTTCTGCGCTTCTGCGTTAATAATATTTCTTAATTTCTCTTTCGCCCTGCTCAGGTAAACCCTTGACGAGCTGGACGGTATATCTAAAGTCTCGGCTATCTCATCATGCGTATAGCCGTCAATCTCGTACATGTTAAAAATGGTGCGTTGTATAGCTGGCAGGGCTTCCATCATTTTTAAAATATCAGCGGCATCCAGCCTCCCTGATGAGCTATTAGAACTATGAATCTGGATGTTATCATCAATTTCCAGATTTAGTTGATGTTTCATGTCTTTGCGCCTGCGGTCTATGCTTGTATTTACCACAATAGTACGTAACCAGGCTTTAAATACTTTATTGCTGTCGTAATTATGTATGGCATTAAAAACTTTTATAAATGCGTCATTAACGGCCTCCAAGGCATCGTCGCGGTTAAAACTATAACGCAAGCTTATACCCATAGCATAGCCATAGAACTGTTTGTACAACAATTCCTGGTATTTGAGGCTGCCTTTTTTACATTGTCTGATCAGTTCATCCTCAGCAATGCCACGGGTATTTTGCATTAATTATAGTTCGGCCCAGCTGATGATTGTACTCGTTATTAAGATATTACGCATCAAAAGCTTGCGGTGATACAATGGCTTTAAATTTTATTGCAAAACTAATATATAGGGGTATTTATATCAGTATCTTATAAATAAAGCCCCCAGATGGTCCGGGGGCTTCGATATAATAAAGGAGTTAAAACGTTTACTAATTGGCAGACTTTTTCAAAACATATTGATACGCAAGGGTATCATTAGCTGCTTGTATAATAAAATTGGTGCCATCATAGCCGTACTGATAATTTCCTGACAAGTGAATTTTAGGTAACACGCCGGAAGCATTAGCCGGTATTGTTTTGTCGATAAATTGTATCACAGATGACCCAACCGCGAAATCGCCATAACTGCCCGCGTGGTAAAGCACGGTATCGCCTGTAACTTTGTACCCGGTGGCCTGGCTTATGGTTAAAATAAGGTTCGATCGTTTGGTGGTATCCAGCTTCTGAGTAATATTATTAAGATGCACCACTCTAAATTCACCAGTAAAGGTTCCCGTGGGTACCGCAACAGGGGCATTGTCGGCAGTTTTTGTACATGCACTAAAAGCCATTATAACGAACGGTAGTAAGTAGATTAATTTACGCATAAAATTTTTATTCTTTGCTTGTAGTACGTAGCTTGAAATGTAAACGCTACAGTAATTAAAATATTTTTATAGTTTTTTTGCCTCGTTCCAATAAACGTCCATTTCGGCCAGGGTCATATCCTGTAATTGCTGGTTGTTTTCTTTAGCCTTACTTTCGAGATATTGGAACCTTTTGATGAACTTACGGTTGGTTTTCTCCAGCGCATTCTCCGGGTTAATGTCAACAAAACGAGCATAGTTAATCAAAGAAAATAGTAAATCACCAAATTCTCCTTCGGCTTTTTCGGCATCGATGGTTTCGCCTTCGGGTACGTTAAACTCATCCTTAAACTCCTGGATCTCCTCTTCAACCTTTTCCCAAACCTGCGTTTTGTTTTCCCAGTCGAAACCGATACCACGCGCTTTTTCCTGTATGCGGGCTGCTTTTACCAGTGCAGGTAGAGATGCCGGTACGCCACCTAAAACAGATTTATTGCCTTTTTCTTTCAGTTTAATCTGTTCCCAGTTACGTTTTACATCATCCTCATTATTAACAGTTGTATCACTGTAAATGTGGGGATGGCGGTTAATCAACTTATCGCAAATACCATTAAGCACATCGGTTATATTAAAATTACCGGTTTCCGATCCTATTTTAGCGTAGAACACCAGGTGCAGCATAATATCACCCAACTCTTTACGAATCTCTTCCATATCGTTGCTCAATATCGCGTCTGAGAGTTCGTAAGTTTCTTCGATGGTGAGGTGGCGCAGGCTTTCTATGGTTTGCTTCATATCCCATGGGCAATTGGCCCGCAGATCGTCCATAATAGTAAGCAACCGCTCGAAAGAGCCAGCCGCGGTATCAGAAGTAATAGGAGGGGTGATAGCCATATGTTTTCTTGTAAAAGTAAAAATTAAGAATCAATGATAGAATGAGCGAGTGATAGAATGAGCGAATATTGTATCACTCACTCATTCTATCATTCAAAATTGCTTTACTGCTCTTAGCATTTCGCGTTTGCCGGGTGCGCCGGGGGCTTTCTCTACTTTTAGTCCGAGTGCTTTTAATGTTCGTTTCAGATTACCTGTAATGGCGTAGGTAACAAACACACCACCTGGTTTTAAAAATTTAGCAGTATGATTAATTGCCTCCTCGGTCCACATTTCGGGCTGATTGGCAGAGGCAAAGGCGTCGAAATAAATAACATCGAATAACTGATCGTTGTCAAAATCTTTTAGTTCCCTGTTGTCTGTTTTCAGTTGTGTGTACTGGTTAATTTCGACTTGATGGCTCAGTGATGCAGGGTATTGCATCAAGAAATTTTCCCAAACAGGTGCAGATACATACTCTTCGTATCCTGTTTGGCCAATCATTTCTTCTGTTAGGGGATAAGCCTCAATGCCTGTATAAGTTAGGCTGATTTCTTTAGCGGTGCAATAATCGGCAGTGATTAAAAAATTAAGTCCCGTGCCCAGGCCAACTTCTAAAATACTCACCTCGCTGGTCTCTTTCCCGGCTAAGAAATGGCGTAGGCCTGCATTTAAAAACACATGCTCACTCTCTTGCAAAGCGCCATTACGCGAATGGTAAAGCTCACCAACCTGTTCGTTGTAAATGGTTTTCGAGCCGTCGGCAGTGGTTACAATAGAGAGGTTCATTTTTTTAATGAGTGAATTTTCTTACTAATTTTTATCTTGACACTTGTTTCTACTAAGCGTACTCTACAATCGCCTCACTCAAATCATAAACCGGCACATCGGTAATCTGCGCTGCAATAATACTGCTGGCAGCGGCCGATCTATAACCTGCCGCGCAGTGTACCACAATGGGTTTATCAGTTGGGATTTTTAAAAGCTCTTCGCGTATTTCGGGCAGGGGAATGGTGACTGCATTGTCGAAAATCTTTGATGCGTTAATCTCGTTCCAATTACGCACATCAACAATGGTATATTTCTCGGGGTGATCTTTAAAATCTTCCTGATCCAAAACAGCAGAATGATAGGTTGCGTGATCGGGGCGTAATAATGCACCTTTGATGTTTTTTTCGTAGCCTATTTTGGCTGCTTTTATAATAACAGAATCAAGGCTTTCATCGTCGGCTGCAATCAGGTAGAAAGGTTCATCGGGATTAAGCAACGCACCTAACCAGGTCTCGAACTTACCACCATCTTGGATATTTACAGAACCTTTTACGTGTCCCTTTTTAAAATCTGCCTCGGGGCGAACGTCTATTACCAATACGCCTGGCTCCAATTTGGTGTTATGCGCAATTTTTGGAACCGATGCAATGCTGGCACCAAATGATGGTGCACCTTGTTTATTCAGCTCTACATCATAGCCAAAATAACGTGGCATAAATGGCTGGTCGGCAGTCATCAGATCTACAAATTGCAGTTCGTTCATCAGTTGCAGCGCATAGTTTTCGCGTATTTCTTTGCCGATGGTACTTTGCAGATTGGGGCTCATGCTTTTGCCACATAACGAGCCGGGACCGTGTGCGGGATAAACCACTACATCGTGCGGTAAGCTCATCAGTTTTTCACGGGTTGAGTGGTAGAGTTGGCGAGCCAGTTCTTCTTTCTTAGCAGTGATATTACCCACATTTTCGCGCAGGTCGGGGCGGCCAACATCGCCCGCAAACAGGGTGTCGCCGGTAAATAAAGCGGTACTGCGGCCACGATCATCTATTGCCAAAATACAGATAGAATCGGGCGAGTGGCCGGGAGTGTTAATGGCTTTCAGTTTAACGTCGTTCAATTCGATCGCATCACCATCATCAAAGGTTTGATGGGGATAACCTGCACCAACCAATTTACTCACGTAAATAGTAGCACCGGTTTGATTATGTATTTCGAGGTGCGAACTCACAAAATCAGCATGCGGGTGGGTTTCTATTACGCCAACAATATCGGCTTCGTGTGCCGATGCCAAATCATAATAAGGTTGCGGGTTACGGGCAGGATCTATAACAATCATTTTGCCGGCCCTAATTACGGCATACGATGCGTGTGCCAGGCCTTTATCGTAAAACTGATGGATTAACATTGCTGCAAAGATAACGCATTAATGATATTTTATTATGGGTGCAGCTTATTCTCAACGTCATATTATTAAGTGATTTATCGGGTAAATGTTGAATTAGATTTTTTGATATATGGCTGAATTTTAATTTAGTATATCTTAATATTATTTCGGTATATATGTTTAATATTCAACTGTATATTAAATTATTTAATACGTGGTTTTTGTTGAAAAATAAGTAGATTAATTAGTCCTGTCTTCGGTGTTATTTTTGGTGCTTAGATGTTTATTGTTCTATATTTCAGCAACTTAAACGCTCCAACGTCATGAAGTTTATATTTTTATCCTTAGCTATCGGTTTACTATGCACTATAGATAGCAAAGCCCAGTTTAGCGGTTGCGCCAACCTGGAGACAGGCCCCATCAATAGGCAGGTAACAATAGTTAAAAGTACGGGCAACCCCCAAATGGACCGCTGGCTGGATTGGGAAGGATCCGTATTGCGCAGTTTTTTTGGTGTAAATGCCGGTTTGATTATGTACGACGATTCTTTGGTTAACCGGCCTAATACATTTTTTTCTACCGCGCCAGAATCGGGCGATCATTATGGCGGCACCGTAGCCATAGGTATCAACTACTTGCAAAATATGTACAATTACTCAGGTAGTTTTTCCATGACCCCAATTGTAGCTTCACATCAGTTTGCACATATCTTAGATCTGACTTTAAAGGTAACTCCCCCAATTCACATCTATAAAGAGTTATATGCCGATTATATGGCCGGATGTTTTATGGCCTATAGCTCCAAACAGACCTGGGCAGATATCAGCCACAACCTTAGATGGATTGTACGCGTAGGCGATTACACTGCTATTAATGATCCTGCATACCATGGTACGCCGATGCAACGCATGGCAGCCTTCAAATCTGGCTATGATTGGTTCAAAAGCCAGGCCTTGGCAGGGAAAAAAGTTGTGGCTTTGGATGCCAGTAATGCAGCAAAGCAGTATTTAAATGTTTCGGACGACAGGATGGCGGCGAATGAGTAGATAAATGATAACCCAATAAAAAGCCCCCAACATGTTGGGGGCTTTGATGCTTTGAAAAATTAAGAAGCTGTTACCAGATCTTAATCCGGTCTTCAGGTTTCTTATACATTTTATCGCCTGGTTGCACGTTGAATGCTTTGTACCAAGCGTCGATGTTAGTTATAGGGCCGTTGGTACGGAACCTGCCTGGTGAGTGAGGATCTGTTTGGGTTAACTGGGCAACACGCTCCGGACGAACCATTCCTCTCCATACTTGTGCAAATGATAAGAAGAAACGCTGATCTGGCGTAAAACCATCAATCTTGGTGTTTGATTGTCCTTCTTTAGTTTTCTTGAAAGCTTCGTATGCTACGTTAATACCGCCTAAATCAGCAAGGTTTTCGCCTAGGGTTAAACGGCCGTTTACGTGCATGGTGTCAACAGCAACAAATTGGTTAAACTGATCAACAACTTTGTCTGAACGGGTTTTAAATTTGTCGGCGTCTTCTTTTTTCCACCAATCGCGCAGGGTACCATCAGCATCATACTGGCGGCCCTGATCGTCAAAACCGTGGGTCATTTCGTGGCCTATTACAGCACCGATACCACCGTAATTAACAGCATCATCAGCTTTAAAATCAAAGAAAGGGAATTGTAAAATACCTGCCGGGAAAACGATCTCGTTGTTTACCGGGTTGTAATAAGCGTTAACAGTTGGAGGAGTCATACCCCATTCGGTTTTATCAACTGGTTTGCCTAAACGAGCAATGTTGCGGTTATAGTTCCAGATACCAACGCGTCTTATATTGCCGAAGTAATCGTTACGTTCAATGTCTAAACCGGTATAAGTTTCCCATTTATCAGTATAGCCAATTTTAACTGTAAACGCCGCTAGTTTCTTAAGGGCGCGGTCTTTGGTTTCAGGCGTCATCCAATCAAGGCGTTTAATACGGTCGCCCAAGGTAACCTTAAGGTTGTTTACCAGACCTACCATGTAAGCTTTGGCAGCAGGCGTAAAGTATTGTTCAACATAAAGCTGACCTAATAATTCGCCTAATCCACGATCGGCAAATGCAGTCATACGCTCGTTACGCGGGGTCTGCACTTTTTGGCCGGTGGTTACCATGCTAAATTTAAAGGCTGCATTTACAAACGGAGAGCTTAAGCCACCCGCTGCGCTACGCATAATACCTGCTTTTAAATAAACTTTCCAATCTGCCACAGGGGTAGTAGCTAACAACGCATCAGCAGCTTTGAAAAATTCGGGTTGATCTACCAGTACTGTATCCTGACCGTTTACTTTTAATTTAGGCAATAATTGCGCCCAGTTTAAATGAGGAGTGCTTTGGCTAAATGCGCTAACGGTTAATTTGTTGTAGGTTTTAATTGGGTCGCGCATTTCTACACGGCTCATTTCTGCTTCGGCCAATTTATGCTCAATAGCAAAAATAGTTGCTGCATTTTTAGTAGCATCATCTGCACTGCTACCGGTTAGGGTAAACAGATCGGTGATATATTGTCTGTAGGCGGTTTGGATGCGGGTAATCCGCGCGTCTGATTTCAGATAATAATCACGATCACCCAAACCGGTACCGCCCTGGCCAAAGTTGGCTACATATTTGGTAACCTCTTTAGGGTCCTGGCCAATGCCAAAACCAAACAGCGGGCTAGCCAGTGCGTTGGTGCGCTCGTAAATGATCTCATTAATTACGCCATTTAAATCGGTAATGGCATCAATGCGCTGCAAGTCGGCTTTAATAGGTTCGTAACCACGTTTTTCGATGGCTACGGTATCCATACCACTGGCGTACAAATCACCAACGCGTTGTTTAATGCTGCCTTTGGGCTGGCCGGTTACTTTGCTGGCCGCCTCAACTATACCTAACAGTTTCTTTTTGTTTTCGTCGTTAAGGATGTTAAAACTTCCCCAGCTGGTTTCTTTGGCCGGGATAGCGTTTTGCTTTGTCCATGCGCCATTGGCATATTCAAAAAAGTCGTCGCCGGGTTTAACCGTCAGATCCATATTAGCCGGATCTATGAATTTTTTAGGGGCATCAGTTTTTTTAACGTCGCCTGTTTTGCTTTTAGCGAAGGCTTCTGCACTTAAGCAAAGTGCGCCCGCAAGCATCAGATAAGTTATTCTTGATTTCATAAATTAATTAAGAGGGTCGAAAATTACTGAATTATCAACCGTGTATGCAAATAGCTTAGAGGCCTAAGTTGCCAAAGAGTTACTATCAGCTAAAATATTTTTGGTATGGATCGATGCTAAATCGACAATACGTGCTTTAACGTGATGATTTATAGTATGTTTAAGTCTTTGTAATATTTTTGTGTCACAAAAAAAGCCCCCGACATATCGGGGGCTCTGGGATTTAAAAATTAAGACTTGTTTACCAGATCTTAATGCGGTCTTCAGGCTTCTTGTACATTTTGTCGCCTGGCTGTACGTTAAATGCTTTGTACCATGCATCAATATTAGAGATTGGTGCGTTGGTTCTATATTGTTCTGGCGAGTGCGGATCTGTCAAAATACGTGACGATGCCGACTCTGGCCGTTGGTTGCTTCTCCAAACTTGTGCCCAAGATAAGAAAAAACGCTGATCTGGCGTAAAACCATCGATTTTTGTCTCAGATTGGCCTTCTTTTGTTTTCTTGAAAGCTTCGTAAGCAACATTTAACCCTCCTAAATCGGCTAAGTTCTCGCCCAAAGTTAAACGGCCATTTACGTGGATGGTATCTAACACGGTGAATCCATTGTATTGATCAACCACCATATCGGCACGGGTTTTAAATTTATCGGCATCATCTTTTTTCCACCAGTCGCGCAGGGTACCATCAGCATCGTACTGGCGGCCCTGATCGTCAAAACCATGGGTCATTTCGTGACCGATAACAGCACCTATACCACCGTAGTTAATGGCATCATCGGCACCAAAATCAAAGAATGGAAACTGCAGGATTCCCGCAGGGAAAGTTATTTCATTATTGGTTGGGCTGTATGAGGCGTTCACCGTAGGCGGTGTCATACCCCAGCGGGTTTTATCAACCGGTTTACCTAAGTGACCAACAGACTCATCATAACGCCATGCAGAGATGCGGCGTAGGTTACCTGCATAATCGGTACGCTCAATGGCTAAACCAGGGTAGGTTTGCCATTTATCCGGGTAGCCAATTTTAACACCAAATGCGTTCAGCTTTTTAAGTGCGCGCTCTTTGGTTTCTGGAGTCATCCATTCCAGGCGTTTAATACGATCGCCCAAAACAGATTTCAGGTTATTTACCAGGCCAACCATGTATTGCTTGGCAGCAGGGGTAAAGTATTTCTCAACAAAAAGCTGACCTAAAAGATCGCCAAGGCTACCATTAACTAAGCCAGAAATCCTTTCGTCGCGCGGGGTTTGCACTTGCTGCCCGCTTAATACACTGCTATATGCAAAAGTTGCTTTTACAAACGGCGCGCTCAATGCACTGGCCGAACCACGTAAAATTTCCCATTGCAGGTAAACTTTCCAATCCTCTACCGGGGTGTTAGCCAAGATATCATCAGCAGATTTGAAGAAATCGGGCTGACGAACCAATACCGTGTCCTGGCCTTTCACTTTCATTTTTGGCATTAATTCTGCCCAGTTTAAGTGCGGCGTAGTTTTGCTAAAATCGGCTACCGAAAGTTTGTTATAAGTTTTGTTCGGATCGCGCATGGCGGTGCGGCTCATCTGGATGGTAGCCAGTTTGGTTTCGAGCGCAAAAATAGTCGCCGCATTTTTTTGAGCCACATCTTCGCTGCTGCCGGTTAAGGTAAACAGGGTAGTGATGTATTGTTTATAAGCAGCCTGTACTTTTAAAGTACGTGCGTCGCTCTTTAAATAATAATCACGATCTGGCAGGCTGGTACCACCTTGGCCAAAGCTTACAATATATTGTGTAGGATGCTTAGAATCCTGGCCAACGCCAAAGCTAAACAAAGGGCTGCCCACACCTGCGCTACGCTCGTAAGCTATCTCGTTAATTACGCCATTAAGGTCGCTTATTTTGCCAACACGGGCTAAATCTGGTTTAATAGGATCATAACCTCGTTTTTCGATGGTTACGCTATCCATACCACTCACATATAAATCGCCTACGCGTTGTTTAATGCTTCCTTTTGGTTGATTGGCAGCGCTGGCATCTTTAAGCAGTGAGATTAATTTCTTGGTGTTTTCATCTGCCAAAATGGTGAAGTTGCCCCAGCGGGTTTGCTTAGCCGGGATAACGTTTTTTTTAAGCCATGCACCGTTCGCATATTCGTAAAAGTTATCGCCCGGTTTTACAGTTGGGTCCATATTAGCAGGATCGATATACTTTTTAGGTGGGGCAGGAGCCTTGGCATCATTGCCGTTTGGGCCTGCAGCCCAGGCGTTTGCCGTAAAGCAAAGCGCGCCCACAAGCATTAGGTTTGTAAGTTTTGAGTTCATCGTTTAGTTTAATAAAAGGTTGAAAGTAGTAATAAGGGGAGGATAGGTGCAAGTAACAATTTAGTTGGATGAGTGAGTGTTGGAAATTAATGATAGAAGGAGTGAATGATAGAGTGATAGAATAGGTAGCAGCAAAAGCCTTAGTCAACTATTCACATAATCAACCACTCACTATTCATCGTTTAACCCAAAAACCTTATTTTTGCAACCTATGAGTATTTCTAAGACCTATCAGCCCCAGGAGGCGGAAGCAAAGTGGTATAATTACTGGTTAAATAATGGTTTTTTTAAATCTGTGCCCGACGAGCGCGAGCCTTATACCATTGTGATACCACCGCCAAATGTTACCGGGGTGCTGCACATGGGCCACATGCTTAATAATACCATACAGGATGTACTGATCCGCCGTGCACGTATGCAGGGAAAAAATGCCTGCTGGGTACCTGGAACAGACCATGCCAGTATTGCTACCGAAGCTAAAGTTGTAGCTCTGTTAAAAGAACAAGGCATCAGTAAAAAAGAACTTACCCGCGATGAGTTTTTAAAACACGCCTGGGTTTGGAAAGAGAAATACGGTGGTATCATCCTGGAGCAACTGAAAAAACTAGGTGCATCTTGCGATTGGGACCGTACCCGTTTTACCATGGAAGACGACCTTAGCGATGCCGTTATCGATACCTTTATTCACCTGTATAAAAAAGGCTGGATCTATCGTGGTGTACGCATGGTTAACTGGGACCCGCAGGGTAAAACTGCGGTGTCTGACGAAGAAGTTATCCGTAAAGAAGTAAACCAGAAACTATACTATATTAACTATCCGGTTGTTGGCGAAGAGGGGCATGTAACTATTGCAACCACTCGCCCCGAAACCATTATGGCCGATGCTGCTGTATTTGTAAATCCTAACGACGAACGTTATAAGCATTTGCATGGCAAGCAAGTATATATCCCATTGGTTAACCGTGTAATCCCGATTATGACGGATGAGTACGTAACTATGGATTTCGGTACCGGTTGCCTAAAAGTAACCCCGGCGCATGATTTAAATGACTACGAGCTGGGACAAAAGCATGGCTTACAGGTGATTGATATTTTAAATGACGATGGTAGCCTGAATGACCTTGCCCAAATATTAGTAGGCGAAGATCGCTTTGCTGCCCGTAAAAAGATTGCGATATTATTGCAAGAAGCTGGTGTATTGGAGAAGGTTGAAGAATACAAATCACAAGTTGGTTTCTCTGAACGTACTGATGCTGTTATTGAGCCACGCCTATCTATGCAATGGTTCTGCAAAATGGACCAGATGGCTAAGCCTGCCTTAGAAGATGTATTAAACGGTGACGTAAAGCTGATCCCCGAGAAGTTTGTAAATACCTACCGCCACTGGATGGAGAACGTGCAGGACTGGTGTATTAGCCGCCAGCTTTGGTGGGGCCAACGTATCCCGGCCTGGTATCTGCCCAATGGTAAATTTGTGGTAGCTAAAACTGCTGAAGAAGCTTTAGAGTTAGCCAAAGAACAGACAACAGACAATAGTCAACTGACAACCCAAGATCTTCGCCAGGAAGAAGATGTGGTTGATACCTGGTTCTCATCATGGTTGTGGCCTATCTCTGTTTTTGATGGCTTTAAAAACCCGGATGGCGCAGATATTAACTATTACTATCCAACCAATGATTTGGTTACCGCACCAGAAATTTTGTTCTTCTGGGTTGCGCGTATGATTATGGCTGGTCACGAGTTTCGCGGGCAGAAGCCTTTTACCAACGTTTACTTAACCGGTATTGTAAGGGATAAGCTAGGCCGTAAAATGTCTAAATCACTAGGTAATTCACCCGATCCGCTTGGGTTGATTGAGAAATATAGTGCTGATGGTGTACGTGTAGGGATTTTGTTGAGTTCGCCTGCAGGAAACGACCTGATGTTTGACGATAGCTATTGCGAGCAGGGGCGTAATTTTGCCAATAAAGTACTAAATGCCTTCCGCCTGCTTAAAGGTTGGGAAGTAGATGAAAGTCTTGAAAATATTAACCAGGTTGCTATTAATTGGTTTACTAACCGTTTTAACGAATCGTTAAAAGAAATTGAAGAAAACTTTGCCCAATACAGGCTTTCTGAGGCTTTAATGGCCACTTATAAACTGGTATGGGACGATTTTTGCGCATGGTACCTTGAAATGATAAAACCAGCCTATCAACAACCAATTGATAGTGCAACTTATAGAGCCACAATAGCCTTCTTTGAAGATGTTTTGAAGCTGCTGCATCCGTTTATGCCATTCATTACAGAAGAACTATGGCATGATGAGATTTTCGGCACGCGCAATGAGCTAGACTGCTGTATTGTGGCAAAAATGCCTGAATCTGGGCAAATAAATCCACAGTTAATAGCTGAGATCGAAGCCGTTAAACAAATAATTTCGGGCATCAGAAATATTCGTAACAGTAAGCAGATTTCACCTAAAGAATTGCTTCCATTATCTTTAAAAGCAAATTCGGCCATAAACTATCAGGCTTACGTACCCATGATTACTAAACTGGGTAATATTAGCGAAGTAAGCTTTGTAAGTGAGCAAGTAAGCGGTGCTGCCAGTTTTATGGTTTTAACAGATGAGTTCTATATTCCACTTGCCGAAAACATAGACCCCGTTGCAGAAACCGAACGTTTACGAAAAGAGATGGAATACCTGCACGGCTTCCTTAAATCGGTAAATGCCAAATTAAGTAACGAGCGTTTTATGCAAAATGCTAAGCCGGATATTATAGAAAATGAGCAAAAGAAAAAAGCTGACGCAGAGGCCAAACTAAAACTGATACAAGAGAGCCTGGCTGCTTTGGCAGGTTAATTGCTATATAATTGGTTGTGGGGGTATGTGAATTTGTTAATGCCAGAAAGTTAACATATTTTTAAAATGATATATCCCCAAGTATATTACGGTACAACCAATTTATGCCCGAAGAAGTTAGTTTTTTAAATATATCATTAAGCAAAATACTGCGCAAAGACCAGTCAATTCTGGACCAGGCACGTATTCGTTTGCTTTATTATGGCTTGTGTTGGGCTTTTGTAGCTTACGGATTACTGATGGTAATGATGTATGCGCAAAACAGCCCTATTTATTTTTACGTTACCATTGCGATTAACGTTACCATCGTGTGCATGTTTAAGTATTTAACATGGAAACCCGATTGGCGGCGTATAACGCACGTAATGCTCATTTTTATTACGGTAGTTAACCTCAGTAACGTTTATGTAATTATACAAAACGTTACCTTATCTACCGTGCAGCTGATGATCATTGTGGTGCTGCTTAGTTTCTACATGCTGGGGCAAAGTTTCGGCATGTTTTATTCGCTGGTAAACTTAATCCCTGTGCTGGCCTTTATGGTACTGGAATATCACAGCGGATATATCATCAATTTTAAGCCCGAAAAGCTGGATGGGTCTGTAGGTATTATCACAGTACTCACCAATTTTATAATCATTATCTTTATACACAGCCACTTTTACACAGCTTTTCTAAAGAATATTAAGGAGTTAAAACAGGTTGCTGCTACCCAAAGCGAACTTAATGCCGAGTTAGAAATTGCTAAATCTAAAGCAGAGAAATCATCTTCGGCCAAGTCAGAGTTTTTATCAACCATGTCGCACGAGATCCGTACGCCGTTAAATGCGGTTATCGGGATGACTAACTTGATGATGATGGGTAATCCACGCCAGGATCAGAAAGAGAACCTTGATATTTTAAAATTCTCGGCCAATAACTTACTAGCCATTGTTAACGATGTACTCGATTTTAACAAGATAGAGTCTGGTAAGATTGTGTTCGAAAATATCCGCTTTAATCTCGACGAGCTGATGCACAATATTTGTGGCGGTCAACAAATTAAAGCAGCAGAAAAAGGGCTTGATTTTGAGCTGAATGTTGATAGCGAGTTAAAACACAGAACCGTAATTGGTGACCCTACCCGTATAACCCAGGTTATTTATAACCTGATTAGCAATGCCATTAAGTTTACAGAGCAGGGAAGTATTTGGGTTAACGTAACCTGTATCGAAGATCGCCACAATAGGGTTACGATAAGCTTTTCTGTTAAGGATACTGGTATTGGTATTAAGAAAGAAAACCTGCAAGGCATATTTGAAGCCTTTGCGCAAGAGTCTGTCACTACCACGCGCCAGTACGGTGGCACCGGTTTAGGTTTGGCCATTGTGAAGCGCTTACTAGAATTGCAAGGCGTAAATATGTACGTGGAAAGCAAACCAGAAATAGGTTCGGAGTTTTCATTTAACATGGAATTCCCTGTGCCGACTGATGAAGCACAGGCAAAGAAAATACGTATGGCCGAGTTAACGACATCGGTACTTCAAAACGAGGAACCTGTTGTTAATTTTAGCAATACACGTGTACTAATAGCCGAAGATAACCCGGTTAATGTGATGCTGATGAAGAAACTGCTATCTAAGTGGGATTTGGTACCAACCATTGCAGAGAATGGCGCACGGGCTGTTGAGCTTGTGCAATATGGTAATTTCGATATTATTTTGATGGATTTGCAGATGCCAATATTAAACGGTTTTGAGGCATCTATGGAGATACGTAAACTACCGGATAGTAAAAAATCGAGTATCCCAATTATTGCATTAACAGCTTCTGCCTTGTTTGATATTCGCGAGCAGGTATTTAATTCGGGGATGAATGATTACGTATCCAAACCATTTAAACCAGATGAACTGAAAGGCAAAATGCAGGGTTTATTATCCTTGGTTTAAGCTTTCGAGTTGTTTGTAGTCGGGTAATTCTTTCAGAAAACCATAGCTGTTTTTTTCGAAATCTATTTTAGCACAGTGGTGTACTAATCCGTTGCTTACTGCAAGCAGGGGCACACGATGTACCATGTTATATCGCGCTGCCTGATCAAATACTTTTTGATCTACCGGCACAGATGGAGCTTTACATTCAATCAGTAAGATCTTTTCCCCTGCCGAGTTATGCACCACAATGTCAGACCTACGGGGCATACCGTTTAATCTCAAACCACCTTCTAATTTAATTAATGAGCGGGGATAATTTTTCTGCTTAATTAAGTATTGTACAAAATGCTGCCTCACCCATTCTTCTGGCGTAAGCATAATTTGTTTTTTGCGGATCTCGTCAAATACAAACAGTTGTCCCTTATCATCAGTGATCCGGAAAGGGTAGGGCGGTAAATTGAGCGGCTGTAATAAACTCACGCTGCTAAATTACCAAATCCTGCTACATTATTTGTAATTTGCACCTGTATTGGTATGACTGCTGCTGACATTTTAAAAGACCTTAAGGCCCGTAAATTTAAACCTGTATATCTGCTGCACGGCGATGAACCTTATTTCATTGATGTGGTAAGCAATTATATAGAACATCAAGTGCTACCCGATGCCGAAAAAGGGTTTAATCAAACTGTTTTATACGGTAAGGATACCGATATGATGACAGTTTTAAACGCTGCTAAACGTTACCCCATGATGGCCGATTACCAGGTTGTAATGGTTAAAGAAGCTCAGGATTTAAAATGGGGTAAAGATGATGACGATAAAAAAGGCATCAACCCATTATTAAATTATCTGGACAAGCCGCTACCAAGCACTATCCTCGTTTTCTGTTTTAAATATGGCAAGTTTGATAAGCGTAAAAAAACTTACAAAGCCATTGAGAAAAACGGGTTGATTTTTGAGTCGGCCACGTTGTACGATAATAAAGTGCCTGGTTGGATTGAAGGCTATGTGACGGCAAAAAATTATCGCATCAATAGCCAGGCTTCGGCCATGCTATCTGAATATTTGGGTAACGACCTGTCTAAAATTGCCAATGAACTAGATAAACTAATGTTGAACATTGCCGTGGGGCAGGATATCAGCCTCAAGGAAATTCACGACAATATCGGTATTAGCAAAGAATATAATGTTTTTGAGCTGCAGGCTGCCCTAGCCAGGAAGGATGTGGTGAAGGCTAATCAAATTATTAATTACTTTGAAGCCAACCCTAAAGCCAATCCCATTGTAGTATTAATGGCCAACCTGTATAGTTATTTTAGTAAGGTATTGCAGATCCATTATTTGAAAGACAAATCGCAGCAAAGCATTGCCAAAGAGATTGGCGTAAACCCATACTTTGTTAAAGATTATGAACAAGCGGTACGCAGCTATGATTATGGCAAAACTATGTACATCATCAGCCTGCTGCGCGAATATGATTTGAGAAGCAAAGGGGTTGATTCAACTTCGTCGCACGGGGAGTTGATGAAAGAAATGCTGTTTAAAATACTACATTAGGTGAATGGTTGATTAGATGAGTAATTAATTGAGTTACTATACTGCCACATCCTTAATACTCATTTATTCAATCCTTCTATCATTAATTTCTCTACTCACCTGTATCCGGCTGATAATCGAGGTCGAATTCCAGATCATCGGCATCATATTGGGTAATCAGGCCCGATTCGAGTTTCACTTCTATTAAGTCTTCTTCATCCATTTGCTGGATGTTCACTATTCCTTTTTCGTTTGTTGAGGCAATAATCACTGCATCGCCGTATTCAAACAATCCGTCTTTCATAGTCTGTTATTTATATCAAGCTAACATGACTAATTTGGAAATGTTTAACTAATACGTAATTTGATTAGTGAGAGAATGGTTTCTTTCTGAATGATGGTACCGTATTCACCTGTTCAACACGGTTATTAATTGTCATTAGGTTTCGGTCCAATTCTTCTGCGCTGGTTTTGAGCATTTTTAACGCCTTTTCAAAATATTCGTAACCAGTAAGATCATCCTCTAAAGAGTTAACAATCCCCATTATATTGGCTATTGGCTTACGGATGATGTGTGAGTTGATGTACGCGATTTCGTCGAGATGTTTATTTTTAAGTAAAATCTGCTCCTCATCGCTTTTTTGTCCGGTAATATCCTGAAAGTAAATGGTAAGACCATTTTGGCCGGGATAAACGGTAATGCAAAGCCATTTGTCATAATGCTCCAGGTAAATCTCAAAAGTCGATCTATCACCTGTATCCATGGCATGGTTCAACCGTTGAAAAAGTTCATGTGCTTTGCCATGCGGGCAAACTTTCCAAAATAATTTATTGATGGCTTTTTGCTTCGGGATATTAAAAGTGCTTTCAGCTTCTTTATTCCAATAGGTAATTTGCCACTTGCTATTTACGGTTATAAAACCATCGGTAATACTTTCGAGGGTTTGGTAAACACGTGTCCATGCCTCGCTTAATTTCTGGTCTTTTAGGCGTTGTTCGGTTATGTCGTTAAGCAACACCATTCGACATTTTTTGTTATGAAACATCACGGTATAAGAGGTGATCTGCACATAAATAATCGAACCGTCTTTTTTGATGTGTGTAATATCTTTGGTGACTGTTTGATTGTGCCTTATTTGCTTAATTAGACTTTCCATGTTGGAATGCTCTTCTTTAGGCCTTATATCTGCCAGGGTGATCGACATAAACTCTTTGTAGCTATATCCATAATGTTTAATTGCAGCATCATTAACCTGCAAAAAGCGCAGTGTATCCACCTCAACTATCCACATGGGTTGTGGATTTTGATGGAATAGGATTTCAAAGCTGATATCACCTTCGTTAACGGCTAGTGGCTCATCCATGGGCTAAAAAATAAGGCAGGTTTAACGCCGCCGGTTAGGGCAAAAAAACTACAATTGGTTAAGCCATCAAATAATTGGATTTATGGCTTTACTATAAAGTTAAATCCATTTAGTAAAATAACAAAGGAATTTTAAATATGTGTTAGCCATTGTATTGTAGTTAAACAACAAAGGCTTGCGTATATTATACGCAAGCCTTTATTTAATTTGGGGGCAATTATAATTTTATACCAAAACCAATATTAAATGTGCGTCCATCGGCCGGTAAAATACCTGGACCCGGGTACATGTTAATACGACGAGTGAAATATTTTGCATTAAGGATATTGTTCATGCTTGCCGTAATATGGTAATGCGACAGAAAGCTGTAATTAAACGAAGCATCAAAAACGTGGTACGCAGGTACCAATCCGCTTGCACCCGTAGGGTTAAACGTAGTGTTGTTGGCATCGCTGTAGTTTTTGCCTACGTAGCTATATTGCAGGGTAGTAATTACATGTTTATTTAGGTAGCTTAAACCTGCACGGTCAATCCATTCGGGAGTACCTTCGGCATAGTTACCTACCAAAGAGATGTTTTTAGTCCCTGCAGTTATTGAGCCGCTGGTATAGCGGGCGTGATCATAACTAAAAGAGTTAAATAACCTTAAATCGCTTGGCGACGAGTGGTTGAATGAACGTAATAAAGAAACTTCGCCATAAGCCTCTATACCTTTAGCTACCGCATTGCCAATGTTTGTTGTATATAAGTAAGTTTGGTTGTTGGCATTAGTTTCTGTAAGGTTACCTACGCGGTTGCCATAATAAACGTAGTAAAAGTCGAGATCGTAATTAAAGATATAGCTAACATGGCCACGGTAGCCCAGATCAGCGCTGTAGCCTTTGCTGTCTTTCAGGTTTGGATTAATTACACCTAATTGATCGGCAGGGGTAACATTGGCATAAATATACGGGCGGTAAGCCTGAGAAATATTGCCATAAAGCTGACTGGTTGTAGTAAGCTGATATTGTAAACCAGTACCAAACAGCGGGAAGTTTTTGTTTGATTGATAATTTACAGGGAAGGTAGCGTTCAGGATAACACCGTTCATATCCGTTTTAATGGTCTCGTACCTGAAACCGGGCGTAACCGAAAATTTAGGTGTGATATTAAATACGTTTTCGGCAAATACGGCATAGTTATCGGTGTGTAAGTGCAAGTCTATGCCGTATCCTTTTGTTAAACTTAAGTCGAAGCCAGATCCGGTGGTACCCGTACCTTTTTGATCGCGGGTTGTGGTTTCAGTAAAGTAACGCACGCCTGCAGTGAATGTGCTTTTGAGTGCGCCTAACTGATAGCTGTGTAGCAAGCGGGCTTCTGTGGTAAAACCGGTGTAATAATCGCGGTCAACCTGGCGTGGGTTATAGTTATTTGTTTTGGTGTTAATCGTATCGGGCACGTTTGCATTAGCGATAAACTGTACACTGTTACGCTGGCCCCAAAGCAGGTGCGAAGTAACCTCGAGTTTAGTATTTGGGCTAAAGTTGTAGTTAAATAGTAGGGCTGGTATATTGATCTCGGGATTGAAAAAGTTACGTGCCCTGGTCGATTGCTTGTTATCGGCATTAAACTGGGCATCGGTTAAACCGCCAGCAATTTGCTGGCGATAATTCATGCGAGAAAATTCAAATGCCAGGCTTCCTTTTGGGTTAAATTGGTATTTTAAATGCGCGTAAAAAGCCTGGTAGTTAAATGCTGCATCCGGCCGCCAACCATCGCCAGTACGGCTAGAATAGTAAGCGTAATAGCTTACTTTGCCACTTGTACCGCTAATGGCGTTAAACGAGTTAAAGAATTTGTTAGATCCTGCGGTTTGCTCGCTTTCGATGCCGGATTTTTTAGTACTGTCCGGTTCTTTTAGCTTTAAATTTACCATACCACCAAATTGGCTGCCGAATTGTAATGCCGCCGAGCCACGCACTATCTGTATTTCTTGCACAGCCTGCATAGGGGGCGTGTAATGGTCTTCGGGGTAGCCAAACATATCTGAGTTGGTGTTGTAGCCATTTTGCCTGATATTGGTCTCGATAGAGCGGTGCGTATCGGTACCCCGCGTGCCGATGTTGAGTTGTAAACCTGCACCGTCCATTTCCCAGATGTTAACACCAGGAACCTGGGCAAATATCATGCGGGCGCTGTTGTTGGCCAGATTGGCTTTGCCATCTGTAGGGAAAATGCTAAAGGTTCTTTTACCGGCAAAAATATTAGTGCCGCTTACATTAGGCAGGTATTTAACGCGGCTTTCGCGAATCAATACACTATCTAGTTTAACGGTATCTTTTAAAGCATGCTTTTGCGCGTTCGATATTTGTACGCCACAGATAAGCATTATAAATGCAGTACAAGTTTTTTTGTATAAATTATTCATTAAATGTTGTCTTAAAAATGGGAAATACACAGTAGAACAGCTTATACCAAAAGGTATTTGCGTATGCCATCTGTTAAAAAGAATTGAATTTTTTAAGAAAGCAACATTTCTGGAGGCTGTCCGGGCACGTCCAAATGTGATATAACCGGCTTTATATTTAACCGGGCAGGCGCAGGCTTAATAACCAGCGCTGGCACAGTTATAGCGGCTGTCGCTGTTTGGGGGACATACTTAAGCATAGTGATGCTCTTTAAAGGCATGGCCTGCTTTTTGGCATTTAAAGGCGCTTCGCTTACCTCGCGGGCGTAAATAACATTAGCGTTAATTAAACGGGTGGTTTTGTAATTGGGTACGCACATTACAAAAAGCGTATCGCGCGTCATTTTTAGTTTTACGTAATTGTACCAATTCTCTTGCAGCTGAACTGCTCCGCTGATGCGTTCGTAACGGTTCCAATTGCTGATATGCGGTAGACTAACAGGTATTTTTATCTCAACCAGATCGCTTGTTTTATACAAGTTTTTACTAATCTGCTCTTCATTAAATTTATTAGCCTGGTAAATAAAATATTGAAACACCACCATATAGCCACCTAGGTTGTACAGGTGTATGCTCAATAAAAGTATGGCAATAAGTTTCTTCACTGGTTTACTAAGCAATAATATCGAAAATATGCCTGTAAGCCAAATAGAAATGACAATATGATTAACTATTGTTAAGTATATTTGAGTGCAAAACCTTTGACTGATGAACCAATTTGATAAACAAAGCCCCAGCCTTTTTAAGCTTGGGATGTTTTACTACAATAAAAATGACGCTGACCTATTTGTGCCCAAACCTACCAACACAGGTTGGACGGTTAACTTCGCACGTCCCGGTGCCTGGGTATTTGTTGGGTTGATATTGGTTATTACAATAGCGGCTGAGATTTATTTTAAGTAATGATTGCCCCCCCCGCTATCTAAGCTATTTTATTATAGACCATGGGAAAATTGTAATTGGATTATACAATACTTCGAGTAAAGGATCTTTCTTTTTTTCTGACTCAATACCTGCGAAAATGATATGTATTAAGTCGTCCGCATATCCAGTTAAAAGCTTAGGGTCGCATGAATCAGGCGGTACGACAGAAAAATAGAACAGGATATCTCGTGAACGTTTCTTTTTGTCCGGATATTGGTAGCCAATTAAAAAATCAAGCATGTGTTTGAGATAATTACTATTTAGGGAGTCTTTATCAATTCGGGGAACATATTCTAGTTTGGTGACTTTGTCCTGATCGTCGAGGTGCATTTTAATAAAAAGGTAAGCCCAACCGCATTCCTTTTTTAAAGAGTCTGCGTTCTTGTAATGCTGGGTGACATATGAATTAAATCGCAAGTCTGATTGGGCGTAAGCTATGTTGCCTAAAACAAAACTTAATATAAGCGCTGCAAATATATTTTTCATGAGCCTGAGCATTGATGTCCTTTTGTTCCTTTTAAATAAGCTTGGTTGTCAGAATTAATCTTAATTTGTTGGTATGGAGTTAAACCATTCCAGACATCTGGCGCGTCCTTCTGAAAGCATTCTCATGGTAAACAACGAGTGTCTGGATTAAATATAGCGCTCATTGTTTATGTTGTAATTTTATCAGGTTGTAACTACAATCGAATTGTTTTTAGATCTTGATGATATAATTATAAGCGGCTCCTTTATATTTATAAGCAATTGCGAAACTGTCATTATTGAAATTAGCTAATTGGAACAGGTAGACATCATTTTCGCCTTTAAGCCTACCTTCAATAATAGTGATTCCATTATCATTAGTTATTTTGCTGATTGTAAAAGGTTTGTTAACATCATCTTGCGAAACGTCGCTATCACTCGCCCCTAATTCAAATCTTTTAATTGCTGTAAAATTGGTGTTTGAGCCAATTGAGGCTTTAAACTTTTCGTAATCAGGTAGTTGATTGGAATAAGCGATCCCGGTAAGATTGGTCTCGGCAGTAGAACTGCTTGAAAAATAGCCACCATACTTATTACCTTCAGTCCTTTGGTTAGTTAATAAAACAATATTAGCGCCGAACATTGCAGCCTGGATTTTGAGTTTGCGGTAAGCCCTGTCTTTAACCCGTTCTTGGCTTGAATATACCGTTGTTCCTTTCGATTTAGAACTTACATCATTTAATTTGAATAAACCTCTTACTTCGCTTTCAACCATGGTTGTAGTAACGTTGTTATAGTCCATTACATTTAGTACAGATTTGTAAGATGTTGCTTCAGCAAAAGTTTGAACTCTACCACTCTTGAAAATAATTTTTTGTACTGTGTTTTTATAAACAGTGTTTATTACATCTTCACCCGGAAAGGTGTATTTAACGGCATCAGGTGTGATTTCTTTGATTGAACAGGCGATCTTCTGATTGTTTGAGATGACAGTATCAGTTTGCGCGTATGTTGCTGAGTTAAACGTAAAAAATAAGGCTAAGATAAATAGGGCTTTCGCTCCGTAATTTGATGACCTATTATTATGGCCATATTGTGATGTTTGTTGCATGATAAGGTTAAAGTAAATTTATACATCAAATATAGCAATTCGTTTAAATCATTTACCCATAGTGCCTTACCGTTTTTACAAGGTAGGCTTCATTTTATATTGATTGTCTTGTTATTTTAGAGAGTTCCTAAATTTTAAATTACCACTGCGTTTCATCACCTTTGCAGTGTTTTGGAGGCATAGCAAGCTTCTTCTTTTTAATCGATATATAACATGCAATACTGGCTCGTAAAATCAGAACCATTTAAATACAGTTGGGATAAATTTAATCAGGATGGCCGTACCTTTTGGGATGGGGTGCGTAATTACCAGGCGCGGAACAACCTGCGTGAGATGAAAGAAGGTGACCTGGTGTTGTTTTATCATAGTAATGAGGGTAAGGCTGTAGTTGGGATTGCCAAAGTTGTCAAAGAAGCTTATCAAGATCCTACTACAGATGATAAGAATTGGGTTGTGGTCGATCTTTCACCCGTTGAAACCTTAAAGGTGCCTGTTACTTTAGAAACCATTAAGGCAGATGAGCAATTACAAAATGTAGGCTTGGTTCGCCAGGGGCGCTTATCTGTAATGGGGATGAAACAAGAAGAGTTTGATCGTATTGTAGCCTTAGGCTCGGGCGAGTAGGGTTTTGGACGAAAGACAGAAAGATAAAGGACTTAAGACAGCTTCTGTGCTTGCTGTCCTTTATCCTTATTCTTAGTTCTGATTTTTCTTTCTCTTTATTCCAACTTACGCGCCTTTTTGGCTCTCCATAAACAAGGCTTTTAGTTCTGTAGCGTCATCTGGCTGCATTTTTCCACCTAGTATAAGGCGTAACTGGCGGCGGCGTAGTGCGCCTTCGAAAAGTAATTGTTCGTGTTCGCTCTCAGGTATAAGCTCTGGTACATTTATGGTGTGCCCTTCTTTATTTATAGCTACAAAAGTATAATATGCCTCGTTGCTTTTTATTTTAGTGCCCGATGGCAAATCTTGTGCCCACACATCAAGCCTAACTTCAACCGAAGTATTAAAACCACGGGTAACTTTAGCTTCTATCTTTACGGCATCGCCCAGTTTAATGGGGTGCTTAAAAGAAACGTTATCAACTGAGGCAGTTACCACAACATGGCCACAGTGTTTTTGTGCCGACATCGCAGCGCAAATATCCATCCAGTATAATAAACGTCCCCCCATTAGGTTACCAAAGGTATTGGTATCATTGGGTAATACCAGTTCGTTCATTATTGTATAGCTCTCTGCAGGTGTCTTTTTTAACATAAGCTGCAAATATAGGCAGAGTTAATGATAGATTGAGTGAATTAGGGAATGATAGAATTGATCTAAGTATAGTGAAGAAGAAGTTAATTTTATCATTCACTCATGCTATCATTCAAAATTATCGTTTTGTGGTATTTAGCGATAAGTACCCCACCAGTTCTTCCCAGCGAGCGCCGGGTTGGCGGTAATAAACTAATATCTGGTAGTCGTTCTCGGTTTCGAAATGATTGCCTTCAATAGCGGTGTAATCAGCTTTACCGGCTTTATTAACTAATACGTATTGATAATCGATGATGCCTTGTTTGAGCAAGGTGTTAAAAAAGTGTCTGCCTTTAGCTGCATCAAAATCCATTTTACTATGCTGATCCAATACATAATCATTAAACTTCCCCACCACATAAACACTGTTATCAGCTGTTGACCCAGAAACACCAAGGTTAAAATAAATCTGCGCATAATCGGCATCAACAAGCGGATCGCTGCCTTCCTGGTTACGAACAAAAAAATTACCATTGTTGTCATAAACAGTCAGGTAATTATCCTGATCGCGGCTACGGTCAGCGAGTAATAGAACTGTATTTGCCGTGTCTCTGAAAATACGTGCAATACGTTCAGAATTTAATCTTAATGACCGTGTATCTACATGCCTAAACTCGTTACCTCCGGCAAAATCGTTAATGCCTACGTCGCTATAATCTAACGATGAACCTCTGATATAAGTTGGGCGGGTGTTTAGCTGAGCCGTTTCGCTACGGCCGTTTTGCATCACTAAAATGCGTACATCGCCATAAGGGTTTTGCACCGTTATGCCGTTAAAATTAACCTGGAAGTTGATTTTTTGATTAGTTTGGCGCAATTGTACATCATTCGATGGTACGATCTGAGCTGCAACAGTAGCTCTCGAATTTACTACGTAAAACCTACGGGTTAATATCGGATTGTTAGTGTCGCCGTTTTCGTAAACCTTTAACAGGTAGTTGCCCGGTATTTTAGGCGCAACGTTGCGATTAGGCAATTTTAACTCGTAATGGATATACTTTTGTATGGTACTAACCGAGTAACGATAGTCCATAATGCGGTCTTCGTTGTATGATTGCAGGTACTCGGTAGGGGATATGCGTGATGGGTTCCACTCTGCATCGCAATGCTCTATAGTGTAGTTATAAGTGCGGGTATTTCCGCTTAGGTCATCAAAGCTTAGTAAAAGCTGATCGTTTGAATTAAGGTTGATTACCGGGAAAGCGCCTTCTTTGGTGGTGTTATAAAACTGGATAGTTTTAATGCCGGGACGATAAACGCGGTTATCGTATTGGTACTGCGCCTGCGATTTTTGGACGATGGATGAAAGACAAAGGATAAGTAAAATACTAAGTAATAAACTTTTCATCCTTTGTCTTTGGTCCATAATCTATAATTCTATTAAGCCTCCAGTTCTAAAATTTGGCCAGCCAGGGTTTCCCATTGTTGCTGTACCTGTTTTAGTTGGTTTTGCTTTTGTTTGTATTGGGTATTAGTATCGTTAAGTTTTGTTTTATCGTTGTAAACCTGTGGGTCGGCCAGCTTATTTTCCAGCTGTTTCACTTCTTTTTCAAGGGTGGTGCTTTGCTCTTCCATTTTTTGCAGGTCGTTGTTCAGCTTCTTGATCTGTTTAGCTTTATCATCCGATGGCGATTGTTGCTTAACAGGTGCGGCCTCTTTTTTCTCTTCCTTTTTAGGTTGGGCAGCAATTGCTTTAGGTTCCAGCTTGCGTTTAGAGTTCCACTCTTCATATTCGGCATAAGTACCCGGATATTGTTTGATCTTTTGATCTTCGATATACCAGATTTTATTGGCGATATTATCCAGGAAGTAACGATCGTGAGATACAGCTATAAAGGTACCTTCATATTGTTGTAAAGCCTGGATCAGAATGTTTACAGAAGCCATATCCAAGTGGTTGGTAGGCTCATCCAGTATCAGGAAGTTTGCATCTGCGGTAAGCGCCTTAGCCAATGCCACACGAGATTTTTCTCCTCCCGAAAGTACTTTGATCTTTTTAAATACATCATCGCCGGTAAATAAAAAGCTACCCAAAATAGAGCGTAACTCGGTATCTGTATGTTTGGGGGCGAAGGTTTGCAGCTCGGTTAAAATCTCGTTTTCTAGGTGTAACGACTCTAACTGGTGCTGCGCAAAGAATGTCTTAGTAACGTTGTAACCGGTTTCTGCTTTTCCCGTAAAATCAAAATCGGCACCTGCAACAATACGCAATAGGGTAGATTTACCTTTACCGTTGGCACCGATCAAGGCAATTTTATCACCTTTTTCAATTACAGCATCGGTATGATCTAAGATTTGAAGGTTAGGATAGCTTTTATTCAGTCCTTCGATATTAAATACTGCACGGCCAGATTGCTTTGAGAACCTGAATTTGAAGTTTACCGATGGGTTATCATCATCAACATCATCAATACGCTCCATTTTATCAAGCATTTTGATACGTGATTGCGCCATTTTAGCTTTAGAAGCCTTGGCACGGAAACGCTCAATCAGTTTTTCTTCCTGTTTAATTTTCGATTGCTGATTTTTAAACTCACCGCGCTGAATCTCTTCGCGTAAAGCTTTTTCTTCCAGGTAGAAGGTATAGTTGCCCGCATAAACGGTCAGCTTACCTTTGCGCGATTCAACGGTACGGTTAATAACTTTATCTAAAAACCATCTATCGTGCGATACGATAACCACAGCGCCTTCAAAAGCTTTTAAGTAATCTTCCAGCCATTGTATTGATGGTAAGTCTAAGTGGTTGGTAGGCTCATCCAGTAAAAGGATGTCTGGTGCCTGTAAAAGTATTTTGGCCAGCATCACGCGCATCCGCCATCCCCCAGAAAACTCGGCAAGCTTGCGATGGGTTTGATCTTCGGTGAAGCCTAAACCGGCTAATATTTCGTGTGCTTTGTATTCAATATTGTAGCCATCAAGCGTTTCAAACTCGTGTTGTTTGTCGCTCAATTTGTTCAACAATTCTTCGCTGTAGTCAGTCTCTAGCTTTTTAAGCAGCTTTTCTATCTCGGTATGCAGCTCGTTTTGGCGGGCAAAAGCCTCCATGGCCACATGCAGAATAGATTTATCAGAAGCATAAGAAAGTAGATCCTGGTTTAAGTAACCTATAGTAAGTTCTTTAGATTTGGATACAGTGCCCGAAGTAGGGGAGTAGTCGCCTACAATTATTTTAAGGAGGGTGGTTTTACCGGTTCCGTTGGCACCAATAAGGCCAATTTTTTCTCCCGGTTTTATATGCCAGTTGGCTTCATCATACAGGGCCCTTGCACCAATCTCGAACGTAAGGTTATTTATAGCAATCATTTACGCGCAAAGATACCCTTTTAGGACGAAAGGATAAAGGACAAAGGTGAAAGGATAACACTCTGTTGACTAAGTAAAAGATATATTTTCCAGCTTACCGTCCTTTCGCCTTTGTCCTTTCGTCCTCTTTATTTCACTGTCTCCTGCCAGGCGTGGGCCATCAGCTGTGCACCGGCTACGCTTGGGTGTACACCATCTATGGTCCAATAGCTGCCGGGTGCGGTTTCTTGTGCTTTATCGAAAATGGATTGGTACGGGATCCATACGGCATCGTATTGGTTGGCTATATCTTTTGCTGATGCGCGATAATCATCAAATGCAGGATACCATTTATCGTCAACAGCTTTTACGCCTTTAACAGCAAAGGGCTCGCCGATAATTAATTTTACATCGGGCAAGGCTTGCTTGGTGCGGTCTAATAGTTTTTTATAATCGGCAGTGTATGTTTCTACAGTGGCTTTATAACCACCGGTTAGGGTATGCCAAAAGTCGTTTACGCCAATCAAGATGCTTAATATATTGGGTTTGATACTTAGGCAATCGGCATCCCAACGTTCTGCTAGTTGATATACTTTGTTGCCACTGATACCCTTGTTGTAAATCTGTAGATTTTTACCTGCGTATTTATACAATAAACCACCTGCTGCCTGCATAGCGTAACCACCACCTAAAGCAGCGTTAGTATTGGGCTCTGTTTTGCTTTTATCGCGGCCCCAATCGGTTATAGAGTCACCCTGAAATAAAATTGTATTTCCTGTTTCGATACTTACTCTCTTTTTGCCTGATGAGGCTGCCAGTGCAGATGTTACGATGCCAGGTATGGTAACTGCGGCAACAGTAGCAGTTGCTGCTTTGGTAATAAAATCACGACGAGTATTCATTTTTTTTCGGGTAGTTGTTTATGTAGTTTACAGGTTATGGTTCATAGATCATAAAGAATAGTTCGAGGCGGTACTTGGGTAGCTGCTATGAACCATTTAATTATAATCTATGAACTGTTGAACTAAAGGTAAATATTGTTTTTTAAGTTCAAAGGCCGAAAATAAAAATGGATACATTTGCAGCATGTATTCGTTAATCAAACCCATACTCTTTAAGTTCGACCCCGAACAGGTACATTATTTCGTTACCAAAAACCTTAAAAGATTTAATAGCGCTCCCGGTGGTTCTGCCTTAAGCAGGTCTTTATGGCGTGTTGAAGATTCACGGTTGGAGAAAGATGTACTGGGTTTAAAGTTTAAAAACCCGGTTGGCCTAGCCGCAGGTTTTGATAAAAATGGTGAATATATTAGCGAAATGGCTAACCTTGGCTTTGGCTTTATTGAGGTTGGTACGGTTACGCCACTGCCGCAGCCGGGTAATGATAAGCCCCGAATGTTTAGGCTGCCTGCCGATGAAGCACTGATCAATCGTATGGGTTTTAATAACAAAGGTGTAGATATGGCGGCTGAGCGCATTGCTGCATATCGTAAAAATCAACCCGAAGCACAAAAAGGTTTGATGATTGGTGGCAACATAGGCAAAAACAAAAATACGCCGAATGAGGAAGCTGTAAGCGATTATATTAAATGTTTTGATCGCTTGTTTGATGTGGTAGATTATTTTGTGGTGAATGTAAGCTCGCCGAATACACCTGGCTTGCGTGCCTTGCAAGACAAAAAACCGCTTACCGAAATTCTGAGTACGCTGCAACAACGCAATAATAAAAACGGCGTCCGTAAGCCTATCCTTTTAAAGATAGCACCCGATTTAACAAACGAACAATTGGATGATATCATCGAAATTGTTGCCGAAACTAAAATAGACGGACTGATAGCTACCAATACCACCATCAGCAGGGAAGGCTTAATATCGCCCGATAATGTAGTTAAAGAAGCGGGAGGTTTAAGCGGCAGGCCTTTAACGCAGCGATCAACAGAAGTGATCCGTTACCTGGCAGAAAAATCAAATCGCGCATTCCCTATCATTGGGGCAGGGGGGATTCATTCTGCAGAAGACGCAATCGAAAAGCTAAACGCAGGTGCATCATTGATACAGCTTTATACCGGTTTTATTTACGAAGGTCCGGCGCTCATAGGGCGCATTAATAAGGCGCTTCTGGGGTAAGTAATCGAGAAAATATCATAAATAATAAAAGCGACCATTGAGTCGCTTTTATTATTTATAGGGCATAAAAAAATCCCACCGGTAAGCCGGCAGGATTTTAAAGATTTTTTAAGGAGGTAAAATTATTTACCTGCAACAAGCTTAGCTAAAACAACATTGTTTTTAGCAATTTGGCTGTTTTTTTTCTCTTTAGAACGGCTTCCTAATTCTAAGTTAGTAGCTAATTTAAGAAATTGAACCTCTAAGCGAGATACAGTTTTATTTCTTCTGTCTTTTCTTTTTAAACGTGTAACACTCATCGTCTTAATTTTTTAATTATCCTTTGTGAGGTCGGAAGCGGATTCGAACCGCTGTAAAAGGTTTTGCAGACCTCTGCCTAGCCACTCGGCCATCCGACCATTTTTCGGGATTGCAAAAATAGTAATTAATTAATTGCGTTGCAATTTATTTTAATGTATTTCTGCAAATCTCTGAACAAAATATAGCTGTAGCCATCGCAACATTCAAAGACTCAGCCTTTCCAGCTTGCGGAATGGTTACCGCGGTGTTGATAATTTCTTGTATTTCGGGTCTAATTCCGTTGCCCTCGTTACCCATTATCAGCACGCCTTCGGGGCCAAAGGTAGTATTATAAATATTGTTTCCGTTAAGTAAAGCACCAAAAATATTTAATTTTAATGCAGGCAATGTTTCAGCGAGGTCTGCATAGTGTACCTTTACCCTTGATAGCGAACCCATTGTAGCCTGTACCACTTTGGGGTTGTAAACGTCAACCGTATCTTCCGAGCATATGATATGTTCAAGGCCAAACCAATCTGCAGTACGGATAATGGTACCCATATTGCCCGGATCTTGCACGCCATCTAAAGCTAATGAAAACTTTTCTTTAAGTAGGCTGTAATCTAATACCGGCGAAACTGGTATATTAACCAGGGCTAATACACCGGGAGGAGTTTTTAAGCAACTGATGCGGGCCATATCGGCTACAGAAATTTCCTGAAAGTTTATTTTATTGGATAATTTCAGCAATTTTACAGCAAATTCGGGTGTGTAATATATCGCCTCTAACTGGTAACTTGATTGGGCAAATTCTATCACAGATTTATGCCCTTCAACAATAAACAGGTTATGTTGATGGCGAAATTTTTTATGTTGTAAGGATGTTATTAAACTGATTTGAGATTTTGAAAGCATATACAAAGCGGGCCGGTTACCGCCTTACAATATTAACTATTTTACTTTTGTTTTTGCTTTCGGGTTGTAGCCTTACCCGTAAACTCAAAGGTAATGAGGCGCTTGTACGCCACGTTGCCGTAAAAGGTATTGATAAAGAGTTTGACGAGGCTGCGTTAACCTATATTGACAAAGGTGTAGAACCGAACAATTGGTTAAACCTGCAGTTTTATCTTACGTTTAGCAAAAATGGCAAGAAAAGTATTGGTGATCCCCCATCTTTGCTGGATAGCAACCTCGTGGAATTTTCGCGGTTACAAATAGAGAAATTCTTACATAACAAGGGCTACCTTAAGGCAGAAGTTACCGATTCTGTTGTGGTGAAAAAGAAACGGGCTTCGCTGTTTTTTATCGCCAAAGAAGGGCCGCTGTTTAAAATACGCAAGTTTCAGGACAGTATTGCAGACCCTAAAGTGCGAGCCTTATATCGTGCAAACAGAATCCGTTTTTCGCATATAGAACCAGGCGGCCGTTTTGATACCGATAGTTTGGCTTATGACCGTGATGAGTTTTACCTGGTAATGAAACGCAACGGGTATTTCGATTTTTATCGCCAATACATCAGTTTTGATTACGATTCTACCTTTAACAGCAGTGTTGTTGATCTGAAAGTAATTATCGGCAACCCAGCCGGCAGAAAAGAGCATCCTGTTTACAAGATTAATAATACGCTGATCACTATTGCCAATAGCAGCGGGCGTACAACGGGTAAAGCCGATACCATACAGGTTGATTCACAGTTTAGGTTTGTTGATTTCTCTAAGCGCTTTAAGCCTAAAACGGTCACCACTTACATCTTCCAGAAAAAAGATGATCTGTTTAATATTGATCAGCAAACTTTAACTACTTCACGGCTATCAGAGCTCAATGTTTTCAGAAATGTACCGAACCCGGTTTATAATAAACTTCCCGATAGTACAGACCGTAGGCTTGATACGAAAATTGATATTATACCGCTAAAGCAAATGTCTGATCGGGTAGAGGGAGAGTTACTGTTTAGCGGGGGGCGTTATGGTTATAATATTGGCAATACTTTTACAGATCGTAATATATTTAAAACCACTGCAGCTTTGCAGGTTAAAGTTAACTGGAGTATTCTGTTCGATAATGGGCGTAATTCAACCAATTCGAGCGGTATAGAGAACCAGGATTTTAAGGCAGGGGCCAGTTTAACTTATCCCCGTATTATATCGCCTTTTAATTTGCCTATTTTGGGCAAATATGGCGTGCCGCATACTACTTTCTCTACCAATTACCAGTTGTTTTATCAGAAGGATTTGGTTACCAGGGAGAGTTTCGTTAATTCCCTAACTTATGACTGGGCCGAAACCAGCCGGAAGTTGCATAGTTTTACACCAATTAATATTGAATTTTCGCGGGGGCAAATTGTGCCTGCCGCTATGCAGCAACTATTGGCCACAGGGCGGTATTCTTACATTTACCTTATTGGGCGCACGGTGTTTACCATCGGGAGCCAGTATACCTATCAACTCAATGCCAACAAGTTAAACTCGCTGGAAGATTTTATCTATTTCCGTGGATTTGTTGATATGGGAGGAAATACGCTGGCTTTGTTAAGCAAACTCTGGAATGCTCCTAAAGACACACTCGGTCAACGTAAATTTTTAGGTTTTACATTTTCTCAATACACCAAGCTTGAAGCTGATATTCGGTTTTATAAGCATTTCAGCGGCGATAGGCAGTTTGTTTTCAGGCTTAATCCGGGTATAGGCCTGCCTTATGGTAATAGTAACCAATTGGTATTTGAGAAAAACTTTTACGCCGGTGGTGCCAATGATATCCGTGCCTGGTTGCCACGTACCTTAGGGCCTGGTAACTTTAACAGAGGCTCTTATTATGGCACAGATACTGCAAGCCGTACCAACTTAAAATACCTTGATCAGTTTGGTGAAATTAAGCTAATCGGCAATATGGAGTACCGATACGATGTTACCAATAACTTCTTTGGCTCTAAACTTAAAGGTGCTACGTTTATAGATTTTGGTAACGTTTGGCGCTTACCGGGCGTAGCCGGCACTAGCGAAAATCCTGGTGGAGAGTTTAAATTTGGTAACCTGTGGCAGTCTACAGCTATGGGTATAGGTACAGGTTTCCGGTTGGATCTTACCTTCTTTATATTACGTTTTGATGCCGCCTTTAAATTTAAAGATCCGCAGTTTAGCGGCAGCGACCAATGGGTGCTGATTAACCACTTTAATGAGTTGCTAAAAGCAGGAGATTTTAAGCGTAACTATCTTAATACCAACGGCGAGTCGTATAATTTTATGCAACTTAATTTTGGTATCGGTTTACCCTTCTAAATTCTAGTTACTTTAAAAGAGATTCTTTAATCCGTTAAGCACGCTCTCGAAAAACGTAGGCATGCTCAATCCGTTTGAGTGGTTAAAGTATAGGAATATCAGGAACAGAACAATGGCTATGATGATGAATCGCTTAAATAAATAGCCAATAATAATTAGCGCTGCCGGGATAGCCAGCAGCCACACCCAACTGATACGTACCGGAGTAATATCATCGGCATGCTTGTATAGGTAATATAATACACCATAAGTGCCTGTGTCGTTATGATGCTTTACGTATAAAAAGCTCGAACGCATTATTTTATGGTGATAAAAGGCCGTGCCTTTATCAAACTTCAAGGTATCTTCAAAACCATTCAAGGTAAAAATAAAATTGCCGCTCACTTGCTCGTTAATCTCATTGGTTGAGTCGGCCGCTAAAATGGCAACCTCATCTTTTGCAAAGGGATTAGATTTTACGATGAAATGCTTGATAACGATAGCATCAGCATAGCTAAAGTGAATAGCTAATAATAACAGTGCGGTAAGGATGAATTTTATTTTCATGGTTTAAAAAAAGATAACAGGTTAACCGTTACTTGATGTTAAAAATAGTAATTTATTTAGCTGTTAAGCATGTAAATACTAAAGTTAAGTACAGATGCAAAACTTACCCATAATAAATAGGGCAAAAATAACCACGCCGCTGCCTTGCTAAACTTGCCAAAACTATACATGTTGAAGATGATAAACACCCATAATAGCAAGATAATAACAAGTGCGCCCAATATCTGATGCATGCCAAAAAATACAATAGACCAGGAAAAATTAAGCAGTAGCTGCACAAAATAAATGGCTTTTGTAAAGGTGTAAACAGGTGTACGGTTCCTGCGTTTCCAAACGAGGTAGGCGGCTATGGCTATCATGATATAGATAAGCGTCCATGCGATTGGAAATAACCACGAGGGTGGCGTAAAAGATGGTTTATGTAGCGTTTGATACCATGTTGGTATTTCTGGCCGGGTAAATACCGAGGCTATATAGCCAATTACCAGCGTAATAGCTAAGCTGATAATAAACGGGATGAGTTGGAATTTTTTAGAGCGTGGGTGTAGCATAGTGATGTTGTTTTTATTTTGGGTGACTTTATCCTTAGGCACCCGAAAGATGGAACGGAAGCCTTGTCCGCATGTTGTGAGTGTCTCAACATGGCACCCATTTTATTGCCGCGATGTTTGCAATATTCTCAAATCAAAAGCCTCGTCAATACCAAACTCCTGCCGATCTGCCGGGAGACTTAAAACTCCGTCAGCCAAAGCTAAATTAACCATATCGCCAGAGGTGGAGCTTTCAATTGGCATGGCAATTAACCTACCCTGATCAAAAGATAGCTTTACTAAAGCATGTAGCGTGAGGTTGGGTTTAAAATTAACTGGTTTGCCCAGGAATGCTTTCACGGTTGGCTGAATTATCCCGAGAGCAACGCTTAACCAAGCCTTGAAGTAAAGCTGATAACATACAAATGTAGAAGCTGGATTACCCGGAAAACCAAATATTAAAGCTTGATTAGGCATGTAACCAAACAAAAACGGCTTACCAGGGCGTTGGGCTATTCCGTGAAAAATGGTTTGCATCTTTAAGCGCTCCAGTACTCTGGGCAGGTGATCAAATTTCCCCTTAGATACAGCACCAGATAGCAGCACAACATCATAATAATTGGTGATGGTTAGCAACTCTTCAAACATTACTTGTGGCTCATCACACAAGTGATAGCGTTGCGCATTTATGCCTTCGTTTTGTAATGCCGCAACGAGCATATAACTGTTTGACTGCCTGATCTGATGTGGAAGTGGTTGCTGATCAACCTCCACCAGTTCATCACCCGTAGCACAAACTGCTACTTTGGGTAGGCACTTAACCAATACTTTACTTAGGCCCGAGGCTGCGATGAGGCCTATAATAGCAGATGTAATTTTATTGCCAGCAGACACCAATACATCGCCTTGTTTACTGTCTGTGCCCTCTAAATGTACGTTTTGCAGTATCTGAACTTCTTCGATATGTACATTGGCAAATCCATCTTTAATATCGCATTGTTCATACTGGATTACCACATCGGTACCCGATGGTAGCATAGCGCCCGTCATTACTTCGAGGCAGTTATTGCCATCCTGTAGTTTTTGTTGAGTTTGACCGGCTGCCTGTATACCTTCTATTTTGAAAACTCGCTTACCTTTAAAAAAAGCTTTACTATCAATGGCGATGCCATCCATCGTCACCCGGTTAAAGGGTGGATAGGGGCGATCTGCCAAAATATCCTGTGCCAAAATACGATCGGTTGATTGAAGGATCTCTACCTCTTCATTGCCAAAATCGCGGATCTGTGAACGCACGAGCTGTAAGGCTTCTTGTACCGAAATCATTTAAACGTTTTGTTTAGGATATTCAACTAATTGGTCGCCCACTTCATCAAACCAGGTTTCTAAACCACCAACCACGTTGTAAACAACACTACCCGGAAGTGCATCGGCAATTACTGTTGCAGCCTTAGCACTGCGCCCGCCTATTTGGCAAATGGTAACCAACGGTATGTTAGCAGGTAGTTCAGTTAGATGTTCGCTTAAGGTAGAAAGCGGGAAATGGTGAGAGCCTTCAAGGTGCTCCTCATTAAACTCTTTCAGTTCGCGTACATCGATCAAAAAGAAAGGCTTATTATCGGTATACCATTTAAAAAGCTCTTCTACCTCGAGGTGGCCACCAGTAGCAGCATTGGGTACATCATAAGTGTTTTGCAGAGTAGTAATATTTAAGTTTTCGGGCTTGGCTTTGAGTTTGATCTTGTACTGATCGTTATGTTCAAAGTCAAATATTTGCAAGTAGCCTGATAGTGTTTCTCCTATACCTGTTATTACCTTTACAGCCTGCAAAGCTTGCTGGCAGCCAACAATGCCTGGAGTTACGCCAAGTACTCCTGCAGTATTACAATCAGGTATTTCGTGGGCAGCGGGTATGGTAGGATAAAGGCAACGATAGGTTGGGCCACCATTATAATTAAACACGCTTACATGACCCTCGTACTGCTGCACTGCACCATAAATATAGGGCTTACCGAGTATTACGCAGGCATCGTTAACCAGGTATCGTGTACCGAAATTATCGCTGGCATCAATTACCAGATCATAATTTTTGATGGAATCTAAGGCATTAGCAACTGTTAAATAGCAGGGAAATGATTGTAACTGAACTTCCGTATTTAACTTGCTCAGCTTGTGGGTTGCTACATCTGCTTTAAGTCGGCCAACTTCATCTTCGGTATATAAAACCTGGCGATGAAGGTTGCTGAGGCTGATGGCATCGCCATCCATAATGCCGATGGCGCCTATGCCCATACCGGTTAGGTATTGTAATACAGGTACACCTAGTCCGCCTGCACCAATCACCAATACTTTGGCTTGTGTAAGCTTATCCTGAGCCTCCTGACCGAAACCTGCCAGTTGTGTTTGCCTGCTGTATCTGCTACTCATGTTTGTTTTGATATAATTTATCCGCCCAGGGCCGACATCGAGGTGTGAATAATTTCATGGCTTAATGCTTCGGCGGCAAATCCATCTTTTTCGCGTTTGGCAACTGCGTCTAGTAATACTTGCTTTAAATCTTCGGCATTTGCACCATTGCGCAATATGTCGCGCAGGTTAGCTACAGGAGGCCCATATAAACAGGTGCGCAAGTCGCCGGTAGCTGATAAACGTACGCGGTTACAGGTGCCGCAAAACGTACGGCTGAAAGATGGTATGATACCAAAACCGCCTTTATAACCCGGTATTTTATAGTTTATAGATGTTGAATTATCATCGCTGATTAACCGTGTAATATCTGTGTATTGCTGCTCTATATGTTCGTAGATCTTTTTATAATCCCACCCCGAATAACCTGATACCTCGGTTCCGTTGAAAGGCATTTCCTCTAAAAAGCGAACTGATAGCAGGTAATCCCTGGTCAATTCTATAAAAGGAATAATGTCTTCGATATTCTTATTCTCAGCTACAACACAGTTGAGTTTGATCTCGAAGCCATCATCTAATAAGCCTAAAATCCCTCTGTAAACGGTATCAAAACTATCGCGACGGGTGATGCGGTGAAAGCGGTCTGCATCCAGCGAATCCAGGCTGATATTGATTTTTCGGATTCCCATTTCTTTTAAAGCCGACTGATGTTTGGCTGATAAGGTGCCATTGGAGGTAACAACGATCTCCCTCAAGCCATTCAATTCACTTATCTTATATAAAAAAGGGATAATCCCGTTACGAACAAAAGGTTCGCCGCCTGTGATACGGATTTTATCAATACCCAGATCAACAAAGAGGGAAGATAGCTGGTACATCTCGTCGAAAGAAAGCAACTCTTTGCGCGGGGCAAAGTTGATTCCTTCTTCGGGCATGCAGTAATAGCACCTGAAGTTGCAACGGTCGGTAACCGAAAGCCGCAGGTAATTTAAACGGCGGCCATGCTGATCAACTAATAAACTTTCTTTCATTATTTATGGATGGGCATTTACCCAAACACTATTGTCTTGGTAATATTCTTTTTTCCAGATAGGCACTGTCTTTTTCAATTCATCAATCAGCCATCGGCAAGCCTCAAAAGATGCGTCGCGGTGTGCCGATGATACACCGATTACTACCACCGGTTCGCCCGGTAACTTAGAGCCAACAGCATGAATAAGGGCTACTTCATACAGCGGCCATTTTTCTTTGGCTTGTAGGCCCAATTTTTCCATTTCTTTTAACGCCATGGGCTTATAGGCTTCAAAATCGAGATGTAATACCTTTTTACCTTTGCTGTGATTACGTACCGTACCCACAAAAAGATTAATGGCACCGGTTTCTTCACTGCCCAGATATTGCGGTGCTTCGCCCAGGTCAATATGTTCAACTATCCTAATCAGCATATTAACCTCCGCTAACTGGTGGAATGAGTGCGATTTCACTGGTATTATTGATGACAAAATCGTCTTCTGCATATTCGCTGTCAACAGCAACAGCTAATGAGCTTAACTGCTTCAACGCCGGAAATTGTAGATCCAGCCAAGCCTTTAAATCGCCCACGGTACCTGGTTGTTGCTCAGGGGGGATGATTAGCTTCTGGCTTCTGGTGATGTCGCGTGTAATTCCAAAAAGCAGTATTTCCATAGATTGTAAACAATTAGCCAACAAATATACCAAGTTATGGTTTTGTTGTTGATTTCGGGTTGTATTACTGTCATATATAGCCCATAAATTATATCGATTACTTTTAATCAATATGGACACTAACTTTGCTCATCATCAAAATATAAACCACATGGATATCTTTGAAGCATCACGTACTAATAATATTGAAGCGTTAAAAACTGCTCTTGAAAATACAGACGTTAACGCCAGAGATGGCCGCGGATCTACCCCGCTTATTGTTGCTACCTATTACAACAACATCGATGCTGTTAAGGCTTTATTAGAAGCAGGTGCCGATACTGGGTTGCAAGATGGCATGGGTAATACAGCATTAATGGGGATTTGCTTCAAAGGCTATACCGAAGCTGGCAAATTACTTATTGAACACGGTGCAGATATTACCGCGGTAAACGGCAACAATGCGAGCGCGTTAACTTTTGCAGCAACCTTTGGCCATAATGAATTGATTAAACTTTTACTGGCTAAAGGTGCTAACCCATTACTGAAAGATAACTTTGGTAAAAACCCTATCGACTATGCCCAGGTGCAGGAAAACGAAGAAGGGTACAAAGTAATGGTGGCTGCGATAAAGAAATAATTGAAATAAATGCTTGTCATTCTGGGAGCTAACTCAGGATGACAAATTAATAGGTTCAACTCGGTTTTGTATCCGCAAAATATATCATCCTTTGCTCATAAATAAGGCAAATGCCATATTGCGTTCGCCATTAACGCGCGTTAGGTGCTTAATCGAATAATTATCTATTTCTATTTAATTACAAAGCTATGCTATAACGTTGGCTTAGTGTAAAAAACTTTTTTTGATGTGTTTTAACTAAGTGCCTTATTGTTAGTATATTATTGTTAATATACCGTTTAAAAAGCATGACGATACCGTGAAAACACGGGTATGAGATTATGGCTGTGGTAGATAAATTTGCAAGACCCAAAACTACCACAACAGATGCATGCCGAAACTACCGAACAAGAACATGAGACATTGCAGTTATACCCATCCACACAAAAAAGAAAGCTCAAAGTTACTATTGATCATGTTTTTTTAATAATAGCTATTCTGGCTTTTATTGCAGCGGGCTTGCTGGCCATTAGCCAGTATAGCTCAACAATAGAATAATAAACGCAATTGTCTTCTCCTTCGCGTGCCGGTATCTTTCGGTATTAATTGAATTCTTTTGGGGTTCTGTGTAGTCTCTCTCTTTATGGTGATCTTATGCAGGGTAAAACTTCATTGCCCAAAACAAATGAGAGATATGGTGTTGATTAAAAAAAGAACTCAAAATATCTTACTTTGCAATAAATACCTCCTATGCGTTCCATTCAGCCTAAAATACTAATAATAGCGTTACTGTTTGTATGCCTGGCCAATATAGCACAAGCACAAAAAATGCGAATTGCGGTAGCCGCGAACGCGCAATTTGTAGCAAAAAAGCTGGCAGAAGAATTTAAAAAAGAAACCAATATAGATGTAGGCCTTATTGTTGGTTCATCAGGCAAATTAACTACGCAGATAGAGCAGGGTGCGCCGTTTGATGTGTTCCTGTCTGCTGATATGAAATACCCGCAAGAGCTTGCAGATAAAACGTTAACGATTGATCAACCACGGATATATGCCTATGGCCAATTGATAATGTGGACATTGAATAAGGATGCTAAGCTGGCCAAGCCATCAGACCTAACCCAACCCGTTTTTCATAAAATAGCCGTGGCCAACCCAACTTTAGCCCCATATGGCGAAGCTACAATACAGGCGCTGGATAAACTTAAATTAACTGACCCGCTAAAAGATAAGATAGTTTATGGCGAAAGCATTGCCCAGGTAAACCAATACCTGCTTAGTGGGGCTACAGAGGTTGCTTTTACAGCAAAATCAATTGTGCTCGACCCTGACCAAGCCGATAAGGGTAAATGGGTTGAGGTGAACCCCAAACTTTATCAGCCTATAGCGCAAGGTGTAGTAATCTTAAAATCATCAATAGGGAAAAATCTGAGCGATGCACAAAAATTCTATACTTTTCTATTCGGCTCCAAAGCAAAGAACATATTAAAAGCCTACGGGTATAAATAATGGATATCGATCTGCAACCTTTATGGCTCACCTTTAAACTGGCATCAATAACAACAATTTGTCTGCTGGTTATTGGTTTGCCTTTAGCGGCCGTGTTGGCTCAAAGCAGATCGAAATTTAAATCGATAGCAGAGGCTTTAGTGAGCCTGCCCTTAGTGCTCCCGCCGTCGGTGTTGGGTTTTTATTTACTGCTGGCATTTAGTCCGGCGCATGGCTTTGGTGGCTGGCTACAATCGTGGTTTAATATCCGGTTGGTATTTACGTTCCCGGGGTTGGTGGTTGGCTCAATTATATATAGTTTGCCCTTTATGGTGCACCCCATACAAGGAGGCTTAGAGGCCCTGCCGGAAAGCCTGCAGCACGCATCTTGGACATTGGGCCGGTCAAAATTTGACACGTTTATCAAAGTGCTATTACCCAATATCCGCCCGGCTTTATTAACCGGTATTGTACTCACTTTTGCACATACCCTTGGTGAATTTGGCTTAGTGCTAATGATAGGAGGCAGCCTGCCGGGCATCACTAAAGTAGCATCCATCGCCATTTATAACGAAGCCGAGGCACTAAATTTCCATGCCGCACATGTGTATTCTGCTGTATTATTAGTTATCTCTTTTTGCATCCTGTTATTGGTTTATATTATTAACAAGCAATTGGTTAAAAACAGATTAGCGCTATGATCAAAATACGCATCTACAAAAAACTGAACCTAGCTGATGGTGCTTGCAAACTGGTAGTGGATGCCGAATTACCACTGCAAAACATAACAGCACTGTATGGGCCGTCAGGGGCTGGTAAAACATCCTTATTGAAAATTATGGCAGGGCTAATGCATCCCGAAGATGGCTTTATCGAAGTAAATGGCGAAGTTTGGCTCGATACATCGCGCAGCATTAATCTACCTCCGCAGAAGCGTAACATTGGCTTTGTGTTTCAGGATTACGCCCTATTTCCAAACATGACAGTGAAGCAGAATTTGCAATATGCTGCAGGTAAAAGCAATAGTGAAGCACTTATTGATCATCTGCTAAATGTTACGCAGTTATCAGATTTTTCAAGTCACAAACCAGCAACCCTTTCAGGCGGACAAAAACAACGTGCCGCATTAGCCCGTGCATTGGTGAGGAAACCATCGTTAATGTTGCTTGATGAACCGCTATCGGCACTCGATAACGAAACCCGCTTACAATTGCAGCAAGAACTTTTACAACTGCATAGCGAATACCAGTTCAGTGCTTTATTGGTGAGTCATGATGTGGCCGAGGTTTATAATCTGGCTCATTATATGTTATCGATTAATAACGGAGAGGTTATAAAGGCAGGCAGTCCGGCTGAAGTTTTTGGTTTGAGTGATGATGTTAAGTTATTTGGGCAGGTGATTAGTATTGACGGCGATTGGATGATGGTTTTGGTTGACCAGCGATTGCATCGTTTAAAAACTGCTGAAGGTTTGAGAGTGGGGGATAGGGTGAGTTTGGCCTTGGGGGATGTAGGGAAAATATCTTTAGGGTAAAATTTGTAACTGCGAGGAACGAAGCAATCTTGTAACTATACAGATCTAATATCCTATCACGAGATTGTTTTGTACTCGCAATAGCTTCAGGAAGCTGTTACACCAATAACGCAGAAATCCTCTCCTGCAAAACTTCCATATCAAAAGGCTTAGCCAAAAAATCATTAGCCCCTGCATCAAAGGCAGACTGGCGAACGTTGTGCCCCGCCGAAATAATAATGATGGGGATGTTTTGTGTAGAACCCTGACGTTTAAGTTGTTTGCAAACTGTTAAGCCATTATGGCCAGCCATCGCTATATCCAATAATATAAGGTGTGGCTGAGCTTTAACGGCCTCCATAACCGAGGTGCCATCATACACATGCATTACCTCATAACCTGCATAGTTAAGGATACTCGAAATTGATTCAACAATCGCTACATCATCATCTGCAACTAATATCGTTTTATGCTGTAATTCCATAAGTCTCGGCCTGGTAAATGTTAAAGGTTGTACGTTTATTAGTAACGCATACTATTAAAGCCATAGTATGCTGTTAAACAGTATATTTAAAAATATATCTGTTACTTACAGGGGTATTCAACTTAATGTTGTTTCTGTAAAGTTATAATTGGAGTCGTTTACGTAACAGTTGCAATATAAGGAAGGTTTTACTACAATTTTTAAAAAAAGCGTTTAATCTATAATATAAGGCAAATCAACATGCTGATAAGCTGGCTTTTGCAACTGTAGTTTTAAGCTTTTAAATGTTTGCATCGGGCCTTCGGCAGCAAATAAATTGATAAGCCAGGCCGGTACATCTCCTCCCGGGTCAAGTGCTAATGTATACTCCACTTTAAGTGTATCTTTTGTTGTTGGGGTAATAATCCACTTGCCTACCGAATTAGTTACTCTTATAATACCATTTTTTTGAGGAATATAATCGCCAAGGCAGGGAGCATCTATTGTAATAACTTTGGTTTTGGGGTCTTGCTTCACCATAATATGCGATATAAAATCGCGGTTGTGTACTGGCCAGGGCACTTGTACCTCAGAATAATAGTAAAGTTCTGATGGCGAAACCTGTTTTAATACTGTAGCAGATTTGGTATGATAAGCCCAGGTAACACTGTTTTTGATGTCCATTATTACAGCCACAAATTGTGATGCAGTAGCGTGTACATCGCAGTTTACTTTAACTGCTTTAAAATTAGAGTTATTTACCGATTTAGTGTACACCTTAATGCCGTCACTCTCGGTTTTAAATTTCCAGTTGTCTTGTGCGTGCGCTGTGGTTATAAAAAATATAAAACAGGTAAGCGTTAATAGTACTTTATTCATTTATCAATATCCCAGATCTCTAACTTAAAATACAAAGTAACAAATCTGAGACTGAGCTTCACCTTACTCTCCCTTTTTTGACGTAGCAACGATAATTATACCCCCAATTAACAATATACCGCCAACATAGGGCGGCCACGCAACAGTTTTTTGCTTATCAGCCGAAACCTGTATGGGGCCTGCATCAATTATTTTTTCCTTTTTTGTATAGGTAAAACCCGTCCAAATTAGCATAACCGCGCCAAGTATAATCAAGGCAAATCCTATAATTTTTTTCATGTTATATTATTTTAGAGCTAAAGGATTGAAATGATGTAATTGTTTGAATTGTTGATAGCGGCGGTATGTTTATATTAATAGTATATATAGTTTTTGTTAAACTATCTGTTTTTCAATAAAATGTCTTTTAAATTAAACTTTTGATTATTATTGTCCGTAGAAGCTATCATAATTGCACCTAAACTAAATATTAGCCATTACCTATGAAAGCAGAGATTGCCTCTTTACTAAAGCCGGGGTTTAACTTTACCGATCGCGGCACCTATTACGAATTTCCGATCCTTGATGTTTCTGAATCATTAAATGCCAACGCCTATTATTTTGGTAATAAGGAATGGAGCGATGAATACCTGAAGTACTGCCACCGCGAACCTACATTTATTGACCGCTGGCAAAAAGCAGCCGGAGATTGGAGCAACAAAACTGTAATTGACATTGGCTGCGGACCGGGTAATATCTTTGCTAATTTTGAAAGCAAACCACATATACTCATTGGTGTTGATGTGGCGCCAGAATCATTAAAAAATGCTGCTGATAACGGCTATACGGCTATTCTGGCCGATGCTAATCACCTGCCGTTTAAATCTGGTATTGCAGATATTGTAACCCTTAATGCGGCATTGCACCATACCGATAACATGGCATCGGTATTAAAAGAAGCCGCCAGATTAGTTAAACCCGGTGGTTTATTGATAACCGACCACGACCCGCAAAAAAGCGCCTGGGATTATAAGGGAGCAGCCAAATTATTATGGAACGCGCGTTTATGGTACTACCGCATTATTGGGCACAGCTTTCATAAATCGAGCGAGCAGCAAAAGTGGGCATTGGCCTGCGAAACACATCACAATGCAGGCGACGGTGTTACCAAATATTTGTTTGATAGCGTGCTGAAACCGATGGGCTTCGAGGTAAATGTATACCCGCATAACCACGATCTTGGGGCTGAAATTTTTGAAGGAAAACACGGTAAAGCAAGTGCGAAGTATCGTGTGGGAAACTTGCTTTCGGGCCGCAATCCTGATGCCTCTAAAAGTGCATTAACACTGATGTGTGTAGCCAAAAAAGCTGCATAAAGTCTTTCATTAGTCATTGATCGTTAATCATTAATTCTTTATTATTCGTTTTGTAAAACGGAAAGCCGTTAACAAATTCTGACTAATGACTAAATAAACCAATCAACTAATTTTTATATTAGCTTCGATTATTAACCCATCTAACCATGAAGTTTTTACGAAGTTATGTAATGCTGTTTACACAGTTTATGGCCGTTGCGGCATTTGCACAGCAAACCACACAAGCCACAATTGCCAACGGTAAGCTGGAGGGCGTTGTAGTGCCCGCTACAGGTATCCGCACCTTTAAAGGTATCCCGTTTGCACAACCCCCTGTTGGCGACTTGCGCTGGAAAGAACCGCAACCCGTTAAAAACTGGGATGGCGTTCGTAAGGCAGATCATTTCGGTCCGCGCGCTATGCAAAAACCAGTTTTTGGCGATATGGGCTTCCGGTCTGACGGTATGAGCGAAGATTGCCTCTACCTGAACGTTTGGACTCCGGCTAAGTCAGCCAATGCAGGTTTACCTGTAATGGTTTATTTCTACGGCGGTGGTTTGGTTGCCGGCGACGGATCTGAACCCCGGTATGATGGTGAAAGCCTGGCTACCAAAGGCATTGTTACGGTAACAGTGAATTATCGCCTTGGTATTTTCGGTTTCTTTTCTCACCCAGAGTTAACTAAAGAATCAGCCCACCATGCATCCGGCAATTATGGCTACCTGGATCAACATGCCGCTTTGGTATGGGTTCAGCAAAATATAGCTGCCTTCGGCGGCGATCCTAAACGCGTAACGATTGCGGGCGAATCTGCAGGTTCAATTTCTGTATGTGCACAAATGGCTTCGCCACTATCAAAGGATTTAATAGCAGGCGCTATTGGCGAAAGTGGTGCGCCATTTAATCCAACATTATTCCCAATTCCTTTGGCCGATGGCGAGATGAACGGAACCAAGTTTGCCGCCGCGGTTGGTGCCAATTCACTAACCGATCTGCGCGCCATCCATGCCGAACAATTATTAGATGATGCTTATAAGCCAGGGATGCCACCTAATGCAACTGTAGTTGATGGTTACTTTTTACCGCAACGGCCTGTCGATATCTTTAATGCAGGCCAACAGGCGCATGTACCGCTTTTGGTAGGTTGGAACTCGGCCGAAATACCTTATCAGGCCATCATGGGTGGGCAAACACCTACGCCGGAGAATTATCAAGCCGTTGTGAAAAAGATATATGGCGACCAAGCTAATGAAGTATTAAAACTATATCCGGGCACCAACGATACCGAAGTTATTAAATCGGCCACCGAATTAGCCAGCGATCGTTTCATAGCTTATAGTACCTGGAAATGGTCTGATTTGCAAGTAAAAAATGGTGGTAGGCCGGTATACAGATATTTATTTTCTCGCAACCGCCCGGCCATGACGGCCAAAATGGGCAACGCAACCGCCGGTTTAGCGGGTGGCGTTATAAAAGGCGATGCTACTGCAAATAAACCGAAACCTGTTGCTTACGATGGTGCCGCGCATGCGTCAGAAATTGAGTATGCCTTAGGCAACCTATCTACCAACACTGTTTACGCATGGACTCCCGAGGATTACAAGGTGTCTGCAACAATGGAAAACTACTTCGCCAACTTCATTAAAACGGCTAATGCCAATGGTAAAGGATTACCAAAATGGGAGCCAAATGCTTTAGGCAGCAAAGTGCAATACATTAATATTAATGTAGATACCAAGCTGGAGCAAGATCATACCAGAGAGCGGTATTTGTTTTTGGATAAGATATATAACAAGTAAACAAAAAAGGCCTCGGATAGAGGCCTTTTTTCTTATAAAGCACTCACTTAAAAAAGAATCGTTGCTAGCGTTAGCGTGCCAATCTCGTAGTAATGAGTGTCTACATAAATAAATTACTCCCCCAAAGTTTTCTTCTTATAAACACCCCACACATAAAAGGGCACCCCGGCCATAAGCAAAATAAATCCATAAAAAACAGAATCCTGGCCAGCTCCTGCAATTTCCCAAAGGGTGTAGCTGAAAGCCAGCATACCCAATACGATGGCCGAGATCCATCCACCGCTTTGGATCGACTTTTTTTCGAGGCGGATGATGATGTATGACGTTACTGAAAACAGGTAGGGTACCAGCATGGTAAATACAGAAAGTAGTAACAGGAATCTAAATTGCTCTACCAGTCCCTTTGTGTAGTTCATGGTCATAAACAGGGATATGATTATACCACTGATGATCATACCCACATAGGGTACACCTTTGCTGTTTAGCTTAGTGAAAATGGCAGGGAAAAGCTTGTCCCTGGCAATAGCAAGCGGTACCTGTCCTTGTACCAGTGTCCAGCCGTTAAGGGCGCCAAAGGCAGCTATGGCAACACCTGCGCTTACCCAGTAACGTGCGCTTGGGCCAAACATAATAACAGCGGCGTCGGCAAACGGGGTTACTGAATGTTGCAGTGTTTTGGTTGGGATAATGCCCATTACGCTCACACTGCCCAATACGTAAACTAAGGTAGCTATCATTAAGCCAAGCATGGTAGCACGTGATATAGTTTTGCCAGGATCGGCCACACTTCCCGATGGGATAGTGGCAGATTCGATGCCGATATAAGAAAACATCGTCATGGAGGCGGTTGCTGTTATTGCTCCCCAAACAGATGTGCCGGTGTTATTAAACGGATGAAAATTCTCGGCCCTGATAAAAAATAAACCGCCTATTGCAATGATGAGTAAAGGCAACAACTTTAAAATGGTAGTAGCCAATTGAACCTTGCCAGATGTAGCTACACCAAGCGTATTAACCCAGGTAAGCAGCCATATAGCGCCCAAGCCTGTCGCCACTGCCGCCAACGTATTGCTTGCCAGTATTGGGAAAAACGTACTTAACGCACTTACAAACGAAATAGTAATGGCCGCATTAGCGCATGATGTGGCCAGGTAATAACCCCAGGCAACTAAGAACGCTGCGAAATCGCCTAAGCCGTGTCGGGTATAGGCGTAAGGGCCTCCGTTGCCTTGCGGCAATAGCTGGCTAAGGTTACTAAATACCCTCGCCAAAAAAAATGATCCGACGGCCGAAAAGATCCAGCCAAGTAAACTTACGCTACCGAACGAAGCCATCGCCGCAGGCATTAAAAATACGCCTGCACCAATCATATTGCCCACTACCAGCGACGTGGCCGACGATAATCCTAATTTATTTTTGTTTGAAGTCACCATTTAATCTAAATATTTCGGGAGGGTGATAAGATACGGGATTTGGTTGGAATTATCCAGTTCTTCACAATGACGTGGTGGTTTGTCTGCTCCTTCTTTACTCACAAATACTGGTATCCACAACATTATTGCTTAACTTGTGCTTTTATTGATACATATACAGTGACTTTTAAGGATTTTAATTTTAACGAGCAGTTGGCAGATGGTGTTCAGAGCATGGGCTACAACACGCCAACGGCCATACAGGCACAAGCCATTCCCATCATATTAGAGGGTAAAGATATTATAGCATGTGCGCAAACAGGCACAGGTAAAACAGCTTCATACTTATTGCCTGTTTTAAATGACATTAGCAACGCAGGTGCTGGCCACCAAATCAGCACGCTTATTTTAGGGCCAACGCGCGAGCTGGTTCAGCAGATAGATCAGCAGGTAGAAGGCCTGGCTTATTTTACCAACATTAGTTCACTGGCTGTTTTTGGCGGTGGCGATGGCATTGCCTACGAACAGCAGAAACGCGGCATTCAAAACAAAGTTGATATTGTAATAGCCACCCCTGGCAGGTTAATAGCCTTCCTTACTTCGGGTGCTTTGAAGCTAGATCACCTTAAGCATTTTGTGTTAGACGAGGCTGATCGCATGCTCGACATGGGTTTCTTTCAGGATATTATGCGGATCATTACTTATTTGCCAACTAATCGCCAAACGTTATTATTTTCGGCTACTATGCCGGGTAAGATCCGTACACTAGCCAGGTCTATCCTGAAAAATCCGGAGCAGATCAACATAGCGCTTTCGCAACCAGCGGTGGGCATTAGTCAGCAGATTTACCGTGTACACGATGCACAAAAAACCAAGCTGATTGAAGTATTACTGCGCAGTGGTTTATATTCCAGCACTATCATATTTGCGTCAACCAAAGAGAAGGTGAAAGCCTTGGCAAAGGATTTAAAACATGCACAGATCAACGCCGAACCATTCCACTCGGATATGGGGCAAAACGAGCGGGAAGAGGTTCTGTTGAACTTTAAAAATCGACAGTTGCCGGTTGTTATCGGTACTGACGCTCTATCGCGCGGTATTGATGTAGAAGGTATTGACCTCGTAATCAATTACGATGTACCGGGTGATCCCGAAGATTATATTCATCGTATTGGCCGTACAGCACGTGCCGCAACCACGGGTACGGCCGTTACCTTGGTTAACAAGCATGATGAGCGTAAACTAACCAACATTCAATCGTTGATTGATAAAAAGATAGAAGAAATTACCCTGCCTGCAGATATTGGCTCGATACCTGAGCAAAAACCTCAGTTTGATAATGATAAACGTAGAGGCAACCGTAACAATAGGAAGCCACAAGGCAACAGGAGCGGTGCTAAGGGACAAAGCCAGGGGAAGAAATCATAATTTGATTTATTTCTTCGGTAAAAACGCCTTATTTTCGTGCCGATAATTTCGGAATCTTTTAAGCAATATTCCCGTGAGCGATTTTCAACCTCAATTACGTACTGTTAACGTTACTCGTTATGTAACACCCCTGCGCGAAGGTGGTTCGTTACCTGCTATTGCAGAGGCCGACGACGAGTTTCTATACGTACTTAAATTTCGCGGAGCGGGGCAGGGTGTAAAAGCTTTAATTGCAGAATTGATTGGTGGTGAAATAGCCCGCCTTTTAGGTTTTAAAATCCCCGAAATTGTATTTGCCAACCTGGATACTGCCTTTGGCCGTACCGAGCCTGATGAGGAGATCCAGGACTTACTGAAAGCCAGCGTAGGTCTTAATCTGGCCCTGCATTATCTAAGCGGTGCAATTACGTTTGATCCTGTAGTTACTACGCTCGATTCAAAATTATCTTCGCAGATTGTATGGATTGATTGCTTGCTTACCAACGTTGATCGTACCCCGCGCAATACCAATATGCTGATCTGGCATAAAGAGTTGTGGCTGATAGATCATGGTGCATCGCTATACTTTCATCACTCATGGCATAACTGGCAGGAGCAGGCTAAGCGGCCTTTTGTTAATATAAAAGATCATGTTTTACTGCCGCGCGCAAGTGAGCTGGATACGGTTGATGCTGAATTTAAAGCAATATTAACCCCGTATCATATCCGCAAAATTGTGGACCTGATCCCCGACGAATGGCTGAGTGCAGGCTTTGAAGATGAAACGCCCGATGCCATCCGCAATGTATACTACGAGTTTTTAACCACGCGCATTGCCGCGTCTGATATATTTGTTAAAGAAGCCCAGCATGCCAGAGAATCACTTATTTGAGTACGCCGTAATACGCGTTGTACCAAGGGTGGAGCGCGAGGAATTTTTAAATGTTGGTGTTATTTTATACTGCAAAAGGCAACAGTTTTTAGGTATCAAATTTAACGTGAACGAAGACCGCTTGCGTGCGTTTTGCGACGAACTGGATCTTGATGCCTTAACAGCTAATCTGAATGCCCTTACAGAAATTTGTTTAGGTAGTAAAGCAGGCGGGCCGATAGCCACCCTCGATGCGCCATCGCGTTTCCGTTGGATTACCGCTACCCGTAGTACCGTTGTACAGGCCTCAAAAGTGCATCCGGGTTTGTGTATAGAAGCAGCCGCAACTCTCGAGAAATTGTACGTACAATTGGTAGCATAGTATCATTTCAATTAGTACTTGCAGTTGCATTATTCTGATTTTATTTGGATATTGAGTTAACCAATTATAAATTATTATGCCACACATTAATTTACCTGCAGGTATACCAGGTATCAGAAGTTTGTTTGCGTTTAGGCCAGAAACTGCCGGGCCGCTTAATCTATTAGTCCAAACTTTACTACACGATCCGCATCCAACCTTATCTGCCGGCGAACGCGAACTGATAGCCACTTACGTATCTAGCTTAAATACTTGCAAATATTGTACAACCATACATGGTGCCATTGCCAAACATCAGCTAGGTAATGATGGCGAAACTGTTAAACGTGTTGTTGCCGATATAGAAAGTGCACCAGTTAGCGATAAGTTAAAAGCCTTATTAAGAGTTGCTGCCAAAGTACAAAGCGGCGGTAAAAACGTAACCGAAGCCGATGTTGCACAAGCACGAGAACAAGGTGCTACAGATATAGAGATCCACGATACCGTATTAATTGCCGCGGCTTTTTGTATGTACAACCGTTATGTAGATGGCCTGGCTACCTTCCAGCCGGATGATGAAGAGCTTTACGATCAAATGGGGGCTCAGCGTGCGCGTGAGGGTTATCATAGTGGCCCTTTAAAATTAAACAAGCAAGAAGATGTTGTAGAAGCTTCTTAAATAATAATCTGCAATACACCTAAAGTTTATAGAAGATAAACTTTAGGTGTATTAAAACCGTAAGTCAGTTAGAACAAAATCTCTTTAATGTTCTTATAGAGATGTGTTTTTTAACTTAAAGTTATAATCTAACAAAGACTTATGAAAAAATTATTCAACTTATTAATTTTCGGGGTAGCCTTAATTGGAACAAACGCAACCCATGCGCAAACTACTTCAGATGATGGCAAAAGCTGGTTCTCTAACAATATTGCCGGTGCTGCCCAAATACAGGTAACCTATCGTAATACCAATCTGGATCAGGTTAACCGCATCCTTAACAATAGTAATATTCCTTCCGTTGGCGGTAACGACGTGTGGATTAACCTATCCATGAGCCATATTCACAAGCAGTGGATTTTCGAGGACGGATTGGGTATTACACCGCTTTCCAGCTCAGAAAGTGCAAATAATTTCAAGGCTAAATATGGTCAGGGTCAGGTTTATTTCAGAGCAGGCTACAACATCGCCAAAACTGCCGACTCACGTTTCTTTCCATTTGTGGGCTTGAATTTTTCTGCCGCTATGCTGAAGATAGAGGATAAAGGCCGCCAGGAAAGTACTTCAGATTTTTCGCAAGAATTGTTAACCAGCACTTATAGCAAAACGCTTTATCAAGGCAATTTCGGTGTTGAATTAGGCTTAGGCTACGATTACCTTATCAAAATGAAAACCAAAAAGATTGATAATTGCGTAGAGATTCAGCGTAATATTCCTATCGGTTTACGTGCAGGTTACTACATTAACGCCGCCCGAAGCGATTGGAAAGTGGATGGACACTCATTAGATAACGGCCCCGATAAAGGCCAAAGCGCAATATTTGTGTCGCTGAATATTGGTTTAGGGTATAATGTAAGGAAGCTGTAAAACTCCAATGTCGTTCTGAGTGTGAATAATCTTCTTCGCCCTGTAAGTCTTAACCTGTCAGTTGCAGAAGATTATTCACACTCTGGATGACAAACTCTATAAACGAGGCATCCTTTTGGATAAACCATACCATGGATCAACTTAACATTTTCGGAGAAACCCAAATCAACAAGCCCTTACTCCCCGGTTTAATTGATTATCAATCCGGTATGTTCACCAAAACAGAAAGTGATGATCTACTCCAAAAATTCATCAAAGAAACTCCCTGGACGCAACGCTCTGTGCTGATGTACGGCAAGGATGTGTTAACCCCAAGGCTAACTGCATGGTACGGCGATCAGGATGCAGATTATTCAATCTCTGGTAATGGTTCAACGCCTTTGCCATGGACTGATGAACTGCTCGTGATCCGCAAAAGGGTAGAAGCCGCTGCCGGAGTAACATTTAATACCGTTCTTCTCAACTATTATCGTGATGCAAATGACTCTGTAAGCTGGCACGATGATATGGACAATATTCCCGGCCGGAATATGATTGTGGGCTCTGTTAGTTTTGGGCAGGTACGGATCTTTGATATTCGTAAAAAGGCAGATCATACGGTAAAGTACTCCATCCCGTTAGAGCACGGCTCATATTTATTAATGAAAGGCGATTTTCAAATGAATTGGCAACACCGGATTGCGAAATCAACCAAACCAATGAAGGAAAGGGTCAATTTAACTTTTAGGGTGAGTGATAACGTAAATACTTAGCAAGGTTTTGTCATCCAGAGCGCCAGCGAAGGATTTTCTTTGCCCTGCTTAGTGATTTTGCAGACAGTATAAGATTCTTCGCTGGCGCTCTGAATTACAGGAAGTATAAGAAACAAAAAAGGCCTTCCATTCGGAAGGCCTTTTAAATAACCGAAGCTATTAAATATTATTGTTTAGGAGCTGTATCCTGTTTTTCAGGCGCTTTACCAATCAGGTCCATAAACTGATCCAGTTTAGGGGTAATGATAATTTGTGTGCGTCTGTTTTTAGCTTTACCGTCTGGTGTATTATTATCCGCGATTGGATTATACTCGCCACGGCCACCAGCAGTTAAACGTTTAGGATCAACATTGTAAGTGTTTTGCAACGCCATTACAACAGATGATGCTCTTAAAGTACTTAAATCCCAGTTGTTACGGATGTTTTTCTGAGAGATAGGCAAATTATCAGTGTTACCTTCAATCAGTACATCATAACCGTTATAATCGGTAATTATTTTAGCAATTTTAGCTAACGTTGCGCCAGCTTTGTCAGATATTTCATAGCTGCCAGATTTGTATAGCATATTATCAGCAAGCGAAATATAAACTACGCCTTTTAATACTTGAACATCAACATCTTTAACCTCAGTTTGACTTAAAGAACGGGTTAGGTTATTAGTTAACACCATGTTAAGTGAATCACTTTTGTTTTTGGTATTAACCAGTTGTTGGATGTATTTGTTAGAGCTGTTAATCTCGTCAACCAGTTTAGAGATATTTACGTTACCCTGGCTGCTCGAGTTTAAACATTTGTTCAAAGCATCCTGTAAAGCAAGCGTGTTTGATTTTTCAGCAGCAATCTGCTCTTCTAAGCTTTTAATTCTGTTATTAGCCACTGCAAGGCCTTGTTCGCTGGTTTGGTATTTTACACTCAGGTCGCGTGTGCTGTTTTGCAGCTGCGTGTAATTATCGTTTAATTCTTTGTACTTTTTGTTACTTACGCAACTTGTAGCCAAACCTGCCACAACTAACAGCGCCGGTATAATGATTGGAAACTTCATAGATTAATTGTATTTGTTTTTTTAAAGGTATAACATAAATATGTTATTCAATAGTAACCAAACAGCGCATTTAAAGTTTTATTGTGTATAAAAGCTTGATTTTCAATAGTGTGAAAATAATTCTACTTAGGCGAAAAGAAATATTGCTTGAGAGTGATAAAATAGGAGGTATAATTGATTCGAGAGGGAAATTACGTAAGCATTGTTCACAGTTTTTTTGTTCGCTATATCTCTGTTTAATCATCAATTTAAGCCATATTTAAATATTAAATAATATATAGCCATGAGCACGTTAAGGCCGATAGACGACTATTTTTTGCAAAAGGATGAACCGTTGAAAAGCTGCATGCAATTTCTTCGTGAGCGTATCTTGAAACAGAATAGTAACATTACTGAAGCTTGGAGATATGGCATGCCTTTTTATTATTACAAGGGCAAAATGTTCTGCTATTTGTGGGTGCACAAAAAGTTTAAGTTACCTTATATAGGCATGGTAGACGGCCAGCTAATAGACCACCCAGAATTGATGCAAGAGAAGCGTGCCCGGATGAAAATTATGCTGTTTGATCCTTCAGAAGATATTCCGGTAGAGGATATGGATAATATTTTAAACCAGGCTATAAAACTTCGTCGATAAAAAAGGCCTTTAGTTTATAACCAAAGGCCTCTTAATTAATAGTATTACTATTTATTGAATAACTTTTATTTCAACACGGCGATTAAGTGCACGGCCTTCTTCGGTTGTGTTATCGCTGATTGGTTTGCTTTCGCCGTAACCTTTGGTAGTTAGGTTAGCTCCGTTTATACCTGCATTTACAAGGTAAGCTTTAACAGAGTTGGCACGATCAACAGATAATGACATGTTGTGCTCGGCCGAACCTTCGGCAGATGAATTACCGTTTAAAATTAATTTGGTGCTTGGTGCTCTTTTTAATGAAGAAACAACAATGTCAAGCGTTTGGTATGAGTCTGTTTTTAATACAGCCGAATTAAGCTCGAATTGTACGTTAGCGAAATTGAAATTTGGTTGCTCTGGTGCCGGGGCGGGTTCTTGCTTTTCTGGCTCTGGAGCAGGCGCTGGCTTAGGTGTTGGTGCAGGTTTTACCGTGTCTGCAACAGGCTCTTGTTTAACCACTGCTTTTTTGGCTTTACAGGCTGGTAGTGTAAATGCTAATGATACTGCTAAAACTAATAATAGGTTGCTTTTTAAAAATCTCATTTGGTATAAATTATTATAAGGTGGACTGTTGTACGTATAAAAACATTCTTTTGGTGCGAAAAGTATTGCTTTATGAAATAAAATATGCCGCTAAATATAGCGGAGTTAGGTTTCCAAATAAAAAAATCCTCCAGGTATTTAGCCTGAAGGATGTAAAATGTCTAGTTTACAGTAACTTATTTAGTTAGCTGTGTTTGATAAATTACCGCACCTTCTTTATTAATGGCCTTTACATTAAAACGGTTAGCATCTACAGAAAAATACATAAAACCATGTTGTGAGGCTTCGAAACGGCTGTAGGGGATGCCTGCGGTAACATCGGTTAACTCCGAACCTGCGCCGGAGATAAACTGGTGGGTAAAGCCTTCGGGTTTTAAATGTTGCAGGGAATGATCGTGGCCGGATAGGTAAACATCCACTTTGTGTTCTTCAAATACATCGGCCAAAACCTTACGTACAGTTAGCGTATCGTAGTTTTTAATACGCGGGCCAACGGTGTAGTAGGGGTGGTGCCCTACGATAATCTTCCACTTTACATCTGCAGGTGCATTCTTCAGCGTATCCTTTAACCAAACCATTTGTGTGTCTACCTGTGGTTTTAAAGCCTCGTGTAGCATGGGGTCGGTATCTATCATGATGAATAGCGCCTTACCTTTGCCTGCACCCAATGATACCTGTTTTGTGTAATAACGCGACGGCATATTCCATCGGCGGCTTATTTTACTGTAACGGATCTGCGCATCCGGGTCGGTAATATAATCATGGTTGCCCAGTATCGGGAACCAATCGCATTGCAGAGAATGGGCTGTATAAATATTTTCGAATGAGTAATGCCAAAGCGGGTCCTGTTCGCTTACTACACCTTTAGGGTAAAAGTTATCGCCAACAGAAATCACAAAATCATTAGGATGGGCAGCGCCCCACAGGCCCATTTGCTTGGCTACCTCCAGCTGATCGTACTCGCCGTTGCGGCCCCAATCGCCAATGGCCATAAAGTGCATGGCGTAATCGTCGGCTATTTTGTCCTGGTGAGTTAGGTCGTCGCTTTCTAAATGGGTTACAGTGTTGTCGGCGAGGGTGGCTAGCGGGGCAATGATAGATGCGCCTAGAGCTGTAAGTGCGGTGCTTTTAACAAAATCTCTGCGTTTCATAGTATTTGTTATTGGCTTTGTAGGGGTTAAGTAATATGCCGCCAAAATTTCCGCAATATGCGCATTGTTGCGTTTGCTATCTAACAACAAATGTTTAAGTAATTGTAAATGAGTAATGCGCCAAATGCAAGCTTATGTTAAATACGTCGATGGTAGTTAACATAATGATAATATTGTATTAACTTTACGATAACCTACTTTTGCACCAAATACCAGATATACATATGAAAAAATCTAAGCTGAAGTCGCTCGTAAAAACTGCCCGTAAAAATGCTCAAAAAGAGTTCCAGGTAGCCATAGTCGCAGAGTTAAAAGTTGCCGCCGGAAAATTGGGTCAGGACATCGAGAAATTAAATAAAGACATCGAGAAAGAAGCTAAAAAAGCTTCCAAAAGAATCGCTCAAAAAATCAAGATCGATAAAAATGCATTAGTACAATCTAATGACGAGGCCAAAGCTGTTGCCGCTGTAGAAAGCGTATAGAGGCCTTCTTGTCGCTTTTTTAAATTGTTGCCGTTCAAGCATTCTTGCTTGGACGTTTGCATTTACCAGCGTGTTGTAAAAGCACCTTGCGTGTATGTTATTGCCAATTGTAGTGGGCTGTTTTGTCATCAGTAAAATAATTTTCCTGTTTATTTGGATTAATTATAAATAATGTAGACTTTCGTATTGCAATAAATTATTGATGCAAGCTACACAGACTATTACTACTACTCATAACATAACCGAGGTGTTTAAAACAGCTTCGGGTGCCGTTTACCAGTGTGATAAAGATAATTGCTGGTATATTGATTTTGCCGGTAAATTAAACCGTTTCGATTACCGTTGCCTGCACAAATTGCGCAAAGCAGTTTATCATATTGATGTTGAGGCTCTTTTACTTAACCCTAAAAGAAGTGCTGATATGGAGATTGTATTTATCTGCGCATGTGATCATACTTACATCCTCACTACTTTAGAAATTATTGCGCTTAAAGAGTTGCTGCAAGGCACCTTTACCATGCTGGAGCTTAACCACATTTTGCACGAAAGACTGTTCCGTTGGGCTGCTTAAGCATATTAAGACTCATTTCATATTAGTATTATTCTATAAGCATATCAGTTTATAGCATTATTATTGTTATTAATACGTTGATTTAACCTTAAATCGAAATTGATATGAAAGATATAATGCGCATAAAATGCCTCATTTCTACAGAAATGGAGACCATTTTAAACCAACAAATACGTAAAGAAGCACAATCATCATCTATATATCTGGCTATGGCATCATGGTGTGATAGAAATGGTTTTGATGGTTCATCTGTATACTTCTTTAAACAAGCCGAAGAAGAAAGACAACATCAGCTTAAATTTTTTAAATATGTATTAGATATGGGTGCTACAGCCGTTTCTCCGGATGTGAGCGGTATCAAGATCGAATACAACTCGTTTCGCGAAGTATTTGAAGATGCTTTGGACCAGGAGATCAGTGTAACCCAGTCTATCAAAAATATTGTAGCCCTTTGCCACAAAGAGCAGGATTACGTGACTATGGAATTTCTAAACTGGTTCTTGAAAGAACAACGTGAAGAGGAGTACAAAGCACGCCGTGCGCTAGAATTGTTTGAAGTTATTGGCGAAGAAGGTACCGGCCGCTGGCAGATTGATAAGCACGTTGGCGATATTAAGTACGACAGCGAAGCCTAATTAAACAGCATCGGGAGCCTTATCAAGCGATTTTAAAAGCTTGAGGACTTCCTTCTCAGAATATTCTTTAAGCCAGACATTACCTGGCTGTATAGTACAGACCGGTGCATAATCACACCGGTCTGTACATTCTATCCTTAGTACTTCGATATCCTGCTCACCTTCGTGATGCTTGGCAAAAGCTTTTGCCATCTTATACAAACTTTTTCCTCCCCGTTTGGCGCATTTGCTGCCGGTACATATATATAGTACCCTGTCGGGTATAGTAAACTTGCTCATGTTGCTGTGTTAACTATTTATTAACGTAAAACTACGGTTAATTATATAGTTGAATGCCAGCAGGCAGATTAATTATACGGTACTGAATTTTGTTAAGTTAAGCCCCACCTAAATTCTCCCCGTTAGGTGGGGCTTAAAAAAATAAACGTGGGTGAAGCTAAGTCTCCCCTTCAGGGGGAGATTTAGAGGGGGCTATAAAGCTGAATTAACTGCGATCCCAAAATGCAGGCGGCTCGATACCCAGCGAGCGCAGGTAAACATAACCCTGGCCACGGTGATGGATCTCGTTATCTATCCAGTACCAGATCATGTTGTAAATAGGGGCCTCATACATACCAAAAGCCAATACCTTTTCGCGAAACTGTTGTGGAGTTATTTGTGGCCAGTATGCTAGTATATCTTCGGTAACCTCATCCCAAAGGCGCAGCAGTTCTTCTTTGGTTTTAACTATAGAACGATCTTGGCGATAATCTAGCTCTGGCGTAAACTGCCAGTCGCCGGTTATTAATGCCTTAATGCCAATACCGGCTATGCCTAATACTTCTTTAGCCATATCGGCAAATGGGCGCATCCCGCCAATGGTATGATTAAAGAGCTGATCTTCAGGGAATATCTCAATTAATCGTTTGGTTAGTCGACGGTGTCCCAGCCATTGCTCTAAAAAGTCCTCGGGACTGATGATCTGTAATGTGGTTTCAATTGCTTGTGTGTTTTCCATTGTGTGTTTCGTTGATTTATATTCAAAGAAACCAGTACCGAGTGACAACCCTATGTCAGTAGGATTTTATAATAATTCATTTTTATAATTTAATTTGCAGCAGATGTACCCACAGATCTTAGCCCATATTAAAAGATACGTGCAGTTAACCGAGCATGAGGAGCAGTTACTTTGCGATAGCATGGAGGTAATTAAGCTCAAGAAGAAACAATATTTGCTGGAACCAGGTAAGCATTGCAAGGGTAATTATTTTGTTCTGAAGGGCTGTTTAAGGCTCTACATTGTCAACAATAAATTAAATGAGCAGATTCTGCAGTTCGGACTCGAAAATTGGTGGATTGCGGACCAGGATAGTTTGCTTAACAAGCAAACGTCGGCCTGTTATATCCAGGCCATTGAAGAATCTGAATTGCTATTGTTAACAGAGCACAACAAGCAATTGCTTTTCGAAAAGATCCCAAAGCTGGAGACTTATTTTTTAACGATGATGCAAAAATCGTTCGTGGCCTCGCAACGCCGTATCGGCTATATTTTTAACATGAATGATGAAGAGCGTTATCGCCACTTCGCCAAGCTATTTCCCGAGTTTTTGCAGCGTGTACCGCAATATATGCTGGCTAGTTACCTTGGGTTTACACCGCAGTTTATGAGCAGGCTAAGGGCCAAAAAAATCTGATTTTCTTAAACTCAGTTCATTTTTTGAGGGGCTGTTTATGCTGACCTTTGATTTATCAAAACAGTAAAACAATGAGCACCAGAACAAAAGTAAACCAGGGAGACCCAGCCGCATACAAAGCAATGTTGGCGTTTGATCAATATGTAACAAGCACACCGCTTACCACCAAACATAAAGATCTGATCAAAATTCGCGCATCACAAATTAACCAATGTGCGTATTGTATCGATTTGCACACCCGTGATGCCCGCAAAGCAGGCGAAACCGAGCAGCGTATCTATGCCCTTAATGCATGGCGCGATGTGCCGTTTTTTGATGAGCAAGAGAAAGCCATACTGGCCCTTACAGAAGAGGTTACCTTAATTACCGGCAAGGTATCAGACGAAACCTATAACAAAGCAGCAGCGCTTTTTGATCCCGCTTATTTAACATACATCTTAATGGCCATCGTTAATATCAACAGCTGGAACCGCATTGGTGTAGCCACCCACATGGAAGATTTTCTGAAAGCAGAATAATAGTGTTGAGTTTCAAAATTGAAAGGCGGGCAGCGATGTTCGCCTTTTGTTGTTGTGTGGGTTGTTTGTCAAAGACGTATATAAGCGCAATATAATATGGATTAGGGGGTTATCTAATTTATAGCCCTTCAACATTACCGTAGCTACACAAGCTATGCGTTTCGCAAACAAAAGTTTATAGGCATTAATAATAAGCGCGGTTTAAATGTAACTTAGCGCCGCTAAAAGCATGGGTCAGGCATAATTTATATCCCGCTCTGTCTCCTTCTCAATAACAGGCCATATAATCATCATGGTGCCTGTACTTCTGCTACACCCAAATTAAATTTATGCCCATACTTATTTTCTTTATTGCTCACTGGTTCCTGTCTTTATTTTTCCAAACATTTTTTCAGCACCGTTACGCATCACACCGCATGTTTACTACCAGCAAGGGTTGGGAACGTGTATTTTACCTGATGGCCTACGTGTTTGAAGGTTCGTCGTTTTTAAACCCGCGAGCGTATGCCATGATGCACCGCGAACATCACGCCTATAGTGATACAGCTAAAGATCCGCATTCGCCACATTTTTTTACAGATGTATTTCAAATGATGAAGTCTACCATTATCACCTTTCGCGATCACCTGAAACGGACTAAGGACCCCGAAGCTCGTTTTGCAGGAGATTTTCCAGAATGGCCTTTGATTGATAGAATCGGTTCTTCCATTATTTCCAGATTAGCGTTTGGTGCATTATACACCTGGTTTTATATCGCCTTTGCCACGCATTGGTGGATGTTCTTACTGCTGCCTATCCATTTTTTAATGGGGCCATTGCAAGGTGCTATCGTAAACTGGTGCGGCCATAAGTATGGCTACAGTAATTTCGATAATAATGATCAGTCGAAAAATACAACACCGTTTGATTTCCTGATGTTGGGCGAGTTATTTCAGAATAATCACCACAGGCATCCAAACAGCGCAAATTTTGGCAGTAAATGGTTCGAGATTGATCCTGTTTATCCGGTAATGAGATTGATGCACCGGCTGCGGATCATAAAACTGAGAAAGATCTATTAAAGTATTAAGAACAAAAAGAAAGCCCGTTAAGTAAATCACTTAACGGGCTTTCTTTATAAAGTCTTATTTGTAAACAGATAGGTGAACCGTTTTGATGCTCAGCATAAAAGTTTTACCTACGCTAATTTTAACGCTTTTATCTTGCAGTAATGCTTTGATAGCTTCATCGGCTTTAAGGGCCTCATAAAGGTCGCGGGCTACTGCAGAGCCACTGATGTTGTTGGTTACCTTACCGTTTTCCATTTGAATGTTAAACGTGTAACCAGATTTTCCACGGTCGCCTGCCGACTCAAAGTCAGTAATGTTTAATTTAAAACTTTGATCTTCTGTTAAGCTCTTCTTAAGATGCAAACGGATTACCGGGATGTATTTTTTCCAGGTGGCTAAATATGTTCTTTGTTCCATGTATGGGCAGTAAAGGTATCATTAAATGATGATGAATTTACAAATAGGTCATATTCATTTTAACAAGAAATACAATTAGTGGCAAGGAAGGCTATCAGAATATGGTATTTGCAATACTTTCAAGCTGTTTTTACGTAATAAAAACAATAATGTTTATCTTGTATTTTGACATTAAATAAACCGAACCATCGGCCTTTAAATGTGTTTATTACACAAACTGCTTAAACCATGGCATATATTGACTACTACCAGGTGCTTGGACTAAAAAAAGACGCTACCGAAAAGGACATTAAAAGCGCCTATCGTAAGCTTGCCCGAAAGTTCCATCCCGATCTTAACCCTAACGACAAAGAAGCGAATAAAAAGTTTCAGGAAGTAAATGAGGCCAACGAAGTATTGAGTGATGCAGATAAACGTAAAAAATACGATCAGTATGGCGAAAACTGGCAGCATGCCGATGCTTATGAAGCGCAACAGCAACAGGGCGGTGGCAGGCATCATAGTGGCTACAGCGGCGGTGGGGATACTGGCGGTGGCTTTAATTACGAAAATTTTGGTGAGGGTGGCGATTTTTCAGACTACTTCCAATCTATGTTTGGTAATATGAATGGGGGAGGCCGCGGTAGAAAGGCCAAATATCGCGGGCAGGATTTTAGTTCGGAATTGCATTTAAACCTGTTGGATGTAACCGAGCCGCAAAAGCAAACGCTTAACGTTAACGGCAAGAATATCAGGATAACGATACCTGCCGGTGTAGAGAACGGGCAAACTATTAAAATAGCCGGCCACGGCGGCGCAGGTAGCAACGGTGGCCCCACAGGTGACTTGCTGATCACCTTTGTAATTAAAGATGATGCCAAGTTTAAGCGAGATGGTCATAACCTGCACACCACTGTTAATATCGACTTGTATACCGCTGTACTAGGCGGCGAGGTGATTGCCGAAACGTTAACCGGTAAAGTGAAAGTACCTGTAAAGGCTGGAACGCAAAACGGGGCTAAAGTAAAGTTGAAAGGCAAAGGTATGCCGGTATACAAGAAAGAAAACGAATTTGGTGATCTGTACCTCAGTTACCAGATAGAAATACCGACCGGACTTACCGATAAGCAGAAAGAGTTGTTTAAAGAGCTTCAACAATCCGCAAACTAAAAATCTACCAAAATGGCAACCGAAGATTTAATAGAAGTAACCGTTTTTTGTACCTACCACCAGGTTGAATATGCTTTTATCACATCGCTGGAAGAAGCAGGTCTTGTGCACTTAACGTTTGTAAACCAACAGCACTTTATTCCGCAAAATCAGTTATCACAGTTAGAAAAAATGATTCGCCTGCACCAGGAGCTTGATATTAACATAGCAGGCATAGAGGCAATTGCGAATGTATTGGATAGGTTAGAGGATTTGCAAAGGCAAAATCTTAACCTCAGAAACAAGTTACGTTTATACGAGACATTTTAACGCCAGCAGTTTATTGAGCCGAAGACGCCGCAAAAGGCATCTTCTTTAGGCTTACCTGGCTCATTACGTCTTTTTGATAAAGGCCAATGCAGTACTTGTTAAACTGGCTATCAAAATTAACATCGCCAATGGTAACCTTTTTGGGATATGGCCTGGTGTTTAAAAAGAAGTAAACTTTGGTATTGCCATATTTATTGTAGGGCATAAAATTGCCATAATCATTCATTTGTTTCCAAAGGGTATCAGATAAGGTAACGGCATACACACGAATCACCGGACCGGTGTTTTGATCGTTACGGATAAAAGCGGCCTCTTTAAAATTACCCTTTAAATCTGCAGTGCCTGGCTGGCTAAGAACATTCCACAACATTAACGCCAGCGCGATAACTACAAACCCCCATAACAAAGCCCTCTTGTTTTTCATTCGGTAAAGCTACAAATGCTTGTGGCTAAACTATGCCATCATAATATCAAAAGAGCGAGTAACGTATTTGGAGCGAGGTTCGAGAAATTCTAATAAATAATAGTTATTATTATTTAAACCCCTTGTGTAATAGTATTTTATACTATATATTCATATTTCCAAGCCTAACCTGTAAACCAATGTCCTAATTTATTGATCCGCCACTTTTTCGTTTTTTAACCTAACGTTCTGTTTTTATAGACTTCAAATTCCTTATTATGATCAGTTCATTTAAACCTAAAGTAAGTTTTTTATTAACCATGCTGATGGTATTATCGCTATCGATAAATGCTTTTTCGCAGGTAGCCGACACTGTTAAGAAATCCACAAGCAATGGTGTTAAAACATATTCTACCTCAAACTACGTCATCGATTCAATTAAATTAGAAGGTGATACTTCTAAAAATGGTAAGATTAAACCGCTTCGGGCCGATTTTAATAAACGGATCGTAATCTACGTATCTGGCCCAACGGTTTTGTTCGAAAACCAATCTAACGATGCCATTTATATCAATAACATGAAGATGCCTTATGATGTAAACTTCAATTGCCCTTGTGTAAACGCAAAGGATACCACTATTAAATATTTCACCTTAACCTGCAGTTTGGCTAAGCAAGATAGTGTGTGGAATAAATGGTATGGCTTTAAAGATAACTACCTGGGTGTAAGGGTTGATATTGGTACCAAAGATAGGCAGTTTACCTGCACAAGCAATAATAACCTGTCGATAAAAATGTTTGATCGTGCGGGTTTGGTTTGGGCCTGGGCCTTTGCAATTATACTTTTGGTGGTCTCTGTTTTACTTGCTTTTGTTTTTAAAACCAACCTGATTAAGGATAAATCGTCACAACCAGATAAAAAGCCTTATAGCTTATCCCGCTTTCAGCTTTTATGGTGGACGGTTATTATTATCAGCTGTTACATATTGCTATTTGCCATTCGCGATGATTTTGCCTTGCTAAGCCAGTCTACACTTATATTATTGGGTATCAGTGTTGCCGGAACCAGTTTTGCTGCCGTGGTTGATTATAGTCAGAGCGATCAGGATCGTCACCAGGATCAGCCGGGTGTTAACTTTATCCAGGATGTATTGTCTGATGATGAGGGTATTAGTGTTCATCGCTATCAGAACCTCATATTTACCTTTATTTTTGGTATCATATTCTTTTATAAGGTGTTGGCTACTGGTAATATGCCCAATTTTGGGCCGCTGGAACTTTCGTTAATGGGTTTAAGTACTGCTGCATATGTTGGCCTTAAAACAAGCGAAAACAAAACGCCGTCGTCTACACCAACGCCGCCGTCAACACCTGCAGGTAGTGGCGGTGCTACCAATACAGATTCGTCTCAAAATATAGTTGGTTAACCTAAAGCTTATCGCCATGCAATATTTTGTAACTGCGTCTTTATTAAATTTAAGAAGTACCCCGGCTGTTGCTGAAGGCAATGTGCTGACTGTTTTAAAAGATCAGGAAGTAGTAGAAGTAACAGACGCTTCTGATGCAGCTTTCTACAAAGTTTCGTGCATTAACCGTAAGCCTGTGGTTGATGGTTATGCGTCAAAAAAATACCTTGCGCCTATGCCCGCTGTACCGGTTGCAGCTGGTACAGCTTATTTAAAACCGGTTAACCTCAAAAATAATTACGCGTCGCGCAGGGATAATCACGGTGCTTGGCAATATCCGCTAACGGAATCTAATATGCCCATGGTTGATCCTAATGCCACTGCGGCAGATAGGATAACTGCGATGCACAATATTATTGCCTATTTACAGGTAGATAAAAGCGCCCGTTACCGTAGGGATACACATACGTACTGTAATATTTACGCGTATGATTACTGTTATTTGGCAGGTGTGTTTTTACCAAGGGTTTGGTGGCGTGGCAAAGCACTACTCGACCTAAAGGCTGGGCAAACGGTTAACCCTGTTTATGATGTTACTGTTGACGAAATTAACGCCAATGGCCTGTTTGCCTGGTTTGAAGATTGGGGTGACGATTTCGGCTGGACGCGTACTTATGATCTTAACGAATTACAAACCAAAGTGAATGAAGGCCGTGTGGGGGTAATATGCGCAGCTAACATTAACCCGCAGGTTAGCGGGCATATTTGTTGTGTAATCCCCGAAAAGGATGACAGATCTGCTACCCGTTCATCAGGCAGCGTAGTGTGCCCGCTTTTATCACAAGCAGGCGCACAAAATTTGCCCTTTTATAACAAAAATAAATGGTGGGTTACACAAGCCAGCCGGTTTAAAGGATCTGGATATTGGTATTGCTGATCTCTACTAATGCCACACATTGATAAAAAAGAAATAAGATCACTTCAAACGCATTCTCTAGTTTTTTATTAAGATATCGTACCAGCGGTACTGGAACTAGGAAAACCTGCTTTGGGAACAACAACGTGGTTTTCTGTGTCTCCAATGTGCGTGCCTCCTTCAATGTAAGTGGTGCTAATTATTTCAATACGCGGTGTCATCCATGTTTTTTTAGGTTTATCCGATGTATTATTTCCAATAGTTTTCATGATTTTTTTAGTTCGTTTATATAAAATGATTTTTTTGACGATTAATTTACAAGTGCCATTTTAGCGGCACTTGTAAGCGCTTTATAAGTTTACGGGATTAATTTTTATCCCTGTATTAATTTGAACTTGGAAAAACTCCAAAAAGAGAAACGATATAACTAATTGTTAAATACGGCATTCTGTTTTCATGTGGTTGCGAGCCGCCCGAAGTAGTTAATGAATTTGCTTTAAGTGTATGAATTGAAATTCCGGGCGCACTATTAGGCACATAAAATTCTACAATTTGTGGGTTGGTTGCAGTGGGATCTACCGGGGCTGCTAGAAAATTATTTGAAGCATTGACAGTAGTTCCACTTTGCGTACTTACATTAAATGCATGGCTATGGCTAGGCATTGTACTTTGTAGAATAGTAACACTTTCTGTACCACCATTTAAACCTAGCGAGTAGGTTGTGCCCGAAAGTGCCCTTCCCTGGCTTACTAAAAGCCTGCCTCGTAAATCTGGCAGTGCAAAAGTGGTTTGTCCGTCACCGCCATAGGTTGTGCCTATTAGTGTAAATAATGTGCTGTAGTCCGCTATAGATAATAACCGGCCATCGCAAATAGCCCAGCTAGCTGGGGCAAAGTTTCCTGCAAATGCCCTTATTTCTCCTACGTATGGTTGCATAATTTCGTTTGTCTTAAATGATAATTAGATTGGTTAATTTCTGCTGGGGAAAATTCCCGCGGTAGCGATGCACACATTAAGCGTTAAAAATGGCATTCTATTTTCGTGAGCGGCATTGCCACCGTTGGGCGCAATAGTATTAGGGTAAAGTATAGTTGGCGCGCCAAGGGTTGTGTTATATCCTTTAGCGGCGAATGCGGTATGTGGGGTAGTGGGCGTTTGGATACCTATTTGTGACAGGTAATTGTTGCCTGAACCAATATTGAAATTATTCAGCGAATCAACCACCTCAACAATGTGATTGTGCATAGGTAATTGCTGCGTGGTTAAGGTAACGCTTTCTGTACCAGATGCTTCTCCTGCTACATAAGTTCCTCCGTTACCTGTGCCGTAGCCCAGCATTGATGTGCCTTGTAAATTTGGTAATTGAAAAGTACTTACACCGTTACCGCCATAAGTAGTGCCAAGTAATGCAAATAGAGCTTGATTTTGAGAAATCGCCAAAAGTTGTCCGTTGCATGCAAGCCATCCTCGGGGTATTAAACCAAATGAGAATACTCTTAGTTCTCCAAGATAATAATCCATCTTTTATTGTTTTATTTAAGGTGATACAAAGTTTATTTATCGTTTTACGGTCAACGCAATTAATTCCGCGTCGGAAATATGCCTGATATACAAATACAATAACCTATAGCCAGAAAGGGCGCCATGTTATTATGTGGGAGGTTACTGCCTGTGAGGCCAACTGTAGTGGGATTTAATGTAGCTAAGACAGGCGGCGGTGTAGCCGCAGATGACGCATAACTGTGACCCACTAATCCGACTGTATCGCCAGGCTTTTGTATCGTGAATGAATTTGAAATATAAGTTGACGAAGATGGAGTAGTAACTGAAGCTGTAGTACTGGTACTAACTGCACCATCCATTGTATGTGTATGTGATGGGATCTCTGTGGTTAACAATGTAACGCCGGTAGAACCGCCAACCTCGCCAATAACATACTGAGAGCCACCTGTAAGTTGCCCCTGGCCGTTAAGTACTGCACCTTGAATGTTGGGCAACTGAAAGTTTGTAGTACCGTTACCACCATAATACGTACCTATTATGCTAAAAAGTGCAGTGTATGATTGTATGGGCAATAGCTGTCCATTGCACGCCATCCAACCTCGCGGCGCGAAACTGAAGCCAAAGGGTCTGATTTCTCCTACGAAAGCATCCATAAATTTTTGATTTTTTAATTATTGGTTATAGAGTTAATTGGAAATTGATTGCTGGATTTGCCGAAAAATGGCCTTTGTTACTACGTTGAGTAACGAATTGTGAATCTCATGATTAATGGTATTGGTTAATACAAGTACGGTAAATATTTGGAATAATCAAAAGGGTGAAAACACCTTATTTAATATTATTTTACCCGTTTTTTAGTTTTTTACGTGAACTATATATCTGTATATCAATTTTATATATATTGTATATAGTTATTAAAAATGAATGAAATGAATAGATTTGATATTATAATAGTATTTATGTTCCCATTTGGCAAGTGCTAACCAGCAAATACTTTATAAATAAAAAAGCTGCAATAGCACTTATTTGAACGGATTTGCCTGCAGCCTGCTATAAGCAATTCTCAGGAAGTTTTAAACCTGGGTTATGGGAAAATAGGCCGCGCGTTTTTGCAATAAATGGCAGATACAACGTGCTAAAAGATGAGATAAATTGTCCTGTTTGGCGTGCCCTGTGTAACTTGGCTAGCGAATGTTAAAGCAAAAAAGCAGGCAACTACTGGTTGCCTGCTTTTGTTGTGTTCCCGACGAGATTCGAACTCATATCAGCTGAACCGGAATCAGCAATTCTATCCATTGAACTACGGGAACTTTGTGGGTGCAAATATAGCGTAATTATGTACTTTGTAACGCTAATTTATAATAGTGCGAATATATTTTTTGATAATTTAAGATGCTTTACAAAATGTTTTCTGAATATCACGCCGTTTCCTTTGTTAATCATCTGCCAAGCAAGACTGCTGGATCCTTATAGTTAGAATATATTGGCTTTTTAAAACAGATTTATCGCCGTAACAATAAAGTTAAGACTTTGGAGATTATTTCAATGGCTCATAATCTTAATAATCATTTTAATTTTTAGTTAGAGTTCACGCCGAACGTTACCCTAGTGGATGTGCCGACTTTTGAAGTAGATGGTGATGAACTTGGTAAAGCAAAAGGTATCCGTAATAATAAGTACTATCCAGATGTTACCGCCGCAGATCGTAACCAAAGTAATGATGTGCCGGTTTTTCGTTATGCCGATGTGTTGTTAATGAAAGCTGAAGCAATTTTACGTGGTGCCAACCCAACTAATGGCGAAACTGCATTAACATTGTTAAACGAGTTAAGAGCCATATGAAAAAATCAAAAGAATAAGGAGTTTAGAAAAAACATCTAGCTCGTCGAGATCTTGAGCGGTTATACAGCATCTATACGATATTGTACAGGCTATGGTCGTAGTAATTTATAATAACGCCAGATTTTGCTTCATGCAATAATCATCCCTTTGATGTAAGCTTGCAATCTATTTAAATACAACACTATTTAGCCTTTTATGGAAGATATCAAAACATGGCATGACACGCACAAACAATCTTTAGGCTTTGGCCAAAAACTGGCAGACAATGTTGCCAACGGCATGGGATCATGGCGGTTCATCATTATCCAAACCGCGATTGTAGCACTATGGATGGGCTTAAATGTAGTAGGTTTCATTAATCACTGGGATCCATATCCTTACATCCTGCTTAATTTATTGTTTTCTACCCAAGCCGCATACGCAGCTCCAATTATTATGATGGCTCAGAACCGGCAGGGCGAACGGGATCGGATACAGGCAACCAATGATTATGAGACCAATATCGAGGCCAAAAAAGAGATTGAAGAATTGCTTGCGCGTTTAAATTCAATTGAAATTGAAAAATTAGATAAAATTATTGAAATGCTAGATCGCCTGGAAAAGAAAGCATTGTAAGAATTAAACGCTGAGAGGCAAAAACTAACTTCATTAATATTTTAAAAGCACAATAGTAGCTGGCCTTTTATTGTCTTCTTTTCGCGTGGAGTAATTTCTGTGCAGAATGAAGATGCAACGCATTTACTAAATATAGTACGAAAACATATATAATATCTCATTTATTATCTTTTTAAATTATTTAATTATATTTTTGTTACGAAAACATTGTATATAAATGAATAAAAGAGAAGTTTTACAGCAACTCATCGGACTTTTTTTCGACTTTGATGATCAATATCAGGGTGAAAAGGAATATACGGTGGCCGGCTTCGCTAGGTATCTTACCGCCGGTAATAGCGGTCAGTTATCTGATTACAGGGATATTGCAGGTGGGGAAGAAGAATGGGTAAGGGACAACCAGGATGAGAACACGGAAATAGCAAGGATGCTTGTTTTTAATTACCGTTATGCTGTAATGTATTTTAAAAAAGCGCTTAAAGAAAGCAATATCAATACCCTCGATGAGTTTTCGTTTTTAATCGTATTAATGACTTACCCGTCACTAAGCAAAACAGAGCTGATCAATAAACTGATCATGGAAAAAACCTCGGGTGTAGAGGTCATCAAACGGCTGCTGAAACAAGAGCTTATCCGAGAGTTTGATAATCCGAATGATAGAAGAAGCATTCTGGTGGCCATTACAGCAAAAGGAAAAAAGGAGGTATCTGAATTATTACCCCGGATGGGACTGGTTGGGAGCGTTGTAGTTGGGAATTTGAGCCCGGCCGAAATCGGTTCTTTGTCATTTTTGCTGCGTAAGCTTGATGGTCACCATCATGGTATTTTTTTGAATTTCAAGAATTTGACTCTGGAAGAACTGAGTGCCAGACCAGAGGTCAAGAGTAAGGCCATATAAAGTTTTTCTTCATAATATTAGGCTAGATATAAGACTTATCCACTGATAGCGATCAATAACAAAAAATTTAAATACCAGAAATATAATGAGTGTTAACAAAAAGGTACTTGTATCCGGCGCCAGTATTGCCGGCCCAACATTGGCGTTTTGGCTAGCCAAATACGGTTTTAATGTGACCATAATAGAACGCTCAAAATCATTAAGACTAGGCGGACAAAACCTAGATATCAGAGGGGCCGGCCGTGCTATTGCACGGATGATGGACATAGAAGAAGAGATCCTGGCTGCAAATACAGGAGAATTAGGCCTTCAGTTTGTGAACAGTGATAACGAAGTTAAGGCTGCATTTCCGGTAGATGGTGGCGGCAGCTTTACGAGCGAAGCCGAAATACTGCGGGGCGACCTTGTTAACATTCTTTATAATGCAACGAAAGATGACGTAAAGTATGTTTTTGGTATCTATATAACAGCGATCAATCAGGACGATGACAACGTTAAAGTAACATTTAATGACGGCAGTAGAGAAATATTCGATCTGCTGATTGCGGCCGATGGCGTTCGGTCTGCCACGAGGCAGTTGATTTTTGGCGACGAGCCTGAAATTAAATTTGTTGGGCTTTATAATGCCTGGTACACTATTCCTAAAAAAGCGACGGATACAAATTGGGCGCGTTGGTATACTGCACCCGGATCAAGGGTAATGATGATCCGGCCGGATAATCATGGTACCATGCGTGCATCGTTCAGTTTCCTATCCGACGATAAAAGCTATCAAAAGCTGTCTAATAGCGAGCAGAAAAAAATCCTGAAAGATAAACTTTCGGGTGCCGGATGGGAAGCAGAACGGATGATGCAAGAGATCGAAAAAAATGACGATGTTTATTTCGACGGCGTAAGCCAAGTACATGCACCAAGATGGTTCAATGGCCGTACAGGTATGATCGGCGATGCAGCCTACTGCCCTACGCCGCTTACAGGGATGGGTACAACTTTAGCCATTGTCGGCGCGTACTTACTGGCGGGGGAGCTTTCCCGGCATACCAAGCACCAAGATGCATTTATGGCCTATGAAAAACGCATGCGTCCGTTTGTTGAAAATATCCAGCGGCTACCGCCAGGAGTACCGTGGCTTGCGCATCCAAAAACCAAATTCGGTGTATCTGTGGTTAATACCGTAGCCGGAATACTAGCAAGCCCTGCGGTAAAAAAGATCAGCAAATTATTTAGCAGTAAAAATAAGGATGTAACAAAAGATGAGATTGAACTCCCGGATTTTAAGAAACCTTAATATTAAAAGTGTGAACGGCAATGTGACATATTGATTTGGAAGTTAAACACGGTATTTAAAAAAGTAAAGAGCTTAAAATATTTTGGCCGAACAATCGTCTCCCTAAATATGTACAATACCTTATTAGCATTACATTCACTAATGCGCTGGTTAATATTAGTCAGCCTCATTTTTGCTATTATTCGTGGTTATTATGGTTGGCTGTTAAATAAGCCTTATTTAAAATTTGATAATAGGGTAAGGCATATAACCGCTACAGTTGCCCATATTCAATTGGTAATAGGTGCCTGGCTTTACCTGATTAGCCCTATAGTAGCTTATTTTTTACATCATTTTAATACTGCGGTGCATGAACGAACCATCAGGTTTTTCGGTATGGAACATGTTACGATGATGTTGATCGGGATAATCGTAATTACAATCGGCTCTGCCAAAGCCAAACGAAAAACTACTGATCGGGAAAAATTTAAAACCATGGCTGTTTGGTTTACCATCGCTTTACTAATTATTTTAAGCTCTATTCCCTGGTCGTTTTCACCACTGATAAGTCGTCCAAATTTTCGGCCTTTTTAAAAAAAGTAAGTACCGAATGGTATCTTAATAATCGATTTAAACCCGTCAACCGGGAATAGTTTATAACTGTTTACCAATAATTTCCAATGTCTTGATATCCATTTTGCCACGGTAAAATTTATCAAGTACGGCTTGAAATATCGAATCAGTTTTTGGGAGAGAGGCAAATAATGTCATTGACGATTTTAATTTCAGATCGTCGGGAGTTCCCATAATTATTGTTGCATTGTTTTCTTTTAACTGAAGCAGTGCCTTGCTAATTTCTATCAATCGCCGGCCTAGTACGGGATGATCAAGAAAAGATTCTGCTTCCTGGATGTTTTTAATAGCGTAGTATTTTGAAGTATTGCTTGGTGCTAAGCCTTGTATCTGCGGAAATATATACCAGATCCAATGACTTTTTTTGAGGCCTTTTTTAATTTCTGCCAATGCGATAGGGTAGGCAGATTCCTGGGCATCAATAAATCGCGTTAAGTGATAGTCATTTTCAGCTGTGGCCATCGTACGACGTTTTTATGTAAACCTTGTTTTGCCCCTGATGGTTTTATCGGGGATGAAAATTAGAACACCTTAAATATCTGAAGTATCGTTTTCGCCGATTGGTATGGTGAACCAGAAAGTGCTGCCCGCACCTTCTTTACTTTCAACGCCAATTTGTCCGTCGTGTCTTTTAATAATTTCTGAAGATATGTACAACCCTAAACCAAGTCCAGAGTATTGATCGCCAGAGTGATCGGCTCTAAAAAAACGGTCGAAGATGTGTGGTACTTTTTCAAATGGTATGCCTTGTCCCTTATCACTAACAGACAAATACGCCATTTCACCAGCGCGTTTAATATTGATGACGATGGTGTCAGAATCTGGCGCGTACTTAACCGCATTATTAACAAAATTGGTAATAACCTGGTCTATCCGGTGCTCATCGGCATAAACCTGTAATTCTTTATTGCCACCAATTTCAACCTTATGCTTACCACCTATTGTGATGGGGTTACAGATCGCGTTAATCAGTTCAGATAATACAAACCGGCTTTTTTTGAGTGTTAATTGCCCTTCTTCTAACCGGCGCACGTTAAGCAGATCATCAACCAACGCGCTTATTTTTTCCGAGCTTTTTCGCGATTGCATAATCAGGCGCGAAAACATGTTCGAGGCCGGGTCGTGCTTTATTTTATCTAATAACTGCAGCGAAGCTTTTAGCGCCGTGATAGGTGTTTTTAATTCGTGGCTTGCAATAGATATAAAATCATCTTTCTGCTGCTGCAGCGTTTTCTGCTGCTGTATATCAGTATTGTTGCCATACCATTTAATGATCTTGCCATTATCATCACGCAAAGGCAGTGCCCTCACCAAATACCATTGATACTCATCGTTTCTGTTTAATATCCTGAATTCGATTTCGTAAGGACGACCCGTTTCTACCGACTCTTTCCATGTCGTTCTTACCCTGTCAATATCATCGGGGTGGAGATTGGCAATCCATGAGTTTCCCAATGGAAGGCTCGATTTATTAGGGTTCCGTTCGTACCAGCGGTGGTTGATATAATCCAGTTTACCGTCCGGGTCGCTGGTCCACACAATGGAAGGGATAGAATCTGCAAGGAAACTCAGCTCTTTTATTTTATCATCCAGTGCTTTGGTGCGGATGGCCACAGTTTCTTCCAGGCGTTCATTTACAACCAATAACTCTTCCTGCGCTTGCCTTAGTTCTTCAACAGTAACTACCAGTTCTTCATTCGAGGCTGCCAGTTCTTCGTTGATGGCTGCCAGCTCTTCATCCAACTGTTGTTCACGTTCGCGGCTTTCATTAACCAGTTGTTTGTTTATAATCTGCTCGGTAACGTTATAAGTTGTAGTTAATAGGTAGGCTACCTTTCCGTCGTGGCCTTCAACCGGTAAAATCTCCAGTTGCCACCAGTTTTTTTCTATCCAGTTACCGTCATTCGACAGAATATCGTAATGAAAAGGTGGCATTTGAACAGCTGAGTTTGTTATAACAGCCTGTGTAAGTGCATTTGATAGCAACTCTCCGCCATCGCCTCCTGCATTACTTGGGTTAAAAGCTTCCCAAAAATATTTGCCTTTAATATCGCGTGTTTGTGTATGAGTGGCCTGTTTGTAAGCTTCGTTATAAGTTAAAATAGTAAAGTTTGGAACGTCGGCTTTTAAAACAATACGCGGAACCTGGGTATTAAAAAGAGCTTGAAATAGGGGACTGTCTATAGCGTACATTAATGCTGGATTGGGCCGGGTAAATTTACTTATTTTTTTCACTTCGGCTCGGAAATTGGTTTGATACCCGAAAACTGGCGCTAAGCTGATAGTTTAAATTAACAACAAGTTATTAACCCAATATTTTGTGGTTAATTGGTTATAAGAATGGGCTTCTTCGTTATGGTATGATATAAGTTTCAATATAAGATTTTTTGGTTTTAATGTATTGATAGTGAGATGATAATAGCCAAGTCGTTTTTCTGAGATATTAAAAAATTGCAAAAAAATATTTAAAAAGCAGCGATCAAATCTATTATTGATGATTTGTATGTACCACCTCGTGTTGTTTGCATTCAAGGCTCATGGCGTACAGTACGGTTACTTTTGTTGGAGAAATTATTGTAATTATTGGATAAGCTGGTGGAAAAAAAATTCGCATTTTTATATTTTTTTACCCGAAAATGCCGCTTGTTAATCGAGTTTTTAACATGCTGTGGCGTTTTTTATTATCTGTTTTAATAAAAAATCACACCGTTGGTTACCTTGTTTATGGCAAATACATAAGTTTTAACACTTATATAATATTTATTTAAATTCAAGATTTTCAATAAATTATCTTTTCTATTGCAATAGTCTTTATCTCTCCTTAGGATTTTCGACGAATTGCGGAAACTAATGCAACTCATTCGCCGTACAACGCCGTAGATTTTTCAATAAAATCTAGTATTAAACAAATATTATTCGATATAAATAAAAAAGTTGCGCATTTCAACCGTGCGTTTCTGCTTAAACCTTATAACTGCGTATAAATGGATAAAAAACTTACTAAAAATCTATAATTTTTTATACTATTTATACTTTTCGCCTCCACAAAATCATATTCTCAAACAATCACCATCGGCACTGTCGACTCCGGTCCCTATGGGCAAGGCTCGTCCATTGCGGTTCCGATAACGGTTAGCGATGCCAGCGGGTGTGTATTGCCCGGAAACGTTTACAATGTTTATCTCTCCGATGCCTCGGGCAAATTTGCTTCGGGAGGTACGCTGATCGGTAGCTACACAGGGTTTTATGCCACATTTGTAAACGGTATTATCCCAACTAACGCTGCAGCCGGAACGGGTTACCGGGTAATGGTGAAATCAACCAGCCCGGTGGCAAGTAGTGCGCCAGCTGCACCCTTTGAGATTAAGGCCGTTGCCGGGGTAAAGGCATCCATTATGTCCACCAGCCTTATCGGCACCGACCCCGAATATTTGGTACTTGTACGCCGAATTATGATGCCACAAACCCAGAGCATTGCAAAACTAAATGCTAACAACCCGGCGCCATCTACAGGTATGTGGACACAAACGGCAGGCCCGGTAGTGGCAATCACAGACCTTACCAGTTATCAAACAGTGGTTACCGGTTTAACAAAAGGAAACGTTTATACCTTTAAATGGACTATTAGAGGCTTGGCACCATGCCCTAATACAGAAGCGTATGTAACCATCGGTGCTTATGAAGATGTGCTCCCAAGCTTCACAACAATAACAGATCAGAGTTGCGGATCTGTTATTGTGACGTTTACCAACACCTCGACACCGTCGCCAGTAGGAGCTTTTGAATGGAACTTTGGTGATGGAACGCCTATTGTAACAGCAGTAAATCCACCAACGCACAGTTTTGCACCATCTACAGATGGCACAGAAAAAACTTATACCGTTATCCGTTGCAGCATCTACATTGTTTCGGGTGTTCAAATTAAGGGCGATCTGGGTACCATTTGTTTGGGTAGCCCAATAACATTCCAAAACATATCAACAGGCGGCGATCGCTTTTCGATTAGTATTTTCGATGCTAATAAAAAGCTGATGGCCGTGCTTCCGTCGGGAGTGGGCGATCTTAATTATACGCCTACTGCAATAGGCACCTACTATGTATCTATGGTAGCCGGTAACACAGGTTGCGGTGATGCGCCACCGTCTGAATTAAAGCAGTTTGATGTTGCACCAATACCTAAGCCTGTTTTTACTTATAGCACGGATAATAATTATAACATAAGCTTCTATAATAACACGCATGATGTTGGTGGTATACCTGCGCCTACATTAACCTATAAGTGGGATTTTGGAGATGGCTCTAAAAACGAAACAGCTTACTTACCTAATATGCACCATTTTGATGCAAGTAAGTCGCCATTTACGGTAACACTGACGGCAACAACCCCTGGAACAGATTGCTTTGACGTTACCCAGCAAACCATCACCCTGCAATTCCATGGCGATTTGTATTTTCCGAATGCGTTTATCCCGGCCAGTTCTAACCGCGAACTCAATACCTATAGGGTTAAAGGTTTTGGTATGAAAACATGGCACATGCAGATCTTCAACAATTTTGGCCAACTAATTTGGGAAACCACCAAGCTCGATAGTAACGGTTCGCCGGTTGATGGTTGGGATGGTACCTATAAGGGTCAAATAGTACAACAGGGCGTTTATATATGGCAAATATCGGCCACACTATTAAATGGAGAAGAATGGAAAGGCATGTCTTCTAATGGTTCAACCCCGACTAAAACCGGACCAATACATTTGATAAGATAAGATGAAATACCAACTTATGAAATGGCTTTTATTTTTAGTGATATTGTTTAGCGGCTTAACCGGCTTTGCGCAAGATCATCTTTATTCACAGTTTTTTAATTCGCCTTTATACCTTAACCCGGCGCTTACCGGGCAGTTTAAAGCAGATTTAAGGATGAACCTTATTTACCGTAACCAGTGGACTACGGTACCCGGTTCGTTATCATATCTATCAGCATCTGTAGATTATAATGTGCCGCAGTTTGGTGGTGGTATTGGTTTACTGGTTACCCGCAGTAGCGAAGGCACAGCCTATCTTAACCATATCAACATTGCAGGATTGTATTCTTATAGTATTGGCTCAGATGATTTTGTATTATCCTTCGGCTTGCAGGCAGGTGTTACCAACCGGGTAATTGATTATAGCAAATTGGTGTTTGATGATCAGATTGATCAGAACCTCGGCTTTATTCCGGGTTCAACTTCGGCAGCCAATGCTTTGCCTTTAAATAATAAGTTTTATTTCGATTCTGGTTTCGGTACCAACCTGGTTATTGCCGATTTTAATATTGGAGCCGCCTTTCAGCACCTTAACAGGCCAAATGAATCCTTTACAGGGCAAACTGCCAAGTTACCCATTCGTTTCAATGGAAATATAAGCTACCGGTTGGATCTGGATTCTTATGAGAATAATATGGACGATGATGATAAATCTTACGTGGTACCATCTGTTGTTTTTTACAAACAGTCAAAATTCGAATCGTACAGTATCGGGCTGCAATATAAAAGGCGTGGTGTTAACGTTGGTTTATCTTATAGAAGCGGTGCAGAAACGGGGCCGAGTGCTGTTGTTTTATCATTGATATTCGACGTATTTGTAAACCGTGATGGCGGCGAGAAAGTAAGAATGGGCATAAGCCACGATGCCGCTTTAAAAGGGCTTACCTATAGTAATACAGCAGGTAGTACAGAAGGCAGTTTAGGATACGAAACAACCCTGCCATCAAGAGGCGATGCAGCTACACCACGTTTTGAAGGTGCCAGACGATGCTACGAATTTTATTAAAAGAGGATATTTGATCTGATAGTTACCGGCTAACTTATTAGCCGGTAACTATTAAAGCGAGTGCTATTTGCTTATAACCAATACCCTAAACGTTCCGGGTATGATAGACGGCCTGAACTCGCCGGCTTTCTTAGGGGCGAAATCGCCCGCCGGTAAATATACTTTATGTGTTAGTTGATCAACTGCTAAAGTCCGGGCGCCCTTTGTGGTTTTTAGGCTTTGGGTATCGGCAAACTTATCATTACCTGTCTCCTTAATAATGGTCAGTGTCCCCTCTCCGTTTGATGAGTAAACGGTTTTCAATTTCTTATCAAAGCCAACAGCATCGCATTCATCACCAATGGGTAATTTGGCTACTACCTTGCCGTTAAGGGCGTTCATTACAATCAATAGTTGGTTATCGCAACCCGCAAATAGACGCATCGTTTTACGATCAATGGCCAGGCCCGAAGCTGATTTGCCCGGCGCTATCGGCCAGCTGTTTACAATTTTGAATGTAGTGGCATCAATTACATCAATTTCACTTTTCTCTGCATTGTTTACATAGATCTTTCCTGCGCCATCGCTTACGGCTGCCTCGGGCCAACCGGTTAACTGTACGGTGGCAACGGCCTGGTCGGTAGCCGGATCTATTACGGTTATGTTTTTACTTCGGCCATTACAGCTGATTACTTTTTTAGAGAAATCGTCATAAAAAATACCGTCAGAGAAGTTGCCTGTTGGCACATGTGCCAGAACTTTAAATGTGTTAAGATCGAATACTGCTACGCTATTAAGTGACCCGTTGGAGATGTATCCTTTACCCAATGCATGCACCAGGGCAATACCGTGTACATCTTTCTCAGTTGTGATAGCAGCTATCGAATCCCCGGTTAGTTTATCCAATACGTTTACCTGCAAGCCATGTGATACATATAGCCTGTTCGATGCCGAATCAACAGTAATATAATCGTAGCCTCCACCGCTTTTAATATGGAATGTTTTTTCTACATAATAAGTTGGTTTTTGCTGGGCATGGCTGGCTGTGAATACACCGGCAAAAGCAATCGCGATTAGAGGGGTTATTTTCATTGAATTAGGCTTAAGGGTTTTATTCGGTTTATATAAGTAAGTTAAGATTTAATGTATTAATAAGCATTGCGCATTAAATCAATATTTTGCTGTTTCATGGCTTGCATCACAGTTTTACCATACTCGGTAAAATAGCGGTGATTGGTTAATACAGCTATATTTAACTGCGACCATTCCTCATCTGTATAGGTCCGTCTAAGATGCACTTCCCATTCCTTTCTTAAACGCTCCGCATACTCAATGTAATTGGGTTTTGCAAAATGGTGCAAATCGGCATCGCATATTACTTGCTGCATTAAGTTTTGGGGCGACTGCGGCATCTTGGTTGCCTCTATACAATCCAGAATAGGTTTATACATGCCTTTATGATAGCCCTGCTGCATTAAATAAGTACCGGCAATGGCAATGCTTACGTCTTCGTGCCCGAGATATTGAAAGGCATAGCCGGTATCGTGAAACAGGGCAGCTAATTGAAGCTCTACTTTTTCATCCTCAGCAAGGTCAGTATGCTTGCTTATTTCGATGGCGGCTTCAAAAACATCCAGGGTATGCTGTAAATTATGAAATTGCATGTTAGGGCTTAGGCGCTCTACCAGTAGATCGGTTACATATACAAATGCGTTTTCAACAATTGGCGTTACAGACATGCTCATCTTATCAAATAACCCAATGGTAAAATAACATTCTGTAGTAAATTGGGAGTTTTTGGGGTAAGTATTAAATCAAAATTCAATTTTAATACAGACTTTTAGTTCATTTTTGCAGCTTATATACGTTTTAGCTAATGAAGTATTTCTGCATTTTTATCATATCCATCTTCTTTAATTTATCAGTATTCGCACAATCAAAAGGTACCATATCCGGTAAAGTTACCGATGCCGCTACCAAGCAGGCGGTTGATTACGCAACCATCAGCATTTATAAACAAGGCTCAACCAGCCCTTTTAATGGTGCCAGTTCTGATACCAAAGGCAATTTTAAGGTTAATAATATTGCAGATGGTACCTACACGGTTACTGTTGATTTTTTAGGCTATCAACGCCAAACTATTGATAATGTTAAAGTAGCCAACGGTGCTAACACGTCGCTTGGTAGCATTATCCTTAGCCCGGCACAAACTACCCTGAAAGATGTAAACATTGTAGCCAAGGCTCCGATAGTAGAAAATCATATCGATAAAATGGTGTACAATGCTGCGAATGATTTGACAGCGCAGGGCGGTGTAGCTATTGATGTATTAAAGAAAGTACCGCAAATAAGTGTAGATATTGATGGCAACGTAGAATTGCAGGGTAATGCCAATATTCGTTTTTTAATCAACGGAAAACCATCAAGCATTTTTGGTGCAAGTTTAACGGATGCCTTGCAGTCTATTCCGGCCAGCCAGATCAAAAGCATTGAGGTAATTACCAGCCCCGGCGCTAAGTACGACGCAGCAGGCACAGGTGGTATCATCAATATTGTTTTAAAGGACAGCAAGGTTCAGGGTGTTAACGGTACGGTCAATTTATCTGCCGGTACGCGTTTAGAGAATGGTTCTTTTAACCTTAATGTACGTAAGAACAATTTTGGTGCAGGTGTTTTCTTTAGCGGTAATGAGCAATTAAATTCAACAACGCATACATCAAACAACCGCCAGTCTTATAATGATGCGCGCGATAGTTTAACTACGCTGATGCAAAATGGTGATGGTAAACTGAAGAGAAGCGGCTATCAATCGGGGCTTAATTTTCAATGGGATATCAGTAAGCACGATAATATTACGGGGTCGGTAGGTTTTAATCATTTTGGAAATCATAGCAGTGCTATCACTGACCAGGAGCAGCAAATAATGGGATTGCCTTCAAATAATCTATTATCTGATATTCTAAGCCTTAGAAATTCAACAAGTAAGTTTAGCGCGCATTCAACAGATTATAGCATTGATTATAAAAAGACGTTTAAAAAAGAGGGACAGGAACTAGAGATACTTTATACCTCGAGTTACGGCAGAAACACGTCTTCATACTCGCAAGAACAAAGCTATTTAACAGGTGGCTATCCGGCGTCGGGTTCGTATAGTAATAATCCAGGCCGCGATCATGAAACCAATATCTCTATTGACTATACCCAGCCGATTGTAGAGGGCTTTACTTTAGAAACCGGTGCAAAAGCCGTTTTGGAGAATCTAAACAATAGTGTAGCTACAGATTCACTATTAAGCGATGGTACTTACGTACCCAACGCCAACCAAACTTATAGCTTTAATTACAACCGTAAAATATATGCGGGTTATGTATCGGGATCATTTGTGTTGTTTAACAAGTTTTTAGAAGGTAAAGCAGGATTACGCTACGAACGTACAAACACAACGGCAGATTTTTCGGGAAGTGCTATACCGGGTTATAATACCTTCGCACCGTCGTTTATGGTGTTGCATAAATTTGGCAAGGGGCAAACGCAGTCAATTAAGTTTGCTTACTCCTACCGTATTGAGCGACCAGATTACGGCGATTTAAACCCATTTTACAATATAAGCGATCCACATAATATCAGTACCGGTAACCCTAATCTGAAACCCGAAATAGGCCATAATTATGAATTAGGGTACAATAAGTCATTTGATAGTGGTAGTAACTTCTCGGCTTCGGCATTTTACAGGCATAATACAAATGATATTCAAGGGTTCACTACCTTTTACTCAACCCTTGATATTGGTGGCACCGAGTACAGTAATGTGTCGCTCACTCAACGTTATAATATCGGGTCGCAAACCGGCGTGGGGTTAAATCTTTTTGCGTCAGTGCCCGTAGGTAAATTAAGCCTGAGATCAAACGTGCAGCTGGGCGAGCGCAGTAACAGTACGCCGGGACTGGCAACGGTAACAGGTTTTGCTTATCGCGCTAATTTAAATGCGAGTTACCAGTTCCCGCATGATCTGATAGCCGAGGTGTTTGGTAACTATAATTCGAGCCAGAAAAATATACAGGGTACACGCCCGGCATTCGGCTTTTATAACTTTGCTTTCCGTAAACAGTTGATGAATAAAAAGGCTAGTATTGGGGTAACGGCAGCTAATCCGTTTAATCAATACGTAAGTCAAACCACTACCACCAGCGGATCAAACTTTAGCCAGTCTAATTTAAGGCAGGTACCATACCGCTCGTTCGGTATCAGCCTAAGCTATAAATTCGGTAAGCTTGAGTTTAAAAAGAATAAAGAGGATAATAATGATCCGGGTGTTCCGCAAGATCAGGGAAAATAGGATAAACTAATACTGGCATTGCCGCAACAGGATGTTTAATTAAAATAGTGTTGTGGTAAAGCCTATATTAATATTGAAATAGCTTGGCGTAAGGTTAGTTTTACTGGATAGGTTTTGATAGTAGGAAGGCTCGAGCACCAAAGCAAAGTGCGGTACAATATAATATTCGACCCCAATGCCTGCCTTTAATATGGCATTATGTTGCGTGGCGCTGCTCACTGTAATTTCGTTATTAACCAGGCTGGTTACCTTTTCATAACCATGGTTAATAATGCCGGGTTGTAGTAATCCATAAAACCCCAATCCCTTATAGCCGAAACGGTATCCCGCACCCAACACAAAGCAATTGCTGCTAAATTTGCCGTTAGTAACGTTGGTGTTAATATAACTGTTATGCGTATAGCCGCTGTTTAGTATATCGTAATTAAACCGATAAAACACGGCATTGATATACTTGGGGCGATACTCGGCTCCAGTGTTAAGCGAGACACCATTTTTAAAAGCAATGCCATTTGCATCACTATTTACCAAATTATAGCCGATACCACCAGGGAAATAAAATCTTGACGTGAATTTTTCTGTCTGGGCTAATAGTTTGGTACTTGCCAGCGCTAAAAAGCAAATGAACACCAGTTTTTTACTTATGGTGCTCATTGCTGTTCGTTGGGTTTAAAAAAGATATTAGTATAAATTAAATAGTGCATTGATAGGGGGCTTATCTGCTATTTTTTAGAAAGATACCACCCAAATCTGTAGGAAAATTGTACAATGTAAAAAAGCCGATACATTGGTTTAATGTATCGGCTTTAGTCAATAAGATACTTATTAAACGCTGTTATATGCTTCGGGCTAATATAAATAGGAGTAGAAGGTTTAGGGCGCTGAAAGAAAGGGGATATAACTATATACCAGCCTCCTGGGTGAGCCTTAGCAGGCCTTGGTTATTAATGATGGAGATGCTTTTCCCGGTCACAGTAACCAGTCTCTCGCTGGTAAGGTCATTCATTACCCGGAATACGGTTTCGTACGTAGTGCCCGCAAATGACGCCAGATCCTGACGGCTTAATTCTATGTCGATAATATTATTGGCATCTACGCCAAACTGCTTGTTTAGTAATAGTAAAGCTTCGGCAATGCGGCCTTTAACGGGCATGTGTGCCAGGTTACGCATCCGGCGTTCAGATTCTCTTAGTTCTTCGGCAAAAAACATTAAAAGCTTGTAAGTAAAGTCGCTGTTTACTTTCATGGTAGCTTCAAAAAAATCCATATCAAAAAAGCTGATAATGCTGTTTTCTAATGCCGTGGCCGAAACCGGGTACAAGTCGTTATAACCTAAGCCCCGGTGACCGAAGATGGTACCCGTGCTGGCAAAACGGATAATCAGATCTTTATCCACATCCCACCTTTTGTGAACTTTTATTACTCCATTATTTACGAAGTAAATTCCCTTAACCTCGTCACCTTCTTTAAAAATGAGGTCTCCTTTTTTTACTTTGAAGTCTTTTCTGTTGTTTTCAATAGCGGGTAGCCATTCTTTTAAGCAATTTTGTGATAGATAACAATTATTGATATCAAATTCCAGCCTTTTCTTGTCCATTCAAGTTTTTAATTTTGCTTATTTATGCAAAATATATCTTTTTTATTCATTTTTATCAAAAATATAACATATTAAACCAATTTTATGATTTAATTGTTAATTATTGACGCTGAATTTGTAATTAATTGTGATTTACTGAATTAAAAATCTGGACTAAAGCTAAATTTGATGCCGTAAGTTGAAGTTCCTGGATGGTCGAGGTAGTTAAATCGCTTGATTGCGTCAATTCTAATCACTTTAAATATATTACCGATACCAAAACCGGCTTCTACATATGGAGTACTACTTAATGCGTACGTACCTGTTGCACCATCTACTGCGGTTGGAAACTTATATAAGTTTTTAGTGTAAAGCGGGTTATTCTCATCGCGCAAACCGCCGTATAAAACTTTGAGTGACAAATATTCACGCCATTTCAAACGTGATATCAGTGGTATCTTATTTAATAGGAAACCATTAAAACTCTGTGTAAAGTTAAAACCGGCGTAATGGTCGCTAACAAACTCCAGATAATTCATCTGGTTATAAGCGTCGGGATCGTAGGCAATAGACTGATTTGCCGGGCTAATATTTAATAATGGGAAAGGTACTTTACCTGCCATATAACCGCCTAAAAGGGTAATATCGGCATAACCCAACTGGGAGAAATAGAAACGCTTGTAAATATTGGTGGTTATGTTGGTGTAATTATAAGAGCCATTAAGGGGCCCTTTAATACCCTGGCTTATCTGCAGGTTTAAAATAGGGTATTTGCTATGTATAGTGTGGCGTTCTTCTGTTCCCTGTATTATTTTCTCGTGCGGTGCAAATCTTAATCCTAAATCAATCTCGGTAGTGGTTAAATGATTTACAAGTGTACCGGCAGGGTTATTATATTGGTATACTAATGTACCAGCAGCACGCTGATCCCAATTTTTTAAACTAAGGTTGTACGAGAAGTGATTTTCGAAATCCTTAACATAATCAATCCTGAAAATCTTATTGTAAAGCCAATAATCCGTTTTGCCCGAGTGGAATGAAGACAGCGCGGCTTGCTGGTTGTTAATAGCGAAATCCTCGCCTGGGGTACCTACATCATACAGATAACTTACCTTAAAATAATCGTTAGGGAAACGGTAATACGGGGTCTTATTTAAAGAGAAGTAAGTAGCCAGATCATATTTTGTTTTACCATCACGGGTACCGTACGCGGTATAGCCCTGCAGGTAAATATTTTGGCTGAATTTGGGGGTCGTTCGGCCGCCCACCTGTATGCGCGAGCCTTCCTGGCTATTAAATGAATAGATAGCACCCACTGGTCCGGCTTGTACAGGGCCAAGATCGGCGTAGCCACCAACAAGGGTTTGAGCCAGCCAGGTTGTTCTCTTGTAAGAACGCATGTTCTCGAGTTTTTTGGTGTGGGCGTAATTTAGTTCCTGTTGCGCTGTTAAGGTGTCTGTTCTGTTGCGTGCCCAAAAGGTACTATCTGCCTGGTTGGGGTCTATGGCTTTTTGTAATCCTTTGCCCTGGTAAAAGGCATCAGGTAGGGGAGTGTTGAATTTGTAGTTGGAGTAAAATACCGTTCGTTCGCCCAATATGTTTACACCTTTGTTTTTCATCAGGCCAAAATCGGCTCTGGCAATACTTTTTTTCAGATAATAATGCCCGCCGGCAGATCGTTCGAAATCGAGATTGATTTTTAAACTACGCATAAAATTGATGTTGATCTGCTTGTTAACATTTAACTCGCATGCTGCAACAGCATAGTGCCCATCAAGGGTTACAGCTATTTTTCCCTCAAACAATAAATCGCCTTTGGTGCGCGGTGTGAAACTAAGTTCAACCAATTTTTGATTGCCAACCTGTATCGTATCCGAAATAAAAAACTTATAAAAATCGGGCGAGTGATCTGAAATAGGGCTCAGAAACTGATTAGAAATTATGAAAATATTATTGGTGTAAATATCTATTTTATCACCATAAAGTCGGTTTAAGTAGATATCTAAACCGCTTGTATCAATAAACTTAATGACGTTAACACCTTTTTCGGCGTTTAAGATCTGGATAGATTTAGAGGGGCTTTTACGATAGTAATACTTAGATAGCTTCTCGTTAAAATAAACCGGGACAGAGATATGTTTCTGCCCGTCAATTACCTGGTTGCTATCCAGCATAAACTGGTATTTCCTAAAAAAGCCGCTATTTACAAATGCTTTAGGCATATCAAACATCGACAGGCCGATGCGCTCATACTGATCATATTGCAGGTAATCAGTGCTTTCCATCCGGTTCTCAGCTTTATGATTGATCACTTGCTGAATAAGCTCTACCGCCGGGTTATCTTTATTTCTGTATCGTTTACTTTTTCCCGATCTGATAGTTACCTCTTTTAACTGGGTCTGGCTTTTTTCCATGCGAACCTGGATGTCGTTTTCCCGGCCCGGCTGTATTGTTTTGGTTGCCGTTTGGTAACCCATGTATGAGAAGGAGATGAGGCTATAGTTACCCAATGCGCTCAATGCATATTTGCCTTGCCTATCGCTATAAGCGCCATGGGTGCTACCAACAAATTTCACAGTAACAAATGAGAGAGGCTGGCCAGATACGGCGTCTTTAATTACCCCTGTTACGCTGGTCAGTTTTTTGGGTTGCAGGCTGTTAATTTTAACACTGTCCGTACGCTGTGCAGCAACACAAAAAGGAAGTAAAATAAAGCAAATGCAACTTGGTAGTTTTTTGTCTTTCAGTTTAAAAAGCAAAAACACTACTTGTTTTATGATAGATAGTTTTGTGATAAAGTTCAAAAAATCGATAACAATTAAATTAATAACTAAAGTTTAAAAAAACACTAACGCCAAGTAATTATCTCGCCATCTAATTATTAAATAAGTATTATGATGCAACAAAAGTAGCTTCTAATTCTGTATTCTTTTTGAAGATAGACATATTAACGCAATGCTGTGTGTTTTACACACAAATACGGGGCATAGTACATCATTATTACAATATCAATAAAAATGATGTATGAAACATGCAGCAATAGGGTTCCCTGTGCGGGCAACAGTCTTTATTTAAGAATGTTTTAAAACTGGCTTTTAAAAGAGTTCTATAACTGCCCAGTCTTTCAACGCAACTATAGTTTAATTGTTGCCATGGTTATCATAGTTTATACCGAATTAACACTGCTTGCTAAACTTAACAATAATTGTAAAAATGCTTTACCCTAACCTAATGATTAGACAATATTGACCCGCTAACTTTGTAATATAATTTATAAATGATGCCAGAAGCAAAGCATTGCCCTACGCACCTAAAATTATTCCTTTTCCCTTTGCTGATTTTGATCAGCTGTAAAGCTTACTCTCAAGAATTTTCATTACTCAATGCATTTGCACATAATGATTACTGGCATAAACGCCCGTTATATGATGCATTAGACAACGGCTACACCCACATCGAAGCCGACATCTACTTAAGAGGCGGCAAGTTGGTGGTTGCCCATATGCTTCCGATTTTTAAAAAGCAAAAAACATTAGAGCGTCTTTATTTTGAGCCGCTGGCTGATTGCATCAACGGTAAAAATCAAATTTCCTGCCCGGCCTATCCGGTAATGTTGATGATTGATATTAAATCTGACGCTAATAGAACCTACGAAGCTTTAGAGGTACTGCTAGAGAAATATAAATCTATTATTTCAGGATATGAATCCGGTCAGTTTATTCAACGGCAAATTACCGTCGTGTTAACCGGGCATAAGCCATACGAACTGCTCAAGGGCCAGCAAAGTCGTCTGGCGTTTATAGATGAAGACTTAATGCACGTGCAGCAAGACACCCTTGCAAAAAATGTGTATCAAACGGCAAGCTGCAAATATTCTAGAATACTAAAATGGACTGGCAATGGTGCGATGCCTCTGGTAGAGCGCAACCGTTTGTGTGCATTTGTGATCATTGCCCATCGCTTTGGCAAAAAGGTACGCTTATGGGCATCGCCAGAGAATGCAAACGTTTGGAAAGAATTATTAAGCTGCGGTGTTGATTTGATAAATACGGATAAATTGGTGGTATTGAGAGACTTTCTATTGTCTAACCCCCAAAATTACGCTAAGGTAGAGTAACTATAATATTAACTTAATGTGCTTCATGATTTGATAATCATAAGTTCTTATTATTTAAAGATTGCCCGTTTACTTTTAATCAATCGAAAAAAGTGGCGTAGTGTAACCATTGATATAACGCCTCGATTTTCGCCAATAACACTGTTGATATATAGCTTTTACCCCGGGCATATGAAGAAAAAGGTATTATTTATTACCGGCTCCCTAAATCAAACATCTCAAATGCACCAGATTGCAAATGAGATGCCCGATATGGATTGCTGGTTCAGCCAGCTGTTTACAGATTGGAAAATACTGGACTACTGTTTAAACCACACCTCATTATTTAACGGCACCATTATGTCAAAGCCTTTCAGAGAAAAATCTGAGGCTTATCTAATGCATCACGGTTTGCAGATAGATTATAAAGCCAAGCTAAATACATATGACCTGGTGGTTTACTGCTCAGACATGATGGTACCCAAGCGCATGCAGCAATACAAAACAGTCTGGGTGCAAGAGGGCATGGTTGATAAGTATACCTTATTTAGTAAGATGGTTAAGACTTTAGCCCTTACACCGTCCATATGCGGTAATACATCATTAAACGGCTCATCAAATATCTGTGATGTTTATTGCGCCGCTTCTGCCGGTTACAAACAATATTTTACCGATAAAGGCACCGACGCCAATAGGATTTTAGTTACAGGCATGCCTAATTACGATAACATTGAGCAATTTTTAGATAATGATTTTCCGTATCGTGATTATGTGATGGTAGCCACTACCGATATGCGCGAAACCTATCGCGTAGAGAATCGCCCAGCCTTTATTAAAAAGGCTGTAAAAATAGCAGCAGGCAGGCCATTACTATTTAAGCTGCACCCCAACGAAAATTTTGAAAGAGCGGAAAAGGAAATCCGCAGATATGCGCCTAAAAGTACTATGATATTCAGATCTGGTAACACCAACCATATGATTGCTAATTGCTGCGAGTTGATTACGCAGTACTCAACAGTGGTATATACAGGCATTGCGTTGGGCAAAAAAGTGCATTCGTGGTTTGATATTGAGGAGCTTGAGAAACTTTGCCCAGTGCAGAATGAAGGTGTTTCTGCTAAAAACATTGCGGGTATTTGTCGCAGGTTTATTAAGTATAAAGGTGATAAGGCAAACTTTAATCCGCAATTGATACTGCTGCCTGTTAAAAAAATGCAGCGCGAATACGCCGAGGTAGTGGCATAAAAGGGAAAACTATGGCAGATAAAGTTGTAATAATTGTACAAGCCCGCATGGCATCAAGCCGTTTACCGGGCAAAGTAATGATGCCGGTATTGGGTAAAAGTTTGCTGGCGCGGATGATAGAGCGTTTGCTGATTATCAGGCATCGTGCAACAATCGTAATCGCCACGTCTGAAAACGCAGACGATGATGTGATAGTTGAAGAAGCCAGGCAACTTAAAGTGCCTTATTACAGGGGAAGCCTTAATAATGTATTGGATCGCCACTACCAGGCTGCCAAATTATTTGAAGCCGATTTGGTGTTGAAAATCCCGTCAGACTGCCCGCTGATAGACCCGCGCGTTGTGGATGAGGTACTCGATTATTTCTTTAATAACAGGGGCAAATATGATTATGTAAGCAACCTGCACCCTGCCACCTGGCCAGATGGTAATGACGTAGAGATTATGACCATGAATTGCCTGCAAAAGGCCTGGGATGGCGCGACACGCCCATTAGAAATGGAACATACCACGCCTTATATATGGGAAAATCCCCAGTTATTCAATATCGGGAATGTAAAGTGGGGTACTGGTTTTGATTACTCGATGTCGCATCGCTTTACCATAGATTATCCTGAGGATTATTTATTCATTAAACGTGTATTTGAAGAGCTGTATCGCACCCGCGATAACTTCTCTTGCCAGGATATTCTGGATCTGCTTCAGCGCAAGCCCGAGATCTATGAGCTTAACGCGCAATATGCTGGTGTAAACTGGTATCGCAATCATTTGGGTGAACTTAAAACCATTGCATCCGGGCAAACCAAGCAAGCGCCGTTACAAATTGTATAACCAAATATAACCTAATAAATAGTGCAGAAAAATAATTATAACGATCAGGAATTAGAGGCGATAGCCCTAAAAGTGAGAGAGCATATTGTGCGCATGTCAACCAGTGGAGGTTGCTTTACAGGCGCATCACTTTCGGCGGTCGATTTGATCGTGTACTTGTATGGCCGGTTTTTAAATATCACGCAGGCAAACTTATTCGACCCGGAACGCGACTACTTCTTTTTATCTAAAGGGCATGATGTACCTGCGCTGTACGGCACACTGGCCGAACTGGGCTTAATCCATAAAGAACGTTTACAGAACCATCTTTCTATAGATGATTATATCTACTGGCACCCTAATACCCGTATCCCGGGTGTTGAGTTTCACTCTGGATCATTGGGGCATTTGCCCTCTGTAGCTATCGGCGTGGCTATGGATATTAAAATTAGTGGAGGCGATAATAAGGTAGTGTGCATTTTGGGCGATGGCGAATTAAATGAAGGCACCTGCTGGGAAGCCATGTTGGTAGCCAATGCCTACAAACTGGATAACCTCATTTTTGTGGTAGATCGCAACCATTTTCAGGCTAATATGCGGACAGAAGACCTGATCCCACTGGAACCGCTTGCCAGTAAATTCGAAGCATTCGGTGCATCTGTAAAACGCATCAACGGGCACGATTTTAAGGCCCTGCACGACGCGTTTAGTGCTTACCCGTTTGAAGAAGGAAAAGTAAACGTAGTAATAGCAGATACCATCAGGGGTAAAGGATTACCAAGCATACAGGAACGCGCCGACCGCTGGTTCTGCAACTTTTCGGCCCAGGAAGTAGCTCAACTACTGCTCGAACTTCACGGCCACGATACTACATCATTAACATCAGAAACTTTAATAGTAAGATAGTATGACCTACGAGGAACTATTAACCCAAACAGCCCTAGCCGACGAACAGATCATCGTGATGACGGCCGAGAATCGCGCTTTAGTACGTAATCTGCCAGCTGTTTTAGGCAAACGATTTATAGATACCGGTATTACCGAACAAACCATGATAGGCGCAGCCGCGGGTTTAGCTTTACGTGATCGTATCCCGGTGGTGCATGCATTAGCTGCTTTTTTAACCATGCGTGCCTTTGAATTTGTACGTACCGATGTTGGTATTGCCGATCTACCGGTTAAGCTAAGTGGTTTTATCCCCGGCTTTTTATCTGATGCCAATGGGCCAACTCACCAGGCTATCGAAGATATCTCTATTATGCGGGGCATCCCCAATATGACGGTGTTTGCCCCGGCAGATGAAGATGATCTGATAAAAATGCTGCCCGAGATATGGGACTCTGAAGATCCGGCTTATACACGTATCAATACCCGGCAAACCAGCTATGTACATGCTCCCTATGAGTTTGGCAAAGCAGAAGTTGTTGCCGAAGGCGCAGATGTAACCATCTTGACTTACGGCCTACTATTCGAGCAAGCGCTAATCGCTGTTGAGATACTCAGAAACGAAGGCTTATCAGTTGGTTTAATCAATATGCGCAGTTTAAAACCTGTTGATGAAGAAGCGATATTAAACGCGGCATCGCAAAGTAAATTACTGATAACGCTAGAAGATCATTTCTTAACAGGTGGATTATACACCATTGTTGCCGAAGTATTATTAAAGTATGCTACCACTGCAAGGGTGTTGCCTATTGCTTTAAATGATAAATGGTTTAAGCCCGCATTATTACCCGATGTATTGCATCACGAAGGCTTTACCGGCAAACAGATTGCCGAGAAGATATTGGGTTATAAAACCCGCTATCAGCAACCACCAGTTTTAACACCTCAGTTTTCAGAATAAAAAAAGCATTTAAATGGCTAATCAAATACAGTTAACCAATAATTATCCAAATATCAGCGAGTCTGATAAGATATATGAGCGCGCTTTAAAAGTTCAGAAGCCGGTTACACAAACTTTGGCTAAAGGCCCTGGTCAGTTTACCAAGGGAGTGGCGCCTAAGTACCTGGTAAAGGGCAAAGGCTCGCACGTTTGGGATGCCGACGGTAACGAGTTTATTGATTTTAACGCGGCTATTGGCCCGGTTTCATTAGGTTATGCTTACCCGTTGGTTGATGAGGCTATCCGTAAGCAACTGGAGGATGGAATTACTTTCTCGTTGATGCATCCTCTTGAAGTAGAACTGTCCGAATTAGTGCAAGAAGTAATCCCAAATGCTGAAGCCGTTAAGATCGCTAAAACCGGCGCTGATGTATGCTCGGCTGCTATCCGCGTGGCTCGTGCATTTACCGGCCGCGATAAAGTGTTTTGCTGTGGATACCATGGCTGGCACGATTGGTATATAGGTATTACCAGCCGTAATGCAGGCATTCCCGAAGCCATTCAGGATCTGACCTATACTTTCGAGTATAATGATATTGAATCTATCAAAACTGCGCTTGATGAAACTGTGGCAGCATTGATCTTAGAACCATTTATTTTCGAAGCGCCGAAACCCGGCTTTTTGCAAGAATTAGCCAAGGTATGCAAAGCCAACGGAACGCTGTTGATCTTCGATGAAATGTGGACTGGTTTTCGTATTGCATTGGGTGGAGCGCAGGAGTATTTCAATGTAAAGGCAGATCTGGCAGTTTTCTCTAAAGCATGTGCCAATGGTATGCCGATAGCATTGCTAACCGGTTGTGCCGATGTAATGGAACTGTTTAACTCAGAAGTATTCAGTTATACAACTTTTGGTGGCGAAACTTTATCGCTAGCGGCATGTGTGGCTACCATCCACGAGCTGCGCGACAAAAATGTACCGCAATACCTGAACGAAAAAGGTGCTTTATTAAAAGATGGTTATAACCAACTGGCCAAAGTTTACGGCATGGATCAGTATACCAAGTGTGTCGGCTTTAACTGCCGCACTATGGTAACGTTTACCCCGCAGGCGGGCAACGGTTTAGAACTAAAAACTTTGATGCAGCAAGAAATGATTAAGCGTGGCGTACTATGGGCTGGTTTCCATAACATGTGCTACAGTCATACCAGTCAGGATATTGCATACACACTTTCTGCCTACCACGAAGTATTGCCGATAGTTAAAGAAGCCATTTTAAGCGGCGATATTAAAAGCTATTTAAAGGGCGAAGTATTGGAAGCTGTATTCCGCAAGGTGAGCAATTATAATATTAAACCTAAAACGGTTGCCGAAGCATAATATGGATCTGTTTTCATTACAAGGTAAAACGGCCATAGTTACCGGGGCTTTAGGCCTTATCGGTAAAAAGCATTGCGAAGCATTAGCGCAAGCGGGTGCAAATGTGGTGGTTGCTGATATTAATGGCGATGCTGCTGATGCTTTCGCAGCACAGCTTGGTGATGCTCATTTAGGTATTGCCATTGACGTAACAAGTAAAGCATCGATAGAGACTGTAAGGAATGCCATTATTGCGAAGTACGGTACTATGGATGTCCTGGTAAATAACGCCGCCATTAATGATATGTTCGAGAACCCGTCGATGGCCAAAGAGCTTTCTGCTTTTGAAAACTATCCGCTAGATGCATTTCAAAAATCATTAGATGTAAATGTTACCGGCGTGTTTCTATGCTCACAGGTATTCGGTACGGTGATGGCGCGGCAAGAGAGTGGGAGTATCATCAACGTAGCTTCTACATATGGTATGGTTGGCCCCGATCAATCAATCTATCGCGATAAGTGTGGCGAACAGACCTTTTATAAATCTGCAGCCTACCCGGTAACCAAGGGGGCGGTGATCAACTTTACACGTTTTTTGGCCTCATACTGGGGTAGTAAAGGCGTACGGGTAAACACACTTTCGCCGGGAGGAGTGGAGAATAATCAAAACGAATTTTTTATACAAAACTATTCTGCAAAAACATTACTGGGCCGTATGGCACGGGCTAACGATTACCAGGGTGCATTAATATTTCTGGCAAGTGAGGCTTCGGCTTACATGACAGGGGCAAACCTGGTGGTTGATGGCGGTTGGACAGCAATTTAAAATCACAATTATGATAAACGAAATTTTAAAACAGAAGGCTAAGGCCATTAAATTACTGCTTACAGATTGCGACGGCGTGTTAACCGATGCTGGCGTTTATTATGATGAATTTGGCGAAACCCTGAAAAAGTTTAACATGCGTGATGGCATGGGTGTAGAGCGCTTGCGCAAATACGCAAACGTAAATACGGGTATTATTACCGGCGAGCGATCGCCATCGGTTGTGAAGCGTGCCGAGAAATTGCAGATAACAGAACTGCACCTGGGCATAAAAGATAAACCGGCTGTGTTTGTTGAAATTTGCGATCGTTTGGGCTTAGAGCCACATGAAATTGCCTACATCGGCGATGATTATAATGATATTGAAATTATGCTATTGGCAGGCTTAACTGCTTGCCCTACTGACGCTTTACCATATGTAAAAGCCTATGCTGATTTTATTTGTGAGGCTAAAGGCGGTGAAGGGTGCCTAAGAGAGTTTGCAGAATTGATCATCGATGCTAAAAACAATACTGTTGTTAAAGATGGTACTGTAACGCTAAATAACGGCCGTGTAATTGGTAAAGGCAATCCATGCTATATTATTGCCGAGATTGGTATTAACCACAACGGATCATTAGAAACGGCCAAGCAACTGATTGACGAGGCTGTTGCGGCCAAGGCCGATGCTGTTAAATTTCAAAAACGTACACCAGAGATCTGCGTACCTAAAGATCAATGGGAATTGATGCGCGATACTCCATGGGGCCGCATTACATATATCGACTACAAACGCAAAACAGAATTTGGCATTGCCGAGTATGCAGCTATTGATCAATACTGCAAAAAACTGGGTATCGATTGGTTTGTATCTGCCTGGGATGCACCTTCGGTTGATTTTATGGAGCGTTTTGATACCGTGATCTATAAACTGGCTTCGGCTTCGTTAACAGATTTTGGATTGATCCAACGTATTCTGGAAACCGGTAAACCGCTAATGCTTTCAACCGGTATGTCGACTATGAAAGAGATTGAAGCGACGATGGACTATATCAATGCTTTTGATGCTAACTATCCGCTGTTTATAGCACATGCAACGTCGGCATACCCTTGCCCGCCACAAGAGTTGAACCTAAGAATGATCCAAACCTTAGAGGCTAAATATGCAGGCATCCCGATTGGTTATTCTGGTCACGAAACTGGTTTGGCTACTACTGTTGCGGCGGTAGCAATGGGAGCAACCTTTGTAGAAAGGCACTTTACGCTTGACCGCGCTATGTGGGGATCTGATCACGCCGCCTCTGTTGAACCTCAAGGTTTTCAACGTATGGTACGTGATATCCGCGACGTTGAAATTGCAGCCGGAGACGGGGTAAAAAAAGTATATGAATCAGAAATAGGCCCGATGAAACGCCTGCGCGTAAACATTAGCCCCGAGTATAAAGAAAAACCGGTTATTTAATAATGCCGCAAGAGAAACTCTTAACAATCACCACTATCATACTGGTTTGCTGGGTAATATTTATCATTGCCTGGGAGCGGATCAGTCCCTACCGCAAAGGCCTTCCCTTTTTTAGGGAGGGCTTTTGGATTGATTTGGTGTGGTACACTATCATCCAAAGTTATTTCCTGAAGATCCTGATCTTTGATTACATTATTGCGCCTCTGCAGCACCATTTCAACTGGTCACATTTTCAATTTGTAAAAGACTGGCCTTTGGCGATACAAGTGTTGTTTTTCGTTGTGATCCATGATCTGTATATCTATCTGTTCCACCGATTTCAGCACAGAAATAAGTTTTTTTGGCGAATCCATGAGGCGCACCACTCGGGTAAAGAAGTTGATTTTCTGGCCGGCTCGCGCTCACATGTGGTAGAGATCATCATTAACCAAACCATCGAATTTGCGCCAATCATTTTACTAGGCGCAGCTCCTGAAGTAATTCCCATTAAGGCACTGCTCGATGCCATGTTCGGTATGTTTATTCATGCCAACGTAAATGTTAAAATGGGTAAGCTCAGGTACTTTCTTAACTCGCCCGAGCTGCATTTGTGGCATCATGCTAACTATCAGGAAGTATTTCATGCCAACTTCGGGACCAAGCTTTCGATATGGGACTATCTATTTAAAACCGTTTACAGCCCCGGCTATGCACCCGGGACCAAGCCTGAAAACTGGGGGCTGGGTTACGCTTATCCTAAAGACTATTTTCTGCAGCATGCCTTCTCTGTGAAACGCTTTGATGAGCAAAAGCTGCTAAAATATGATTGGTTTAAAAAGTATTATAATCTGCGCCCCGGTGCAATGAAATGGATTGGTAACTGGTGGAATAAAGCACCTATCGGGATAAAATACAATCAATATAAAATGCAAAAAGCTTACTCAGCCAATACCATCGAGCAAAATAAAACTTACCCTAAAACTTAACGCTTGGCCTGGATCTATTTACTTATCGCTGCTGTATTTGAAACTGCCTGGACTTACTCGGTTAAGTACCTCAACTTTGGCAATTTCAAACAACTAAGCTGGGTTAATTTTTATAAAGTTGATGTTGGCTTGTTTATTATGGCGCCGCTTATCGGTTATATTATATTTGGAGTAGCTAACGTATATTTCTTTTCCCTGGCTATCAAGCAACTCTCAACCGCTACCGCTTTTGCTGTTTGGACGGCTGCCACGCTGGCCTTATTAAAGTTAACAGAAGTGATTTGGCTCAATCAAGCCATATCATGGAGGGAAGTTTTCTTTATGATGCTGATCATGGTCGGGATATTAGGCTTGAAGTATTATTCTGTAGCACCCCGATAAACATTGACATCTATCCGATAAACACTATTGCGCAGATTACGTTCTTTGTAGCAGTATGGCAAAGCAGCAATCTTATATACCGAAATCGGCTCTTAAATTTTTAGAAACCCTGGCGCAAAACAATAACCGCGATTGGTTTAATGCACACAAAGAAGAGTTTTTGGAAGAGCGGGCTTATATCGAAAATTTCGCTGATTTGTTGCTGGCCGAGTTGAATAGTCATGATTTGATTGAAACACCATCAGGTAAAAAGAGCCTTTATCGTATTTATAGGGATACCCGCTTTTCGCCTGATAAAACGCCTTATAAAAACTGGTGGAGCGGTAGTTTTAAACGCGCAACCAAGCAGCGCAGGGGTGGTTACTATTTCCACATCGAACCTGGCAATAACTTTGTTGTTGGTGGCTTTCGTAACCCTGATACCGGCGATTTAAAGCGTATTCGCGAAGAGATCAGTTTTGATCCTATTCCATTAAGAAAGATCCTTAATGCTGATTCGTTCATCGCAACATTTGGCACGCTACAGGGCGAACAATTGAAAACAACTCCGCAAGGTTTTGGAGTAGATGACGAAGCTATAGATCTGCTGCGCTACAAACAGTTTTTGCTGATCAGAAAGTTTACGGATGAGGAAGTGCTTAGCCCGTCTTTCTTAGATGAAGCTAATCTTGCTTTTAAAAATATGCGACCCTTCTTTGATTATATGAGCAATATTTTATCTACCGATGCCAACGGCAATATTATCCTATAAGGGATAGGCTGTATCGCTCTTGGTTTCAGAAAGTACAAAGAAACTCTGTACGGTGGTGATATTGGGTAGCGTAGCTAGTTTGTTTCTGTAAAAGCTATGATAAGCCTCCATATCGCTGGTGGCAATGCGTAAAACGAAATCGAATGTGCCGGTCATCTGGAAACACTCCATCACTTCGTCAAACTTAATAACCTCCTGCTCAAAGGTGTTTAGCGTATCTGCCGTGTGGTCGTTTAGTAAAACCTGGCTAAAAGCGATGAGGCTTCTGTTGATCTTTTTTCTGTTCAAAATCGCTACGACGCGCTGGATATAACCTTGTTCTTTGAGGCGTTTAATGCGCTCGTGAATGGTAGCTATTGATTTATGCAGTTTAAAGGATATCTCCTTGTTGGTTAAGGATGCATCGCGCTGTAAAAGCTTTAAAATTTCTATGTCGGTAGGGTCAAGCTCAGAGTTGATCATAAACGCAAAATATCGTAGTGAAAAAACGTACAGTCACAAAGAATAAATCTTTACGAATCTGAAAATACTATGAATTAATTCTCAAATAACCATAAAATTTATGGATTATTTAAGAATGGTTGTAATAATTATTGCTTGTACCGACTTTTATTCGCTCAAAGAATAAGATGATGGTAGAAGTAACTGAACTGGAACCTCTAAGCGTAGGCATGGAGAATAAATTTAAACACTTATGGCATTTGGTGGGCAATACCCCAATGCTCGAGCTTCAATATACATTTAAAGGGCAGGCGGGTAAGATTTATGTTAAATGCGAGCATTACAACCTTACAGGTAGCATTAAAGACCGCATGGCCCTGCATATTCTTTATCAGGCCTATAAAAATAACCGCATAAAACCGGGCGATACCATAGTTGAAGCTACAAGCGGCAACACTGGGATTTCTTTTGCTGCTATTGGCAAAGCATTAGGTCACGATGTGGTGATCTGGATGCCGGAGTGGTTAAGCAAAGAGCGAAAAGATATCATCAGCAGCCTTGGCGCCAAAATTAATTTGGTAAGCAAAGCAGAGGGTGGCTTTAAAGGCAGCATCGGCCTGGCCGAAAGCATGGCTGCAGAATACGCCACCGTTTTCTTACCCCGCCAATTCGAAAATATTTATAATGCTGAAGCACACGAAATAACTACCGGACCAGAGATCTGGCAACAATTAGCTTCTGAAAATTTAATTCCCGATGCTTTTGTGGCCGGGGTTGGTACGGGAGGTACTGTTATGGGTATTGGCGCTTATTTAAGAAAAATGAATGCCGATGTAAAGATCCACCCATTGGAGCCGGCCGAATCACCTACACTTACTACTGGTTACAAAGTTGGCAGCCACCGCATTCAAGGGATCTCTGACGAGTTTATCCCGGCAATTGTAAAGCTTAACGAGATGGACGAGATCGTACAGGCTAATGATGGTGATGCTATTATAATGGCACAGAAACTATCGAGGGAGTTAGGTTTAGCAGTAGGTATTTCTGCAGGAGCCAATGTAATTGGGGCTATCAAACTGCAACAAAAAATGGGTTTGGATAAAACAGTGGTAACGCTGCTTTGCGATAGTAATAAGAAATACTTAAGCACCGATCTGGTAAAAGAAGAGCCGGTTAAAGATGGCTACATCTCAACCGAAACCACTTTTACAGGTTACCGCCCAATCAGCCGTTTGTCGACAAAATAATTCAATTGTATAGATTATAAAAACTCAGCATAAATAAATCACATGAAAAAATTACTAAGCAGCTTTGTATTGCTGTTGATGCTAAGCCAGGTTAAGGCGCAAATATTAACTCCGGTACACTGGAGTTATGCCGCTAAAAAGTTGCCTAACAATGAGGCAATGGTATTTATCAAAGCCACTATAGACCAGGGATGGCATGTGTATTCTCAAAACGTTAAAGATGGCGGCCCGGTTAAAACAACTATTACTATTAAGCCATCAAAATCTTATAGCGTAGTTGGTATCACTACAGAACCTAAACCTATAACCAAGTTTGAGAAAGCTTTTAACATGGATGTAAGTTATTTCGAGGGTTCAGTTATTTTTCAACAGAAAGTAAAAATGAAAGACGGACAGGCTACCGTAACCGGTACTTTAGAGTATATGACCTGCAATGATAAACAGTGTCTACCTCCGGACGATATTGATTTTTGCATCCCAGTAAAATAAATAAGAAACAGCATCCGGAACTGAATCAATGAAGAAACTCGTATTCATACAGTTATTACTGGCTTGTATCGTTATCTGTACTACCACCCCGCTTAAAGCGCAGGATACCGTATCAACAGCTGGGATAGAATTTACGCCCGCCACGCCTGCGCCTGCTGCAACTGCTCAAACTGCATCCACTAACAATGATAGCAGCCAGGCGAAAGTAGTTAGCAAGCCTGCGGAAAAGAAAGCTGCGAAGGCCGCCGATAAAAAACAAGCCAAGCAAACCCTGTGGGCTATATTTTTAGCTGGCTTGGCTGGCGGTTTTGCTGCACTATTAATGCCATGTATTTTCCCGATGCTGCCGCTTACGGTAAGTTACTTTACCAAAACGGCAAGCGATAAAGGTTCGGCGGTGGGTAAGGCCATTATATATGGCGTATCTATTATGGTAATTTACGTGGTACTGGGCTTGTTGGTTACCATCATTTTTGGGGCTGATGCGCTTAACAGTTTATCAACTAACGGTATTTTCAACTTCGGTTTCTTTTTGCTGATCGTTACCTTTGCAGCTTCTTTCCTGGGGGCATTTGAATTAAACCTGCCTAGCAAATGGGTAAATAAAATGGATGCCAATGCCGATAAAGGCGGTATGATGGGCTTGTTCTTTATGGCGGCTACATTATCACTGGTGTCATTTAGCTGTACTGGGCCTATCATCGGCTTTCTGTTAGTGCAGGCTGCATCCAGCGGTGCTCTATTAGGTCCTGCAATTGGTATGCTGGGTTTCTCTTTTGCTTTGGCTATTCCGTTTGCACTGTTTGCCATGTTCCCAAGCTGGATGAACTCGCTGCCAAAATCTGGCGGTTGGTTAAACAGTGTAAAGGTTACGCTTGGCTTTTTAGAGCTTGCACTATCATTAAAGTTTCTGAGTAATGTTGATCTGGCCTATCACTGGCATTGGTTTGATCGGGAAATATTCCTGGTATTATGGATCGTAATTTTTGCGTTGATGGGCTTCTACCTTTTGGGTAAATTAACCTTTAGTCATGATAGCCCGCTGCCGTTTATTGGTGTGCCGCGTCTGTTTTTAGCGATAGTAGTACTGGCCTTTACTATGTATATGGTGCCGGGCTTATGGGGAGCGCCGCTTAAATCAATCAGCGCGTTTTTGCCACCGCAATCTACACAAGATTTCGACTTGTCGGTTCCCGGTAATGTAGCTACTGCCAATAATGATACAGATACCAAACCCCATAAATACGCCGACTTGTTCGACAAACCAAAAGGCTTTAATCCATATTTTGATTACGACGAAGGTTTGGCGTACGCAAAAAAAATGCACAAACCGGTAATGATTGATTTTACAGGGCACGCCTGTGTTAACTGCCGTAAAATGGAAGCTAACATATGGCCAGATAGACAGGTTTATCAACGCATTACACAGGATTATGTATTGATCCAATTGTATGTCGACGATAAAACGGATTTGGCTGCGGCCGAACAAACGACAACTAAAGAGGGTAGGGCAATTAAAACCATCGGCAATAAATGGAGCTATCTGCAAACTTCAAAGTTTCAGGCTAATTCACAGCCATTTTATGTACTGCTCGATCCAGTAACACAACAACCTTTGGTCACGCCGCAAGGGGCAGATTTTGACCCGGCAAGCTATCTGAAATATCTTGATAGCGGCCTCAAGGCTTATGCAGCTCTATGACGAGCTGATATACAGAAAGATTGTCGCCTCAATTATGGGTGCGGTTGGCATTACTGCCTTATATTTTATTATCCGCGTATTAATCAATCGCCGTAATGGCAAAGATGAATTAGACGGACTGTTATAAAAAGTCTTCGCTCGTTCTTTATCTGATTAGTTAGTTTAGTTAATTAAGTCCAAAAAAAGCATCCTCAGAAGCGGATGCTTTTGTTTTTTCAGTTATTCTTCATCGTGCTAATTCGTCGTGTGTATTGTATTCTTCGCTGATGCTCTGAATGAATAAAATGGAGAGAGGATTAGCCTATGTATTAAACAAAAAATTCCGGTACACAGAACTAATCTGCATACCGGGATTTGTCTTGTCTCTGGTTTCTTGCTTCTAAAACTTATACGTTAAAACGGAAGTGCATAATGTCGCCATCCTGCACAATGTAAGTTTTACCCTCAACGCCCATTTTACCGGCTTCTTTACAAGCGGCTTCAGAGCCATATTTAACAAAGTCATCGTACTTAATTACCTCGGCACGGATAAAGCCTTTCTCAAAATCGCTATGGATTACACCGGCAGCTTGAGGTGCAGTAAAGCCTTGCGTAATAGTCCAGGCGCGTACTTCCTGCACACCTGCGGTAAAGTAAGTGCTTAAGTTTAAAAGTTGGTAAGCAGCTTTAATCAGCTTGTTTACGCCCGATTCTTCAAGGCCTAAATCGTCTAAGAACATCTGGCGTTCTTCGTAAGTTTCCAGTTGCGCAATTTCAGACTCAATTTGTGCAGAAATAATCAGCACACGTGCATTTTCGTCTTTTACAGCTTCTTTAACTTTCTCAACGTAAGCGTTACCCGTGTTAACAGATTTTTCTTCAACGTTACAAACGTACATAACGGGTTTAGCGGTAAGCAACCACAGGTCTTCAATAACATCTTGATCTTCTGCAGCAACAGGCGCGGTACGGGCAGATTTACCTTCCAGCAGGTGGTTTTTGTAAACGTTTAAAATCTCTTGTGCTCTTTTAGCGTCTTTATCACCAACCTTGGCCGATTTATCAACCTTTTGTAGTTTCTTCTCAACCGAATCCAAATCTTTTAATTGTAATTCGGTATCGATAATTTCTTTATCACGGATAGGGTCAACAGAACCGTCTACGTGTATCACGTTATCATCATCAAAGCAACGTAAAACGTGGATGATGGCGTTGGTAGCGCGGATATTACCTAAAAACTGGTTACCTAAGCCTTCGCCTTTGCTGGCGCCTTTAACAAGGCCGGCAATGTCAACAATTTCTATCACGTTAGGCACCACGCGTTGTGGGTTAACTAACTCGGTCAGCTTGGTCATGCGCTCATCAGGCACAGTAATTACGCCAACGTTTGGCTCAATGGTACAAAACGGAAAATTTGCCGCTTGTGCCTTTGCATTTGATAAACAGTTAAAAAGTGTCGACTTGCCCACGTTTGGTAAACCGACTATACCACATTGTAAACCCATTTTTTTAGTTAAGTAAGTTGATTGGGTTGGAGTATGTTGATTAAGTTGAGTGTGTTAACAAGGTAAGTCCCAGTGAACAAATGAACTTAATGAACGAATGAACCAGCGCCCAAAAATCCCGCAAAGATAACATAAAATTCATCGTGATAATTTGAAAAAAAAAACGACTTTTGCCAGCGTTAAAAGTTTAGTAAATACACCAATGTAAAAAGGAGTACCGGTATGGAAAAAATGGTTGAGCAAATAGAAACGTTGCTGGAGCAAGGTGATTTAAACCAGTTACAGGATTATTTGAATAACCTCCATATATCGGATGTTGAGCAGCTTATTGACGATTTGCCCGAGCACGCGGCTAAGTTTATCGAAACCCTTTCGCTAAACCGTGCAGTTAATGTATTCAGGATCCTGGATTTCCCTACCCAGGAGCGTATCATTAAAAAACTTTCAGGAAAAAAGATCGCAGAGCTTATTAATGAGCTGCCGCCCGATGACCGTACTGCCTTATTTGCCGAACTGCATGGCGATGCCGTTAAAAGCCTGATTCTGCACCTACCGCCTAACGATCGTAAAGAAGCACTATCATTATTAGGTTATAAAGAGGATAGCGTTGGCCGCTTAATGACACCTGATTACATCGCTGTTAAAAAGACCTGGGATGTAGAGCGCGTATTGAACCATATTCGCCGCTTTGGTAAAAACTCTGAAACCATCGATGTTATATATGTAATTGATGATAAGGGCGTTTTGTTGGATGATATCCGCATCCGCGAGATCTTATTGGTAGTGCCCGAAACCAAGATTATTGATTTGATGGATAGCCGGTTAATTGCACTTAACGTAAACGACCCGCAAGAAGAAGCCATCAATACCTTTAGGATGAACAACCGGGTGGCTTTGCCGGTTACCGATAACGATAATATTTTGCTGGGCATAGTTACTGTTGATGATATCCTTTGGATTGCTAACGAAGAGTACACAGAAGACATACAAAAAATAGGGGGTACCGAAGCTCTCGATGAGCCTTACCTGGATATACCATTACTACGCTTGGTTAAAAAGCGTGTGGGCTGGTTAATTATATTGTTTTTGAGCGAAATGCTAACAGCAACTGCAATGGGCTTTTTTGAAGGTGCTATTGAAAAGGCGGTTGTACTGGCATTGTTTATCCCATTAATTATCTCGAGCGGTGGTAATAGCGGCTCGCAGGCCTCTACACTGATCATACAGGCCATGGCATTGGGAGAAGTTACGGTGAAAGACTGGTGGCGTGTAATGCGCCGCGAACTATTATCTGGTTTCTTATTAGGCGCAACGCTCGGAACCATAGGTTTCTTCCGGATTTATATTTGGACCATGTTTAGCAACGTTTACGGGCCGCACTGGATACTGGTTGGCCTTACTGTTGGTATAGCCCTGGTAGGTATAGTGTTATGGGGATCACTTGCTGGATCTATGCTCCCGTTGCTTTTAAAACGCCTAGGTTTAGACCCTGCAACCTCGTCTGCACCATTTGTAGCCACATTGGTTGACGTTACCGGGTTAATCATTTACTTTTCGATAGCGGTTGTAATAATGCGGATATAGGTATTGTTTCGTTCTCTGTGTTTTATATCTTTAGCTTAAACTCTAAATCACAATTAAACATGGAAGAAACGGTTATCCACGAAGATACTACACATGCGCCCGACCCGCGCGATCTGGTATTAACTCCCGAAGCTCAGTATTATTTAAATGAAGGTGCTGGTTGGGCTAAATTTTTAGGTATTGCTGGCTTTATCGGCTGTGGATTCATTCTGCTTTTGGCGTTTTCTATCAGTACTATTTTAAACATGGCCGGCAGAGTGTCACCAAATCCGGCCTTGCAGTCTGGCATGGGGGCATTTGTAGGCATTATATATGGCCTGATGGCTTTATTGTATTTTTTCCCTTCACTATATGTATACCAGTTTGGTGTCAATGCTAAAAAAGGGATCTTGATACGTGATTCTGCCGATATCACCTTGGGAATAGGCAAGCTCAAATCATTTTTAAAATTTTGGGGTGTCTTAATGATTATAAGCCTGGCATTTTGCGTTTTAGGTATTATAGGCCTAATTGCCGGTGCCGGTGCACTTTCACATTTACAGCGATAAGAATAGCTATAAAGCAAAAGCCCTGTTCTATTACCAGAACAGGGCTTTTGCTTTATGTTAAAAGCTAATAAATGCTTATATCTCGAAAGAGAAATCTTCGTCTGCTGTTTTGGCAACTTCCACACCATCACCAAATTCATAACGTTTTTCAACAACTTCCTGGTGAGATTTGATATAGTCGACAGTGGTTTTAAGGCCTTCCGCAAATTTTTCAAAATCCTCTTTGTATAAGAAGATCTTGTGTTTAACAAAAACGCCATCTTCTAAGCGTTTTTTACTTTCTGTTACGGTAATGTAGTAATCGTTAGATCGTGTAGCCTTAACATCAAAAAAATAAGTTCGTTTACCAGCCCTTACTTTTTTTGAGAAAACCTCTTCCCGCTCTCTATTGTCAAAATCTCCCATGTTTTGGTATTGTGTTTAGTTTGATTGGCATAAATATAAATAAATTTTCATATAGCAAGTAATATTTGAAATATTGTTGAGGATTTTTAAAACAATTTTAAAAAGATAGTCCAAAGCACAAAAAGCGAAAGTTTATAACTATTAAGAAATAATTACACCGCTAACAAGTTATTTCATACATATATGGATTGTATAGATCTAGCTAAGCGATGTGGGTGTCATCAGGGGGATACGTTAGGCATTTTCCTGCTCTTCCAGTAACTGTTTCTCATACAGATCAAAGTATGCACCTCGGGCCTGCATTAAAGATTCGTGATTACCACGCTCAATAATTTCACCCTGATCCATTACCAAAATCTGGTCTGCGTTTTTTATTGTTGAGATACGGTGAGCAATGATAATGCTGGTTTTACCATTCATAATCTGCCCCATATTATTTAGGATCTCTTCTTCGGTACGGGTATCAACGGCAGATAAACAATCATCGAAAATTAAGATCTGGGGCTGTTTAAAAATGGCCCTGGCGATAGATACACGCTGTTTTTGTCCGCCAGATAAGGTAATGCCCCGCTCGCCGATCATGGTATCGAAGCCTTTATCAAACTCAATAATGTTGTTATAAACGGCAGCGTCTTTAGCCGCTTGTTCTACCCTTGGCTGATCCATTACATCGGCGCTGAAGGCAATGTTACGCCCAATGGTATCAGAGAATAAGAAAACTTCCTGTGGTACGAAGCCTACCTGCGAGCGATAATTTTCCAAATCGATGTTGTCAACCGCTTTATCATCAATCATAATACGGCCGTCAACTACATCATACATCCGCATAATTAAATTGGCCAGGGTCGATTTTCCGGAACCGGTTCTACCAATAATAGCCACCATTTCGCCTGGATTAGCTTTAAATGAAACTGATTTTAAAGCCTGTATGCCAGTCTCTGGATAAGTGAATGATACATTATCGAAAATGATTTGTCCTTTTACATGGTGAGGCGCACCGGTTGAAATGATTTCAGATTTTTCGTGCAAAAACTCGTTGATCCGCTTTTGTGAGGCAGCAGCGCGCTGTATTAATGACGTAACCCAGCCCAACGCAATAACCGGGAAGGTGAGCTGATTAAGGTATACAATAAACTCGGCGATGTTACCAGGTGTAACCGTGCCTTTCATCACTTCAACACCACCTACATAAATAATAATGATGTTACTTATGCCGATTAGCAGCAACATTAAAGGATAAAACAAGGCCTGTACTTTTACCAGCGCCATTGAATGCGTTTTATAACTGGTACTTTCTGCCGTGAAACTATCGCGGATAAAATCTTCGCGAACGTATGATTTGATCACCCTGATGCCCGAAAAAGTTACCTGCACAAAGCTCGAGAGGGCAGACAGGCGTTCCTGAATTTTCTCGCTGCGGAAATTGATAATGCTGTTTACGTAATAAATGATCAAAACCAGTACAGGCAGCGGCAATACAGAAAATACCGTTAAACGCACGTTAACGGTAAGCATCATACCAACCGTTAATACAAAAACCGCTAATGTGTTGGCCGTATACATAATACCGGGTCCTAAATACATACGTACCCGGCTTACATCCTCTGTGGCGCGGTTCATCAAGTCGCCGGTGCTATGGCGACGGTAAAATGCTAACGAGAGTTCCTGGTAATGCTTGTAGATGAGGTTTTTAAGATCGTACTCAATATGGCGCGACATTAAAATCAATGTTTGCCGCATAAAAAACAGGAACATGCCGCGCAATAAGGCCAGCACCAAAACCAGTACGCCAAACAAAAGCAGGCTGGAGCCAAAAATATCGTAAATAACATCCTGGTTATTAAAACCAGAGTAGAGGCGGTATATGGCAATATTTTCGGTAACCAGATCAAACGCTACGCGGATAACCTGCGCAGGCAGCACACCAAACACGTTGGATATAATGACAAACAAAATACCAGGTATAAAGTACCAGCGATATTTGATGAAGAATTTATTCAGGTAGGCAAGATCTTTCATTACGTGGGGCAAAAATAAGGTATTGGTGTGTAAAAGAAGCAGAGTGGAATCAAGAATCAGGAATCAAGAGTGGGGACATCTTACGATATAGAGTCTTTTTGACACTTTAATTGATATTTGTCTTGATTCTTGGTTCACGGCTCTTGATTCTTATTTGTTGCATCGAAAAAAACCGCTACTTTTGCAAGAAACTTATTCACCACCGAACGCAATGTTATCTACGGATGCTTCCCCTAATACTTTGTTTGACCTTCTGAACGCGTTCGGTCATCAAAAAGTTGTTTTCTGCAATGATCCTGATACCGGCTTAAAAGCTATTATCGCGATACACAACACCACTTTGGGTCCCGCTTTGGGCGGTACACGTATGTGGGCGTATAAAACAGAACACGATGCTTTGAAAGATGTATTACGTCTATCAAAAGCGATGACCTATAAAGCGGCAATGTCTGGCCTTAATTTGGGCGGAGGGAATGCTGTTATCATCGGTGATCCACGTAAAGATAAGTCAGAAGCGCTGATGCGCAGATTTGGACGCTTTATTAAAAACCTGAATGGTGAATTTATCACCGCCGAGGACATGGGTACCAACCCCAAGGATATGGAATATATCCGAATGGAAACCGAATATGTAACCGGCGTGCCGGAGAGCATGGGCGGCAGTGGCGATCCAACCCCGATAGCTGCTAAAGGTGTGTTTATGGGTATTAAGGCATCTGTAAGGGAGCTTTACGGAAGTGATTCGTTAACCGGTAAATCTGTAATTGTACAAGGTATTGGCCACGTGGGCGAAAACCTGGTAAAGTTACTACGCGAAGAAAACGCCAAGGTTTACGTAAGCGATATTAACGAAGAACGTTTAGTACAAATTGCTAAAAAGTATGGTGCGCAGGCGGTAGCCAATCAAAGCATTTTTGATCTGAGCGCTGATATTTATGCACCTTGTGCCATGGGTGGTACTGTGAATACAAGTACGATTGCCAAATTAAAGTGCGCTATTATTGCCGGATCAGCTAATAATCAGCTGGAGGATGAAACCATCCACGGTAACATGCTGTTGGAGAAAGGGATTTTGTATGCGCCTGATTATGTGATCAATGCAGGTGGCTTAATTAATTGTTATTCTGAGTTGATGGGTTTTAGCCAACACCGCAGCCTGCAGCTTACCGAAAATATTTATGACGCTACGCGTAATGTATTAAAGCTATCAAAAGCCGAAAGCATAAGCACTATCGAGGCTGCCAATAAAATAGCCGAGAAGCGCATAACCGATATTAGAAAAATAAAATCGTCATATTAGTATATAAAACCGGGCATCGCCCAAAATCGTTCTTATTAAATGTTAAATAGAAGGCACCTTAGGGTAAAAGTATTGCAGGCATTGTATGCCTATTACCAAACAGAGAAAACAGACCTAAAGCAACACGAAAAAGGGTTGTTGCAAAGTATAGACAAGGTTTATGAGATGTACATCTGGATGTTGTCGCTCATTGCCGAGGTGGCAAACCATGCCATCACGGATGCCGAAGAGCGTGCCAACAAATACCTGCCTACGGCCGAGGATTTGAAACCCAACCTCAAGATTACAGAAAATCGCTTCCTGGTTTCCCTGGCACAAAATGGAGATTACATAGCCGGTGTAAAACGTTATAAAGTATCATGGGATTTTGATCCCGAGCTATCTAAAGCTTTATTTACTATCCTTAAAAACTCACCAGAGTATACCGAGTATTTAGAATTTAAAGACGATACCATCCAAACCGATAAAGACATTATTAAATTCATCTTTAAAAAGGTGATCCTTAAATCGTCATTAGCCGAACAGGTGTTTGAAGATAAATTTATTGTATGGCCGGTTGATCGTGATGTATTACAAGCCCTTATCGCCAAAACATTCAAAAACTTCTCATACGAAGAGCCGTCTAAAAATAGATTGGCCGAGGTTACCGGTAACTGGGAAGAAGACCGCGATTTTATTGTGAGTTTGTATGAACAAACCATCCGCCATAATGATCAATACCAGGATTTAATTGGTGCCAAAACCCAAAACTGGGAGCCCGAGCGTATTGCTATGATGGATACACTTTTAATGAAGATGGCTATTGCCGAATTTATTAACTTTGCATCGGTACCGGTTAAAGTAACTATAAATGAGTATCTGGAGATAGCTAAGGAGTTTAGTACACCAAAGAGCAACTCGTTTATAAACGGTATATTGGACAAAATTTTATTTGAACTTAAAGCCGAAAATAAAATCCGTAAAACCGGAAGAGGATTAATTGAATAACCCCCATGAAAAAAGTTTTCTTAGGTCTTATCGCAGCCGGTATATTGGCTGCTTGTAATTCAAACACTGCTCAAACAAGCGCTGCTTCTAAAACAGACTCTGCTGCAAGTACTACTGCCACATCATCAAATGTTGCAGCAACAGATTTGCCGGTAATAAAATTTGAGCGTGAAACACATGATTTTGGTAAAATTAAAAGTGGTGACCTGGTTCATTATGATTTTAAATTTACCAATACCGGTAAATCGCCGTTAATTATTACCAATGCTACTGCAACATGCGGTTGTACCAAGCCAGAGTATCCTAAAACTCCTGTTGCCCCAGGTGCTTCAGATGTAATTAAAGTTACGTTTAATAGTACAGGTAAAATGGGTTTGCAGGATAAACAGGTTACTGTTACAGCCAATACTAATCCGGCCGAAAGCAGGGTGCACCTGATAGGCGATGTTACCAATCCAACAAGTAATTAATTTATAAAAATGATAGCAACAATTCTATTACAAGCTGCAGCAGGTGGTTTAGGTAGCATGGGTTCATTGATCCCGATGGTACTGATCATAGTAGTATTTTACTTCTTTATGATCCGCCCGCAGATGAAGAAACAAAAAGACCAAAAGAAATATGTTGATGAACTGAAAAAAGGCGACAAGGTAGTTACCACAGCTGGTATACATGGCAAAATTGCTGAAATTGGCGAAACAACCTTTACAGTTGAAGTTGATAACGGTGTTAAAATTCGTTTTGATAAATCATCTATATCATTAGATGCATCAAAAGCGTTAAATACACCACCGGCAGTAAAGGCATAATTAAAAGCTTTTTTATATAAAATGCCGTTCAGTTGTAAATAATTGAGCGGCATTTTAATTTTAATAAACATCATCCATAATGGCAATTGTAAAACTATCAGCATCAGAGCGCAGGCGGCTATCGGCCTTTGTAACCTGCCTGGTATTGGCTTCTGCCGCATGGATGTTAAGCAGTTTAACCAAAAACTATAGTTACAAGGTTAAGCGTTTGCTGGTTTACAATAATGTGCCGCAGCGCAGGGCCTTTAGGGCTTTACAATCTGATACGGTTGACGCAGTGGTAGAAGGTAGTGGCTGGGAAATGCTGTTCTCTAAATTTCGCCCTATTGACAAGCGGGTTAACGTTGATCTGCATTCGCTGGAAAGTAAGAGTTTTATTGCATTGAATAGCCAGTTAGAACAGATCAATCAGCGAAAAGATCCCGAGCAAAAGATCATTAGTTTTGATCCCGATACGTTGTATTTCGATTTTACTAACCGCATGACCAAAAGGGTGCCGGTTAAATTACTTTCTCAGGTTAATTACAGGTCTCAGTTTGCCAATTCGGGGAGTGTAGTAATCAAACCGTCTTATGTAACTTTAAGCGGCCCCAGCAATGTTATTGATAAAATTACCAGCTGGAATACAGATTCTTTAAAGTTAGAGAATATAGATGAAACGATAAACGCGCGTGTAAACCTGCAGCCGGTACACGAAGCCAACCTCAGCATTTACCCTAAAACGGTGCAGGTACAGGTCCCGGTTGATGAGTATACCGAAAAAACGCTCGAAATACCGGTAAAGCTAACGGGCAATGTACACTATTACGAGGTGAAGATATTTCCGCAGAAAGTGAAAGTTACCTTTACCACATCGTTAAGTAAATACCCGGAACTGGACGAAGATTTCTTTGAGGCAACAGCCGATTTAAACCTGTGGAGCGACCGTAATTATACCGTGTTACCGGTAATGCTTAACCGCATTCCACCGTTTTGTAAAATTGTGAAGATAGAGCCGCAGAACATTGATTTTATCGTTAAAAAGTAATGTTAAAAGTAGGAATCACAGGTAATATAGGTAGTGGTAAAACCACAGTAAGCAAGATATTTGAGTTGCTTGGTGTACCGGTTTTTTCTGCCGATGCTGCCGCAAAGTCTGTAATGACCAATGATCAGGCGTTGATCAGTGATATCAAAGCCACCTTCGGCAATGAATCTTATTTTGATGACGGTAGTATAAACCGTAAATATATTGCAGGTAAGGTTTTCAATGATCCTGCAGAGTTAGCAAAACTGAATGCTTTGGTTCATCCGGCTACATTCAGGGCTTTTGATGGTTGGTCGAAAAAGTTTCCAAATGCCCCTTATTTGCTTAAAGAAGCCGCTATATTGTTTGAAAGCGGTTCTTATAAACTATGCGATTACAGCATCATAGTAACCGCCCCTAAAGAGCTTAGAATGCAACGGGTAATAGCCCGCGATGACATTAGCATAGAAGAGGCACAAAGCCGTGATGCCCGCCAGATGCCCGAAGAAGAGAAGATCAAACTGGCCGATTTTCGCATTAAAAATGATGATTCTGAATTAGTGATACCGCAAGTGCTTGCCCTTCATCAGCAGTTTTTAGCGCTTGCCCAAACCAAATGATACTCGACGATTTTATTTACCTCGATGATAAAGGCATTTACTGCCCTTATGGCGATTTCTATATTGATCCCAAACAGCCTGTTTCGCTAGCTCTAATATCGCATGCCCATGCAGACCATGCCGTAAGCGGTAATACCGAAGTTTATTGTACCGAAGCCACAGCTGCCTTTATGCAGCTACGTTATGGTAAAATGGCTGCCAAGGTGTTTAATATGGTTGGCTGGCATCAATCGTTCAAAATTAAAGAAGTGCAGATTACCTTCGTATCTGCAGGCCACATGCTGGGATCGGCCATGATACTAATGGAATACCAAGGCAACAGCTACCTTTATACGGGAGATTTTAAATTACAGCCCGATAATACTTGCGAGCCGATAGAATGGCATAAGGCCGATGTATTGATCACAGAAAGTACCTTTGCAGATCCTGCTGTACTACATCCAAATCCGGTTCTTGAGATCAAGAAGTTAAATGATATTAAGATCAATATTATGCTGGGCGCTTACGGGCTGGGTAAAAGTCAACGGTTAATATCGCTGATTAATGAACATGCCCCGCAGAAAAAGATTCTGGTACATCATAAAATAATGCCTATTAATGCTATTTACGAGCGAATGGGTTACAAATTAGGTGCTTACCAAATGTATGGCCGCAAACTGATGAAAAATCAGGAAGAGTTTGTTTACATTGTACCACCGTTTACCTTTGATAGTTATGTGCGGGCAACGGGCGTTAAAAGGCTGTTTGCATCCGGCTGGAAAAATTTGCAGGTGAATCAGCAAGATACGCTCTTTATATCAGATCATGCCGATTGGAACGATATCCTTGAAGCTGTTAAGCAAGTTAATCCGCAGCAATTGTGGACTTTACATGGTGATGGAAAACACCTGAAAAATTACTTTAAGAATGATATTTTTGTAAAAATTTTAAACTGATGCTACAGGAAAATATAGATTACTACATCAACGAGGATGGTAATTTTGTATTTACCCGCGAGTATCATTTAAAGAGGGGCTATTGTTGTAAAAACAAATGCTTGCATTGCCCCTGGAATTACGGGCGTGAAAAACCGGATAAAGAAGTAGAAAAATAAGTAAACATATTTAGCAGTTTTTTTCTTTAAAGAAACAGTATGCAAATAGATGAAGAGATACAAGGTAAGTTTGAAGATGATTACCACCGTGCGGTAGTTAATCTAAACTATACTTATGGGTGGCTTAATAATCTTTTACGCTATCAGTTTGAGCAATATAACTTAACCAGCCAGCAGTTTAACATTCTGCGTATTTTACGTGGGCAATATCCGCAACCGGCTACTGTAAACCTGTTAAAAGATCGCATGATCGATAAAATGTCTGATGCATCGCGTATAGTAGACCGTTTAGTGCAAAAGGGGTTGGTTTCGCGCTGCACCAATAACAAAGATCGCCGTGCGGTAGATATCCGTATTAGCGAAGATGGCTTGGCCACGCTTTGCAAAATGGATAAGGAAGTTAAAACAAGTGATATTGTTAAGGATCATCTTTCAGAATCAGAAGCCGCTTTATTAAGCAGCTTGCTGGACAAAATGCGGGGGTAATTATAACTCGTTTAAGAAGCCACCTAGCGCAAGGCCAACACCTAGCAATACGGCAAGCATTTTGCGTTTGTTAAATTTATGATCTGGCCCGGCCTCGAATAATATCGTGGTTGATATGTGTAGGAATATACCGATCACCACGCCCATAATGCGGTTAAAATAATGCTGCAGGTTGCCTACACCGCCACTGCTCAAAGCCTGACTGAAATAGTAGCCTGCAGGAGCCATTACAGCAAACAGGGTGATATAAAATATAGTAGAGCCCTTACTCTGATGATTACGCAGTAAAACCGTACCCAAGGCAAAAGCCGCAGGGATATGGTGCAAGGCAATACCAAATACCAATTGATTTTGCTGCCCCTGCGCCAGCGGCATTCCCTCTAAAAAGCCATGTAAGCACAAGCTGAAGATGATACTTAATGGAAACGACGGTTCGCCATGTACATGCATATGGCCGTGCTCAATACCATCAGAGAATTGCTCTAATACAATCTGGAACAAAAAGCCGATCAGGATAAATACACCAACCATGTTATCATTACCATGATAGGCATCAGGTATCAGGTGTAAAACTGTAATGCCAAACAGATAGGCGCCACTGAAAGATAAGATCAGCCTTAACTGTTTATGATTATCGCCCTTAAAAAAGAATACAGACATGCCCCCTAAAAAGGCGGCGAAAAATAATAAGAGCGATTTCCAGATCATGGTAAATAAAATGCAGGTTGAAGCCTTTTGTTTAGCAGCGCGAATAAAATCCCGATTAATGACCCGTACAGTGCGCCTGCGGTAACATCGATAGGGTAGTGCACGCCTACGTAAACCTGGGCAAAGCTAATAAGTGCAGCCCATAATATCGCCCAAAACCAAATCCATCGCCATTTTTTACAAAAAACCAATATTAGGAACAACGCCATCGAGAAATGATCTGTAGCGTGAGTAGACGGAAAACTATAACCAGTGCCGCATCCAACAGGGTTAATAACCGTTTGTGCCATTGCCGGATCATTGCATGGGCGTACACGTTTTGCTACATTTTTAATCAATGTAGCACTGGTAAAATCGGCAGTGCCAACAGTGGCAATGAATAAAAGGATGATAATTACGCCTTGTTTTTTGTACTTCCAGATGGTGAAAAACAGTATAAAGGCATATAGTGGGATCCAGAATTTAGGATTACGTAACCAGGGCATTATCCAATCGAAAAGTGGATTACGCAGGTCGTGATTTACAAAATAGAACAAATACCGGTCGAGCTGTAACAAATGTTCGGGCATGGAATTTTAACAGGTGGGCAAATATAGCCATTATCTGTGGGGTGTAAAACAGTTGTTATCGACTACTTATATCGCCCAAATATTGTATTTTTGCCGATAACTAAAAATAGCGTTTTGACACTAATAAAATCGATTTCAGGAATCCGTGGTACTATTGGCGGTAAAGTGGGAGAGGGTTTAACTCCGTTAGATATTGTAAAGTTTACCTCGGCATTTGGTGCCTGGGCAGTAAAAAGATCGGGGTTAAAGAAAATTGTTGTAGGCCGCGATGCCCGTATATCTGGCAGCATGGTTAATAATTTGGTTATAGGCACATTGCAAGGTCTTGGTATTGATGTTATTGATCTGGGCTTATCTACCACACCAACTGTTGAAGTTGCTGTACCGGGCGAACAAGCTGCCGGTGGTATCATTATCACGGCAAGCCATAACCCCAAACAATGGAATGCCCTGAAACTGTTAAATGCCGATGGCGAATTTATTAGCGATGCTGATGGTAAAGAGGTATTGGATATTGCCGAGAACAGCGATTTTGATTATGCAGATGTAAACGACCTGGGTACTGTTACCCTTGACGATACTTACCTGCAAAAACATATCGACGCGATACTGGCATTGCCATTGGTTGATAAAGAAGTTATTGCTAAGGCCGATTTTAAAATAGTTATTGATTGCGTTAATTCAACAGGCGGCATATTTGTACCTGCTTTATTGAAAGCCCTAGGCGTACAAGCCATTCACGAATTATATTGTGAACCTGATGGGATATTCCCGCACAACCCAGAGCCCTTACCAGAAAACCTGAGAGCATTATCGCAGGAAGTAGTAAGCAAAAAGGCTGATCTTGGGATTGCTGTTGATCCTGATGTTGACCGTTTATGTTTTGTATCAGAAGATGGTAACATGTTTGGCGAAGAATATACCCTGGTTACCATTGCAGACTATATCTTGAAGCATAACGTTGGTAACACGGTATCAAACCTGTCATCAACCCGCGCACTGCGTGATGTTACCGAGAAGGCTGGCGGCGTATACGAAGCTGCTGCCGTGGGCGAAGTAAACGTAGTTAATAAAATGAAGGCAACCAATGCTGTTATTGGTGGCGAAGGTAATGGCGGGGTAATTTATCCTGAATTACACTACGGTCGTGACGCACTGGTTGGTATTGCTTTGTTTTTAACACACCTGGCTAAGTTTGGTAAATCTGTATCGGTTTTACGCGGTACTTATCCAAGCTATTTTATCTCTAAAAACAAGATTACCCTTACGCCAGAAATGGATATCGATGCCTTGTTATTAAAAGTAGAAGAGAAATACAAAAAGCAGCCCCACAGCACAATAGACGGGCTTAAAATTGAGTTTGATAAAGAATGGGTGCATTTAAGGCGTTCAAACACCGAGCCTATTATCCGTATCTACTCAGAAGGTAACTCAGAGCAGATAGCCAATAGCCTCGCCAATAAAATAATTGCAGATATTAAGGATATATTACAGTTGAAAGATTAAGGAAGTCTTTAGTCCATGGTCAATAGACTATGGTCCATGGACTGAACTCAATCAACAAATCAACTTATTAACAAATCAACAAATTAAACATGCGTGTTTATTTAGATAATGCCGCTACTACTCCGATGGATGCGGAGGTGCTTAAAGAAATGTATAAAGTTATGGAGAACCACTTTGGTAATCCGTCATCTATACACGCGCACGGGCGAGAAGCAAGGTCGTTGCTGGAGAAAGCGCGCCGTACTATTGCCACGCTGCTGCATACATCGCCTGCTGAGATTTTCTTTACCTCTGGTGGTACCGAGGCTGATAACATGGCCATCCGTTGTGGTATTATGGATTATGGCCTTACGCACGCTATAACAAGCCGTGTAGAGCACCATGCTGTATTGCACACCCTTGAGGCTATGGAAAAGTCTGGTTTAATTAAACTAAGCTTTGTTGATGTGACGCCAACAGGCGAAGTTGACTATAAACACCTGGAGAAATTACTGCAAGAAAACGAGCGCAGCCTCGTATCGTTAATGCATGGCAATAACGAGTTAAGCACGCTAAATAACATTGAACTGATAGGGGATCTTTGCGAGCAGTATAACGCCATTTTCCACTCAGATACTGTACAGACTGCCGGGCACTACCCGCATGATCTGAGCAAGCTTAAAGTGCATTTTATGGTATGCTCGGCCCACAAGCTGCACGGCCCTAAAGGTGTAGGCTTTATTTATGTAAGCCATAAGGTTAAAATTAACCCATTGTTGTTCGGGGGAGCACAAGAACGCAATATGCGCGGCGGTACCGAAAATATTTACGGTATTGCAGGCTTGGCTAAAGCGCTCGAAATGGCATACACAGATATGGAAGCTCATAAAGACCACATCCAAGGCTTAAAAACTTATATGATGGAGAGTTTAAAAGCGCAGGTTCCGGGTATTCACTTTAATGGAGAGACTGACCCTGCTAAAAGCCTGTATACTGTCCTAAACGTTTCATTTCCTGAAATGGAAATGTCTGACATGTTGTTGTTTAACCTCGATATTGCTGGTATTTCGGCTTCTGGTGGTAGCGCTTGCAGTTCGGGTAGTAATATAGGTTCGCACGTGCTGACAGCGATTGGAGCCAGCCCAGACAGGCCTGCAGTGCGTTTCTCGTTCTCTAAAAATACAACTAAAGAAGAGATTGACTACACCGTAAATAAAGTACGTGAAATTTACCTGGTAAACGCTTAATTACAGTTAAAAGATATAAATAACCGAAGCACAAACCTTTTAAGGTTTGTGCTTTTTTGTTGAAATTTTAAAAAACAATAGCGCTGCGCGAGGGGTTTAATATATAAACCAAAACAGAAAATTATGGCAGCTTTTAATGACACATTCCTTAACGAAAGGGATAATCAGTATAGAACTGACGAGATAAATTACGGACGTTTTCAAAGCGTTGCTACGCCCGATCCTGATGACGAGGATGAAAGCGATGACGTGGATACCGACGTTGACTTGGATGAGGATGATACCGAATTCGATGATGAGGATTTGGACGATGTTGACCTGGATGAAGACGATCTGATTGACGATAACGCTGATTATGACCGCATAGCGGCTGTGACGAATAGCGATGAGAACACCGACGCACCAGAGCCCGATTTTCATCCAAACGAAACGCCGGAAGAGGACGGTGCAAGCAAGGAGGATGCAAAGTATCCCGACGAGGAGCCAACGCGCCCGGATCAGGCGGAAAGCGATGCGTCATACAGCGAGCAAAATGACGTTACGCCACCCAAACCGCACGAATTTCCATCGGTTGGCCATGCTAAAACCGACTTTGAGAGTCGCCCGCATGGACGTACAACTGGCCGTATGACCGGGCACGAGCCAGGTACAGAAGGTATATAAGAACTTCGCTCAAGTCGTGAGATTTAGGCTTAAAGTAGAAAGGCTTCCCGAGTAATCAGGAAGCCTTTTTAAGTTATAAGTTTTGAGTTTAAGCGAGTAAATTTGAGTAAGAAAATCTCTACACCCGTCTTGCCGAACTTGTTTCGGCATCCCACTCGCTAAGTGTACGATATACAAATCGTCTATCTGTCCTGTGAGGTGCTGAAACAAGTTCAGCATGACGAAGCCTGTTATCACGCCTGCTCTCACCAATAATTAGTTTTTCATCATCTTCAAAAACGAAGTCAATTTCTCCTTCATCTCTCTACGATCAACTATAAAATCAAGGAAACCATGTTCTTGCACAAATTCTGCAGTTTGGAAACCTTTAGGTAAATCCTTCTTAATCGTTTCCTTAATAACGCGCGGACCGGCAAAACCGATCAACGAACCTGGCTCGGCAATGTTAATATCGCCCAGCATCGCGTACGAAGCTGTAACACCACCTGTAGTAGGATCGGTTAATAAAGAGATATATGGAACCTTAGCTTGCGCTAATAAAGCTAGCTTGGCCGATGTTTTAGCCATCTGCATTAACGAGAAGGCTGCCTCCATCATACGTGCACCGCCCGACTTAGAGATCATTAAAAACGGCACCTTGTTTTTGATACTGTAATCGATAGAACGGGCAATTTTTTCGCCCACAACAGAACCCATAGAACCGCCAATGAAGTTAAAATCCATGCAGGCAATCATAATATCCTGGCCGCCAATTTTACCATGCGCTGCGCGGATGGCATCATTTAATCCTGTTTTAGCTATCGTATCTTTTAATCGATCTGTGTATTTTTTGGTATCTACGAAGTGCAATGGATCGCCAGAACGCAGGTCTGCAAATAGCTCGGTAAACTCGTTATCATCAAACAAAACAGAAAAATATTCTGCTGAACCTATACGTAAATGGTAGCCGCAATAGTGGCATACGTACTGGTTTTCAACCTGTTCTGAGTAGTGTAATGGTTTTTTGCAATTCGGGCATTTGTTCCAGATACCATCCGGAGCTTCCTTCTTTTCTTCGGTAGTAGTTATTATTCCTTTTGATTCACGTTTAAACCACGCCATTATCTTCCTTAATTAGTAGTAGGTGCAAAGAAACAAAAAAATTAACTTACTTAAATGTTTGATATACTGCCTAATTTTTAATTTAGTATAGCAATATAGTATACTTTCTGCCATAGGGTGTACTTTGTACGGTATAATATCAAGACAACTAATCGCTTAATAAATAATTTTTATAACTTCGGCGTCAACAAATAAAATTGTAATGGACTTAAAGAATTATAAAGGAGTACTGCACGGCGATCAGGTGCAGGAGCTTTTCGAAGCGGCCAAAAAGCATCAGTTTGCATTGCCAGCTGTTAACGTTATCAGCACAAATTCTGTTAACGCTGTATTAGAAACGGCAAAAGCGGTTAACTCGCCAGTTATTATTCAATTGTCAAATGGTGGCGCTCAATTTTACGCCGGTAAATCATTAGATAATTCAAAACTTCAGGCATGTATTTTAGGTGCTGTTTCTGCTGCGAAACACGTACACTTATTAGCAGAGCATTATGGCGTTGCTGTGATTTTACACACAGACCACGCTGCTATGAAGTTTTTACCATGGATTGATGGTTTGTTGACTTACGGAGAGCAACATTTTGCCGAAACCGGTAAACCTTTATTCTCATCGCACATGTTGGATCTTTCTGAAGAGCCGATTGAAGAGAACATTGAAATTTCATCTAAATTCTTTGAGCGCATGGCTAAAATGGGCATGACTATCGAAATTGAATTAGGTGTAACAGGTGGCGAAGAAGACGGTGTTGATAACAGCGATGTTGACAGCTCACGTTTATACACCCAGCCAGAAGAAGTTGCTTATGCTTATGAGCACTTATCAAAAATTAGCCCTCGTTTTACTATTGCTGCTGCATTTGGTAATGTACACGGCGTATACAAACCAGGTAATGTAAAATTACAACCGGTAATTCTGCACAACTCACAAGAGTTTTTGAAGAAAAAACATAGCCTTACTGCCGAGAAACCAATCAACTTTGTATTCCACGGTGGTTCTGGTTCATCTCAGGAAGAGATCCGCGAAGCTATTTCATATGGTGCTATCAAAATGAACATTGATACCGATATGCAATGGGCTTTCTGGGAAGGTATTAAAGATTACTACAAAGCAAAAGAAGGATATTTACAAAGCCAGATCGGTAGCCCGGATGGTGATGATTCTCCAAACAAAAAATACTACGATCCACGCGTATGGTTACGTAAAGGCGAAGAAACTTTTGTAAAACGCTTAACAGAAGCATTTACAGATTTAAATTGCTTAGACGTAAACAGTAAATTGTAATTTCTGTAAAGAAACTTATACGAAGCGCCAATGCAATTGCATTGGCGCTTTTTTTATGATTAATTTGTACTAATGAGTAAGGAAATAATAGCAGGAAAGGTAACAGCACAAGCCGATCTTGAAAAAGCTTTTGCCGTACGTAAACAGGTATTTGTAACAGGCCAAAATGTTCCAATTGAGCTGGAAATGAAAGACAATGATGTATCAACCCATTTCTTAGCAACCGTTGATGGCGAACCTGCAGGTGCAGCCCGCTGGCGTAAAACAGAAAACGGTTATAAGCTAGAACGTTTTGCAGTATTAGATGGATATAGAGGATTAGGTGTAGCACGAGCGATGGTAAAGGCTGTATTGAACGATCTGCCTGCAAATGCACCAATGGTATACCTAAACTCTCAAATACAAGCTGTGGGCTTATATGAGAAATTTGGGTTCGAGAAAGATGGGCCGGAGTTTGAGGAAGCCGGGATTAAGCACTATAAGATGATTTTGAAGAAATGATACAAGGAGCGAGTGAGTTAAGGATTGAATAAAACCCCTCACGTCGTGCTGAACTTGTTTCAGCACCCCACACGTTAAGTTTACGACAAGCAAGTTGCTATATGTCCTGTGAGGTGCCTAAATAAATTCGGCATGACGTTTTTTTTTATATAGTCACTCACTCATTCTATCATTCACTCATTATCTTACGCGTCACTCTTCGGCAAAGCAGCTGTCTCGCCAGTAGGTTGCGGTACAGCTTCACGTTCGTATCTGCGGATGATAAGGCGTGTACCACCATTGTAGTTGATGTAGTTGATAATCCAGTTCACAAATACAACAACCTTGTTCCTGAAACCTAACAGCGAGATCAGGTGAACGAACATCCATACCAACCAGGCGAAGAATCCCTGAAACTTGATCTTGCCCAAATCTGCAACCGCTTTATTGCGGCCCACAGTGGCCAGTGATCCTTTATCGTTATATTTAAATGGTTTGGTTGGTTTTCCATTTACCAGGTTACCAATGTTTTCGCCTACGTTTTGGCCCATTTGTATAGCCACCTGTGCTACACCGGGGTGGCCTTTGGGGGTTTCGTCGGTTATCATGGCTGATACATCGCCTATGGCAAATATGTTAGTTGTACCTGTAACTAAGCAGATATTGTTAATGCGAATACGGTTACCTTTCTCCAAATTCTCTTTAGCGATACCTTCGGGTACAACACCCATTACACCGGCAGACCAGATTACGTTTTTAGTGCGTATTTCGCGCCCGTCAGCAAATTTGATGATCTTGCCGTCATAACTCTCCACCTTTACATTTAACTCTACCTTGACGCCCATTTTAACCAGGAAATCTTTGGCTGCGTTTGATGCTTCGTCAGAGAAAGGGCCTAAAACTTTTGGTAAAAAGTCGACCAGATAAACCTGCATGTGCGATTTATCCAGTTCGGGGTAGTCTTTGTTTAATACGTGATTCCGCAATTCGGCTAAAGCACCCGCAAGCTCAACACCGGTAGGGCCTGCACCAACCAATACGAAGTTTAAATACTCTTCACGTTCCTCATCTGTTTTAGCCAAAACGGCTTCTTCCAGGTTCTGTAATATCAAATATCGCAAATTCAAAGCCTCGGGTATGCTTTTCATCGGCATCGCAAAGTGCTCAATATCTTTATTGCCGAAGAAGTTGGTTGTTGATCCTGTGGCTATAACAAGGTAATCATAATCTATATCGCCAATGGTAGTGGCCAAAGTATTGGTGGCCGTATTTACCCCGGTAACTTCAGCAATGCGGAAAGTAAAGTTCTTTTGTCCTTCAAAGTTTTTACGGATGGCAAAAGCGATGGACTCGGATTCCAAACTTCCCGTGGCTACCTGGTAGAGTAGAGGTTGAAACACGTGATAGTTGTGTTTATCAATCATTAAAATTTCTACGGGTTGATCGGCTAGTTTACGCGCAACTTCTATGCCGCCGAAACCACCGCCTACTATTACTACTTTTGGGAATTTTGATTGATCTGCTGTAGCCATAACTTAATATTAAGTATAAGGTTGTTTATGTTTGATATAACAAAAAAGGCTCCAAATGTTCTTTGGAGCCTTTTTAATTTACGTTGAAATTATCTTATTTCAGGTGCTTTCTTCCAAAGTCTACAATAACTGGTGTCGCCACACAGATCGACGAGTATGTACCGAAGCAAACCCCGATTAATAATGCGAATGAGAAGCCGCGAATAACGTCACCACCGAAGATGAACAATACAACCAATACGAAGATTACCGTTAATGCTGTAATAATGGTACGGCTTAATGTACTGTTGATCGCGCGGTTGATAACCACCTGCTGATCTTCGCCTTTGCCTTTGTTTTGGTCTAAGAACTCACGGATACGGTCAAATACTACCACGGTATCGTTGATCGAGTAACCAATTACAGTCAGGATGGCAGCAATAAAGTTTTGATCGATATCTAACGAGAACGGTAAGTAACCATAGAACAATGAGAAGAACGAAAGTACCAGCAAGGCATCGTGTGCTGTTGCGATCATCGCACCCAAACTGAACTGCCATCTGCGGAAACGGATCAGGATATAAACCGAGATCACCAAGATGGCGAAAATAACCGTCCAGATAGCTGATGTTTTGATGCTGTTTGCAATAGTAGGACCAACCTTTTGCTGGCTCACAATTTGAAACTTAGGGTTAACCTTAGTTAATGAGCTGCGTAGAACGGCCTCAACCTTACCATCACCAGATGTGCTGTTATCATCAATCATATAGTCGGTAGTGATACCAACCTGATTTTTATTGTCTACGTAAGTTTTCAGGATCGTTTTACCTTCGCCAAAAGTGCCTGTTAAAGCACTACGAACGCTTTCTACGTCGGTTTCTTTATCAAAACGTACTACATAAGTACGGCCACCGCGGAAATCAACACCGTAGCTAAAACCACGTGTAAACATAGAGATTAAACCTGCAAGGATGAAAATACCAGAGAAGGCATAGAAGCGGAAACGGTTTTTAACAAACGCGTAGTTAGCGCCTTTAAAGGTATGTGAGCTCCAAGGATTAGAGAATTTAATATCCCAGCCTTTACCTAACATCCATTCGAAGATCAGACGAGAGATCAATAATGAACAGAATAATGAAGTAACGATACCGATCATTAAGGTAGTAGCGAAACCTTGTACAGGGCCGGTACCGAAGATGAACAGGATTAAACCAGTGATAAATGTACTGATGTTTGAGTCAAGGATTGATGACAAAGCATGTTTGAAACCATCTTCGATAGATAAACGAAGTGATTTGCCCAGTGCCATCTCTTCACGCACACGTTCGTAGATCAGTACGTTCGCATCCACCGAGATACCTAATATCAACACGATACCTGCAACACCCGGAAGGGTTAACACAGCACCGATGTTGGTTAACACACCCATCAGGAAGAATACGTTGATGAATACTGCAACCACAGCTACAGTACCAGCACGGTTGTAGTAAGCGATCATGAATACCAATACAACCACTAAACCGATTAAACATGACATTAAACCGTCGTGGATTGCTTCAGCACCTAAAGATGCACCTACCACGTCTTCTGCAACGATGTGTGCAGGAGCAGGTAAACGGCCAGCTTTTAATATGTTGGCTAAATCTTTAGTTTCTTCTTGTGTAAAGTTACCAGAGATAGATGAACGGCCACCTGCAATCTCGCCGTTTACACGTGGAGCAGAAACAACGTTATCATCTAATACGATAGCGATAGAACGGTTATCGTTAGGGTCATTAGCATTACCTGCAGCAGCAGCGGTGATTTCTCTCCATCTGCTTGCACCTTCAGAGCTCATGTCCATAGTAACCTCAAAACCACCTTGCGCCTGGTTAACGTCTGCATTAGCGTCAGTGATTACATCACCAGTTAACACAGGGCCGTTGTTAGCGCCAGAAAGTTTGATCGCATATAATTCAAATACCTTTGATTTTTCGATAGGCTTAACGCTCCATAAAAATTTAAGGTTTTGCGGGATGATGGCTTTTACTTCTGGTAAATTAAAGAAGGCATCGATTTTTGCAGTATCTTTTTGTGCAGCACGGCCAACCACAGGACCCGGACCGTATTGAGCTTGTCCGTTTTGGCCTTGGTAAATTGATGGTGCTAATACAGCGAATAAAGGATTCTCGGCAATGGCCTGAGTTTTACCTAACGCGCTGGTATCTTTAGTAGTACTCTTTTGTACTTTACTTAGTAATGAACCACCTTTAGCAGTAGTATCTTTCTTAGCTTCTGTAGCAGCTACAGCACCTTTAGTGGTGTCTTTAGCCGCAGGTGCTTTAATTTTAGCAGCTAATAAACTGTTAATATTGGTAAGCAATGGAGCAACTTCAGCATTTTCGCCGGTTTCGTAGAACTCTAATTTAGCAGAACCTTGTAATAACTTGCGCACACGGTCTTTTTCAGTTACACCCGGTAGCTCAACCAAAATACGGTTGGTACCTTCTTGCAATTGAATGTTTGGAGCAGTTACACCAAATTTATCGATACGGGTAGTAAGGATATTATAAGTTTGCGTAATAGCAGTGTTGGCTTGCTCTTTCAGGTAAGATTCAACTTCGCTGTTGCTTGAGTTAAATTTAATGTGCTCCTGATTTTCTTTAGTAGCGAAAATTGGCGCCAGTTTACCATCCGGAGCAATTTTCTTATACTCATTCATGAAAAGCGTAATGTAGTTTTCAGGACTGGTATGAGAATCAATCTCGGCTTGTGATAATGCCTGTTTAAAGGCAGGATCCTGATTGTTGTCAGACAATGATTTGATCAGATCACCTAACGAAATCTGCATGGTAACGTTCATACCACCTTTAAGGTCGAGACCCAAAGCTAACTCACGCTCTTTGCAATATTGAAAAGTGTGTTTCAGCAACGGGTAAACCGGTTGCGATGAAATCGAATCTAAATACGCCTTTTCTTTTTCTGTGTTGCCTTTCGCATACTCTTTGGCGTCGCTTTCCACCTTACGTGTTACCCACGTAAATGATAGCTGGTACAAGCATACTATTGCCAGCAATATGGCGAAAAACTTAATAACCCCTTTACCTTGCATTGTGTTAAATATGTATAATTAATTAGTTTATAAGCATTTTATAACAAGACGGCAAATCTAATAATATTTTTTTACCGTAAAATTTTAATTGAAACAAAAAAAACGGTGTGCTGTTACATCCGTTCGAGCGTAATAAATGAGAACGGGAGGGGATTTTTCTCATCTGGTTCAAAGTCCTCCTGCTCGGTTGTTTTCCACTCTTCTACGTCAATAGGAGGGAAAAAGCTATCCGCCTCGAAGTCTTTTTTAACAATGGTTAAATAGATGCGATTGGTTAAATGCATCGACTGACGATAGATTTCTGCACCGCCCACAATAAATACTTCTTCTTCATCGGCGCATAAAGTCAGCGCATCCTCTATAGAAGGCACTACCTCGCAACCCTCGATTGTGATGTTTTGCCTGGTTATGATAATGTTGCGTCGCTTAGGCAGGGGCTTACCCACGGAGTCATAAGTTTTACGACCCATAATAACGGTATGCCCGGTAGTAATATCTTTAAAGTGCTTAAGATCGCGGGGCAAGTTCCATAAAAGCTGGTTGTTTTTGCCGATTGCATGATTTTGGGCTATAGCTACTACTATAGTTACGTGTTGGCTCATTGAGCTAGTCTTTTAAACAGCGCATGATTTTCCTTAATAATGCGCTTGATGTTAGTATCTATTTTATCTGATTGTGGTTTTTGCTTTTGAATTTTCGAAAGCGTTGCCAAGTCAGCCTTTAATTTTGCCGTAGCCATTTCCAAAGATAATAAAGTAAAGGACTTTGTGGTGTAAACTACCTATTGATTACTCGATCTTGTCATTGCGAGGTACAAAGCAATCTCGTAGCTATACAGATTGAATATGTTTACTACGAGATTGCCACGCTATCGCTCAATGACAAATTAGGTGAATGGCGTTGGTTAAACCGCCACTATCCCTTTAATATGCGGCCACGGATCATAATTCTCTAATTCAAAATCTTCGAACTTAAAGCCGAAGATATCTTTAACATCAGGATTGATCTTCATGGTAGGCAGCGGGCGGGGCTCGCGGCTTAGTTGTAGTTTAACCTGGTCGAGGTGGTTGTTATAAATGTGGGCATCGCCGAGCGTATGGATAAAGTCGCCGGGTTGCAGGTCGCATACCTGGGCTACCATCATGGTAAGCAGGGCGTAAGATGCTATATTAAAAGGCACGCCTAAAAATATATCGGCACTGCGTTGGTAAAGCTGACAAGATAGTTTACCGTCGGCCACATAAAACTGAAATAAGCTGTGGCAAGGAGGTAAGGCCATGCCTTCAATATCGGCCACGTTCCAGGCTGATACCATGATGCGGCGCGAGTCTGGATTTTTCTTGATGGTGTTAATGATATTGGCGATCTGATCAATATGCCCGCCATCAGGCGTAGGCCAAGATCGCCATTGATAACCATAAACCGGGCCAAGGTTGCCATCGGCATCTGCCCACTCGTCCCAAATGCGAACGCCGTTATCTTTAAGATATTTAATATTGGTATCACCGGTTAAAAACCAGATCAGCTCGTGGATAATTGATTTGAGGTGTAGCTTTTTGGTTGTTACCAGCGGAAAGCCCTCTTGCAAATTAAACCGCATCTGATAACCAAACACGCTAATCGTCCCTGTTCCTGTCCTGTCGTGTTTCTGTGTGCCGTTATCCAGCACATGCTGCATCAGATCGAGATATTGTTTCATTTCTTAGTTGATTGGATTGGCTATGTTGGATTTGATTGATTAAGTTGAAATGAGAAGAGAACTTAATCAACTACTCACTCAATCAACCATTCAACATAACTATAACTACAAATAAAAATAATCTAAATTTGACATCCTATACTTGTGCATAATATAACACGAGGCTGTTAATAAGTTTATGATCGTTTTGCCTAACGCCAAGATCAATATTGGCTTAAATATTACCGAAAAGCGCCCGGATGGATACCATAACCTGGAGACCATTTTTTACCCCGTAAAAATCAATGACGCATTAGAAGCAATTATAGCCCCTCAGTTAAATTTTACATCGTCCGGGATAAATATACCGGGCGATAGCGAGAACAATCTTTGTATCAAGGCTTATGAGTTCGTTAAATCGGATCATGACCTTCCGCCGCTTAAAATTCACCTTCATAAACATATTCCTATAGGGGCAGGGCTTGGTGGTGGTTCGGCTGATGCTGCTTTTTTTATCGGGTTACTTAACCAGCAGTTCGGTTTAAATCTGAGTATCGAGGCCATGCAAAATTATGCGAGGCAGCTCGGAGCCGACTGTGCTTTCTTTATCGAGAACAAACCGGTATACGCTTTTTATAAGGGCGATCAGTTTGAACCCATCGAACTCGACCTAGGCAAATATGTAATTGTGCTGGTGATGCCGCCTGTACATGTATCAACTGCGGATGCTTATGGCGGAGTAAAACCAGAACCGTCTTCTAGGTCATTAAAAGATTTAATTAAACTACCGGTAGCCGAGTGGAAGAACCAGATCAAAAATGATTTCGAAAAATCTGTGATTGCTAAATATCCTTTGATTGGTGAGGTGAAGCAATCACTTTATGAAGCCGGCGCTTTGTATGCTAGCATGAGCGGGAGCGGGGCTTCGGTGTTTGGGATTTTTGAAACACTGCCCTCGCTGCAACACCTCGAAGCTAAGAGCAGTGTTTTCTATAAAGTTTAAATTCCGGCATCGTCTGTAACACCGCGACTAATGGCTTCGGCCCAGTCGCGTTCGGTCCAGCCTTTAGCCATGGCGGTGAGCAGACGGTTGTGCACTACGTTGGCTATCGGCATTGGGGTTTGGCTTTGCTGAGAAAGTTTAAACACCAGGCTCGCATCTTTATAGCCGAGCTGACTGGTGAAACCTACCGGTTCGTATTTTTTCTCGGCTATGGTCTTGCCGTAGTTTTTAAAAATCGGTGCATTAAATAAGGTGTTGCCAAAAAAATCGGCAACCTTGGTTCTGTCCACCCCAAATTTTTCTGCAAGCGTATAGGCCTCGGCCATCATCTCCATCGAAGCCAGGATCATGAAATTCCCAGAGAGCTTAACCACATTGGCGGCGGCTGTTAATTCTCCAAAATCTACCACACCCTGGCTAACGGTTTCGAGTACCGGCTTCGCTGCGTCTTTAATTTTCTGATCGCCCGAAACACATACCCATAACATTTTTGCAGCCGCCGCTTCCGGCCGGCCAAAAACCGGGGAGGCTAAATAATGACTGCCCGACTCTTGATGAAGTTTGGCAAGTGCGTCGGCGGTATCGGGTGCGATGGTACTCATCGAAATGTGGATGGCATCTTTAGGCAACGTTTTCAAAATGCCTTCTTCGCCTGTTACAGTTTCGGTAAGCACAGCGTCGTTTGCCAAAACAGTAATAATGAAGTTTACAAACTTTGCCGCTTCGGCAGGTGAGTTGCATTTGGTGATAGACGACTGATCGAGCTCATCAGCTTTTGAGATGGTGCGGTTGTAAACCTGCAGATGATAACCGGCAGCTATCAGGTTTTTGGCGATGGGTGTACCGAGGTTGCCTAAGCCTATAAATCCAATCTTTGTTTTCATAGTGTATATAATGGAGTAGATGTTTAGCTGATGTAGTCACGATCCTCATCGCTTAAGGTTCCAGCCGGTGGGCGAATGTCCGAACCTTCGTCGTGGTCATAGTCGTAATCAGAAATACGTTTTACTTTTCTTGGTCGGCCAGCCAGCACACCTAAAATAAATGCAACAACAGAAAAGCCGGTTAGTATCACAACCTTCGGCATAAGGATATCCGTAAACAGTATCGTGAATTTTACCGGGTCTGTATTTTGCATCATGATGATGGTTAGCAAAATCGTGACGATGATAATCAGTATGGTTGATATTCTCATTAGTAGTTTAATTACTTCTGTTACTAATATGCGCTTTTTTTCTAACCCGTAAAAGTGGCTTTTGTTAGTGCAATGATCGGCTTTGAGCCAGTGTAGGGATAGGGTATAAGTGTACAAATATTTGGCATAGTTATGGTATTCTTTCCTTGTAGTTAAATAGCGGCAGCTTCGAAATGTTTATACGCTCATCGCTCTGCGTAACTTTTTTACCTTCCTGAGCAAATTTATCGCAACCTTAAAGCGATTATTCATTACACTAACAAATGTCGCATAGACGAAATTTTTTAAAAAATTAATACTTTATATTATTATGTTTAATTATCTGATAATTAGTTATTTGCATGTGCTACTTTAATGGCTATTATGTATTTTGCTAAAAATATTAGTCTTTATTTAATCCGCTTGTAAATACTATATGAACTAATGCTTTTTTTAATAATAATATATATCTGATTATTAATTAATTATATTAATATATAGTTCATGTTTTTATGAGTTAAAATAGAATATTTACAGTTTTTTTTAGATTTTATGAAGTTATTTAAACTTTGATAAGTCTAAAGTTAAATACACTAAGTTGTATTTTTAAAACTTATGTTTTCGGTGGTTAAGCATAGATTTTAGATAGGTTTCGAGCAAACAAAAACTGGCCGCTAACCTAAGGTTAACGACCAGTTAAATAGAAAGTGTGCTGATTTGTGGAGTGAATTAGCGAGAACGATACTTGCCGATTTGCTTTTGAGCCAATGGAAACAGGAAGATGGTAGATAGAATAATGATGGCTCCTATCCAAAAGCCTGTGCTCATTAACTTCATTTCGCCAAAGAACAGGAACGACATTATGATGCCATAAACCGGCTCGAGGTTGGTGATAAGTGCCACCTTAAAAGCCGAGAATTCGCGCATTACAGATACCCCGGCAACATAGGCTAACGATGTACATACCGTACCTAATATAAGCAGGTACCCAATATCGGAGTTGCTGGGCAGGGTGAAATTATGGAAGCCACCGGTAGCCAGCATGAATAAACTGATCCAGCAAAAGGCTCCCAATAGTTCATAAAAAGCGATGATAGGTGCTTCTAGTTTTTGTACATGTTTGCTGTTAAGGATCGAAAACAGACTCGCACAGACGGCGCTCGCCAGCCCCATAATGATACCCTTAGTGTAGTGGGTTTCGAATTTAAAAACCAAAACGATGCCTATAATAATAAACAGGCCCGCCGCTACTTCCAGTTTCGAAGTTTTCTTTTTATAGAAAATAGGTTCAAAAATGGCTGTGAAAAGGGTGATAGAAGAGAGGCAAACAAGTGATATAGAAACCGTAGATGCCTTGATGGATGCGAAGAAAAGGATCCAGTGTCCGCCCACTAAGGCGCCTGTAAGGGCAAGTTTAATGAGGGTGCCGCGATCTACCTTAAAGGCTGTTTTGTTGAATTTAAAGTAGAGGAAGAGGGTACTGAAGGCGATGAGTACGCGGTACCAAACGAGGTCTATTGCGGTGATATGGATGAGTTTGCCGAGTATCCCGGTAAACCCCCATATAAAAACTGTTAAATGCAGAATAAGCAGGTTTTTGTTTAAACCTGCGCTTTTTTGAATTGTTGAGGGCATTTTATTTTGGTGCTTTACGCAACAAATAGTACCCTAGGGCACCAAAGGTTACGTTTGGAATAAACACAGCAATTAGCGGTGGTAATCCTCCTTTGGTAGAAAATACGGTGGCAAATCGGTCTACTATGATATAGGCAAAGCATAAAAATATACCTATACCCAGGGGTAAACCAATGCCCCCGCGTACCTTGCGCGAGGATATAGAAACACCGATAAGTGTTAGTACATATGAGGATAGCGGATACACAAACCGGCGGTATTTTTCGAACAACATATCTGTTAAAACCCCTGTGCCACGGGTTCTTTCGCGACTTATATTTTTGTTAAGCTCGGTCATTGACATGGCCCGGTATACGTTATCATGGATCTCGAAATCATCTGGCCGCATATCCAATACGGTATCTTTCTTAAAGCCGCTGGTGAGCTTTTCATGCAGGCCGTTAACCTTGCGGATACTATAATCCTGCATGGTCCAGATGTGTTTAAGGGAGTCGAACACAATACGGTTGGCAACCAGTTTCTCTTTCATTTCGTCGCCGTTAAACTTCTCTAATACAAAGTTATAGCCAATATGCTCGGTGTTATTATACTCTTGCAGGTACACAAAAGTTTCTTTATCCAGTTGCATGTGTACTTCGCTTTTGGTAGGGTCAACCTCATTAAAATAAACGTTTTCGAAGGTTACATCCAGCTTATTGGTAAAAGGGATCAGGAAAATGTTAGCGAAGAAAAAAACGATGAATATTAGCGTAGCCGATACAAAGTACGGCCGTAAAAAGCGGTTAAAACTGGCTTTACCGCTCAAAATAGGCACAATCTCTGTCTGGTTAGCCATTTTAGCTGTGAAGAAGATTACCGCCAAAAAGTTGATAAGTGGTAACAGCAGGTTGGTGTAAAAGGGCAGGTAGCCGGCATAGTATTGAAATACGATGGCATGCAAAGGCGCGTTGTGTTTCAGGAAGTTATCCAAGTGTTCAGATACATCGAACACCACAATGATCACCATAAAAAGCACAATTGTAAACACGAAAGTACCCAGGTATTTACGGATGATGTACCAATCGATAACCTTCAAATAACGGTCTAATAACCACTTCATACTATAATCTTTGTGCTAAACGCTTAACCATGATGTTTTTCCAGTCGTAAAACTCGCCCGAAATAATTTTTTCGCGGGCAGTAGTTACCAGCCATAAATAGAAGTGCAAGTTGTGCAAAGTGGCTATCTGTGCACCAAGCATTTCTTTGGCAGTCATTAAATGTCGTAAATAACCTTTAGTATACTCCCTGTCAGACCATAGATCACTATCCGCCTCAATTGGTGAAAAATCGTTTTTCCACTTCTCATTACGCATGTTCATAATGCCGTCTTTTGTAAAAAGCATGCCATTACGTGCGTTGCGGGTAGGCATTACGCAATCAAACATATCAACACCCAAGGCGATATTTTCTAAAATATTAACCGGAGTGCCTACGCCCATTAAATAACGTGGTTTTTCTTTCGGTAATATATCGCACACTAATTCGGTCATGGCGTACATTTCTTCGGCGGGTTCGCCTACAGATAGGCCACCTATGGCGTTGCCCTCACGCTCGAAAGAGGCAATAACCTCGGCCGATTTTACGCGAAGATCTTTATATACAGATCCTTGTACAATGGGGAAGAAGGTTTGGCTGTATCCGTATTTTGGTTCAGTAGTATCAAAACGGTCGCAGCAGCGTTTAAGCCAACGGTGCGTCATGTCGATAGATCGGCGTGCATAGTTGTACTCGCAAGGGTACGGTGTGCACTCATCAAAGGCCATAATAATATCACCGCCAATAGTTCGCTGAGTGTCTATCGCGTTTTCTGGTGTAAATAAGTGTTTGGAACCATCGATATGCGAGCGAAATGTTACGCCTTCTTCCTTTATTTTGCGAACTTCTGAGAGGGAATATACCTGGTAGCCGCCGCTATCCGTCAGAATTGGGCGGTCCCAACCGATAAATTTATGGAGCCCGCCTGCTTTTTCAAGTGTATCCAAACCTGGTCTCAGGTACAAATGATAGGTGTTACCTAAAATGATCTGCGCCTTAATATCATCTCTTATTTCGTGCTGATGAACTGCTTTTACAGTGCCCGCAGTGCCTACAGGCATAAATATGGGCGTTTTTATGGTTCCGTGATCGGTGGTTATCTCGCCTGCACGGGCTTTTGATAACGGATCTTGAGCTGTTAAATTAAATTTCATTTTGAGGTTACAAAAATAACATTTTCAGCCTTTTAATCTGATAACATTAAATTTCACTTCTTCGGATTTATATTCGTGCTTTTTTAACATTTTTGCAAAATATTTCTTTTCTGATTTGGATTTACAAATACAAGGGGCTCTATTAGCATTATTCATCTTCTGTTTTATTATTCAGATGGTTTATTTACTGGCCTATCAAAATAAATTAAATGCTTATAAACCGCTAGCAGAGCTGCCCGAGGCAGTTATTCCTGTTTCGGTAATAATCAGCGCGCGTAACGAGGCCGAAAATTTGACCAAGTATCTAACCAATATTTTAGAGCAGGTGCATTCTCAATATGAGGTTGTTGTGGTAAATGATTGCTCTACAGATGGCTCTGACCTGATTCTCGAAGAGTTTGAAGCGAAATATCCGCACCTAAAAGTGGTTAACGTTACCGAAAGCCGAAAATTTAAAACCGGTAAAAAGTTTGCTGTAACTATGGGCATCAAGGCTGCAAAATACCCCAATTTACTGTTTACGGATGCTGACTGTCAGCCTGCTTCAGAAAATTGGATTACCTGGATGACTGCCGGTTTTGAAAACCCGGATACTGAAATTATACTCGGATATTCGCCATACTACAAAATAGGGGGCTTTTTAAATAGCCTGATCAGGTTTGAGACTATTAAAACTGCGATCAATTATTTATCAGCAGCAATGCGCGGAAACGCTTATATGGGGGTAGGGCGCAATATGGCCTATCGTAAAGAGTTGTTTTTCAGGGTTAAAGGCTTTGCTTCTCACATGCACATCATGTCTGGCGACGATGATCTTTTCGTCAATCAAAATGCAACCAAACACAATACCGTAATAGAACTGAATCCAGAATCGTTCGTTTTTAGCGAACCTAAGATAAGTTTTGGAACATGGTATAAACAAAAGAAGCGCCATATGGGTGCTGGCAAGCTGTATAAGGGCAGGCATAAAAGAATGTTAGGTGCTGATGCACTTAGCGGATTGCTGTTTTACCTCCTGTTTTTCAGCTGCTTGGCAAGCACCCCGGCTATGTATGTGGCAATCACTTTGTTCATTTTCAGGTGGTTGGCTCAATTATTGGTTTATAAAAAACAATTTAGTACTTTACAAGGTAGAAACTTTATATGGTATTTGCCATTGGCCGACATCTTGTATTATCTGTACCTGAATATTTTTGGTTTGGTTGGCACACTAAAAAAAACTAACCAGTGGAAGTAAATACTAATTTCACCGAAAACGCAAAAAATGACTTTCAACTTGTGCTTAAAGCACGGGAGGGAGATCAGAAGGCTTATGCCAGCCTAATGCAGCGGTATAAAGATTCGATTTACTTTATGGCACTCAAAATGGTTAACAATAAGGAAGATGCAATGGATCTCACTGTTGAAACCTTTGCCAAAGCCTTTGATAAGCTGGACAAATACCAGCCAGATTTTGCCTTTAGTACATGGCTCTTTAGGGTAGCCACCAATAATTGTATCGACTTTATCCGTAAAAAGAAACTCAATACCATGTCTTTACACGGTATGGTGGATGATGATGGTGATGAGCGCCCGATGCAAATTAAAACGGATGACCTTAATCCGGAAGAATTTTCTATCAAGAAACAACAAACCCAGGAGCTTAAAGCACTGGTAGATAGCTTACCGCAACGTTACCGCAACCTTATTACCCTGCGTTATTTTGATGAATTGAGCTATGAAGAAATATCTGTGCAATTGAGTTTACCGCTTGGTACTGTTAAAGCGCAGCTTTTCAGAGCTAAATACCTGTTAGGTAATATTATAAACCGTAAAAACAGAAATGACATCTGACCTTATTTTCCAGCACTTTCCTAATTTAACACCCACACAGCAACAACAATTTTCGCAATTGCAGGAGCTGTATGAGCATTGGAACAGCCAGATCAATGTGATTTCGCGCAAAGATATCGATCAGCTTTATGAGCGTCATGTACTGCACTCACTGGGCATAGCAAAAGTAGTCAGCTTTTTACCGGGCGAAATGGTGTTGGATGTGGGTACAGGGGGAGGCTTTCCGGGCATTCCACTGGCTATCTTGTTTCCGGAGACAAAATTTTACCTGGTAGATTCTATCGGTAAAAAAATAAAGGTGGTAAAGGAAGTATCCACAGCGCTTGGCCTCACTAATTTGCGTGCTGCACATATGCGTGCCGAGCAGTTTGAGGAGCGGTTTGACTTTGTGGTTTCGCGTGCTGTAACGCGGTTGAAGGACTTTTATCCTTGGGTTAAAGATAAGTTTAACAAGGAATCTAAAAACACCATCCCAAATGGCATCTTGTACCTTAAAGGGGGAGACCTGGTTGAAGAGATTGCAGAATCGCGCCTGGCGGTTAAGCGTTACGATTTGAAAAACTACTTTCCCGGTGAGTTTTTCGAAACCAAGCAGGTTATCTACGTTAAGGTTTAAGCATTACATTGCAAATATCAATACCGTACCTGCGGGTTTTTTGTAATCCAGACTTTTATCGGCAGAGCGGTCCTCGCCACTAAAACGGAACAATACCTGGTAGGTATAGCTACCGGGTTTGGCCTTAACCGATTGTTTAAACTTTTTAATCCTGTTTAATACTTCGCTAGCAAATGCAGTTGTAGAGTTGGCATCTTCAATAATTTTTGCATCAGTAATCTCCAGCTTGTCGTTTATTTCAAAGCTAATAATTACCCTGCCGGTTAAATGGGCTTGTCTCGCGTTAATCGGGTAGCTACAATTGCGGCCAAGGTAATTTCCTAAATTCGAAAAATCATTTTTTATACTGATAGTGTCAAAATTTGTATTTAATAATTTATCTGTTTTATAGGGCTTTAAATCGCCTATATAAAGTTTTTATTTAAATATTTTGCTGCAGCTCAGTGGTGACACGTGTAATTGATTTGCTATAAAAATGCCGCAAAATAGCATCCCGACGCAGGTTGAGTAAGTAGGTAGAGTAGGCATATGATGGATTAGGTTTTAAACCTCCAATATATCAAATATCCTATACTTTACTTCTTCCCCCGCTCAGATAACAGGATCAGCTCTGCCAAATCTGTGATATTCAGTTTCTTTTCTTTAGCCAGATAGGAGATAAGTTCCTTTACCGAATCATTGAAGAAAGTCTTCAATAGCTTATCAAAAGCCAGTTTCTTATATTCTTCCTCGTTTATCATCGGATAATACACGTGGGACGTGCCATAAGCCTTGTGAGCCACAAATCCCTTCGTCTCCATTACCCGTACCACGGTAGAAACAGTGGTATAAGCCGGTTTAGGCTCCGGCATCTTCGCCAGGATGTCTTTAACGATACCTTCTTTTAGTTGCCATAAGATTTGCATTACCTGCTCTTCGGCTTTAGTTAATTCCTTCATTTGACCCAAAAATAGCAACTATATCCATAGTTTTAGTAAACTATATTAATAGTTTCGTTACTATTTTTGTAGTTTGGAATAGCTATTTTGCTACTATTCTTGTAGTTTGGTAACTATCGATGTAGTTTCAATGGTATTTTATTATTGAAAATCAGCTATTTATGCATTTAATTGCCTTTTAAACGCCGAATATCTAACTTGGATGTACTATGTCCCTTATCCACCAACTCGCTTTAACCTTTATTAAAAACATCGGTCCCGTACTGGCAAAATCAATGGTAGCCTACGCCGACAATGCAGAAAATGTCTTCCTAATACACCCATCGAAACTCGAAAAGGTACCCGGAATAGCAGCTAAAACGATTCAGCAAATGGATTTCAAATCGGCACTCATTCGTGCTGAGCAAGAAGCAGCTTTTGTAAGCAAGAATAATATTGATGTGATCTTTTATACTGATCCACGCTATCCAAAGCGCCTAAAGGCCTGTAATGATGCGCCTGTGCTATTATATACCCAGGGAAAGATGGACCTAAACGCACAACGCGTTATCAGTGTTGTGGGTACACGTAAGGCTACCGCCTACGGAAAGGATCTCTGTAAAGCGCTTATCGAAGAACTGGAGAGCTACGGCGCTTTAGTAGTAAGCGGCCTTGCTTATGGCATTGACGTAGCGGCTCATAAAGACTGTATCAGGCTTAATGTGCCCACTGTAGGCGTGCTGGGGCATGGGCTCGATCGCCTTTACCCGGCTGCGCACCGTTCTGTGGCAGATAAAATGTTGCTTAATGGCGGCTTATTAACCGAGTTTCCTTCGGGCACAGTGCCTGATCGGGAGAATTTCCCTGCACGGAATAGGATTGTAGCAGGGATGGCGGATGCTACTATTGTAGTAGAGGCCGGAATAAAGGGCGGAGCGCTCATTACTGCCGAAATAGCTAACTCGTATAATCGTGATGTATTTGCGTTCCCTGGGCGCGTTAATGATGAGTTTTCTGAAGGCTGTAATTATTTGATCAGGCATCATAAGGCCGGCTTATTGACTGATGCTGCTGATCTGGCTTATACGCTTGGATGGGAAAAGGACGAATCAGTGCCTAAAAAGCCCAATCAGCTAATGCTGGCGATGGATTTAACGGCTGATGAAAGGTTGATTATGGATATCCTGCGGCAAGCGCCATCCATCGCTATAGACGAGCTTACGCTTAAAATAGGTATGCCTGTGAGCCTGCTTACTATGAACCTTTTAAACTTAGAAATGCAGGGTTTTATACGCTCTATGCCCGGTAAGGCTTATTGTATCAGTTAATCAACCTGGCTCGTGCAACCAGCTTATATCACCGGTATCCATTGATGCAAGGGCCCAGCTATCGAAATCAAAAGTAATTAATACTGCGCCGCAGGTGGGCAGGCTACAGTACTTGCCCGTTAGATAAGTGGTAATGCTGCTCAAGCCAGGATTGTGGCCTGCAAGTGCTATAAAATCGTGTTCATTGGGTAGGGAGTTGATGATCTTGAGCAATGCAGGATCATAGGCCTCGTAAACGGCTTCAATATAAGTGGCTTCGGGTAATTTAAGGTGCTCTGTAATAATTATCGCGGTTGTTTTGGCTCTTAATGCAGGGCTGCTAAATACCTTTTGTGGCACCAAATCTGCTGATTTGAGCTTTTTTGCCAGCTCTAAAGCGTCCTTTTCACCTGAGTGTTTTAAAGGCCTTGCAAAGTCGCCGGTATTGCTTTCATGGCTTGCTTTTGCATGTCTGATCAGTAAGAGCTTCTTCATAAACGAACAAAAATTAGTGAAATATATACCCTAAGCTAACTGTTAACAAGCGGTTGTGTATATAGTTGGTACCTGTATCTTTTTGCGGAGAGGTTGAGATATCTTTAAGCCCTAATTCATATCTTATATCAAACAATAAATGGTTATTAAGCTCTAATCCGGTGGTAAAATTAAGCCCCTGATCCAGTTTTTGAACGTCGCCATTATTACCGAACTCCAGCTTTTCTGAGGTCACACTGTTAGGGGTCTCAAACTTGTATATACCGCTTAATGCATAGCCCATATAACCACCAGCGCCCAGATAATACATCCCCAAACCCGGGAAGCTGAACTTTTTAACAATGTTGAGAGGAATGTTAAGGTAGGTGATCTTTGGCGTTGTGGTGATACCGTCTTCTACAATTTCGGCTCCTTTATTATTAATGCCCAGGCCTGATTGTATAGCCCATTGATAGGGTAAATTGTAATTTACAAAGCCTGCTGCACTTAAAGTAACTATTGAATTGGTAGATATAATATCTTTATTACTAATACCTTGATAGGTAATTCCGCCGCCAAATTTAAAACCGTAATTCCATTTTTGCTGACTGTAGGCACCAATGCTAAATATAAATAAGAGTATCGATAGTAAATATTTTTTCATCCGTATCAAATTTAATTAGAGGAGGTTAATTGATTGGCAAAATTAACAAGTGGTTTTTCGGGCATTTCGTTCATGCACTTAAAATGACCGAGTGGGCATTGCGGCAAGCCAAATTTAGAACATGGCCGGCAAGGTAACTCCACACCGGCAACCATGGCATCTTTTACTTGGTAGGGCTGTACCCCCAATAATTCAGGCACTGTACCACCCCAAACCGAGGCAATCGGCCTGTCGAACGCTTCTGCGATATGGGTAAGCCCGGTATCGAAACCTATAATGTTAATGGCTTTAGAAACCAGGAAAACAGATTCATCAAGACTTGTGATACCGCAGGCGTTGTAAACTTTATCTTCTAGGGCATCGGCAATAACATTACCGTTTGCTTTCACATCGTTGCCGCCTAGCAGCAAAATAGGCTTATTGATTTGCCTGCAAATGCTAATGATCTTTTCATTGGGCATCCGCTTGGTAAAGTGTGTGGCTCCTATAACAAAAGCTATATAGCCTGATTGGTGGCTTAACGGTAGCAGATCTGCCAGTCGGTAATTCTTTTTAATATAGTAGTCGATAGGCCGACCATCATTTGTCACCCCTAAAAATTTAACAGCTTTCAGGTAGCGATCAACAAGATGGATGGGCTCGATCAGCTTTAAGTTAAATTTCAGGCTCAGCCATTTCTTAATCCGCTGCTTATCGTAAGTGGATGATTTGATGCCGGTACGCAGTTTTATAAGAGATGTTCGCAGGTTATTATGCAGATCGATAATGTAATCGTATTTCTCCTGCTTAATTTCGGCAATGGTATCGTTCAGCTTTTCTTTCAGTAGCAATAGCTTATCCAGATGCGGGTTGGCATCGTATATGTACTTAAAAGCAGGCTTGGTTAAAAAATGAATTTCTGAATCCGGCAGCTGCTCTTTTAAGCAACGCACCACGGGTGTGGTATAAATAATATCGCCCATTGAGCTAAACCGGATAACCAGTATCTTCATGTTTTATTGAAAGAGTCAGGATGCTTGGCTCCTGATTTTATTGATGATAGCGGTAGAAGAATACCCCTCCACAAAATTAATAGTTTTTACTTCACCGCCGTTAGCCATTACCTCATTTGCGCCTACAATATTTTCGATGGTGTAATCGCCGCCTTTAACCAACACATCAGGCATTGCGGTATTGATGAGGTTGGCGGGGGTGTCTTCGTCAAAAATTACAATGGCATCTATAAAAAAGAAAGCGCTTAGTAACAGCGCGCGGCTGTCCTGATGGTTAACAGGCCTACTTTCGCCTTTCAGTCGTTTAACCGAAGCATCCGAGTTTAGGCCGATGATCAGCTTGTTGCCCAGCTCAGCAGCTTGTGCCAGATAGGTGATATGCCCGGTATGGATTAAATCGAAAACGCCATTAGTAAACACTAGCTTTTGACCCTCAGATTTCCACTGTTTTACTTTTTGCATTAGGTTCGGTAAGGTATTAATCTTGTCGACTAAAGTGCGTTCGATATCAGGCATATTAAATTAAAAGTTTATTTAACCGTTATTAAAATCTGATTATTAAATATCTATACTTTTAAATTCTGTATATCATGAAGAATATCCTCTACAGTAGCCGTGGCATTACCCACATGCCTGATCACTATTGCCGCCGCATGATTGGCTAACTCGCAAGCTTCTTCAACTTCTAAGCCCTGGGCAATAAAGTAGGCAATGGTTGCCAATACTGTATCGCCGGCACCGGTAACATCAAATACTTCGGTGGCTTTTACAGGGAGTAGTTTGTAGGCAAGTTCATCTAAAATTACCATACCTTCTTCTGATAGGGTTACGATCAGGTAATTTACCCCGGTTTCGGCAAAAATGGCTTTACCCGCTTTTTGTAAGTCCTGAAGGTTATGGATCTTTTCAGATTTTGCTGCCTCGGCCAGTTCTTTACGGTTAGGCTTAATAATAAAGGCACCTTTATATTTAGAGTAATCCAATCCTTTCGGATCAACAATCACTTTTTTGCCACCATCATTGGCAACCTTAATTAATCGCTGCGTTAAGCTCGAAGCGAAAAAGCCCTTGTTATAATCAGAGAACAGTACAATGTCCACCTGGGCAATGCAGTTTTGTAAGGCATCAAAGAATTGATCTTCGAGCTCGGTATTAATAGGATGAGTTACTTCTCTATCGATGCGCACCAACTGGTGATTGCCTGCAAGCACGCGGGTTTTAACTGTAGTGGGCCTGGTCTCATCTTTTAATATGGCGCAGGTATCAACGCCTTGTAGCTTCAAGATAGCCAATAGTTCATTACCAGCTGCGTCGTTACCAATAACGCCACCTAAGGTAACCTTCGCACCTAATGCCAAAAGGTTTTGGGCAACATTAGCTGCGCCTCCCAGCGTGGTCGATTCGCGCTTTACGTTTACAACAGGCACCGGGGCCTCTGGCGAAAGACGGGTGGCCTCGCCCCAAATGTATTGGTCGATCATCAGATCGCCAATAACTAATACCGTTGGCTGCTGATTTTGGCTTAAGGCCTTAACTTTATCTAAAAGCATTTAATATAATGGGGTGTTGATCTATTTAGCTATAACTAAGCTTTCGATTTTTTAGTATTAAATACTTCGGTGATCTGTTTCAAATCCATTGCGTTTAAGCAATGTGCCGCGCTTAGGCCACCTTTGCGGGCAACCAATACACCGTACTTCATATCGTGAAAACCTTCATTACGGTGGGCATCTGGATTGATAGATAACATTACGCCTTTATTAAGGGCATAACTTTGCCAGCGCCAGTCCAGATCCAAACGCAACGGGTTCGAGTTAATCTCGATCACCACGTTGTTGGCTGCGCAGGCATCAATCACTTTTTTATAGTCGATGTCATATCCTTTACGGGTAAGTAGCAGCCTACCCGTTGGGTGGCCTAATATGGTGGTGTAAGGATTTTCGATGGCCTTGATTAAACGCTCGGTAGCTTTTTGCTCATCCATTTTTAAATTGGAGTGAACCGATGCTACAATGAAATCAAATGTTTTCAGGATTTCATCAGGATAATCCAGTGATCCATCATATAGTATATCAGCCTCGATACCTTTAAATATATGGAAGCCATCCAGCTTTTTATTCAGCTTGTCTATATCTTCTTGTTGTTGTAAAACGCGTTCAATACTTAGGCCTTTGGCATAAAAAGCACTCTTGCTATGGTCGCTGATACCCAGGTATTCCAGTTTCAGTTGATCGCGGCAATAGAGCGCCATTTCTTCCAGCGTATTAACACCATCACTCCAGGTACTGTGATTGTGCAGCGAACCTTTTAAATCGCCAAGGGTGATTAACTGAGGTTGTACTGGCAAATCCAGTATCTCAGTTCCTTCGCGCAACTCGGGGTGGATCCATTCTAAACCTGCTTTGTGATAAATTAGCTCTTCGCTTTCCGGCTGTTCAATATCATCGGTAATGCGGGCAAAAACGGCTTCCACATGCTCTTCGGTACCCGTTTGGATAAATAGCTCTCTAAAATATTTGATCTTAGTTACGCAGATCAATTCAACCAGTAAACCATTTTCTAATTCACCATTCAGTCGGCAGCCGTCTACTTTTAAATTTTTCAGTAAATCAGCTCCCTTTAGCGCATCTATACCAATCTCGGCATCACGTGTACCAATAACAATAGACAGTTCATTAATCACATCATTTCTGCGACGGTACTGCCCAGAAAATTCAATTAGTGCGCCCGGCATAAATGCCTTGATCTGGTTAATCAGTTCTTCGGCCTCGGGCTCAACTTGTGCATAAAGGAAGCTGCCATTGCTGGCCATGCGAAACTCCAATACTTTGCGAATCTCTTCCTGGGTTTTTAAACCGAAGCCTTTGGCCTCAATCAGGCGGTTCTCATTACAGGCATAAAGTAGTTCGCCAATATTTTCGATATCCAGATCGTGCCATATCACACCGATCTTTTTTGGGCCGATGCCTTTGATGCCCAGCATTTCTACAATCCCTTCGGGGGTGGCAGCCAGCAAGTCTACCAGATCTGTCATGGTGCCTTTTTCAAGCAGTTCATGGATTTTGGCGGCTGTGCTTTTACCTATACCGTCTATCTTTTCCATTTCGGCCAAGCTTTTACCGGCTATAGGGAAGGGCAGTTTATCAACTTTAAAGGCTGCATTGGCGATGGACTTAATCTTAAACGGATTTTCGTCATGCAATTCCATCAGTTGCGAAAGCAATCTAAGCGTACGGGCTATTGGTTTATTCTCCATATTGGTTTGCTGTAAAAATACAAAAGCCACCCAAATAGAGCGGCTATAGTTGATAATTAATTAAAGCCTGTGTTTGTTTCTGTTAACCTGTAAAAGCATCAAAAAATAATTTGATTGTTACACTAGGCTTACCTAAAATAGCAAAGCCACCCTAATAAGGTGGCTTTGCTACAAAAAAACTATCTATTAATTACTTGATGGTAATATTGTAGGGCATGCGTGCTTGTGGTGTGCGCATCATGCTTTGTACTCCTTTAATTTGTTCGTAGTATTTAAAGTTTTCGCCCAATTCTGATTGTATAGCGCGGGTTTTCATTTCTGCGCTTATACCACTGCCAAAGTTTTTGAATATGCTTTTTTGCTCAGGGTAGGCAACTATCTTATAATCTTTAACATCCGCTTTTTTAGCAGCGCAAGCAACTGCATCGTTGATGTTGCCTAAGCGGTCAACCAAGCCCAATTTTAAGGCTTGGGTGCCAGTCCATACACGGCCCTGGCCAATGCTGTTAATGTAATCCTGTGTTTTGTGGCGGCCATCGGCTACTGCTTTGGTAAACTCATCGTAACCGCGGTTAATTTGGGTTTGCAGTATCATGTGCTCTTCGGGAGTAAGGGGGCGGCTGATATCGCCAAGGTCCGAGAATTTACCGGTTTTTACCCCATCAAAGGTAACACCTAGTTTATCATTGAAGAATTTCTGCATGTTAGGCAGGATAGCGAAGATCCCGATAGAACCAGTAATGGTATTGGGCTCGGCAAAAATGCTATCGGCAGCACAAGAGATATAGTAGCCGCCCGATGCAGCGTAATCGCCCATAGAAACAATAACCGGTTTCACTTTTTTCGTCAAAACGATCTCTCTCCATATTACTGCAGATGCCAGTGAGCTACCACCCGGTGAGTTAACGCGTAATACAACTGCTTTAACTTTATTATCTAACCTTACTTTACGTATCGCAGCAGATATCTTATCAGAACCAATACTGTTATCGTCTCCATCGCCGCCAGATATTTCGCCGGACGCATAAACAACGGCTATACGGCGGTCTGATGATCCTTCGTCTGCTTTTTTATTGCTTTCGCTTTTGGTATAATCATCGATGCTAACGCTGTTAATGTCTTTTTTATGGCTGATGCCGGTACGGTCCTTTAGGTCATTCAGTATTTCGTCTTTGTATTTAAGGCCATCAACCAGTTTATATTTCAAGGCATCCTCTGGGTATTGGATCTTTAAATTGCTGGCTATACTTTTAAGTGAATCTGCATTTAGGTGGCGGCTGGTTGCTATGCCCTGTAAAAAGTAATCATACAACGAACCCATGTACGAGGTTACCTGCTCGCGGTTGGCATCACTCATTTTGGTAAGGATATAAGGCTCAACAGCGCTTTTGTAGGTACCCACTTTAATAACTTGTACCTCGACGCCCAATTTATCTAAAGCGCCCTTAAGGAAGGTGATCTGTGAACTGAAACCGCTGAAATCAAAAATACCTTTTGGATTAATATATACCTTATCGGCAACAGAGGCCAAGTAGTAGAAGCTTTGGGTATATACTTCTGCATATGCTACGATGAATTTGCCGGATTTTTTGAAATCGATTAGTGCCTTGCGAATTTCTTCGGTAGTGGCCTGGCCAGATAGCATGTAGCTTTCGCTCAGATAAATACCTTTAATGTTGTCGTCTGTTTTTGCTTTTTTAATGTTGGCTAGTATGTCATTTAGCCCGATTGATTTGTCTGTATCGAAACCAAAGAAGCTAAGGCCTGCCAGGGGGTTGTTTGGGGTACGCTCTGTAATAGGGTGATCGATAGAAATATTTAGTACTGAGTTTGCCTCAACTGTTACACTTTTATCGCTGCTGGCCGATGCTACGATGCCCACCAGTATTAAAACTAAGATGATGGTTGCAAAGATCAGTCCTACGATGGTGGCTAATACAAATTTGAAAAATTGTTTCATTAAGTGGTATAAATCTTTTTATCTATGCAAACTTAGCAATTCGCTATGTTAATGTTTAGAATGCCGTACATAATATTTGTTACAACATGATTAATGTTTTTTTGTTATTGGGAAGTAACCTGGGCGACCGGCAACTTTTTCTGAAACAGGCTATTAAAGGCATCGAAAATATAGCGGAGATTGTAAAAACATCGTCGGTTTATGAAACCGAGGCATGGGGGAGAGAAGGGGAGCCAGACTATCTGAACCAGGTTATTTTAGTAAAAACAGACCTGCTGCCAAGGGCAATGCTAAAGAAAATATTAGATCTTGAGAAAGCATTAGGCCGGAAACGAAACGAAAGATGGGGATCGCGCACGATTGATATCGATATCCCTTTCTTTGGCGAAATGATTATTGATGATAACCCCAACCTCATCATACCACATCCAAGATTACACGAACGGAGGTTTACTTTAGAGCCTTTAGGAGAGTTAGACAACCAATTTGTCCATCCTGTGTTAAAAAAGACGATTTCGCAGCTTAAAAATGAGCTTACAGATAGCTTGATTGTGAAAAAGTTATAACTTTGGGTTACTAACTAATACTACTATCTTATGGCTGATAACCAAGACCTTGACTTGACTTTTTTATACGAGATAGCCGACGGCAGCAATGAGTTTATTGTTGAATCAATAGACATGTTTATGCAGCAATCACCTGAGCTATTACACCTTATAGATACCGCTATTACAGCAGGGGATTGGGCTGGCGCTGCTTCATCTGCCCATAAGCTAAAACCCAACCTTGGTTTCTTTGGTATGATAGATAGCCAATCGGCCATGCAGGAGATTGAGCACCTTGCAAAAACCGGCGACCCGGATGTGCATTTGATTACTACAAAGTTTAATGAAGTACGCAGTGTAATTACAGGTAACCTGCGTAAATTACAACAAATTAAAACTGAAGCAGCGGCGCAGCTTTAGTACTCCCAATAAAAATTATAGAAACTATAATCCCCTTAGTTAGCGCGTTAACACGTAATAACAGGGGATTTTTTGCGTAGTAATAAAACGTGGCTGTTTTTAGATCGCTTTGATTTCAAAAGTATAGCTTTCCATAATTAGGTTGGCTAGTAAACTTTTGCAAGCTTGGTCTACTTTATCGTGGGCAACCTCTGCATTTTCTGCATCGATCTCTAAAGTGATGTGTTTGCCGATACGGATGTTATCAATTTCTGATAAGCCAAGGTTTTTCATGCTTCCTGAAACAGCTTTTCCCTGGGGATCAAGAATTTCTTTTTTTGGCATTACGTCGATTTCGGCCTGGAATTTTGTCATTTGGGTATAAATCTGAATTGAATTACTGATAGGGTGATATACATTAATATAACCACCGGAATTGCAGCAAATTTAAAAAATAGAATCAGAATAGCCGAAAACAATAGCAGTAAATACCTGAATATATTTTTATTGAAGTCGCGGTTCTTAAATTTAAGGGACATCAGCGGCATTTCTGCAACCAGTAATGCGCACATTATCAGTACGAAGCACGATAAAAAGTAAGGGTTGAGGATATAATCTGTAAATATTAAATTATGCTCGCGAAGGATTAATGGGAACGATGCTATTAAAATTGCGTTGGCAGGGGTAGGTAACCCAATAAAGTTTTCGGCCTGGCGCGTATCAATATTAAACTTTGCAAGCCTTAAAGCCGAGAATACAGGCAGTAAAAAGGCAATAAAATTAAGGAAGTTACTAATGTGCTCAATCTGTGGTGCTTGTAAGAAAAGTTCGTACAGGATAACAGATGGTAAAACACCGAAGCTTACCATATCAGCGAGCGAATCTAGATCTTTACCTATGCCCGAAAATGATTGAAGTACACGGGACGCTAATCCGTCGAAAAAGTCGAATATGGCAGAAAGAAAAATACAGTAGGCAGCAACAACCAGGTTGTCTTGAAAGGCAAATACAATACCTACGCAGCCACTGAATAAATTTGCACAGGTAATTGCGTTGGGTAAGTGTTTTCTAACTCGTTGTTTCATTCGCGGCTGTAAATATAGCAACCCAATATTAAGGTTTTATGAAGTTAAGGGTTTTAATCTTATCCTCATAAAACCTTTGATATTTTTATGAATTCATCGAAATCAGGAATTCTTCGTTGGTTTTTGTACCACGGATCTGAGCTTGTAAAAACTCCATAGACTCTTGCGAGTTCATGTCTGCCAGGTGGTTACGTAAAATCCAGATGCGTTGCAGTGTATCGCGATCTAATAACAGATCATCGCGGCGGGTGCTTGATGCAGTAAGGTCAATAGCAGGGAAAATACGTTTGTTAGATAGTTTTCTATCCAATTGCAGCTCCATATTACCTGTACCTTTAAACTCTTCGAAGATAACTTCGTCCATTTTAGAGCCGGTTTCTGTTAAAGCAGTAGCAATAATGGTTAATGAACCGCCGTCTTCGATGTTACGGGCCGCACCAAAAAAGCGCTTCGGTTTGTGCAATGCGTTAGCATCAACACCACCCGATAATATTTTACCAGATGCCGGGGCTACAGTATTGTAAGCACGTGCCAAACGGGTGATAGAATCTAACAATATAACCACATCGTGACCACACTCAACCATACGTTTTGCTTTCTCGAGCACAATGTTGGCTATTTTTACGTGGCGCTCTGCAGGCTCATCAAAAGTTGATGAAATTACCTCGGCGCGTACGCTGCGGGCCATATCGGTTACCTCCTCCGGGCGCTCATCAATTAATAAGATGATTAGGTAAACTTCAGGGTGGTTTTTAGCAATCGCGTTAGCTACATCCTTTAATAACATGGTTTTACCAGTTTTAGGCTGTGCTACGATCAATCCACGCTGGCCTTTACCAATAGGAGAGAACAGGTCCATAATACGGGTTGAATAATTGCCCGGATCAGTGAACAGGTTTAACCTTTCTTGTGGGAAAAGCGGGGTTAAGTGGTCAAAAGGAACGCGATCACGCACTTCGGCAGGGATACGGCCATTAATGGCTTCTACACGTACCAAAGGGAAATATTTTTCGCCTTCTTTTGGAGGGCGGATACTACCACGAACAGTATCACCAGTTTTTAAGCCGAAAAGTTTGATTTGCGACTGTGAAACATAGATATCATCCGGAGAAGTTAAGTAGTTATAATCGGATGAACGTAAGAAACCATAACCATCTGGCATAATTTCTAAAACGCCTTCGTTAACAATAACGTTATCAAAATCAAGGTTAATAGCTGGTTCCTGCTGTCTCGACTGATTTCCGTTGCCGTTACCATTATTATTGCTACCATTATTTGGCGCACGTTTCTCGAAACGGGGCTGGCGGCTCTCTTGAGCAACAGGAGCATCTGCTCTTTGTTGAACTGGCTCGCGCTCGCTAACCTGTGCCGGTGCTTCTGCAGCAGGGGTTGGCGCTTCGATAGGTGTATTATCGTAGTTTCTTTGCGGTGCAGTGTTACCTTCGCTATCAAACAAAGTAGACTCTACAGGCGTATCCTGCGGGGCATCTTTTTTTGATTTTATGCTGCGTGCTCTTTTGCTGCGTGGTTTATCCGAATCTTCGCCATCACCATCTGCACTGTCAGCCGTCGCGGTTGCAGTATCAGAAGAATTAGCTTGCTTGATTTCAGAATAGTTATCAGAAAGTGCACTTTGCTGGGCGCGTGCTTGCTCTATAAGCTGATGTTGCTCATTTATACGAGTGATAAGCTGTGCTTTACGTAATTCGTCAGCTTCTGCAATACCCATACTTTTTGCCATCAGGCGTAACTCAGACACGAGTTTGTCATTCAATTCAATTGTATCAGACATGGGAGGAATTATAGTTCAAAAAGGAATTTTTTAATTAAGAAGTTCGCCTGCAATTTGCTTAGCAAAACACCAAGTATTCGTATTTATTGTAAATCTGTATAAACAGGGATAATTTGATCGTCTCTCAGATACAAGAAAACTTTGTCAGGAAAACGATGCAATTGTACTATTAATATTATTTATTTCAAAATTTTTGAGAAATATATACATTCAGATAACACTTCGGGTTGTTTTTAGTTTCTTTTCACCTGCTAAAAAACTAATTTTGTGACTATGCTTTCCAGAATTCAACTAATAGACGAGATCAAACGTAAAAAAACATTTTTATGTATTGGTCTTGATCCTGATATCGAAAAAATACCCACTTTTTTACATCAATATGCCGATCCGGTATTCGAATTTAACAAAAGAATAATTGATGCAACAAAAGATCTGTGTGTAGCTTATAAGCCTAATGCTGCATTTTACGAGAGTAAAGGCATAAAAGGTTTGCAAAGTTTAATAGATACCTATAAATATTTGCCCAAAGAATGCCTATCTATTATTGATGCTAAGCGCGGTGATATCGGAAACACTTCTGATCAGTACGCACAGGCCTTTTTTAACGAAGAAGTAACCGGCATGGGCTTCGATGCCATTACCATTACACCTTATATGGGTAACGATAGTGTTACACCCTATTTAAAGTATGACGGCAAATGGGTAATTATTTTGGCCTTAACGTCATCGGTAGGGAGCAAAGATTTTCAGTACTTAAATACAGAACACGGCCATTTATATGAAGCTGTAATTCAAAAAGCTAATACCTGGGCTGGTGCGGACAGGATTATGTATGTAGTAGGCGCTACCAAAAGCGAGGAATTTACCAATATCCGCAAGTTTGCACCCGATAACTTTTTGCTTGTACCCGGCGTAGGTGCACAAGGCGGCAGCTTGGAAGATGTTTGTAAATATGGAATAACCAAAGACTGCGGCCTGCTGGTTAACTCATCGCGCGGAATTATCTATGCATCAAACGGTAAGGACTTTGCCGATGCTGCCCGCGCCGAAGCTTTGAAACTACAGATACAAATGCAGGAGGAGTTAGAGAAGGCAGGGGTGATATAATAGTGAGTGAGCGAGTCGCTTCCCCACGCACGTCATTGTGAGGAACGAAGTATCCCCGATATGCAGAGCCGCTCTGTAAAGTTTGCGATTGCTTCGTTTCTCGCAATGACGGTAATAGTTTTAGGCAGGCTCTATAAACAACTGCTTATAATGCGGATACCTCCCTTGAATATCCTCCCTTAACTGTGCTATCGCCACGGTAATATCCTGAATGCTGATATCCGGCTTAAAATTAACCTTAATGGCTATAATCACTTCTTCTGGCGCAAGGTAAGATGATAGGTGCTTAACCACCTTATTAACTGTTGGATTGCTCTCCACAATTTTAACTACTTCGTTTAATTCTGCAGTATCCGGAGTTTCGCCCATTAGCAAACTGCGGCTTTCGCGTACCAGTACAATGGCTACGGCTGTAAGCAATAAACCGATTAGGATAGATGCAATACCATCAAAATAAGGATTGTGCAATAGCTGACCGATAAAAATGCCTGTAAATGCAATAAGGATACCAATTACATCAGCCGCATCTTCAAACAACACTACAAAAGTTGTAGGGTCTTTGCTTTCTTTTACGGCCTGCCAGAAAGGCATCGCGCCACGCTGGCGGTTAAACTCTTTCATGGCTGTAATAAAAGACAGTCCATCGAATATAAAAGCGATGGCTAAAACAGCGTAGTTCCATATTGGGTTTTTAACCTGTTCGGGGTTACGCAGGTGTTCTATACCTTCGTAAATGGAAAACCCTCCACCCATGGCAAAAAACAAGAGTGATACAATGAACGACCAGAAATAAAGTTCCCTGCCGTAACCAAAAGGCCGTTTTTCATCCGCAGGTTTTTGGCTTCTGCTAATACCTAGCAGCAAAAGCACCTCGTTACTGGTATCAACTAACGAATGAATCCCTTCGGATACCATGGCCGAGCTGCCGGTAAAAATTGCTGCAGCCAGTTTGGTAATAGCAATACCCAAATTTGCTGCTAAAGCGGTATAAATAGGAGTTTTTGATGCGGACATGAATTAAATTTTGTCTGCTCAACGATAAGGGGATGGTTAAGCTGTGATGTGGCACAAATATAAAATTTTTTAGGTGTGACGTTGTACGTTTGGCGCGGTACGTAAACTAAAAAGGGTGCTCTGCAAATCGCATAACACCCTTTTCTATTGGATTTAAAAAACGTACAACGTCAAACGTCCTACGTATAACGGTATTATACAACTAGTTTGCCTTCAACAGAATCGTCCAGTGTTTTGCCTAATGCAGCGCCAATAGCTTGTTTTGCGAAGGCAATTACAGCACCGTGTTTGTTATCCCAGTAATAACCTTCTGATGGTTCTACTTTTACCACGCTGATCCGCGGATCATCTTCGCCCTCGGTAAACCAGGTTTTCAGGATAGGTTCCCAAAGTTCTTTGATCTTTTCTTTATCCTGACTGATTTCGGCTATGCCATAAATATTCAGAAATCCCGCATATTTAGAGCCCTGGAACAACAGGTGTACAAAAGGATCTACGCCGATTTCCGAATTTTTGTGGCTGTCGTTAGCACTCAAGAACCAGAAATTGCCTTCGTCATCAATTTTTTGGATCGACATTGGCCTTACCGATAGTGGGATACCTGTTTTGATATTGGTGATAAAGAAACAAGATTCGGCACTCTCTGCCAAGTCTTTGATCTTTTTATTAGCGTCTTCGCCTTCCAGATTTTTGAAGTTGTCTTCGGGCTGATTTTGATTAATGCTGTCCATAATAGTATTTATTTCGGTAAATGATATATACCATAAACCAAAGCAAAACTATATTGTGTGGAAATAAAATTAATTTATTTGAAATAAATAGTTTGATATGTGAAATTACACCGCAATTGCCTCAGCACCAAATGTTACCTTTTTGTGTGGGTACCGTTCGGCATAATTAATCACCAGGTTACGGATATAATCATTGCCTTGATAAGGCGTCAGCGTATTTTTCAGCTGATGGATATTATCGGTATCAAAATAGTGCGAAATGTAGCCCATGCCATAAAAACGGCCATCCTCTATTAAAATACAGGTATGCTCTTCATCATTACGGCCGGCATCGCGAATGGCAAATGTTGGTAGCGCTTTTTTTAGTTCAGCAATGGCCGCACTTACTTTTGTATTGTAATCATCGGCAGTCTCATGGCCGTCGCAGGCACATTGGGTTCCACTGGTTCCAGTACATGGCTGATCATTCTTTTGAATAAAGCACAGCTTGGGGCAAAGGTCAAATTGCTCAATCAGGGTTAAAAGTATATTCCGGCCTTCAACCATCGATCCGCAGGTATGAACCGGTGTACTGTATTTACGGCGTTTATCAACAGCGATACGGATGTAGCCACGCTGATCTTCGTAAGTATACAAGCCGAAAGCGAAGTCAAGGTTTTTTTGTGATCGGTTATAGGCAGGCCATAGGCGTTTAATTTCGATTGTTTCGTGGATAAAGGCCATCAGCTCGTTACCGCATTCCTGGTGGGTAATGCGGTGGATGTTGCGCATAAACTCTTGCCGCTGGTGGCCGGGATTATTGCCTGTAAAATGACTGCAAACGCGTTTTTTTATGTTTACGGCCTTACCTACATAAATTACCTTGCCTCTCTGGTCGTGAAAGTAATATACACCTGCTGTAGACGGTAGCCGGTCGATATCGCTTTTGGGCAGGTTGGCAGGCAATACCTGCTCTTTTGATTTCTGCTTAAGAGCTAAGGTAATATGCTTATCCTTATCGCTCTGTAATAATATACCGAATAGGATAGATGTTGCCTCTGCATCACCCGCAGCACGGTGGCGGGCTTCGTTCGGGATGCTTAAGTGCATACAAACCTTGCCGAGGCTATAAGACGGCAGTCCTGGGATAATCTTACGGCTCAACCGTACGGTACACAGCTTATTACACTGCAAATCGTAACCGGCAGTGGCCAAATGGTGTTTCAGGAAAGAGTAATCGAAATTTACGTTGTGCGCTACAAAGATCTTATCGTGCAATAACTCGAAAATTTCATGCGCTACTTTTTTAAAGTACGGCGCATTTTCTACCATGTCATTAGTAATCCCAGTTAAGGCACTAATGTAAATAGGAATTTCCCTACCGGGATTAACCAGCGTTTGATAGCGTTTAACCACCTTATCGCCATCATGTACGCAAATGGCAATTTCGGTAATACCATTAGCGCTGGCATGCCCTCCCGTGGTCTCTATATCAACTATCGCATACATGTTCTAATCCCTTCTATACAAATGTAAGGTATTTGCTAATATTTTTAGGAAAATATTTAATTTGTTAGTGGGTGTTTTGTAAATGCTTGTTAGGAGGACAGATAGTTATTGAAAAGCAGGAATAGTGCTACTATTAAGGTTTGTCCCCGTGTTGCGCTCATATTGCACAGGCATTAGGCTCAAGGCCGGTATCCGCTTCACCCGGGTTTAGGGGTGATTGCCAGATAAACACACCCCTATGAACGTTGCTGCCAATAGCAATTGCTGTGCGTCCCGTCTCGAGAGTGGAATTGTATTATCGCGAAGAAAGCACTGACTTTAATATGGGGCGTGTTATCTAGTTATATTTTCAAATCTTCCATCAAAAAAAAATCCCACCCAAGGCAACCTATCTGTAAACGTGGCAGTAATATCAATAAACGAATATTACTATAACACAATTACAGATGAAAAAACTATCAAAACTAATAGCCGTAGCATTTGCAGCCGCAGCTTTTTTTGTTACAACCGATGTAAAGGCGCAAACTACCCCTGCCAATGCTTTTACTTTTAGTTTGGGCGTTGCAGCTGGTGTACCTACTGGTAATGCACATAACTATTCAACATTTAACCTGGGCGGTACTGGCCGTTTGCAATATGGTATCACCAATAATTTCGCGGTTTTGTTTGAGACTGGTGGCGATCACTTTTTTAGCAAAACCATACCAGGTACAGATGTCCGTTATGCCAGCTACGGTGTAATACCATTAAAGGGTGGTGTTAAAGGTTTCATTGCTCCACACATCTACATTGCTGGTGAGGCAGGTGCCGGTTTCGAGGTATTAGAACATGGCCTGTTCCGCGATGGACAAACCAAATTAATCCTGGCACCTTCTGCTGGTTGGGCCAATAAACACTGGGATGTTGGTGTGCGCTACGATAGTTTTACCGGCGATGGCAATAACTATGGCACTGTTGGCGTTCGTGTAGCATACGGTTTTCAATTATAAAGATTTTTAAATAGGGTAGAGCCTATTTTTGTTCGGGCAGGGTTTCTTGATAAAAGAGCCCTGCTTTTTTTGTGAGGTAAGCTTAGTGTAGAAACACACCCCTTGTTAACGTTAGTGCTTCGGGTTCTGCACTACAATTCCCCTCTCTAGAGGGGATTTATTGTCGTTGCAAATAGATAGGGGGTAAGAGGAGGCGTTCTGTTAATTCCTAAATTCAATAAATTCCGGTTCAATACAATGTATGAGCAGAAAATCCTTCACTATCGCTCTGGATGACAGATTTGTTGAAACTAAAAAGGCTTCCGGATCATTTCCGGAAAGCCTTTTTTGTATGCCGAACTTCATCAACCAATTACTTTTTCTTAGGTAATTGTGATTGAGCTTGGTTTTGGTTACGCATCATTTCTTCTAAACGAGCCTGGAAACCACTTTTCTTTTTCTTAGTGTCTTCTGGTTTCTTTTTGTTTTCTTGGATCTGGCTGTGTATCTTCTTGTCATCAACCATCTGACGGATCAGATATTGTTGTAAGAAGGTTAACATGTTGGCCAGGAAGTAGTAGTAGTTCAAACCTGCAGGGTAAACGTTCAGTACGCCGAAGAAAATAAGCGGAGAAATGTACCCGATGTATTTCATTTGGCCTGTAGCGCCCGAGATCTGGTTATTAAAGTAAGTATAGATCAGTGTAGAGATGGTCATCAATAAACACATGGCACTGATGTGGTCCCAACCTAACAATGGTAATGCAGGGAAGTTAAGGATGGTATCGTAAGTCGATAAATCATGCATCCACAAGAAACTCTGTCCGCGCAGCTCAAACAAGCCCGGGAAGAAACGGAAGAATGCGATAACGATAGGCATTTGCAACAATAAAGGCAAACAACCACCCAGCGGATTAACGCCGGCTTTACGATAAAGCTTCAAATACTCCTGTTGTAACAGGGTAGGGTTATCTTCGCCCACTTTAGCTTTAATCTCATCCATCTCCGGCTTCAGCACGCGCATTTTAGCCATTGATAGGTATGATTTGTAGGTAAGCGGAGAAAGTACCAGCTTAAGTAACAGGGTAAGTACCAAGATGATGATACCATAATTCCAGCCAAACTGCTGTAAGAAGTTAAATACAGGCAATACCGCAAAACGGTTGATGTATTTTAACGGGCCCCAACCTAGATCGATTTGTTTTTCTAAGTCGTAACCTTGTGCTTTTAAAGTAGAGAAGCGGTTTGGGCCGAAGTAGAAATCAACCGGGTAAACACCGCTACCATCTGCAGTTAAAGTCAGATCGGCCTTCATTTGCTTAATATCTTTCGAAGCAAGATCTGTAGCTATCCCAAGGCTGCTTTTTGCAAAACCTGTTTTCGAGAATATCACACTCGAGAAAAAGTGTTGTTTAAAAGATACCCAGTCCAGTTTTTTAACATCCGCGCCGTAATCTTTTGTTTCATCTTTAGTAGCACTCAGGTAATCAACATCACCATCTACATTGTGCAGGTAAACAGTTGAATATTGGCGCTCAATTTTAATCGCTTTCTCTAACTGGTGTAAACTAGCAGACCAGTTAAGGTTCAATGTGTTACCATTGTTGATAACTGCTTCTAAACCTACTGGTTTAATTTGCAGATTAACCTTGTACTCGGCACCCATGGTATATATATAATCAATATACTGGGTTGGGCTGTAGCTTAAACGCATAGTTAATGCGCCAATGTTAGCTTGTGGCGTAGTAGGGGTAAAGTGTAACTCATCAGTATTAATTGCTTTACCGCCTGCTATAAATTTAAAACCGAAGTGGTTATCGGCACCATCAAACAAAATCAATGGTTTGCCGTCGAAAGTTTTAAAGTTTTTAAGCTCTACAGAGTAAATGCGACCACCAATGGTGCTCACTTTTAATTTAACGTCTTTGTTTTCTAACGTAATTAATTGCTCTGTACCTATGGTTGCAGCACCGAAAGGCGTTTTTAATAAGGCAGAATCAACCACACCAGCTTTTGCAGCGGCCGTTGCTGCTGTGTCTGTTTTGGTAGTTTTGGCAACCACACCGGCGCGCTTAAGCGAATCGAGGTGTGCCCGTTGCTGCTCTTTCTTTACCTCGTCTGCTGATGGCTTTAGCAAAAAGAATGAGCCAACCATAATCAGCATGATCAGGAATAATCCTGTGAACGTATTTTTATCCATTACTTATTTATCGTACAATTATTTTTTGCGGGCAAAAGCCAGCGAAGCGGCGACAAAGTTAACAAAAAGTGGGTGAGGATTTGCCACTGTTGATTTTAATTCTGGGTGAAATTGTGCACCCACAAAATAAGGGTGATTTTTTAACTCAATTATCTCTACCAGATTGTTTTCCGGGTTGATACCAGACGGGATCATCCCAGCCTCTTCGTATTTTTTCAGGTACTCGTTATTAAACTCGTAACGGTGACGGTGACGTTCTGAAATACGCGGTTTACCGTATATTGCAGCGGCTTTTGTGCCTTTTTTTAAGTCGCAATCCTGTGCGCCCAAACGCATGGTACCACCTTTGTTGGTGATGTTTTTCTGATCTTCCATCATGCCGATAACCGGGAATGGTGTTTCGGGGTTCATCTCGGTACTGTTAGCATCTTTTAAGCCTAATACATGGCGGCCATACTCAACAACAGCACATTGCATACCTAAACAGATCCCAAAAAACGGAATATTATTCTCGCGTACATAGCGTATAGCTTCAATTTTACCTTCGAAACCACGCTCGCCAAAACCAGGGGCAACCAGTACACCATGGAGGCCTTTCAGGCGATCAACTGCATTGGCAACGGTTAATTGCTCTGAGTGAATGTATTCGACCTTAACCTTACATTCGTTTTTAGCGCCTGCATGGATAAAGGCTTCGGTAATTGATTTATAAGCATCAGGAAGCTCTACATATTTACCTACTAAGCCAATTCTGATTTCGGCAGTAGGGTTTTTAAGGCGGCCTAAAAAGTCTTTCCAGCTTTCCAGATCGGGTTCGTTTTTGGCTGGTAGTTTTAATTTGCTCAGTACGGTTTTGTCTAATTGCTCGCGCAGCATCAACAAAGGCACATCGTAAATGGTAGAAGCATCGATAGATTCGATAACTGCGTTTACGTTTACGTTACAGAAAAGGGCAATTTTTTTGCGAATATCCTGGTTAATATGGTGCTCGGTACGGCAAACCAAAATATCTGGCTGGATACCATACTCTAACAGCATTTTAACGGAGTGTTGAGTTGGTTTGGTTTTCAACTCGCCTGCTGCAGCAAGAAAAGGGATAAGCGTTAAGTGGATAACCAATGAATCATGCGTACCAGACTCCCAACGGAACTGACGTACAGCCTCAACAAAGGGTAATGACTCGATATCGCCCACGGTACCACCAATTTCGGTGATCACAATGTCGTAGTTACCAGTTTCGCCCAAAATACGGAAGTTGCGTTTAATTTCATCTGTAATGTGCGGAACAACCTGTACAGTTTTACCTAAAAATGCACCTTCGCGTTCGCGGTTAATTACATTTTGATAAATACGGCCTGTAGTGATGTTGTTTGCCTGAGATGTCGGGGTGTTTAAGAAGCGCTCGTAGTGGCCTAAGTCAAGGTCGGTTTCGGCGCCATCTTCGGTTACATAACACTCGCCATGCTCGTACGGATTTAGCGTACCCGGGTCGATGTTAATATAAGGATCAAATTTTTGGATGGTTACGCGATACCCGCGCGATTGAAGCAATTTGGCTAAAGAAGCGGATATAATACCCTTCCCTAACGACGAAGTAACGCCGCCCGTAACAAATATATATTTAGTCATGATTTCTTGTGTACGGGATACAAAAGTAAGAAAATTTACCGCGTTTTAAGTATGTGTTGAGAAAATGACAAAATGTGAATAGAAGGTTTTTGAGAAGGGAATTAGGAATTGAGAATTAAGAATTAAGATAAGTATTTGATATACAATATGTTGTGTTTTATTAAAACCGTACTTATTATTTAGAGTGCCTGCGAAGAACCGACCGGAGGGAGTTCATTAATACAGATAAAAATAAGAACCGCATTAATAATCTTTTGCCCATGAAAAGTGTACGCTTGGCAGGGCGAAGAAGATTCTTCATTACCTCCAGAATGACAAAAGGGAAAAGGAGAATGACAGAAATAGGATCAACTAAACAACTGCCCCTTCGAACTATACGAAGCTATCTTCTTATACAACTCATTAGGATTAAATGGCTTGCTGATATAATCGTTCATGCCCACAGTGAATGCCCTGTCTTTAATGTCCAGCATGGCAGAGGCTGTAAGGGCTATAATGGGTAGTTTCTGATATTTAGGATCGGGCAAATTACGGATGGCTTCTGTGGTTTGGTAGCCGTCCATTTCTGGCATCTGCAAATCCATCAATATCATATCGTAATCATTGGTTTGCACCAGTAACAAGGCTATTTCACCATTTTCGGCCACATCGCAGTCTACATGCCATTGTTTCATAAATTGCCTTGCCAATATCACGTTAATCTGGTTGTCTTCGGCAATTAATATGCGGGTGCCTTGCAGGCTTTTAGGCTTATAGTTTTCGTCGGCGTGCGGCAAATTGCTTTTGAGCTTTAATGCACTGTTTTTAAAGGCCAGGCTGAAATAAAATTTAGAGCCTTTGCCTGGTTCGCTATCTACGTAAATATCGCTTTCCAGCAATTGAAGTAGCCGCCTGGTAATGGTTAGGCCCAAACCTGTACCGCCGTATTTGCGGGTGGTATCAGAACTAGCTTGGGTAAAGCTGTTAAATATATCATGCTGTTTGTTTTGCGGGATGCCGATGCCGGTATCAATCACCTCAAAATCAATTACCGAGTTCTCTTTGTCAAACGATGACAACGAAGCCGAAATTGTAACCTTACCGGTTTCGGTAAACTTAATAGCATTACTTACCAAATTGGTTAATATCTGGCCCAAACGGACCGGATCGCCGATAACAGCGTCGGGTAAGTCTTCATCTACCATTAATTTTAGCTGGATATTTTTCTCTGTAGCTTTTTGTAACAACGACAGCCGGATATTAGAGATCAAATCCTTTAAGTTAAAATCTACATTTTCGAACTCCAGTCGGCCGGCTTCTATTTTGCTGAAATCGAGGATGTCGTTTATAAGTACCAACAGGTTCTCGGCAGAGAACTTCAGAAGCCTTAAGAACTCCATCTGCGATGGCTTAGGGTCTTGCTGCAACAACAGGTGAGTAAAACCGATAACCGCATTCATGGGTGTGCGAATCTCGTGACTCATTACTGATAGAAACTGCGATTTAGCCATGGCAGCTTTTTCGGCTACATCTTTAGCATGGATCAGTTCTACCTCGAGTTCTTTTGCCTTGGTTATTTTCTTTTGTAAAAACGCAATCACATTCATCATATCATCATCGTCGTTTAATGATAGATTGAGTGTGGTATCAGGATCAAGCGCTTTTATAGCTTCTTTTAATTGCCAAATGGATTTTAACTTAATTTCGTTTTGTGCATGCAAATCGGCGGTTACCTGCTGGTATTCCTGCTCGCTGATATGGAAAGCGTGATCTGCCAGTTTTTTAGATTTGTCGAAATTATTGTACGAGTTGTTAATAGTAGTTAAAAACTGCTTAATGGTATCATCCTCCAGGTAATGAGCCGGGAGTTGTTTTATAATTTGTTTATTAAGCAGGTAATGATAATCCATCTGCACGTAGTTACGAAGTTTTATTACAGTTAGTTTTTCTCAGATAAAGTTGTAATTGTCATGGTTTGATTATGCAACTCGCACTGCGAATTATTGTTATAGGGCGATAATTCACCGTACGAATAAAAGCCGGTTAGTTTAATATCGTTTCCTAAAGCTTCTTTTACAATCAAAATTTCTTCATCGGTTCTATCCTGCAATACCAGTTTTCGGCCTACACAACTTACCAGTATGGCCAACTGTGCGTTTTCTGTATCGGCGTCATTTGCCGCTTGCGATGAAGCCTCGATGAGTTTATCAAAATTTGCTTTCATGAGCCTCACTTTGCTACCTTCTGGCAGGTTACCGGCGAAGGTCATTGATTTGTGTTCCTCGTCGATGTTTAAAATGGTACGAACCAGGTTGTTAGTCGAATCTGTAATATGCATTGATATCGGGAACAGCAATGCCGAACCGGGCAGTTCATCTACATAGTCACCCAGATATTGTTTATAAAGATCTAATGCGTTTTTACCGTCAATCTCATAAAGTACATTTTTATCAGACTTAGTAATAGTACGCACAGGGCCAAACTCATCCCATCCGCCAGACGAACCATGGCCTATCTGTAATTCATCACCGTAAAAAGCGGTCAGGATAATATTTCCTTCACTAGCTACAGCATTTAAACCCGTAAAAGTTTGGCTAAAGCGATCTGCATCACCCGCCAGCCCGCCGGTAACTAAAATACCATCAGGTAGTTGGCTGTTTATGCCTGCTATTAAATCGCTGCCGTTAATATGCATCCCATCTGATACTACAAAAACAAAGCGTAGCCCATTTTTATCCAGCTTGCTAATTAGCGAGGTACCTGCCGCGTAACTACTTTCATGTTCTATAATAGTGGTTACAGCACAACTCAATCGCGATTTGTCAAAATAGATAGCGGTTGCAGCTACGCTGTTGTCGAATACGCCGTCATCTAAAATTTCGCCTGCGGTAGAAGACAAGATAATATTAGCCTCTGGATAGTGTGATTTAAGGTAGGCAAAAACATCGGGGTTTTGAACGTGTGCCGCCGATCCGAAAGCCAATACCAGTTGACATTGTTTGGCATCAAAATCGGCCGACAAATAATCGAGCCAGGTGCCATTTAAATAGTGATGCTGCTGTATCTTCATAAAAACGGATTATTAGAACTGATAACAGTACAATGATTGGTGCTACTATTTAATACGGATTAAAGAAATATAAAGTTCGGCTATAAAAAAGCAGCCCATCCGTTATTAAAATTACTAACATGCTGATGCATAATAAGTTTTTGAGCTAACTTAAATACCGTTCATGTTATTCATTCTTAAAAGGAGTGAGGAAATGACGCAAGAAGGTTTGTCACCGTCTGTTGCAAGAGGCTTCGTCTGTGTTGGCTAGGTAAGCGCTCTAAAATTAGTAGAACTTTTGCTAATACTTAGAGCACTATAAGATACGTCTATTTTTTTAGGAAATTAAATATGGTTTCTATAAAATGACTTGTTAAAAAAGCCAAAATATTAAAAACTATAGTAATAAGTATTTTTTCAGATAATGATTTAATGAATTTGTTGTTTTTCTTTCTATTTTCTTCATTTATGTTGCTGTCTCCTCTTGTTATTTGAAAGATAGAATTAGGCTTTATTTTCTTGATATAGATAATGGTTTTGGCTGCCCATATCTTACTTAGATCCAGGAAGAGATATAATATTAGGCACCTATATACTTTATAGACCCAATTTAATTCTTTCTAACAAACAGGGCGGTGCTCTTCACACCAACCCTGCTCACCTAATTACCATTACCGCATTGTGGTTTTGGTTTAGGCATCGAACGTAAGTAGTAATCGCGATCTCCTGAAAGGTTCTTGCGGTGAACTCTTACGAACTTCCTCTTTGGCTTTTCTTCTGCCATTTTAAAATTCATTAATTTAGTTAATGATGACGGCACTAGGCTGCGTCATTTCAGCGCCTGTTATTCACTGATTACCGGCGCAGCCTGCCCAAAGAGGTTTTAAATCTAAGCAATTTTTCGTATATTGTATTGTAAATCAGCACAGTTCGTGCACGAATATTTCTAACCTATATCTAATACCCCCATGTTAAACGATCAAGGATTTAAATCCATTTTCGACCTATTAGCCCGATTTAAAGACGAGAAATCATGCCATACTTACCTTGCTTCCCGAAGGTGGGCAGACGGTGAGCTAACATGCCCTCACGATGGATGTAATTACCCTAAAGCTTACGTATTCAAAGATGGTATTACATACAAGTGTGCGTCATGCCGAAAGAAGTTTACCGCCCGCACAGGTACTGTATTTGCCACCTCTAATATCCCATTACAAAAATGGTTTATGGCCATGTATTTACTAATGCACAAGAAAGGCATCAGTAGCATTCAGTTAAGTAAAGATCTTGGCATCACGCAGAAAAGCGCATGGTTTTTATTGCACCGGCTGCGTCATGCGCTCGGTATGGACAACAAAGACGTTGCACTTGATGGACAGGTACAGTTAGATGAAACATTTGTCGGTGGCAAAAACAAAAATCGCCATCATGATAAAAAGGTTGCCAAGGCGCAAGGCCGGGCATTCATAGACAAAACACCCGTTATGGGGATGATCAGAAAGGAGGAAAGTATTATTATCGAACGGCCTCATAAAGTCATAGCAGGCCGGACAGTTAAAGAAAAAGTTATTACCCGCCCATCGTTAGTTAAATGCTTTGTTGTTGCCAATACCAAGGCAGAAACACTGCAGCCAATTATCTATCAGAATATAGAGCCGGGCAGCATCGTTGTATCAGATGAATGGTTTGGATACCGGGGATTAGAAAGAGATTATAATCACCAAGTAGTAGATCATGGCAGAAAACAATATGTTAATAACGAAGGGTTTAGTAGTAACGCCATGGAAAATCACTGGACGCAATTTAAACTGGGCATAATCAGCACGTACATGGGCGTAAGCCGCAAGCACCTGCTTAAGTATGCCAATGAATTTACTTTTAAATCTAATTATCGTAACTTAGCGGTAGATTCTCAGTTCGATGCAATTGTAAGAAACATAGATGTACGCTTAAAGTATAAGGAGCTAATCGCATGAGGAAAGCCAAGTCAGGAACCAAACTATCATACGTCAAAAATACAAACGTAAAAACCCCGCCGATTAACAAAGAATCTAGCGGGGATAAAGACTTCGATTTAAATATCGATAAGATGCTATTTCCTAAGCCTAAAAAGTAAGCCTGTATTCAACGTAACAATACTCGTCAGAGAAGTTGTGTTCCAAAAATACAGACACGTGCCCATTGCTTGCACTCCACATATCATCCCGCTTAAGTTTTTTGTACTGCTTATTCAATAGGCTTACCACATCAAGAATATCTTTCTTAGGAAAAGTATATATTATACGATAGCATATATCAGATGAGTTAAAATATGGCCTCATCATATATGCATTATCTTCACCAAAAAAACTGGTATATGATGCATTTTCTTTTTCATCATACCCAAAACCCTTTGGATCTTCTCTGAGGTCAAGTTTTTCCATTGCCAAAATAGTTCGTTCCCTATTCCGACCTAATATACTTACAACACTTTGAGCTTTAATTTCTGCCGATAAAATCAATAGGCAGGCAACGGTAATAAGGAGCCTCATTTGGCAATAAATTGCGCGCCTTAGCCCCTGACTGGCGGTTAAAAAGAATAAGCGCGGGGCCTCACCAACCATCAGGCCCCGCCAAGAGCCCACACAACAAGCTAATACCCCACGCTGTAGCGTACGAAGCATCATTCTCGTTGTGCGTTCAGATAAAACTTGGCGGGTTCGATGGTCTGAAACGAGTTCGCTTAATAAATTACCCGAAGGTAAATAACTAATCATTAACAATCAAAACTTACATTATGTCATGAAAGCTTTAATCGAAGTCAAAATCAAGGAAATTTACAAGGTAATCACACATCCTTATATGATTACAAAGACGGTTTACCTTATTGGTTTTCCTCTAATTCGTCGTCACCGTCTTTTAGTTCGAAGTAATCTTCAAGATCAGAAGGCTCCTCCCTCTCAAGAACAAGATACACAGACCCATCAGACTGATGAGCTGTCTTAATTTTGTAGTTTTCATCGAAGTAGTAGTTTAGTTTAATTAAGTCTACTTTTTCTACATCTGATAATTTTTCTCCAATGGGCAAACTGGCGGGTTCGATGGCAATGTTAAGATTTACTTTCTTCATTTTTGTGATTAATTTAGAATCACAATTTACCAATCAATTTTTAAATTACAAATTGGGTCTGTAGGATATATAAGTACCTAATATTAAATATGACATCAATAATCCTCCGAAAATCTTTATCAAGAATAATTGATCTATTTTATTATGCCAATTAAGTTCCAAGAATGGTTTACTAAAAGCATATAACAATGTACTTGCTGCAGTCAATCCTAGAAAGATAATTCCTCTTTCAATATAGGATGCTTTGTTTATTAGGAAGTTTTGGAATTTTGATTCAAATAAATTCGCTGATAATGCATTATGCCAATTATCAATAATTAGGAAAATTTCACTGCTAATGACTGGGTTTATAAAGTCAATAGAGCAAACTGCGTGTGCAAAAGCTTGATGTAGTTGATCTTCTTCTTCATAATTCATCATCAACTCTAACATGTCTTTAGGTCTTAATCCAGATCCAATCCTAAGTTTTACTGTATGTCTTTGCGGTAATTGATAATGTTCGAGTTTTACATTAAAATCCCAAGTAATTGTCAAAGTTTTTGTTATTGCGCTCGTATGCCATTTTTCCCTAACAAATTGTTCCCAAGTCTCAAATTCAAAAGTTTTATTATTGTCTAATGATACTATAGCACTTACATGGTTAGTGACAATATTATGCAAATGCAGTTTTTCTTGAAAAAGGTCATTGAGTTCTAATATATTAGTTAGTGAAACTATCTTACTGTCTTTGTAAAATTTTGTTTCTCTATCTGGTTTGGCATTTAGTAAATAGTAGACCGATTTAAAATCTTCTAGCGAAATAGTTTTAGCAACACCAGTATTAGGATTTTCTAACGGAAGAATTTCCGCTTCTTCGGAGTTTTTTATGGTTGTCATTGGATACGTTTAAGTTAAACCAATATACAACTATCATATTAATACATTACAAAAATCTTAATAAATCTTCCGGCGAGTCAATAGCATGAGTTTCCAACTCAGTTTCGGCAACCTTAATGCGGTAGCCGTTCTCGATCCAGCGGAGTTGCTCCAGGCTTTCGGCTTTCTCTAATGCTGATACCGGGAGCTTGGTGATCTGCTGCAAAATATCGGCACGGTAGCCGTAAACGCCAATATGTTTAAAGTAGGTAAAGTGTTGTAACCAGTCTGCAGATTGCTGCCCGCGGATGTGTGGTAACGGCGAGCGCGAAAAGTAAATTGCCTCGGCAAAGCGGTTAATAATCACTTTGGGCGAGTTAGTATTGTGTAATTCTTCTTCGGTTAAAACCTTTTTAATTAGCGTGGCTAGTTGAGTTTCAGTATCGGTAAAGCAAGTTGCTACTTTGGTTAACTGTTCGGGGTCGATGTAAGGTTCATCGCCTTGTATATTAATAATTACATCATATTCGGGATGTAAGAGCGCAACTTCTGCACAACGGTCGGTACCGCTTTGATGTTCTGATGAAGTCATTACAGCCTTGCCGCCAAACGCATGCACATGTTCAAAAATGCGGTCGTCATCGGTAGCTACAATTACCTCGCTGATAAATACACATTTCTTAGACTGCTCATAAACCCGCTGTATCATGCTTTTACCAACAATATTAACCAATGGTTTACCCGGAAAACGGGTAGAGGCGTAACGTGCGGGGATGATACCTAAGATTTGCATGGGGATGAGGTTGTATGTTATACGTTGGACGTTCTACGTTTGGGAAAAATGTCCAACGTATAACGTAATACGTCCAATGTTAAAACAATCCGTGTATTTCGCGTTCTATTTTGTCTATGATGCTGGCCAGATCTTCGGTATTGTTGGCGAAGTCGAGGTTGTCTTTGTCGATGATTAAAAGCTTACCTAAGTTGTAACCGTCAATCCATTTCTGATATTTCTCGTTCAGTTTTGACAGGTAATCCAAACGGATACCAATTTCATATTCACGGCCACGGCGCTGGATGTTGTTTACCAACGTAGGCACTGATGCCTTGAGGTAGATCAGCAAATCTGGCGGTTTAATGAATGAAGTGATGTTTTCGAAAATGTTGTTGTAATTTTCAAAATCGCGACCAGCCATCAAGCCCATATCGTGCAGGTTTTCTGCAAAGATAAAAGCATCCTCATAAATGGTACGATCTTGTATTACATCCTGGCCGCTGCTCTGTATGTCAACAATCTGACGGAAGCGGCTGTTCAGGAAATAGATTTGCAGGTTGAAACTCCAGCGTTTCATATCGCCGTAAAAATCTTCGAGGTATGGGTTGTTGTCAACAGCTTCGTAAAGCGGTTCCCAACCATAATTTTTGGCCAGCAGCTCGGTTAATGTAGTTTTTCCGGCTCCTATGTTTCCAACAACGGCAATGTGCATTTTTATATCTAGTTAATAGTTCATGGTTGATAGTTCATAGCCCTTCTTCAACCGCGCATATCAACTCCTGCTAATATACACCATGAACTATGATCTATCAACTATGAACTTTCTTAAAAATTCCTGAATCCTATAATTTCTCTTACTTCTTTAATGGTACGTTGTGCGCTCTCGCGGGCTTTATCGGCACCGTGGCGAGCTACTTTGCGCAGGTAATCTGTATCCGCTGCAATATCATTGATCTTGTCGCGCATAGGTGCTGTAGCGATGATCATGTCTTCGGCCAGTTGTTTTTTCAGATCGCCATAACGGATCTGCATTTTATTGTACAAATCGTTAAAGTGATTGTGTGTATCTGCTGTCGATACTACTTTAAGCAAATCGAACAGGTTTTGAATCTCTTGTGGTTTTTCCTGATTCTCGGCAGTTGGTCCGGCATCAGTTACGGCACGCATCACTTTTTTACGGATCACTTCCGGAGCGTCTGAAAGGTAAACTGCATTGGCTTCACCTTCAGATTTACCCATTTTACCTTTGCCATCCAGTCCCGGTATTTTAACCAAGCTCTCGCCAAAGCTAAAGGCATATGGCTCTGGGAAATACTCGTTGTTGTACAAGCGGTTAAAGCGGTTGCCAAAGGTGCGCGCCATTTCCAGGTGTTGCTCCTGATCTTTACCCACAGGTACCTTGGTAGCACGGTGAATCAGAATATCAGCCGCCATTAACACCGGATAGGTTAATAAGCCCGCATTTACGTTATCGGGGTTGGCACGTACTTTATCTTTAAAGGATGTAGCGCGTTCCAGCTCGCCTAAATAGGCATTCATGTTTAAATAAAGATACAATTCAGATACTTCGGGCACATCGCTCTGGATGTATATAGTAGATTTATCGGGGTCTATACCTGTAGCCAGATATTCTACCAGTACACTTTTTACGTTACCGTGCAAATCGCAGGGCGTAGGGTGGGTAGTTAATGAGTGAAGATCAGCTATAAAAAAATAACAATTGTATTCGTTTTGCATTTTTACGAAGTTTTGAATGGCTCCATAATAATTGCCCAGGTGTAATTTACCTGTAGACCGAATACCGCTAACAACAGTTTCCATAGGGTGCGAAAGTAAGGAATTTTTCTATTTTTGATGTTGATGAAATTGATATTGAAGAAAGCTCATACCTATTTTTATGTATGTATAGTAGCTTTTGTTTATTGCTTAATCTGGCCTTTTGTGTATTTCAGCTCACGTAAACCATCGCGTTATGGGAGCATTAACATATTTCGTAAAATGTGGGCATTCACCTCGTCATTACTATCCGGCTTTGCTTATGATATTAAATACGAAACGCAGATTGACTGGAATAAAACCTATATCATTTGCCCCAACCATACCTCAAACCTCGACATCACAAGTGCAAACCTCCTCATCAAAAAAAACGATTATTGTTTTATGGGGAAAGAGGAATTGCTTGATGGATTTGTAACTAAACTATTTTTTAAAACAATAGATATTCCGGTAAATCGCGAGAGCAAAATGTCGTCGTTCAGGGCGTTTAAAAAGGCTTCTGAGCGATTGCAAGATGGGATGAGCCTCATCATTTTCCCGGAAGGGAAGATTGCCGACGATTACCCGCCGCGACTACATGAGTTTAAAAATGGCCCTTTCAGGCTTGCTATCGAATTTAAAATACCGATTATTCCCGTAACTTCGTTAAACACATGGCAGCTGCTCTGGGATACCGGCCTCAAATACGGCAGTAAACCTGGTGTAAGCCATATATTTGTACATAAACCGATAGAGACTGCAAATTTAACACTTGACGACGCCGATAAACTACGCGAGGAAGTGTATAGCCTGATACAGCAAAAGTTTGAACAACAATGAAAATTACCGAAGATACCGTAGATAAGATAGCTCATCTGGCACGATTGGAAGTTAGCCCCGACGAAAAGGAACAGCTAATTGGAGATATGAGCCGTATTTTATCTTTTATGGAGAAATTAAACGAGGTTGATACCGGCAGCGTAGAACCGCTTGTTTACATGACCGACGAGGTGAATAACTTCCGTAAGGATGAAGTAATAGAAATTATAACGCACGAAGAAGCTCTGCAAAACGCGCCCGAGCATGACGAAAATTACTTTCTGGTGCCCAAAGTAATTGAAACGCGCGACCATGCAGATGGTAAAGCAGATAAAAGTGCATAAGTGCTGTAACATTTGGTAGTCATCTGCTGTCAAAAAGCAAAACACCATACATGGAGCCTCTAATTACTATTAATGATATCGGACGTAAATATGTTATCGGCGCAGAAGTAATTCATGCGTTAAAATCGGTATCGTTAACTATTAATAAGGGCGAATTTGTGGCTTTAATGGGTCCATCAGGTTCTGGTAAATCCACCCTGATGAATATCCTCGGCTGTTTGGATACTCCAACAAAAGGCCAGTATGTGCTCAATAACATTGATGTGAGCCACATGACAGATAACGACCTGGCCGAGGTTCGTAACAAAGAGATCGGTTTCGTTTTCCAGACATTTAACCTGCTGCCACGTAACAGCGCGCTCGATAATGTGGCCTTGCCGTTGGTGTACTCGGGCGTAAATAAAGAAAATCGTGAAAAACGCGCTAAAGCTGCTTTAGAAAACGTAGGTCTCGGTCACCGTATAGATCACAAACCCAATGAGCTTTCGGGCGGTCAGCGTCAGCGTGTGGCTGTAGCCCGTGCGCTGATCAATAACCCATCTATCATTCTTGCTGATGAGCCTACAGGTAACTTGGATACCAAAACCTCGGTAGAGATTATGGGCCTGTTAGAAGATATACACTCCAAAGGTAATACCATTATTCTGGTAACCCACGAAGAAGACATTGCCCTGCACGCCCACCGTATTGTGCGTATGCGCGATGGCCTGATTGAAAAGGATTACATGAATGAGAATATCGCTAAGGTTGAGAGAGTGGTAGTTTAACTATAAATAGGACTTCGTTTAATACAGCACATCATTGCGAGGTATAGCCTGTCCCGTATTTACTTCGGGAAAGCAATCTCAGACCGATTTCCACTGACTTTAATAATGAATAAATCCGTTTTTCATTAAGAAGGGTAGAGTGATTTCTGATCGTGAGTGGATGTCACTTTAGTTTTTCGCTTGTGTTTATTTTTTTAAGGTGCTCAAGAGGGCTTCGCCGTTTGACCGCCAAGAAAGTAACCAAAAGAAAGCTCGCAGCCGGGTTCTGTTGCTATGAACTTTAGTGGTTAGGCAGGGGCAGTGGTTGCAGCAACATTACCAATGCTGCCTTGAAAATGTTATTTGAGTGCAGTGGTGTGTTCGGGTTAATGTCTGTCCACCTTGCGCGCGGGGGCCTGACAGAAACGCGGGCCACGCGCAGGACTTGTGCGGAGAAGCATTTTTCTGTCTTGATTTTTTGGGATACTTTTGGATCAAGCCAAAAGTAGCTAGCCCCTGCGGCAATGAGCAGGCTGACGTAAATAAAAGCACATAACTTTAATGTTTAGCAATTATGTTAGTTAAAGTACTGACTCGATTGCTACGCTATTGCAATGACACAATTGACGACTACCCTAATAACGGACTAATTTCCATCATACCCCTCCACCCAACTCTATACAATTTTATATATTTTTGCTGTATTGCCTTGGTAGATAATATTGGCGCTCAAATATTTTTTATGAACACGTGTACGCGGATTAATTACTCTGTTTTGCTGTTATTATTAGTTGGTTTATTTGCCTCGTGCGCGAAGCAAAATGAGCCCAGTGGTACAGGTACTAATGAAAATCAATTAATCGTTTCGTTCTCAAGCGCGGGTATTCCCATCACTTCGGTAGATTCTATGGTGGTTTATTTTGCCAATGCAACAGATACCATCCGTAAAAAAGGAGTGCTGATTGGCGCTTTTTATAGCGTGCCCTTTACCGGGCTTCCGGAAGGGGCTTATCAGGCATTATCTAAAATTTATACCAGTCAAATTAAGACCACTGCTGATACAGCAGGCAGCCAATATATGTTCCGTTATACAACAAGTATTGTTACAACCAGCAGCACTTCGTTAACAGGCCCTACAAATAAACAATACGACCAATGGATGCCTAGCCTGTATTTTTATAACAAAGACTACAACATAACTTTCGCGATAGCGAAAACACCTGGCGATCCATATTTCGAGTTAAATATCCCTACAACGCCTGCTTACAAATATTTGTATATAGGGCGCAATGTTTATACAACATCAGATAGTGTGAAATACGTGGCCAAATTTGCCAATATCATATTAAAAACTGCCGACTTTAAAGCTTTCCATATGAACCAGGCTGCCTTTAGCGCCTTTGCCAACACAGCAGTTAGTTCATATGATTCAGGAGATATTACTTTCCAACTTTACAATAGCGGCACTGATTACAAAGTGCTGTTTACAAAGGCATTTGTGTTTTAATAAATCATATTCTATTCTACTATTGATACGGTTGCATAGTAGCGCATGAGCAAACACAATTAGGATCAGTAACATTCAATTTCTTTAAGAAATACTGATAGAAACCAATACGGTCGTTCATGTTGTACATGTTTTCGCCATGGTTACACTCTACCTCACCGTTTACAATGTTGATTATCATGCCGAAGCCTGGTTTACGCCCTTTAGCCGTATCTGTAGCATTGGGTTGCCATTTGCCACTCATTACGTCATGTGCAGATGGTTTTTTGGTTTGTGGCGTCATCCAAAAATAGATGGCGGTTTTAAAAGCTATAACCGGGTCTGTTTCTACTAAGGCAGGGTTATTCAGCAATATTTTATGATCGCCAAAAATACAATCTGATGCGTAGCCATAATTGCCGTTATAGCTGATCTGCATTGGCCCGCGGCCATAATATTTCTGGCCTGCAACGGGCGGATACTCATCGCTATCACCAAAATAGTTGAGCGAGGTATTGTTCTCATGGATCAGCATTAAGCCATCGTTATAAGAACCGTTTTCACCGTGGCGGGTTTCGTGGGCTATCTGGGCAAAAAATGCGGCCAGCTCTTTTTTATTGCTTGCTACATCTTTTTCGCTGCAAAATGCGCCATAGTCAATAGTATAGGTGCTATCTGGTTTTACTTTGGCCCAGGCTTCGTTCCAGTCAGGGTCCTGGCGAACAATGGATGTTTTGCCTGTTGCTTTATCAGTACGCGCCAATTGGTAAACCGATACCGCACGGCGGGTTACTTTAACTTTAATATTAGCCAAATCATTTGCGGCTTTAATAAATGCTGCATAGGTGTAAAATTTATCGCGTTGCGGAAAAAGATCGTTAAATTGTTTCTCAGAGATTAGGGTAGAAACGGACGGCCTTGCCTCAACAGCAGTGGCAGCAGGCTTAGTAGCCTTGCCTTTTTTATCAGTGTAGCCGCAGCTTACGGTGGTAACTAAAAGTGCACCAATAAACAGGGAATTAAATTTAACAGCTAAAGCAAATGGTTTCATAGCTAAATGGTAGTTTTATGTAGGATTGTAATCCTGTTGTTAAGTTTAAAGTGTAAACATTTAAATAATTATTCACATCTGCTAAAAACAACAGCAAAAATTATTTAATTGCATACACTATGAAGATATATACTAAAACCGGCGATAAAGGTTTTACATCATTAATAGGAGGTACTCGCGTACCCAAGCATCATATCCGAATAGAGAGTTATGGCACGGTTGACGAGTTGAACTCTTACATCGGTTTAATACGCGACCAGGACATCGCGCAGCATGATAAGGAGCTGTTAAAACAAATACAAGACAGGTTGTTTACCATCGGCTCATCGTTAGCTGCCGACCCCGAGCGATCTAAAATGATTATACCGGATTTAAATGTAGAAGATATTGAGGTTTTAGAGCAGGAAATGGATCAAATGAACGAAATTTTGCCCGAGCTTAAACATTTTATACTGCCCGGTGGTAGTAATGCCATATCGTTTTGCCATGTGGCACGTTGTGTATGCCGCAGAGCAGAAAGGTTAAATGTAGAATTAGCGGAAAATAGCCCGGTTGATGAGAAGGTGAATATTTACCTGAATAGGTTAAGTGATTACCTTTTTACCCTGGCACGCAAGATAGGATATGAGCAAAATATAATAGAAAATAAGTGGATACCAAGGGTTTAAAAATTACTGTAAAAATAATTTGATAATCCCATCAAAATTATTATACTTTTGCGAAAAGTTAAATTTCAAATAGATAACTAAAATATAGCATATATGTATTGGACACTCGAACTCGCATCGCACCTAGAGGATGCACCATGGCCTGCAACCAAAGACGAATTAATTGACTATGCTATCCGCTCAGGAGCACCTGTTGAAGTTATTGAAAACTTACAGGCCCTTGAGGATGACGGCGAGCCGTATGAAAATATAGAAGAAATATGGCCAGATTATCCTACAAAGGATGACTTCTTCTTTAACGAAGACGAATATTAATTTCCTTCAGATAAAAAAACCTTGTGAAAACAAGGTTTTTTTATTTTATGACAACCTTTTGGAATGGTTTTGGTTATGATGATATAACATTTATCTATAAAAACTAAAACTTTAAACCATGAGAGGCTTACTTTACATTATCGCCGTTATCCTGATTATTGGATGGGCACTGGGCGTATTCGTTTATTCGGCAACAGGACTAATCCACGTATTGCTTGTTATTGCAATTATAGCATTATTGTTAGGCGTTATCCGCAGAGCCTGATAATCTAAAACACTGATTAATAGTTTAAAGCTGCTTAGTATTAAGCGGCTTTTTTTGTATCACCTCGGCAATGGCAATATCCTCGGGGAAGGTAATTTTAATATTGGCATGGCTACCTTCAATTAAATTTATCTTAACGCCAGATCTTTCTACAACGCTGGCGTCATCAGTAAATGTATCGTCGAAGGGTTGCTCGTAGGCTTTTTTGAGCAAAGCAAGGTGAAATGTTTGCGGTGTTTGTACCAAGTAGATCTCTTCACGGTGTAAATGCTGTGAAATACCGTTTTTAAGCTGCCTTATAGAGTCTCGGCTTTTTACAGCTACAATTGCGTTGCTATTGGCTGAGGCTTGCTTGTAGGCCTCGTCTATCACCTCTACGGGCGTAAGCGGGCGTACGGCATCATGCACCGCTACCAAACCGTCCTTGTTCTGTATAGTTTCCAGTCCATTTTTTACTGAATGGAAACGGGTTTCGCCGCCACTAATTAATTGATGGGGGATGTTAAACTTATATTCGGTACAAAGCGTTCTCCAATACTCATGAAAATCTGCATGTAATACCACAATAATTTTTGGTTGATATGCACTATTGTAGAATGTTTCAATAGTATGCATCATTACCGGTTTGCCGTTTAGTAACAAAAATTGCTTGGGTACACTGCTTTGCATGCGCGAGCCTGTGCCTCCGGCAACGATTATGGCATATGATGAGATTTGAGATTTGAGATATGAGATGTGAGATTCCAAGTGTAACGTAATGATGGTGCTAATTTATGGAAAATTAACAACCCGTACGCAATCGCTCAGCTCTTGCCGGGTGAAGACCGTGCCGCGGCCTCTAGCCGTTTATAACATAGCATTGGCCAGAGGCCTAATGCTAATCGTCGCTAGGCAAAGCCGAACGACTGCTTCCTTTAAAGGAGGTAAAAAAAAGCGCCATTGTATCACAATGGCGCTTTTCAACATGCAAGATTCTCAAATCTCACATCTCAAATATAAACTTAGATGATCAGCATGGCATCGCCATAGCTGTAGAAACGATATTTCTCTTTTACAGCTACTTCATAAGCATTCATTACGTTTTCGTAACCACCAAATGCCGAAATCATCATTAATAATGTAGATTCTGGTGTATGGAAGTTAGTGATCATTGAGTTTGCAATGCTGAAATCGTAAGGAGGGAATATAAACTTGCTGGTCCAGTCGTTAGCCGCTTTCAAAGTTTTGTTAGCCGATACTGCCGATTCGATGGTACGCATAGAAGTGGTTCCTACGGCGCAAATACGGTGTTTACCCTCAATGGCTCTGTTTACAATGGCAGCTTGTTTTTCTTCGATAATGAATTGCTCAGAATCCATTTTGTGTTTGGTTAAATCCTCAACCTCAACCGGGCGAAAAGTACCTAAACCAACGTGCAAAGTAACCTCAGCAAATTCAACACCTTTTAATTCAAGGCGTTTCATCAGCTCGCGGCTAAAGTGTAAACCTGCAGTAGGGGCAGCAACTGCACCTTCGTTTTTAGCGAAAATGGTTTGGTAGCGCTCTTTATCTTCGGCAGTAGCTTTACGTTTAATGTATTTTGGAAGTGGTGTTTCACCCAGGATTTCGATATTACGACGGAATTCTTCGTCGGTACCATCAAATAAGAAACGGATAGTACGGCCACGAGATGTAGTGTTGTCAACAACTTCGGCAACTAGTAAATCATCTTCACCAAAGTAAAGTTTATTACCAACACGTATTTTACGGGCTGGGTCAACTAATACGTCCCATAACCTAAGTTCTTTGTTTAGTTCGCGAAGTAAGAAAACTTCGATAGTAGCACCTGTTTTTTCCTTGTTACCGTACATGCGGGCAGGGAAAACCTTAGTATTGTTAAGGATCATTACATCTTTATTATCGAAGTAATCCAAAACGTCTTTAAATATTTTATGTTCAATTTTTCCAGAATCGCGGTGTAAAACCATTAAGCGAGCCTCATCGCGAGTGGCTGCCGGAGTATGAGCAACTAATGATTCTGGTAAATTAAATTTAAACTGGGATAATTTCATTTTATACGGGTATAAATTAAGCGCGCAAATTTACAAATAATTAACTAATATTATGCGTGAAAAAAAAGCATTGGTTTACAATGGATTAAGGCCTAAGAATAAATTTTAAAAACGCTGTAACCTAATAACAGCGCTACGGTCTAAATGTTACAAAGTATGATATTTTTAAAACTTTTCAGAGAAAGCTTTTTATTTGCTTTTGATGCACTTAGGCAAAACAAGCTGCGCACCCTGCTCTCATTGCTGGGCGTAACCATTGGTATTTTTACCATTATAGCCGTGTTTTCTGCGGTTGATACACTGCGCAATAATTTGCAGCAAAGTGTTAACAAGCTGGGAAGCAACAGTGTGTATATCCAAAAATGGCCATGGATAGGTGGCGAAGATTTCCCCTGGTGGAAATATATGCAGCGCCCGGTACCCAACCTGCGCGATTTTGCCGAATTGCAGAGGCGTAGCCAAACCGCCTATGGTATATCATACGAGGTAAGCATGGATGGCCGTACGGTTAAGTATGGTAGCAATACGATACAAGGGGTTAGCATATCAGCAGCCTCACAAGACCATGATAAAACCTGGAATTTCGATTTTTCTGACGGCCGTTACTTTACTGATATGGAATCGAAAACCGGTGCCCCGGTTGCCTTAATTGGTGCGGACGTTGCCGACAATCTTTTTCCTGGCGGGAATGCTTTGGGTAAGAAGATCAAAATTATGGGTCGGTTTGTTACCGTGATAGGCGTTTTTAGCAAAGAAGGTGACGATATTTTGGGTATATCTGACGATAAAGTGATTCAGGTGCCATTGAATTTTGCGCGTAATTTAATTGACATTCAGAGCGATAAATATAACCCGCAAATTGTAGTTAAGGGGAAAGAGGGCATTACCGACGTGGAGGTAGAAAGTGAACTGAAAGGTTTGATGCGCTCTATCCATAGGCTTGGTCCGCAAAAAGATGATGATTTTTCGCTCAACAAAACAACTATTCTATCAAACCAACTGGATACGCTGTTTGTGGTTGTCAACATTGCTGGTTTAATTATAGGTAGCTTCTCTATACTGGTTGGCGGATTTGGTATTGCAAATATTATGTTCGTATCGGTTAAAGAGCGGACACCAATTATCGGTATCCAAAAATCGCTTGGGGCTAAAAATTATTTCATATTGCTCCAATTTTTGATTGAAGCCATTGTACTATGCCTCCTCGGCGGTATAATAGGGTTGGGAATGGTATACTTGGGCACCTTAGCTATAAAAGCTATTATAGGAATGAAAATTGTGCTCGATATCAAAAATATCATAGTTGGTATAGGCACTTCGGTAGCTATTGGCATTATTTCGGGCATTGTGCCGGCATATTTTGCCTCAAGGCTGGATCCGGTAGAAGCGATAAGATCGAATTAATTTGTTGATTTGTTAGTTTGTCGATTTGTTAATGATGATTTGCCCAATAACGCATTATCTTATCTCAGTAGTGGTTTTAATTGGCAAATTATCTAATTAACAAATAATCAAATTAGCGTAAGCGCTTTTTTGACGAAAAAATGTTGTTAAATACATAAACAATTTACAAACACACCTTACCTTAGCGGCTTAGAATACGCAGATTTAAATTACATTTGCGTAAGACACAATTATACTTCTATACTTCTATGTCAGAAATTGCACAGCTAAAAATTGGTGATCAGGTTATTGATCTACCTGTTATAGAGGGTACCGAGCACGAAAAGGGGATCGATATTTCAAAGCTTAGGGACCAAACAGGATATGTTACTTTAGATATTGGTTATAAAAATACTGGCGCCACCAAAAGCGCTATTACTTTTTTAGATGGCGAACTGGGTATTCTTAAGTACCGCGGTTACCCGATTGAGCAACTTGCCGAAAAATCAACTTTTATTGAAGTAGCTTATTTATTGATTTATGGCGAATTGCCAAATAAAGAGCAGCTTTCTGAATTTCAATACCAAATAAACCGTCATACACTTGTGCATGAGGATATGAAGAAGTTTTTTGATGGTTTCCCATCAAAATCGCACCCAATGGGGCAACTTTCTTCGTTAATCGGTGCTTTGGCTGCTTTTAACCCCGAGTCGCTTAAGCAAGGATTAACCACAGAAGAAGTAAACCTGGAAATCATTAAGCTGATTGCTAAAATGAGTACCCTGGTATCATGGATTCACAAAAAATCATTAGGTCACCCGGTAACCTATCCACAAAATAAACTCGATTACGTAACCAACTTTATGCACATGACATTTGGTGAGATCACTGAAGAGTATGTGGTAGACCCGGTTGTAGTTGATGCCATGAATAAATTGCTGATCCTGCATGCTGATCACGAGCAAAACTGCTCTACTTCAACTGTACGTATCGTCGGTTCATCAGATGCTAACTTATATGCTTCTATTTCTGCAGGTATTTCTGCGCTTTGGGGCCCGCTACACGGTGGTGCTAACCAAGCGGTGATAGAAATGCTTGAAAAAATTAAAGCGGATGGCGGCGATACCGATAAATGGATTGCTAAAGCAAAAGATAAAAATGATCCGTTCCGTTTAATGGGCTTTGGTCACCGTGTGTATAAAAACTTTGATCCACGTGCCAAAATCATTAAAAAGGCTTGTGATGATATCTTAGAAAAACTAGGTGTAAACGATGAGGTGCTTGAGATAGCTAAAAAACTGGAAGAAGTAGCCCTGAAAGATCCATACTTTGTAGAGCGTAAGCTTTATCCTAACGTTGATTTTTACTCGGGTATCATTTACCGTGCATTAGGTTTCCCAACCGAAATGTTTACCGTATTGTTCGCTTTAGGCCGCCTACCAGGCTGGATTGCACAATGGAAAGAGATGAAGACCAATAAAGAGCCAATCGGCCGTCCCCGTCAAATTTTCGTTGGTGTAAGCGACAGAGATTACAAAGACATCAGCAGCAGATAATAACTGTTAATGATATAATGGAAAGCCCGCTTTTATAGCGGGCTTTTTTTGTGCTTTTGCGTTAGGGATTGAAGTGGATACCGGCCCTTGTGCATAAGGCCTGCAGGCGTATGAACGTAAAGCCCGACCCGAAGGGAACGCCAACAGAAGAGAATCAATATAAGAGAATCAAGAATTTCCATAAAAAAACCGCCTCTTCTCAGGGAGGCGGTTTTAAATCAATCAACAATCTAATCAATATGTTATTGTTTAGTTAGGGTATAAGTAAGTGCATTCATATCCACATGCACCAGGAAGGTACCGGCAGATGGGGCAACTATATTACCTGCGCTTGTGCTCAACACCCCATTAGTGCCGCCATAAGAAACATCCCAGGTACGTGCCGGGGTTATTTTAAATTCGAAGGATTTGGTACTGATAAAAGTAATGAGCCCTTCATAAACCCCATTGCTTGTAGGTGAGCTTAATGCAGGGGCACTTGTTGGATCCCAGCCTTGATAATCGCCTGGCACATAAACGTATGATGTTAACGAAAATGGCGTAACAGTTAAAGTAACCGTATTTGAATAAGCTGCCTCAGCGTTAGATGCTATTACGGATTTAACTCTTACATCAACCTGAGCTGATGTGCCAGTTGGCAGATTTAAAGCTAAAAGAGCTTTATTTAGAGCGCTGCCGGTTACAGCCTGGCTAAGCGAGCTGGGTGCAATTTCTTGCGGGCTTGCAAAGTTGGTGCCTTTTACAGCAAGTTGTATAGTATAAGTTATTGGTGCATTGTAACCTGTAACGGGCGTTGCCGGCCATGTAAACGTCACGGCAGTACTACTCGCAGTGCTTAAAGATAGTGCAGGCGTGGTGGTTGAAGCCGCAAGCGCGCCGGCTCTGCCCATTGATGCAACCAGTTTTGTTTCATCCTTTTTACAAGATGCGAGCGCCAATATAGCCAGGGCACCAAAAGCAAATATTGTGTTTAAAAATCTTTTCATAATTTTTTATGTTTTGTGAACCTGCAGTACGGGTACCGCAGGTTCAGCTATATATTAATATCCTGGATTTTGTTTTAGGTTTGGGTTGGCACTTAAATCTGGTGCAGGGATAGGGTAAATAGTGCGGAATGATTCGACACCTTTACCTGATGAGATACCACCTTTCCAAGGCCAAACATAATTGCTACCATAAAACTGACCGAAACGAATTAAATCTGTACGTCTAACAGCTTCGAAATATAACTCGCGGCTACGTTCAGTTAAAATATCATTTAAGGCAACCGAGGTGACATTGCCACTTGTATTTCCATAAGCACGTGTACGTACCGCGTTATACGCCTGTAATGCTGTACCGGCGGTGCCAGTTCCACCGCGTAATAAGGCTTCGGCATAGGTTAAATACATTTCACCTAAACGGAATAGTGGGAAGTCTGTAGAGGTATATACACCATTAGGTGATGGTGCTGCAACGCCTGCAGATGTCATATTGGTGAATTTAACAACAGCTAAGCCGTCGGTAAATGTCGACTCATCATCATTAGCGATTTTCGGGCCGGCAAACATAGCGCGTTTATCAGTATTGCCACTGTAATCGCCAAACGTAGTTGCTGGTAGTGTGCTTACAGCGCGGTTACCGCCCCAGCCACCACTGGCCACGCCATAAGCTGCCGGATTTAAAGCTGCGTTTAAGCATGAGTTGATCAGGAAGGTAGTACCACCATAGTTTTGTGAATTAACACCATCATAATTGATAGAAAGGATTACTTCCGGGTTATTTAGGTTGTTATCAGCCTTAAACAGGTTAGCATAGCTTGTATTTAAAGTATAGCCAGCACCAATTACTTTTGCTGCGTAAGTTGCAGCATCGGTATAACGGCCTTTGCCGCTGCCTAGGTAAACTTCGGCATTAAGATATAAACGAGCTAGTAAAGCCCACTCAGCACCCTGATCTGCACGGCCATATTCGTTTGCTCTTGGGGCAACTAATGATGCGTCGATTGCTTTTAATTCAGACTCAACATAGGCGAACAGGTTTGCACGGCTTATTTGTGTAGGATAAACTTTACCAATTGGCGAGTTTTCGTCAACAAATGGAGGAGAGGCAAATAGGTCCATTAACACCCAGTATTGAAAAGCACGTAAAAAACGTGCTTCGGCGCGGTAATGGCGTACGTTATCTGCATCAGCGCCGGTAATGCCACGGGCGGCTAATTTATCATCTGTTGATTGCGCAATAAATGCGTTGGCAACTGTGATTTGGTATACGCAACGGGTGTATAAACCGTTTAAGAAAGTGTTGCTCGATGTCCAGTTCATGTCATGGAAATCGTGCAAGCCCACATCGTTCCAGGCGCAGATAGCTTCATCGGTTGGTAATTCCTGCGCGTTCCAGTATAGACGGAAAAAGTCGGATGAACCGGCATCGATACCACCCAGATCAGAGCTGGCGGAGCCCGTACTGCCTGTTAACGCATAGGCACCATATACTTTAGCTAAAGATTCTTTATACCCGGTAGCAGTGCTATAAACGGCATCTGCTGTGGCGGTATTAATGGGGTTACGGTTCAGGTCTTTTTTGCAGGAGGTTAAACCGCCTGTAAGCAGAGCCGCGAGTATAAAAGTTTTGATCAGATTATTTTTCATCTCTCTTGTGTCGTTAAATTAAAAGCCCATGTTAAAACCTAAAGTATAGGTACGTGGACGTGGATAGAATTTATTGTCAATACCGCCTGCGATCTCTGGATCTATGCCTTTGTATTTAGTGATCACAAATACGTTTTGTACGTTGGCATTAACACGTAATGTTAAGTGCTTATTGCTGGTAATGTGGCCAAAGTTGTAACCTAAACCTGCATTATCCATACGTAAAAACGAAGCATTTTGCACGTAATAGTCTGATTGATATTGGTTGTTGTTAAACAAGGTGTTGTAATAATCTGTACTTGCGTTACCAAGTGTACCTACAGTAGTAACAATGTTACGGCTGGTACCCAGGTTAGCTGCGGTATTGTTATAAACATAGTTACCCAGGTTTGCACGTAATACAGTGCTTAAACTCCATTTTTTGTAATCGAACTGAGTTGAGAAACCCATGGTTACTTTAGGGAATGGGCTTTTGTATAGGTAACGGTCGTTATCATTAATAATACCGTCGCCATTTAAATCAGCATAAACACCTTGTAGTGGTTTACCATTAGGGCCGTATACTTGTTTGTATACATAGAAAGAATATGGAGAGTAACCAACTGTTTGTTGCTGGATATTAGTACCGGTAGCACCAGTGATAGCACCTGTAGCTACGGTTACATTTTGCACACCTGGTACTAAACTTAGGTTGGTGATTTTATTGTTGTTATAAGCTACGTTATAATTTAAGCTCCAAGAAAAATCTTTGGTTTTAATAGGGATTGCATTTAATGTAAACTCAATACCTTTTGTTTCGGTATTACCAACGTTAGTAGTAAGCAAGTTGGTAAAGTTGGTGCCCACAGGTAAATATACTGTTGAAAGTAAATCTTTGGTTTTTTTGTAGTACACATCAATGCTGCCGCTAATACGCTGGTTTAAGAAGCCATAATCAAAGCCTGCGTTATAAGCAGTTGTTTGTTCCCACTTTAAGCTTGTATCGTAAGCATTCGGTGTGTACATGTTATAATAGCTATTGCCACCGTTGCCAAACTGATATTTGGAAGTATTGTCACTTAAATAATAAGATGGGATGTATTTATAATTTTCAAGACCATCTTGCTGGCCGGTTACGCCATAGCTTAAGCGCATTTTCAAGTCAGACAAAGCTTTTGAACCTTTCAAAAAGTCTTCGTCACTCATACGCCAGGTAAACGCAGCAGAAGGGAACACACCCCAACGGTTTTCTGGAGAAAATCTCGATGAACCATCTGTACGGATGGATCCTGCTAAAATATATTTGGTATCGAATGTGTAAATTAAACGGCCATAAAAAGATTCTAAAGTATAACGTTGCTCACCATAAGGGTATGTTGGGGTTGAGCCTACTACAAGTGCTTCAGAAGCTGTGTAAGTTGCATAATTGCGGTTAACAGTACGGAAATCATAATAACCATAACCTGCAGTAGCGTTGATATTACTCTTAATATCCTTAAACGTGTTGTTATAATTCAGGTAGCCTTCAAAAACCGAATTGTAGGTTTTCTGGTGGTATTCTGAATTAAGACCACCGGTATCAAAAACATTATTAGGGTTACCGTTGCTGAAAGATTGTGCTGCGTTTGCAGGTACGTAAGTGCTGCCACCGCCTTTAGCCAAATCATAACCTAAGTTAACATTAGCATGTAACTGGGGTAAAAAGTGGAAGCGATAATCAGCGGTAACGTTACCGTAACTTCTGTAAGCATCACCTTCATTGTGTTTATCCTCTAATAAACCAACCGGGTTGCGTGGCGCATTTGGGTTTAAGTTTAAAGTTGTAGGATCGTAAAACTCAGTATAACCGTTGTATTTTGATTTTGAGTTATAAACAGGTTGTGTTGGATCAAAAGCTGCAGCCGCACCAATTGCATCCTGGTTAGCAAAACGGCTAGCCTGGTAAGTACCATTTAAATTTACATCAATTTTCAGATCGTTATTAAAAAAGCGAGGGCTTAATCTTACTGCACCAGAGGTACGGTCGATATGGTCTGTTTTTAAAGTACCATCCTGGTTAAGGTAACCAACAGAAACACGGTAAGGCATGTTTTTGGTAGAACCAGAGATGCTCAAGTTATCGTTAGTTGCAAAGGCATTTTGATAAATTTGATTTTGCCAGTTGGTATTTGCAGTACCTAAAAGGGCTTTAGCCGTGGCGTCGCCGTTAGCATTTACAAAAGCTCTAACCTGATCGCCTGATAGCAAGTCTAATTTATTAGCTACCGTAGCAATTGAGTTTTGAGAGCTAAAGTTGATGGTAGGAGCACCGGTTGAACCTTTTTTGGTAGTGATGATAATTACCCCATTTGATGCGCGTGAACCATAGATAGCAGTTGAAGCCGCATCTTTAAGGATGGTAAAGCTTTCAATATCGTTCGGATCAATTAAGCTGATCGGGTCGCCCACACCAGAAATTTTAGACGTACCGTCTGGGTTTCTTCCCGGAGCTAATGGAACACCATCAATTACAATCAATGGCTCGTTACTTGCATTTAACGAAGCACCCTGGCGGATACGGATAGTACTACCAGAACCAGGCTGACCGCCATTGGTGGTGATAGAGACACCGGCAACTTTACCTTGTATTAATTGATCGGGCGAAGTAACGGTACCTGTCTGGAAATCTTTAGCGCCTACAGTTGATATAGCGCCAGTAACTTCCTTACGGGTTTGGGTACCATAACCAATTACCACAACCTCATTTAAAGATTTGGTACTGGGTAAAAGGCCAAACGATAAAGTAGTAGTACCATTTACTGTAACTGTTTTTATCGCAGCTTCGTAACCAACAAATTTGGCGGTTAAAGTATATGACCCGGCTTTTATGTTTTTAATTACATAATTCCCATCGGCGTCGGCAGCGGCTCCATTGGTGGTGCCATTAATAGTTACTGTTGCACCGGGTAGGGGTTGATTGTGCTCATCTACAATCTTACCGCTGATGCTTCCGGATTGTGCAAATGCCATAATTGAAAGCATTAGGAACGCACAAAGAAGCACATACTTTTTTGAGTAGGTTTTTCCCATTTAATTTAGTTTTTTTCGTTTAAAAATTAAGGCTATTGATTGCCGAAATTGGTTTATTTGTTTATGCCTTAACAGCATGCGACTAATTTACAGCAAGAACTAATATTTGCAAATTTTATATATAAGATAATTATCAATGCATTTAATGATTCAAATTTAACTTTTAAGAAATATTGATAAGGGTGGAAATTATTACTCCGAGGCCTGTTTTTCCGGTGTATTTTCAGCTAAATACAGATTATGAAAAAAACTAGTGTCAAAATTACACAATTGGTAATTTTACTTTTACGTAAACGTTACCGGGAACGTTCCCGGTAAATTAAGTGTCGATACAACATTTAATTTTGATAAAAAAATATTTTTTCTGCGCGTTTTTGCTTTTTGGACAAACTTTTTTGGCTTGTAAACGGCTAACAGTATCATTAGGATGTATGTGTTGACAGGTAATAAAAACACCGGATGATGACCTGTATTTGCACGCAGTTTATTAATTAAAATGTAGAAGATATACCTTGAAGATTACGCGATTAAATGACAGTGATTACCATTTAACTGTAAAACTTAAATTTTGTGTTTACAGTTCTTAGAGTACCTGCGGTAGTTGAGCTAAGTTTGGGTAGCACAGATTGTGCAGGCAAGAAGATCAACCAGAGTAGATACTCTAACAATGATAGTTAAAGAAGTAAAATAAAGAAAAGTATCGAAAGTATGTTATCAATGGTTACTTATGCGATTTAAAGTGAATTATTTAACGTGGACTAATAGACGGGTAGGGTAATTACTCTAGTCTAAATTGCTTTGTTTTAAACTCCCTGGTTAAGCACTTAAGGTAAACAATGATAAATTGCGATATTAGCATGTATTCGTAGCTTTGCCACCCGCTTAATGACTATACACGAAATTTTAAAGCAATACTGGAACCACCAAAACTTTCGCCCGCTGCAGGAGGAGATCATCTCTGCTGTGTTGGAGGGGAAGGATGCATTGGCCTTATTGCCTACCGGTGGTGGTAAGTCGGTTTGCTTCCAGGTGCCTGCTTTGGCTATGCCGGGTATTTGCCTTGTGATTTCGCCCTTGATTGCCTTAATGAAAGATCAGGTAGAGAATCTGCAAGCCAAAGGTATCAATGCCATGTCTATCGTATCGGGTATGAGTCGGAGAGAGATTGATATTGCTTTGGATAATTGTATTTATGGCGATGTTAAGTTTCTTTACATGTCGCCCGAGCGCTTATTATCAGAATTAGTTCAGGAGCGGATCAAATACATGAAGGTGAATTTGATTGCTGTTGACGAAGCGCATTGTATCTCACAATGGGGTTACGATTTTAGGCCATCATACCTGCATATTGCAGAATTGCGAAACCTGCATCCCCAGGTTCCTATTCTGGCGCTCACAGCAACAGCTACGGCCAATGTGCGTGTTGATATTTTAGAAAAGCTACAACTTAAGAACCCCGAAGTATTTCAAAAAAGTTTCGAACGTAAAAATATCAGCTACCTGGTAGAGTATGAAGAGAACAAGCTGCGCCGGATGTTACAGGTGGCCCGTGGTGCAAAAGGTAGCGGTATTATATATGTGCGCAGCCGTAAGGATACCTTTGAGCTGGCCAAGTTTTTGAATGAAAATGGTTTGCGGGCCGATTATTATCATGCGGGTTTATCGTCCGATCTTCGATCGTCCAAGCAACAGAACTGGAAAAAGAATGTAACCGATATTATGGTTGCCACCAATGCTTTCGGGATGGGGATCGATAAGCCGGATGTTCGGTTTGTAATTCACCGCGATTTGCCCGAGAGTTTGGAGGCCTACTATCAAGAAGCAGGTAGAGCAGGCAGAGATGAGCAACGCGCCTATGCAGTACTCCTATATAATACGGCAGACCGTGTATTAATGGAGAAAAAGTTTGAAGCCAGTTATCCAACCCTCGACGAAATGAAACAGGTATATCATTACCTGGCTAATTATTTTCACCTGGCCTACGGGGCAGGGGCGGGGCACAGCTTTGATTTTGATTTAAAAGACTTTTGCAGCCGTTTTAAACTGGATGCCATCAAAACGCTCAACGCACTCAAATTTTTAGAGCAGGATGAGTACCTATCCGTCAACGAAAGTGTATTTCTGCCATCGCGTTTCCGGTTCGAGGTGATGAACGAGCAATTGTATAACTTCCAGATCCAAAACCCGGCTTGGGATCCGTTTATTAAAGTTCTGCTAAGATCTTACGGTGGTGCATTCGATCACTATATTAATATCCGCGAGTTCGACATTGCCAAACGAACGGGTACCACGGTGCAGATGATTATTGATAATCTCAATCAGTTGCAGGATTTCGGCGTACTCAATTATCTGCCCCAAACAGATAAACCGCAAATCACCTATTTAAAGCCACGGCAAAATGGTGCTAATATGCTCATCAGCATCAACTATATTAATGAGCGTAAACAACTGTACCGCGAAAAAATGGAAGCTGTATTTAATTATACAGAAGCCAGCCAATGCCGCAGTCGATTATTATTAGCTTATTTTGATGAGCACGATGCCCCTAAATGTGGCATCTGCGATATATGCCTGCAAGAGAAACGCCAAAACAACAAACAGGAAATAGCCGAAAAACTCACTACAGAGATTATTCAGCAACTTACATCTTCACCCTTAACCCTCGATCAACTGATTACAGCCATTAGCGGTAATCATCCCAACGATAAATTAGATGCCGTGAGGGTACTTTTAGATGCCGGCAAGGTAAAAACCAATGGAGAGGTATATTATTTATAGGGTTTTCGCCGATAAAACTGGCCCGTTTACCGGGTAAAATAACCCGTTTACATATTAAGTGCCCTATTGAGTTATTGGGGCTGTAACGTTTTGAAAATGAGTGCGTCTTATTATCGTAATTAGCACAGGGCTATTACAAATAACAGATCATCAAAACATTACATAATATGAAAACTCAAATATTAGCCATTGCAACCGTGTTATCATTAGCATTAGCAACCAGCACAAATACATTCGCCGCCACCCACAGCAGCAACGTTAGCACCGTATTAATAGATGTAAAACACATCAACAAAATAGAAGTTCGTGGCAACGTAGAATTGTATGTATCAGACGGTACAACAGACAATGTTAAAGTATATGACAAATATTACAGCGAAAGCGCTTTGGTACAAAACCAAAACGGTGTATTGCGCATCTCATCATACAAAAACGAAAAATTAGTAGTTTGGGTAACCGCAGCAGAACTACAAAGCATCAGCGCTTACGATAATGCATCAGTAAAATCATTCGGTAAATTATCCGGCATTAGCCTGGAAGTAAATCTTTACAACCACGCAGCCGCCAACCTTAACCTGGAAGCATTTGCCGCCAACATTAACGTAAACGACCAGGCCACTGCAAACCTAACCGGTACCGTTAACGATTGTAACTTAAAATACAACCAATCTGCCACCGTAAACAGTACCAACTTTGTAGCCACCAACCTAATCCGTAAAGTTAGCTTCGATGGTTTTGCAAAAGCAGAGCAGGTAGCCGGTTTATAAGAAAACACTTTGCAAAAAGTTCAATATATGTTCGCACAGCCATCAATAATTGATGGCTTTTTTTATTTTTGGTGTAACTTGATCCCGAAAACACTGGTCTAAACTCAAAACAATCAATCATGAAAAATATATTAAAAGCCTCTTTCCTTATAGCCGCAGTTGCATTTACATGCGTATTTCAATCGTGTATGAATAACTGTATTAAAGGTTCGGGCAATGAAACTACAGAAACCCGCAAGTTTGGCGATTTTAAAAGTATCGAGATACAAGGCGCTTATCATGTAGTTCTTAAACAGGATAGCAGCATGGGTATTAAAATTACAGGTGATGATAACCTGCTTAAATATATTAAAACGGGGGTAAGCGGTGGCAAATTGCACATTTACTCTAAAAAGAACTTCTGCGCTAAAGGAGCCATTACACTCAATATCGGCGTAGGTAAACTGGAATCACTATCTGCAGATGGCGCGGTTGAATTAACTGGCGACGGCAAATTAAATGCTGAGAACCTTAGCGTATCATTATCTGGTGCCAACAGAATTACCCTTGATGTAAATGCCACCAATTTCTCAGCCGAAGGAAGCGGTGCCAATGAATTATTCCTAACCGGCCAGGCAGCAGCAGCAAAAGTTAATTACACCGGTAGTGGTAAACTGCATGCCTTTGATTTTGTGGTGGGTGATTATAACCTGAAAACTACAGGCGCCAGCAACTGCGAAATTAATGTGCTAAAAACTTTAAAAGTAAGTACCATGGGCGCAGCAGAAGTTAAATACAAAGGTAACCCTGCTGATATTCAGAATGAAAAATCAGGCGCTTCGAAGTTGACTAAAGTTGATTAATTTAGGAGTTAAACATCTCCACCATGTCATTGCGAGGTACGAAGCAATCTCGCCGTAAGCATATACACTTTGTATAGCTACGAGGTTGCTTCGTACCTCGCAATGACAATTTTTTTGATAGGCACATTATAAAAAAAATCCTTATTTTTGCGCCTCGAAAAACTGACTGCATTTGGCAGCAGGCAATAAATTAAAAACATAACTCCGTTAAATAAGATGAACATCTCACAGGAAAAAACAGGTAAGCTTAATGCTGTTATCTCCATTAACCTTAATCCTGAAGATTACCAGCCACGTGTTGAAAAAGCGATAAAAGAACAGGCTAAAAAGGCTAAAATTCCAGGATTTCGTCCGGGTATGGTGCCAACTTCTCACGTAAAGAGAATGTATGGTAAAAGCATTTTGCTTGATGAGGTTAACAACTTGTTATCAGATACATTAAACAACTACCTTTCTACAGAAAAACTAGAAGTATTGGGCCAGCCATTGCCTAAAGTTGATGACGCAGTTTCTTACAACTGGGATTTTAACGACAAATTTGAGTTTAATTACGAAGTAGGTTTGGCTCCTGAATTTAGCGTTGAGTTTTCTAAAGATGATAAATTAGACCAATACGTTATTAAAGTAGATGACGAAACGTTAGCGTCTCGTATCAAAAACTTACGTCGTAGCTATGGAAAAATGACAAACCCTGACGTATCGGCAGATGGTGACGTACTTTATAGCGAATTAGTGCAACTTTCGCCAGATGGTTCTGTTTTTGAAGATGGTATTACACAAACAAGTTCTGTTCGTATAGAGCAGATCCTGGATGAGACGATCAAAGCATCATTAATCGGTTTAAAGAAAGATGATGTTGTTGAATTTGATATCCAGAAAGCATATAACAATGATGCTGCTAAAATTGCCGGTCTGTTAAAGATCGAAGAAGATGCAGCTGCTGATCTTAAATCTAACTTTCGTTTAACAGTTAAAAATGTTAACCGTTTAGACGAAAGCGACCTTGATCAGGCGTTCTTTGATAAAATATTTGGTGAAGGTACTGATGTAACTACCGAAGAGCAGTTTAGAACTAAAATTACCGAAGAGCTGGAAAGCATGATGGTACAGGATGCAGATCGTAAACTGCAAAATGACCTTTATAACTACAGCTTAGAGAAAATTAAATTCGAATTGCCTGATGAGTTTTTAAAACGCTGGTTAAAAGCAACCAATGAAAAACTTTCTGACGAAGAGTTAGCAGGTGGTTATGATGATTTTGCTAAAAACCTAAAATGGACTTTGATCACAAACAAAATTGTGACCAACAACGATCTTAAGATCGAGTACAAAGAGGTTTTTGAACAAGCAAAACGTCAATTGGATGCACAGTTCCGCATGTATAGCCCTCAGCCTTTGGCAGAAGAGCAATTAGCACAATACACTGTACAGTTTTTGCAAGACAAAGAGAATGCTAACCGCATGTTCGAAGAAGCAAAAGCTATTAAAGTGTTAGATTATCTGAAAGGCATAATCACGCTAAACAAAAAAGACATCACTTTTAAAGAGTTTTCTGAGCTTGCAGAAGCATAAGTAAACTTTAAAAAATAGCATAACACCATAAAAGCAACCAGAGCAATCTGGTTGCTTTTATTTTTTATAAAAAACTTAGTTTTAACCGCTGTGTTTAGTTTCAGATTTAGCCCGAGTGGCACAATTACAAACAGGCGCTTAACAATTATGTAAAATTAGGTTGCAGGGTTACAAAACTGTCGGCCTAAAAACTATATTTACCACTTTAACAGTAATTACTTAATCACAGATTTATGAATAATATTAATAGAGACGAGTTCAGAAAATATGCCGTTAAGCATCACCGCATTAACAGCTTATTTGTAGATAAATTTATTTCGAGCGTTGAGCACAAAATGATGCCTACCGCTATCCACCGCCCGGTTGACATGACCCCCTATATCATCGAAGAGCGTCAGTTAAACGTTGCACAAATGGACGTGTTTTCACGTTTAATGATGGATCGTATTATCTTTTTAGGTGATGCTATCTACGAAAACATCGCAAACATCATCCAGGCGCAATTATTGTTTTTGCAATCGGCCGATGCAAAACGCGATATCCAGATCTACATTAACTCGCCAGGTGGTTCGGTATATGCCGGTTTAGGTATATACGATACCATGCAATTCGTATCAAACGATGTGGCTACCATTTGTACAGGTATGGCTGCTTCTATGGCTGCTGTGTTGTTATGTGCGGGTGCTGATGGCAAACGCGCTGCGTTACCTCACTCACGTGTGATGATTCATCAACCGCTGGGTGGTGCACAAGGCCAGGCTTCAGATATTGAGATTACCGCGCGTGAGATCCAGAAACTGAAAGTTGAGTTGTACGAAATTATCTCTAAACATAGTGGTGCACCTTACCAAAAAGTTTGGGATGCATCAGACCGTGACCATTGGATGATTGCTGAAGAAGCAAAAGAATTTGGTATGGTTGATGAGATTTTACGTGGCGCACACCAAAAATAAAATCAAATAAATAATAACAATAAGCTGCTTTTGCAGTTTATTGTTATTGGTATGTGAAGTTGCGATTGTGCGGCATAATTATTATTTTTGATATAAAACCATTTGCAGATGAATAAGAACAGCAAGGAAATCAGGTGTTCATTTTGTGGCGCCGGTAAACAGGATTCCCTGATGCTGATAGCGGGGCTTGATGCACACATTTGTGATAAATGCGTTAACCAGGCTAATGAAATTTTAGCCGAGGAACTTAAAGTACGTAAAGTAAAAGCTTCACCAGCTGCACCAACCATGCTTAAACCAGCCGAGTTAAAATCGCACCTGGATGAGTATGTAATAGGGCAGGATGATGCTAAAAAGATATTAGCTGTAGCGGTTTATAACCACTACAAACGCCTGAACCAACGCATAGAAAAAGATGAAGTTGAGATTGAAAAATCAAACATTATTATGGTTGGCGAAACCGGTACAGGTAAAACCTTATTGGCAAAAACGATAGCTAAAGTATTAAACGTTCCGTTTTGTATTTGTGATGCTACAGTATTAACAGAAGCAGGTTATGTAGGCGAAGACGTGGAAAGTATCCTTACCCGTTTGCTGCAAGCCGCAGATTACGACGTTACAGCCGCCGAAAAAGGTATTGTATATATAGATGAGGTTGATAAAATTGCCCGCAAGAGCGATAACGCCTCTATTACCCGCGATGTATCTGGCGAGGGCGTACAACAGGCGCTTTTAAAGATATTAGAGGGAACCATGGTTAACGTACCGCCGCAAGGTGGCCGTAAACACCCTGATCAAAAAATGATCACGGTTAATACCAGCAATATCCTGTTTATTTGCGGTGGCGCGTTTGACGGTATTGATCGTAAGATTGCCAACCGTTTACGTACCCAAACAGTAGGTTACAAGCTGAAACATGATGACGGCGAGGTTGACATGAAAAACCTTTACAAGTACATCACGCCGCAAGATTTAAAATCTTTTGGTTTGATCCCTGAGTTAATAGGTCGTTTGCCAATCTTAACTTACTTGAACCCGCTTGATCGCGAAGCATTGCACAATATTTTAACTGAACCTAAAAACTCGCTGTTAAAACAATATAAAAAACTGTTTGAATACGAAGGCGTTAAGCTGGAGTTTGAAACAGATGTGCTCGACTTTATTGTTGATAAAGCAATGGAATTTAAGTTAGGTGCACGTGGTTTACGCTCAATTTGCGAAGCGATTATGATCGATGCCATGTTCGAGTTCCCATCTCAAAAAGATGTGAAACGCTTGAACGTAACGCTTGATTACGCACACGAGAAATTTGAAAAGTCTGACCTTAAAAAGCTGAAAGTAGCTTAAGCTGATAAAATATCGAATATATTTAGTATATTTGTGAACTTTAAAACTAGCCCTGGTGCCGCAAGCCACCGGGGTTTGTTGTATAAAAAGTTTGTGTTTCCAGCAAATTAACTTTTCAAACCAAGCCTTTAAGGCGCTCAAAATAAACTTATCTTTATTGATAATTAGCCTTCTCCCCAAAGAGAAGGCATTGTAGGTTAAAAGCCCTCTCATGGTGAGAGGCAACGTTAAAAGAGGCAAAATGAACGAAGAAATCGAAGCAAAAAAGAATCCTATTAGTGAACAAACCAACCAGGTTAAAGAAGTTCAGTCACCAATTAAGTCAGGATTAAAAACAAAGGAATCAATTGTAGCCAATTGGTTGCCACGTTACACCGGCCGCACGCTGGATAACTTTGGTCAGTACATCATCCTAACCAATTTTTCTAAATATCTGCAGTTATTCTCTACCTGGAATGATGACGCACCTATTATGGGGTTGGATAAACCAATGCAAAGTGTTACAGCTAACGGCATCACCATTATCAACTTTGGTATGGGCAGCTCGGTAGCAGCAACCGTAATGGACTTATTAACGGCCATTAAACCTAAAGCTGTTATATTTTTAGGTAAATGCGGTGGTTTAAAGAAGAAAAATAACGTAGGCGACCTGATCTTACCTATCGCTGCCATCAGGGGCGAAGGAACATCAAACGATTACCTGCCACCAGAAGTACCTGCGTTGCCAGCATTCGCGCTGCAAAAAGCAATATCAACCACCATGCGCGATTTTGGCAAGGATTACTGGACAGGTACCTGCTACACCACCAACCGCCGTGTTTGGGAACATGATAAAGAATTTAAGAAATATCTGAAAACCCTGCGTGCCATGGCCGTGGATATGGAAACAGCTACCATATTTACCACAGGCTTTGCCAATAAAATTCCGACTGGAGCATTATTACTGGTATCAGACCAGCCGATGATCCCGGAAGGGGTAAAGACAGCCGAGAGTGACTCGAAAGTAACCGAAAGCTTTGTGGAAACACATTTGAAGATCGGTATAGAATCATTGAAACAGCTGATCAACAACGGGCTTACAGTTAAGCACTTGAAATTCTAAAAATAGATAGTCTATCATTTTAATATACTTTTAGGTAAATAGGTATTGATTATTCAATGCCTATTTGCACCTTTGCACTAATATGTGGTACAATAATATACTCGAAACCATTGGCAACACGCCCATGGTTAAGCTTAATAAAATTACAAAGGATATACCGGCTACTGTTTTGGCTAAAATCGAAACAACCAACCCCGGCAATTCTATTAAGGACCGTATGGCCCTTAAAATGATAGAAGATGCCGAGCGCGACGGACGTTTGAAACCAGGAGGCACCATTATCGAAGGTACATCTGGTAACACAGGTATGGGCCTGGCTATTGCAGCTGTAATTAAAGGCTACAAGTGTATTTTTACCAGCACAGATAAACAATCAAAAGAAAAATTTGATGCTTTACGTGCCTTTGGTGCCGAAGTTATTGTGTGCCCAACTAACGTTGAGCCAGAAGATCCAAGGTCGTATTATTCGGTATCATCACGTTTAGAGCGCGAGGTGCCTAACTCATGGAAACCAAATCAGTATGATAACCTGTCGAATTCGGCTGCACATTATGAGCAAACCGGTCCGGAGATATGGGAGCAGACAGAAGGTAAAATCACTCACCTGGTAGCAGGTGTAGGTACAGGTGGTACTATATCTGGTACGGCTAAGTATTTAAAAGAGAAGAATCCTAACATCAAAGTTCTGGGTATCGATACTTATGGTTCGGTGTTTAAGAAATATAAAGAGACCGGTATTTTTGATAAAGATGAGATCTATCCATATATCACAGAAGGTATTGGCGAAGATTTTCTTCCGCAGAACGTCGATTTCAGCCTGATTGATCACTTCGAAAAAGTAAGTGATAAAGATGCCGCGCTGATGACCCGTGAGGTTGCCCTGCGCGAAGGTATTTTTGTAGGTAACTCTACAGGTTCGGCAGTTGCAGGTGTACTGCAAATGAAGGACATGTTTAAAGAAGGCGACGTTGTAGTAATTATTTTCCCAGATCACGGTACCCGTTACCTTGGAAAAATGTACAATGAAGATTGGTTGCGCGAGCGCGGTTTCCTGAAAGATGAAAAGCTTACAGCACGCGATATCCTGAAGAAAAAAGAAACATCAGAGATTGTTACAATCGATTCCGAGAAAACCGTTCTGGAGGCTATAAACACCATTAAAACGCTTAATATCTCGCAGATACCAGTAACGCAACAAGGTATGGTGATTGGCAAAATTACCGAAAGCGATATTTTAGATGCCCTGTTAGAAAACGGAGCACTAAAATCGGCCCCGGTAAAAACCATTACCACCACGCCGTTCCCATTTGTTGATCTGAATACATCGATAGATAAAATATCATCAATGATTAACCGCGAAAACATTGCGGTACTGGTTGAAGATGATCACGGTAAAATTGAGATCATTACCCAGTATGATATTATTAATGCAATGGCAGGATAGGGTTCTGAAGATGGACTTTTGGATTAAAGACAAAAGACTACGATAGAAAGGGTGTTATACGAAAGTATGACACCTTTTTTGTTTTATCACGTCATTGCGATGCCTTCAACTTGTCATCCTGAACGGTGTGAAGGATCTTCTTCGTTACGCATTTACTTAGAAGATTCTTCGCTATCACTCAGAATCACAGACAAAAAGGGAATTAATAAATCAACAAATCACCTCATCAAAAAATCTATTCCGAGAGTTTTTGTTTTAAACTTTCCTTATAAATTTGGGTAATAGCAGGTTTTATACCTTTAAGCAGAAAAATGCCTGTGCCGTATTCGCGAGCCAAGGGGTTGGTTATTTCATCCTTCAGTTCAATACTTGCCGATACCGGTTTAAGATCGCTTACATCCTTATCATCGCTTATATAAATGATGTTTTGTGGAGCTATAGTTTCTGGAGCCCACAGCGCGAAACTACTGTTAAGACATACAATAGCCGGTAAATGATATTTTGGTCCAAAGTGCTGAAATGCGCCTGCTTCGCCGTAGTTATCAGCAAATATGATGGTGTGTGCCTGTTCTTCGGGCGATAAGCTGAAGTATATTTTAGCTGTTTTGGCAACCATTTCTTCCCAGCTCAGCATGTCGGCATAATCCTGGGTTAAGGGGTGCTCTTTTTTATCTTCCCAAGTCACAATAAAGCGGGCATCAGGCATTTTTTGCATGGCCCATTTGGTGTAGGCGAGCGTTTGGTTTAATGTTAAAAACGGTAACACTATTGGGAAAAGAATGAGGTTCGGCAGGGTAAGAAACACAATAATTGCACCGCGCAAAATACGCCAGCTGGTTTTAACCCATCGCTCAATCATGTAGGCACCTGCCGCAAACAACATCGGGTAGGCTGGGAACAGGTAGTAGGCTTTGCCATTCATCTTCAATAAAAAAGCGAAGACTAAAAGGTATGCAATACCTACAAACATATATTTGCGTAGTTTATAGGAGCCGAATAACGATAGCAAGCCAATTACCCACACAAATAAACCTACGCCATGTACCAGAAATTGTTGTTTGATGAAATCAATAGGGTCATTTTTATCCAGTTGAGATTTTTGCAGGGTAGACATATGCGTAAAAACAGGCATATGATGTGTTGCCTGCCAAATGAAGTTGGGCAATACAATTGCAAAGGCAATCAACGCGCTGATTAAAAATGGTTTACTCCAGACTACCTTGCGCTGCTTTCCGATAATCAGGCCGATAACCAACGCTATCACAAAAAATAGCATCGTGTACTTGGTTAATATGCCTAAACCAACTGCCGCACCTAAAAGGTACATGTAGTTAACATTGCGGGTATTTAGATATTTAACCAGCAGGCATACTGTTACCAGCCACCAAAATTGATCAAATATTACAGGCTGAAACAGATAATCGCTGGCAGCAAAAGCCGGTGAAAATATCAATGTTAAACAGGCTATGGTTATGGCTAAACGCCTTCCGCCGAATTCTACTACCATTTTGCCGGTAAACCAAACCATCATTGCGGCAAACAGGGTAGGAAAAACCCGCGCGGCAACTAGCGAGCTACCGAATACGTAATTGACGATAGCAGCCAGGAAAGCAATAAATGGCGGTACTTCTTTGTATCCCCAAGCCAGGTGATCGCCAAGGGCCAAATGCAATAACTCATCGCGGTGAAACCCAAAGTGCGAGATGGCTAGTAGGTTAAACAGTATTTTAATACCTACAAAAATCAGTATAAAGTTTCCGTAGGTAGGCTTGAGGTTTCTATATGGCATTTGGTTTTGTTGGTCGACGCTAAAGTTAATTAAGAAATCCGTATTTAGATAATCGTACCTTTACGTTTAGTAATTTATGAGTACACTGCACATTAAAAACATGGTTTGTAAACGCTGCATAATGGCAGTAGACAATCTATTAAAAGCCGAAGGCTATCATGTTAACAACATTGAATTAGGGGAAGTAGAGATAGCGGAACTACCGGATGCCGACCAATTGGCCTCTTTGGATAAACAACTGCATCATTTAGGTTTCGAGTTGATAGATGATCGCAAAGGCCGCCTGGTAGAGAAAATCAAAAATCTTATCGTTCGGCTTGTACATTATAGCAAAGAACCGCAATTGGTTAATTTGTCGGATTACCTTACCCGCGAACTGCCTTATGAGTATAACTACCTCAGTAATTTGTTCTCTGAAACAGCGGGCAGTACCATCGAGAAATTCTACATCAACCAAAAAATAGAACGAATTAAAGAACTGCTTATTTACGATGAGTTGAGTTTAAATGAGATTGCTTATCAAATGGGTTACAGTAGTACTGCATATCTTTCGAGCCAGTTTAAAAAGGTGACGGGTTTGACTCCCGGTTATTTTAAAGCTATCAAATCAAACAAGCGCCGTAATATCGAAGAACTGTAAATGTTATAAATCAATCCCCAAATTTTATAATGCTATGGGCTTACCCTTGCTGTAAATTTGTAGCATAAATAAAATTAATAATGGAACATACCTATCAAGTAACCGGCATGACCTGCGCCGGTTGTCAATATAAAGTACAAACGCTGCTCTCTGGTGTGCCAGGCGTAAAAAGTGTAAATATTGATTTAGCGGCAGGAGAAGCCCACGTAGCGATGGATCAACACGTGGCAACATCAGCCCTGCAAAATTCACTTAAAGACTATCCTAAATATCAGTTGAGCGAAGCGCATGTTGATATGCCTGCTATGGCTGTGGGTGATAAGCAGCCTAAAAGTTGGGCCGCTACCTATAAGCCCATTTTATTAATTTTCGGCTATATTCTGACGATCTCGTTGATAGCAGGATCAACCGTTTTAGGTTTTGATTGGATGCTTGCCATGCGTGTATTTATGGCAGGTTTCTTCCTGATCTTTTCCTTCTTTAAGATGCTGGATCTGGATGGCTTCGCCGACAGTTATTCGATGTATGATGTGGTTGCCCGCAAGTTTAAAAGCTGGGGCTACATCTATGCGATGATTGAACTGGCCCTGGGCTTAGCTTACGCCATGAATTTAGACCCGGTTATAACCAACATAGTAACTATTGTAGTAATGACGATCAGCATCATTGGAGTGCTGCAAAGCGTACTCAATAAAAAAACAATTCGTTGTGCTTGTTTAGGCTCAGTATTTAATTTGCCTATGAGTACTGTAACTATTATCGAGGATGGCCTTATGATTGTAATGAGCGGCATTATGCTGTTAATTATGTTATAATGCCCCAAAATCCTATAAACAAGAAAAGCGTCCCGATGTAAAATTGGGACGCTTTTCTTGTTTATGTATGAGATCAGATACGTGTGATATCTGCACCTAATGCTTTTAAACGGGTATCAATATGCTGATAGCCGCGCTCAATTTGCTCTATGTTGTAAATAGTTGATTGGCCTTGTGCCGATAAAGCAGCGATCAATAATGAAACCCCTGCACGGATATCTGGTGAGGTCATCGATATACCACGCAATTTAACCTGGTTATCTAAACCGATAACGGTTGCGCGGTGCGGATCGCAAAGGATCAGCTGTGCGCCCATATCCAATAATTTATCCACGAAGAATAAACGGCTTTCAAACATTTTTTGGTGTATCAATACCGAACCTTTAGCCTGGATAGCAACTACCAATATAATACTGATTAAATCGGGAGTAAAGCCTGGCCATGGCGCATCCGCAATGGTCATGATAGATCCGTCTATAAAGCTTTCGATCTCGTAGTGTTCTTGCGCAGGGATAAAAAGATCATCGCCACGTAGTTCCATTTTAATACCTAAGCGTTTAAAGGTATCGGGGATAATACCCAATTCGTTAAAATGAACGTCTTTAATGGTGATCTCAGAACCGGTCATGGCAGCCAAACCAATAAAAGAGCCAATCTCAATCATATCCGGCAGCATGCGGTGTTCTGTGCCGCCTAGTTCAGTTACACCTTCAATAGTTAATAGGTTTGAGCCAATGCCGGTAATTTTGGCACCCATGCGGTTCAGCATTTTGCAAAGCTGTTGCAGGTACGGCTCGCAAGCTGCGTTATAGATGGTGGTAGTGCCTTTAGCTAAAACAGCTGCCATAACCACGTTAGCTGTGCCGGTTACAGATGCTTCGTCTAAAAGAATGTAAGTACCTTTAAGGTCGCTAGCATCTACATTGTAAAAACCATTATCTGGGTTGTAATCAAAACGTGCACCCAGTTTTTCGAAACCCAGGAAGTGGGTATCCAAGCGGCGACGGCCAATTTTATCGCCACCCGGTTTTGGGATTGATGCTTTACCAAAGCGGGCCAACAGCGGGCCTACGATCATAATTGATCCGCGCAGGCTGCCACCTTTAGCTTTAAACTCGTCTGACTGGAAAAAATCTGTATTGATGTTTTTGGCCTCAAACCGATAGGTATCAGCCGAAAGTTGTTCAACAGTAACACCCATGTCGCCAAGCAGCTCAATTAGCTTTTTAACGTCAACAATATCAGGGATGTTACTGATGGTAATAGGTTCGCTGGTTAGCAGCACTGCAGAGAGGATCTGCAATGCTTCGTTTTTAGCGCCCTGTGGTACTATTTCTCCTTTAAGCGGTTTGCCGCCTTGTATAACAAATGCATTCTTCATGTATCTTCACGTCTTTAGGTTTGCTTATACATTCTCTATGCCACAGCAGGCATAGCGCCCACAAAATGTGTATAAAAAATGCTCATAAGCAGGCGGCTAAGTTACACTAAAGATGCCTAAAGTACCAAGGCGGTTACCGAGAAATCAATATTTCTTACCGCCCATATTACGGTTGCGGTTGTTATTGTTGTTATTATTTTGGTTGTTATTGCTGCGCGGATTGTTGTTGTTGCGCGGGTTATTGTTGTTACGCGGATTGTTATTCTGGTTATTAGTACGGCCGCGGTTGTTGTTATTTGGCGGAGGGGTACGGTACTCAACACGGTTAAGGTTTACGTTTTCTTCTAACGTAAGCTCACCGTTCGACATCGCTTTCAGATCAGATATGATGCTTTCATCAGCAACAGAATCTTTGTTCCACTGTACGTAAGCCATTTTCATGAAGTTGGCAATAGCTTGTACCATGTGCTGCTTGCGTGCTGGCTCATCAATGCTTTTAGCTTTTTCCATCATTAGTTCGATGGTTTTGCCATAGTGCTTGTATTTGATACGCTGGTTAGGGTATCTTAACGGAGCCGGTTTAGCAGCCAAAACTTCTGGCTCCGGTGGCGGATATGGCGCATCAACATTGATCTGGTAATTAGATATAATTTGAAGGTGATCCCAAAGCTTGTGCTTAAAGTCGGCAACATCACGCAAGTGGGGGTTTAAGAAACCCATCAGGTCTATCACAACCTGTGCGTAACGGTTACGTTCTTCTATGGTGGGTAGTTCAACAATATATTTCACCATGTTCTGTACGTTGCGGCCGTATTCAGACAGGATCAGTTTGTTTCTGGTTGAATTATAGTCGAATTCAGAAACCGGCTTTGTAAGTGTCGCCATGTAAGTTATTAAAGCTTATAATTTTTTCGTTTTTAATGCGCTGTATTGCGTAGAGCAACGGGCATTTAAAAATGAGAGTTTTGTAAATATCTATTTTGTAGTAACGCAAATATAAATTAATTGTGTTAATGTACAAAGCATTATAAACTACAAAACTTATTAGTTATTGTAAATTAGCATTTATATTGATAGTTTAACAAAGAATTGACATTGGCACAGCAACAAGTTTTAATTACCGGCATTGATATTTATCGTTTCAGCATCAAAATGGAGCCCTTTACCATTGCAACCGGCACTATGGATTCGGCACAAAATACTTTTATCAGAGTACATACCAACGCCGGTTTTTATGGGGTGGGCGAATGCTCTGCCTTCCCGATGATAGTTGGCGAAACTCAGGATACTTGCCTGGTTATGGCCCGCGAGTTCGCCCATTTATGGAAAGGACAGGACGCGCTTGATATCCCTGCCCGCGTGCAGCAACTTCACAATTTTACTGCCGGGAATACCACCATTAAAAGTGCTTTTGATATCGCCTTGTATGATATTGCCGCCAAAAACGCAGGCTTACCTTTATACCAATTTCTTGGAGGCAGTAAAAGAGAAGTTGAAACGGATATTACCATTGGTATATCCACTCCGGAAAAGATGGCTGCCAAGGCCATAGAGTTTAAAAATAACGGTGCCACTATATTAAAAGTGAAGTTGGGAAAAGACGCCCGCGAAGATGTTGAACGCATCCGCCAGATCCGTGAAGCTGTTGGTACTGAAATGAAGATCCGCATTGATGCCAACCAGGGTTGGAGTTTTGATGATGCCGTATTGGCTTTGCAGGGAATGAAAGATCTGGATGTAGAGTTTTGCGAACAGCCCATGCGCACCTGGTATGATGATCGCCTGCCCAAACTGATGAAACTTTCGCCGGTAAAAATTATGGCTGATGAAAGTGTATATAATCATCATGATGCACGCAAGCAGATTAACAGTGGCTCATGCCATTATATTAATATCAAGATGGCTAAGTCAGGAGGAATTCTCGAAGCTAAAAAGATCCATGATGAAGCGGCATTAAAAGGCATCCCTTGTATGATGGGGGGTATGCTCGAGAGCCGGATTGCCCTAAGTGCCAAGCTGCATTTTGTATACGCCAGCCCTAATATCCATTTTTATGATATGGATACCTGTATGCTAGGCCACCTGGAAGACCCATGCGTTGGCGGAGCAAGCTACGACGGTTATTACCTGAGCATTGCCGATAAACCCGGCATAGGTGCTGACGCAGACGATAGTTTTTTGGCCAAATGCGAACGCTTTAGTGTATAGAAGGGAAGGAAATGCCCTTAATTTTCCGGTACATTTCTACGGCGTAAATATCTGTCATGCCTGATACAAAGTCTAATACGCTTTGGATCTTGGAGTACAGATCGGGCTTATCGTTAATGAATTGAGCCGGTATAAGATTTACCAGTTTTTTATGATATTTACTTTCATTGTTAATTAGCGCCGGAATAAATTCTTCCAGCAAACCGCCCATCACTTTGTAACCCGCAACCTCTATTTCTATTACCGAATGATAGTTATAGATTTTCTTAATCGATATGGTTTCAATAGCTTTCCAGGCCGGGGCTAAATGATCTGGCAAAACGTCGGTTAGGCCTTTGTTAAAATCGCCCCGCATAATTTCTTCCTGGTTATTAAAGAAGATGTCAGAGCAAGCCGTAACGAGCTTCCCAATCGCTATTGCCCGCATAAAGCTTACCTTGGCATCATCATCGGCAAAGTCGTTTTTTAATTTTTCTGGTAATGACGGACTATCGCAAAGCGGAAGTAATAAGCTTTCTATTTGCTCGTACGACAAGATTTTGAGGCGGTGGGCATCTTCCAGATCGATAATGTTGTAGCATATATCGTCGGCAGCTTCAACCAAGTAAACCAGCGGGTGTCTTTTATATTTGATTGGATCTTCCTGAGCCTGTGCTAATCCTAATTCCACAGCTATCTTTTCGAAAATTGCTTTCTCTGATTGAAAGAAGCCATATTTTTTAGTGTAAATCTGGCTTTTATCTCCGCCAACAATAGCCTCGCATGGGTATTTAACAATAGCCGCAAGTGTTGAATAGGTGAGTGCAAATGCACCGTTACCTTTGCCCGTAAACGGGTGAGTTAATATGCGCAGTGCATTGGCGTTACCCTCAAAGTTGATGAGGTCGGCCCATTGGTGCTCGTTATTCAGTAGATATTTGTATTGCTTGCCATCACCTTCAATAAAATAATTGGAGATGGCGCTCTCGCCTGAGTGACCGAATGCCGGGTTGCCCATATCATGTGCAATACACGCAGCTGCTACGATGTTACCAACCTCACTAATTAATGGGTATTGATCATCTAGTTTGGAGTTTTCTTTTTTGAGTTTATTATAAAATATGCGGCCTAATGATCGGCCAACACTGGCAACTTCAAGGCTATGCGTCAATCTGTTATGTACAAATATGCTTCCGGGTAGGGGGAACACCTGGGTTTTATTTTGTAGTCTGCGGAAAGGTGAGGAGAAGATCAACCGGTCGTAATCAACCTGGAACTGTGATCTTGCCTGATCCGGATCATCGTAATTTTTATGTTCGTTGCCCCATCTTTTTGATGATAGCAGCTTATCCCATTGCATAACACTCATATCGTGCGATAAAGATAGGCACGGGATGTGTAAAAACAAGTAAGCCCCGGATTTTATACCGGGGCCTTTGTTTTATGCGGCTATTTACCGCTTCTTTTTTTCGATCCGCTTGCTAAATTTTTTGCAGCTTCACTTTTTTCTTGTTTTGATGTGTTCGGGCTCCTCATTTCTTTTGAGGCCTCGGTTTTCGATGTTTTTTCTTTTGTAGTTGCCATAACTGTTATAAATTTAGTTATTAGTATAATAGCTGGCGACTACCTTTTGTTTTAATAAAATTAACTAAAAGTTATTATTTACTAAGTTCGGCAAAATATTTATGGAACAATGGCAAAGTTTCGATGCCTTTGTAATAGTTAAAGATGTCGTACTTCTCATTCGGAGAGTGCAATGCATCGCTATCTAACCCAAAGCCCATCAATACAGTTTTGATGCCTAATTCGGCTTCAAATAATGCTACGATAGGGATACTGCCACCGCCACGGGTTGGGATTGGCGCTTTACCAAATGATTCTGTAATTGCTTTTTGTGCTGCTTTGTAAGCAATGCTATCGGTAGGGGTAACCACCGGCTCGCCGCCATGGTGAGGGGTTACTTTAACTTTAACAGATTTAGGCGCTATTTTTTCAAAATGATCAGTAAAGATCTTGGTGATCTCTTCCGAAGTTTGATTAGGAACCAAACGCATCGAGATTTTGGCGTTGGCTTTTGATGGCAATACGGTTTTTGCGCCTTCGCCAATGTAGCCACCCCAGATACCGTTTACCTCTAAAGTAGGGCGGGTACCCGTGCGCTCGAAGGTTGAGTAACCTTTTTCGCCCCAAAGTTCGGCTACATCCAGGTCGGTTTTATATTCGGCCTCATCATATGGTGCCGAGTTTAATGCTTTTTTCTCTTCATCTGTCAACACCAAAACTTTGTCATAAAAACCAGGGATGGTGATATGATTGTTTTCATCGTGCAATGAAGCGATCATTTTGGTAAGGATAGTGATTGGGTTTGCAACCGCGCCACCGTAAACACCAGAGTGTAAATCGCGATTTGGGCCAACAACCTCAACTTCCAGGTATGATAAACCACGTAAACCAGTCTCTAAAGAAGGGTTTTCCATGCTGATCATCGAAGTATCAGAAATCAAAACTACATCAGCCTTTAATCTTTCTTTATTGGCCTTAACATAAATGCCCAGGTTGTTCGAGCCTACTTCTTCTTCGCCTTCAATCATAAATTTAATGTTGCAAGGCAAAGTGTTGGTTTGCATCATCAGTTCAAATGCTTTAACGTGCATATAAAACTGGCCTTTGTCGTCGCAAGCACCACGGGCATAAATTTTGCCATCGCGTACAGTTGGCTCAAAGGGAGGGGTTTTCCATAACTCTAGTGGATCTGGCGGTTGCACATCATAATGGCCATAAACCAACACAGTAGGTAGAGTAGCGTCGATAATTTTTTCGCCATAAACAATAGGGTAACCTGCTGTTGGGCATACTTCAACGTTATCAGCACCGGCTTGTTTTAATTTTTCAGCAACGTAATCGGCTGTTTTTAAAACCGAATCTTTGTATTTAGGATCGGCGCTTACTGAAGGAAAACGCAGTAGCTCGAAAAGCTCGTCCAAAAAGCGGTCGCGATGCTGCTCGATATATTGTTTAATCTGTTCCATTACTTAAAGTTTGCGACAAATATATTTATGCTGTAGAACATTTTCCCTTTTATTCTACGTAAAATATATCCCAATTGTAAAATCTTCAAAAATTGTAGCATCTTAACTCCTTGTTAACACGCTTTTAATATCTTAGCGGCCAAGATATTACCTATTGTAATGTTTTAAACTATTTGATTTTACCCTGGTATTTAATTTGCCTGATAGTTAATATCTCTGGCTGTTATATCTGTTTGTAGCATCATGTAGATTATTAACGTACTGATATTTTAAACGGGCAAATTGACAATGTACTTTAGGAAGACATTCCTCTTTCTTTTATTATCCTTTTCTTTTTCGGGGGCTTTATACGCCCAGGTGCCTAGTTGCAGCGCAGCCGCTAAGTTTTACAGTAAAGACAGTATAAATATTACAGTTTTTGGTGCCAGTACAGCGCATGGTATGTATGGCCACGATTTTGAAACCCCCTTACAGGCCGATTTTGAGCATTGCTATACCGGCAAAACAATTAGCATTACCAATAATGGCATACCGGGGCAAACCACAACAGAAGGTTTAGGGCGTTTCCCGGCTGCAATTGCAGGGCGTACTGGTTTTTTGTTGATGCTGATGGGAGCTAACGATGCCATTGGTATGGCTAATAAAAAAATGAAGCTAAGCGAAACTGAAAAGAATATGCGCTATTATGTTAAAACGGCGTTAGATAGCCACCTGATTCCTATAATAGGTACGTTGCAGTTTTTTAACGATACAAAGAGTGATTTTAATAAAACGTGCAATTTGTATATCAAACAAATTAATGCGCTTTATAAAAAGATTGCTAAAGATAATAATTTGTATGTGGCTGATATTAACAAAGCGCTTGGCAGAGACTGGGCGCTCTATAAAGATGATATCCATCCAAATGAGGAAGGGTTTAATTTATTGGGTTTTGTTTGGTTTGATTCTGTTAATCAAGCCATCGAGGATAAGCTATTGCTAATTGGTTTAAACCAAAACTACCCCAACCCGGTGAAAGATAATACTAAAATAGGATTTAGCTTATCACAGGCTGGCAGGGTTCAGATTAAGCTTTACAATATGAACGGTGCCATTATCAGAGATGTTTATGATGATTACCAGAGTTCTGGCTATCACGAACTAAATGCTGCTATGGGTGATTTGGTACCCGGTATTTATATATATGTAATGCAGGTAGGCGGGCAGCACATAAGCAAAAAAATGATTGTTACCCGCTAGGCAATTAATCTATCGAAGAAATATCGTTTTTCTGGGCCGAAAATCCAATACCTACTGCTTCAACTTTATTGGCCTTTGTTGCTTCGGTACGTGCTGCTGTTTTAGTTTTGCTGCTTACAGTTAAGGTTGTTAATGCCGCTACTGCTACTATTGCTGCTGCTACTATTACTTTTTTCATGGCGGAGTTTATTGAGTTTGATGCTTATTTGTTAGTCGATAGAAGAAATATCATTCTTTTGAGAAGAAAAACCTGTGTTAGCCAACTCAACTTTAGTTGATTTTGTTAAGTCTGCGTGTGTTACGGTTTTAGTTTTGCTGCTTACAGTTAAGGTTGTTAATGCTGCTACTGCTACTATTGCTGCTGCGATGATTGCTTTTTTCATGATCTTAATGGTTTTTATAGATGTTTGATAAGTAAACCTGTGGATTATTTAGTGTCAGCTTGTCCAATATCTTGTTTGTTGCCATCAGCCTGACCGATATCTTGTTTGTTACCATCTGCCTGGCCAATATCTTGTTTGTTACCATCTGCCTGGCCAATATCTTGTTTGTTGCCATCAGCCTGACCGATATCTTGTTTGTTACCATCTGCCTGGCCAATATCTTGTTTGTTGCCATCGGCTTGTCCGATATCCTGTTTGTTGCCATCAGCTTGTCCGATATCCTGTTTGTTACCGTCTGCTTGTCCGATATCTTGTTTGTTACCGTCTGCTTGTCCGATATCCTGTTTGTTACCGTCTGCTTGTCCGATATCCTGTTTGTTACCGTCTGCTTGACCAATATCTTGTTTGTTGCCGTCTGCTTGACCAATATCCTGTTTGTTGCCATCAGCTTGTCCGATATCCTGTTTGTTTCCATCAGCTTGACCGATATCCTGTTTGTTGCCATCAGCCTGACCAATATCCTGTTTGTTGCCATCGGCTTGTCCGATATCTTGTTTGTTGCCATCAGCTTGTCCGATATCTTGTTTGTTGCCGTCTGCTTGACCAATATCTTGTTTGTTGCCATCAGCTTGTCCGATATCTTGTTTGTTGCCGTCTGCTTGACCAATATCTTGTTTGTTGCCATCAGCTTGTCCGATATCTTGTTTGTTGCCGTCTGCTTGACCGATATCCTGTTTGTTGCCATCAGCTTGTCCGATATCTTGTTTGTTGCCGTTTGCTTTAGTGGTTGTTGCGAAAGAAGTACCTATGATGATTGCTGCTGCTATGATTAATTTTTTCATGATATATCGTTTTTAAAATTTGAAGTATATGTATCTGATGTATGGTAGTATTTATATTTAGTTGCCGTCTGCCTGGCCGATGTCTTGTTTGTTGCCGTCTGCCTGGCCTATATCTTGTTTGTTACCGTCGTCTGCTAACTTTTTAATAGTAGTTGAGGTGGGTTGTACGCTGTTGTCTTTTGTGCAAGCGGTAAAAGATGCTGTTAATACTACTACTGCTGCTGCTATGATTAATTTTTTCATTATATGTCGTTTTTAAAAATTGGGGTCTGTATTTGTAATATTATAATTAGTTACCGTCTGCCTGTCCGATGTCTTGTTTGTTGCCATCTGCCTGTCCGATATCTTGTTTGTTACCGTCGTCTGCTAGTTTTTTGGTGATAGTTGAAGTAGGTTGAACGCTGTTATCTTTTGTACAAGCCGCGAAAGATGCTGTAAAAATTACTGCTGCTGCTATGATTACTTTTTTCATTATATGTAGTTTTTTAGAGGTTGGGGTTATATTTATGTATAGTATACTTATAGTTAGTTGACGTCTGCCTGGCCAATGTCTTGTTTGTTGCCGTCAGCCTGTCCTATATCCTGTTTGTTGCCGTCGTCTGCCAGCTTTTTTATTGTAGTAGATGCCGGTTTAACGGTATTGTCTTTTGTGCATGCTGTGAAGAAAATTGTGAAGCAAATTGCTACGAAAAATAAATTTTTTCTCATATTTTTTACTTATATATTTTTATATAACTATTTGATTGTTAGATAATTAACAGTACAAAAGTAAACATGTTTTTCAATTCCACAAATATTTTTTGAAAAAAAAACACTTCTTTTTTTTAACGATTTTTTTCTTGGCTTTTTTTGGGATGGTTTTTTTATAACTTTCAGTACATTTACACGTAATAGTGCTTTAATTATCACAGCGTTTAATGAAGAAAAGTTTAGTATTTATATTGTTTATTGTTTTTTCATTAGCCGTTTACGCGAATAGTTCGGCTGATGTTGCCGCAGATACCACGCAGGTAAATCAGTTAAACAATGATGGGTATAAATTACGGCGTTCTGATGCTGAGCAGACCCTGGCTAAAGCCACCAAAGCTTTAGCTATTGCCCGAAAAATAAACTATATCAACGGTATTGCCGAATCGTATCGGATTATTGGTGTTGGTCGTGATTATAACGGCGAGCCTGAAAAGGCCATCGAAAGTTACCTTAATGCCTTATCCTATTTTCAAATAGCTAACAATCAAATTGGCCAGGCTAGGGTTTATAATAATATTGGCAATTTGTATCGCGATAATGATTATGATAAATCACTCGAGTATTTAAGGAAATCGCTACATATCGCTAAAAATTTATCTGATCAAAACCTGATTGCATCGCTTTACCTTAATATTGGGAACGTTTACTATCGTCAAAAAAACTTTTACGAAGCGCTAAACTATTACAATAAAAGTAACGATTTGTTTAAGCAGTTAGGCAATACAGAATACGAAGTTACGTGTATGCAAAACCTTGGGGTTATATACTTTAACCTTAGCCAATATGATAAGGCCGAAAAGCTACTGCTCGAGGCCAATGTGCAATCTAAAAAGTTTAATATCTATCAGCAAATAGCCAGTACAGACCTTACGCTATCATCGCTTTACATATCGAAGAAAAATTTTAGTGAGGCCGAAAAATATGTGGAGGAGGGAAAGTCTTACGCCGAAATGGTGAAGAGCGATCGTTTACTATCTGATTATAAATACACCTCGTACCAACTGGAGTATAAGCGAAAAAACTTTGAAAAGGCATTGTATTATTTGCAGGATATCTACAAAAAAGATAGCCTTAATTTCCAGAATTATGTATCGGCCCGTATTGCTTTATTGCAGGTAAAGCACAGGCAGGATGAGCAGCAAAAAGAAAATGCGCTTACTATACTTAAACAGAAAAGTGATCGTAACTTTTTTTGGGGGATAACGGTTGTTGCTTTTTTATTGCTGATCGTAATTATATTACTTAGCGGCAACATAAAACGTAAGGCTGAAACCAACAAACGCCTTACGGAGCTTAATGGTGAGATTTCGAGGCAAAAGGATAACCTGGACAGGATTAATCATCACCTCGAGGAGATTATCGATGAGCGTACCAAAGATCTGCAGATTAAAAACAGAAAACTTTCTGAATATTCATCATACCTGTCGCACCAAATACGTGGCCCTATTGCAACCTTAAAAGGCCTTATCAATCTGGAAAAAGAAGGCCTCGTAAACAAAGAGGAGTGCTTTAATATGATGGACAAATGCGTGTCTGAGATCGATAGTAAGATTATGGACATGAGCGACATGCTGCATGACCCCGAACGTACTGATATGTAATAAAGCCTAATGGCTAAACGGCAGTGACGAATGGATCTGCGCCTCAATTAATCCCAGGTAAATACAGTAACGCGATATCATGGTTAAAATAAGCAACTGACGGTGCTTTTTGTAGCCCTCTGTCTCAAAAGCCAGCGTATCATTACCAGCTGTAACAAAATATTGCACTTCGCCTTTACGGGGCTTAAAATTAGGCTTCAACAAGTCAAAAACCTTTACTTTTAATTTGCTACCCGGATCGTGGATAGTTCCTTGCTTTGAAGCGCCGTTATCGTCTGATATAGAGATTAAGTAGTTTGACATTTTTGGTTATAATAAAATTGTATGCGACAATTATTATTAGATATGCCAAACCCATGCCGATTGTATAAAATCCAATAAACTACATGGAAATTATACGAACATGTAAAAAATGGTATGTTTATTTTACTTTGGAGAAAGTAAATATCGCAAAGGTTATTTCGCTAAAAGTGTGGTACAAAATACTGTACTTAGTAGTGTAAGTTTTAGACAACACAACTAAGTACAATAGGTTAAGATTACGATGCGAACGATGTGCGATTGTGGAGCTCTTCGTACAATTCAATTACTTTACGTTGCAGGTGTGCAATTTCAGACTCACGATCAACAAGTTTTTTCTGTACAGAATTTAGCTGGATTAACTGAGGCTCGATATGCTCTTCCTCAAGCGTAATTAAATTTACAACGCTTATTTCGTATATTTTTGCAATCTGCTCTAACCTCGACAGGTTAATATCTGTTACGCCGGTTTCGATTTTAGAGAAAGCCGGTATAGAGATTCCTAACTTATTGGCGATATCTTCCTGGCTCCAACCGCGTTTGTGCCTAAGCGTACGGATGTTTTTCCCTACAGATTTGTTGGCTTTGTCTTTTTGGTCGTTCATTAGATTAGTTTAATTTTAGAGAAAAGGGTATTAATTAATAGCCAATTAATGTGCCATATTACATAAAACACGAAATGCGGTACTGAAACCGCATTTCGTGTAGGTATAGCCTTATTTGATGTAAAAATGTGGGGCTTAATTTCCCCGAAATTCACCAGTTTTTAACTCTGCTTTCCCCAAAAATTAACTTAAACTATACGCAGTTTGGCAAATTTAAGTAGTAATTGTTTCTGTCCTATTTCTTTAAAGAAAATAGTGGCCTTAATATCAGGGCTTTTTCCTTCTAAATTAATCACTTTGCCGTAGCCAAAACGCTCGTGCTCTACCTCCATGCCATTTTGCAAGCCCGAGGTATCGGAAGGGGCAAAACCAGCCGAAGGTACGTGGGCCTTAGCCAGTATTGATGTAGTTTTAACAGGGGCTGCAGAAGCAGGTTTAGGCTTAGAGAAGCTATCTTCTTTGCTACCATCCTTGCGGGTCCAGGCCTTGCGGTCGTCCTCGTAAAACGGATTACCTGTTGATTCCTTTTTAGCCGTAAAATCAAGCTCGAGGAATTTAGCATCTATTTCATCCAAAAAGCGGCTTGGCTCGCAGCTAATCAGTGTTCCAAACTTAAAGCGCGAGGTGGCATAGCTAATGGTAAGCTTGCTTTCGGCCCGGGTAACAGCAACATAAAACAAGCGTCGTTCTTCTTCCAGGTCACTACGCGAGTTTAATGACATCTGTGACGGGAACAGGTTTTCTTCCAGCCCTACAACGTTCACTTGCTTAAATTCCAATCCTTTACTGGAGTGGATGGTCATCAGTGAAACGGTATCGGCATCCTTATTTTTGTCCTTATCGTCATTGGTTAAAAGGGCGATATCCTGCATAAAAATATCCAGGCCTTTTTCCTCAATATCTTCACGTTCAGAAAACTCTTTGATACCGTTTAATAACTCCTGGATGTTTTCGTAACGGTTAAGTCCCTCTACAGATTTATCTTCATAAAGGTCTTTTAACAAGCCCGAGTGCTGTGCAATATGCAAGGCAGCATCATAAGCCGACAGGTTCTTCGCAATTACCTGGAAACTCTGGATCATGGTACCGAAGTTGCCCACAGAGGCAGACGTACGGCCATCCATGTATTGACCCGGTTGAACCACGACTTCAAACGGTGTGATGCCATTTTGATCTGCCGCCAGGATAATACGATCTACAGTGGTATCGCCAATCCCGCGTTTAGGATAGTTAATTACACGTTTCAGTGCTTCCTCGTCATTAGGGTTAAAGGTTAGCCTGAAATAAGCCACCAAATCCTTAATCTCTTTACGTTGATAGAAGGACAGGCCACCATATATTTTGTAAGGGATATTGAGCTTGCGTAAAGCCTCCTCCATAGAGCGCGACTGGGCATTAGTACGATATAAAATGGCAAAGTCATTCCATTTTAAGCCCTTGTTAGCACGATCCTGCAAGATCCCTTCGGCCACCATCTTGCCTTCTTCGTTGTCGCTGAAGGAGCGCATGATCTTGATTTTATCGCCGTCTTCTTTGGTCGAGAAAACATTCTTCTTCAGCTGCTCTTTATTGTTAGAGATAATACTGTTGGCAACGTTTACTATATTTTGGGTAGAGCGGTAGTTTTGCTCCAGTTTAAACACTTTTAAATCCGGGTAATCCTTTTCAAAGTTTAGGATGTTCTGGATGTTGGCACCACGGAAAGCATAGATACTTTGCGCATCGTCACCCACCACACAAAGATTTTCATTAAGGGCAGCCAGTTTTTTCACAATCAGGTATTGCGAAAAGTTGGTATCCTGGTACTCATCCACCATCAGATATTTAAACTTATGCTGGTATTTGTGTAGCGTATCTGGATGTTCGCGCAACAGCTCGTTGGTTTTAAATAACAAGTCATCAAAATCCATAGCTCCCGCACGGAAACAACGGCCGGCATAGGTTTCATAGATCTTACCTAACTGACCGCGGCCGGTAGAGAAGTCATCTGCCTGTATTTGCGGGTTATTTTGATATTCCTGCCACGATATCAGGTTGTTTTTTGCGCTCGAGATACGGCTGTACACCAGGTTGGCGCTATACAGCTTATCATCAAGGTTCATTTCTTTCAAAATGGCTCTTAAAACACTTTTGGTATCGTCGGTATCGTAAATAGTAAAGTTGCTTGGGTAGCCAATTTTTTCGGCCTCAACCCGTAGTATTTTGGCAAAAACCGAGTGAAATGTACCCATCCAAAGGTTTTTGGCTTCGGGCCCTACCACGTGGGTAATACGCTCACGCATTTCGCGGGCGGCCTTATTGGTAAACGTTAAAACCAATATGTTAAATGAATCAACACCCTGGCGTATTAAATGTGCCACACGGTAGGTAATAACACGTGTTTTGCCAGAGCCGGCACCGGCTATAATCATTACCGGTCCTTTAGTTTGCAATACTGCTCCCTTTTGTTCCGGATTTAATCCCTCTAAATAATCCAATTCTGTTCCTCTTTTTGAATCGCAAAATTAATGTTTTAGTCGGGAAGTGGGGAACGTGTTGATTAGTTTATTAGCGGGAAAAGTACTATAAGTTTTATACTTGTGACGAGCTGTCAGGAAAATACGCATGGCGTGATTCTTGCCCGCATTTATATATAAATCACACATCGAATACCTGAAAACAAGAAATAAAAAATGAATCGTCTCGCCAACTCTGCCTCACCATATTTACTGCAACATGCCAATAACCCGGTTGATTGGTATCCCTGGGGCGCAGAAGCCTTGCAGAAAGCCCGCGATGAAAACAAATTAATATTGGTGAGCATTGGCTATTCGGCCTGCCACTGGTGCCACGTAATGGAGCACGAGAGTTTTGAGGATGAACATGTGGCTGCCGTAATGAACGAGAATTTTGTTTGCATTAAGGTAGACAGAGAAGAGCGCCCGGATATCGATCAGATTTATATGAGCGCGGTTCAGTTAATGACCGGCCGCGGGGGCTGGCCGTTAAACTGCATTTGTTTGCCCGATCAACGACCTATATATGGCGGTACTTATTTCCCCAAAAAAGACTGGACTAGTTTATTGATTAATCTGGCCGAATACTATCGGGATAAACCGCAGGAAGCCGAAGGTTATGCCGTACGACTGACAGAGGGGATTCAGCAGTATGAATCTGTCGATTTTATAACAGAGCAACCCGAATATACTAAAACAGATCTGGAAGCTATAGTAAGTGCATGGCGCAAGCATTTCGACCCGAAAGAAGGTGGAATGAACCATGCACCTAAATTCCCGATGCCTAATAACTGGCAATTCTTGATGCGTTACGCCCATTTGATGAAAGATGAAGGGATTGCTAATGCGGTAAAACTAATTTTGAAAAAGATGGCTTACGGTGGTATCTATGACCACATCGGTGGAGGCTTTGCCCGTTACTCGGTTGATGCACGCTGGCATGTGCCGCATTTCGAGAAGATGTTGTATGACAACGGTCAGTTGATCAGTTTGTACTCCGAAGCATATACCTGGAACCGTGACCCGCTTTATAAACAGATTGTAGACGAATCCATTGCCTTTGTGCAAGGCGAGCTAACATCGCCCGATAATGGCTATTACTCGGCCCTTGATGCGGATAGCGAAGGGGTGGAGGGTAAGTTTTATACCTTTAGTAAAGAAGAAATTGAAGAGTTGCTTGGCGACGATGCCAACCTGTTCTGTATCTATTATAACATTACCGAAGATGGCAATTGGGAAGAAGAAGCGACCAACGTTTTCTTCCGCAAGGATGATGATGCCGAATTGGCCGAAAAATTAGGCGTCAGCGAAAGCGAATTAAAAACTAAAATCGCCACCTTGCGTACACGCGTATTTGAAAACCGCAGCCATCGGATAAGGCCGGGATTGGATTATAAGATCATCGCATCATGGAACGGCTTGATGTTAAAAGGATTATGTGATGCCGTACGCGCTTTTAACGATGATGTATATCTTGACTTGGCTATAAAAAATGCGGAGTTTATATTAAACAACCTGGTAGATGATAATGGAAAACTGATCCGCATCCATCAATCGCAAAATAAGATTGCGTTTTTAGATGATTACGCCAACGTGATCGATGCCTTGATTGCGCTTTATGAAGTTACCTTTGATATGAAATGGCTACAAGAGGCCAAGACGCTTACCGATCTGGCTATCGAACTATATTATGAAGAAACAGAAGGCATGTTCTTTTACACCGCAGCTGATAACGAACAATTAATAGCCCGCAAAAGCGAAATAATGGATGGGGTGATCCCGGCATCCAACTCGGTAATGGCGCGCAACCTTAAGAAACTGGCGCTGTTGTTTGAGGAAGAACAATACGAGCAAATCTCGGCGCAACTGCTTCGTAACCTGATGCCCTATATGGCCAAATATGGTTCGGTATATTCTAACTGGGCTATGTTATTATTAGAGGAGGTGTTTGGTACTTATGAAGTAGCAATTACCGGCCCCGAGGTTGCAGATATGCGTCGGGAAATAGAAGAAAATTATATCCCTAATAAAATTATGTTGGGAGGTAATAAGGAAAACTTACCTTTGCTGCAAGGCAGAACGGGCGATACAACGCGTATTTTTATCTGTAAAGATAAAACTTGTGGTTTACCCGCCCATAATGTTGTGCAGGCACTAAAACAAATTACTGCATAAAAACTTATTCAATAAATAATTTAATAATGAAGATCGAGCCTCAACACGTCGTGTCATTAACATACAATTTATATGTTGATCAGGATGGCACTGAAAACCTTGTAGAAAAAACAACCGAAGAGCAACCATTAACATTTTTGTTTGGTGCTGGGCAAATGCTTCCGCGCTTCGAAGAAAACTTGTCAACCCTGTCAACCGGCGATGCGTTCGATTTCCGTTTGCCTGCAGCTGATGCTTATGGCGAATACGATGAGGAAGCAGTTACCAACTTGCCAAAAGAAATGTTTGATGGACAGGATATGCCAGAAATTGGTAGCATCCTGCCTTTGCAAGATAACCAGGGTAACCGTTTTCAAGGACAGGTAGTATCTGTTGTAGAAGATGCAGTGATAGTTGACCTTAACCACCCAATGGCTGGCCAGGAACTACACTTTACCGGTAATATTTTAAATGTACGCCCTGCTACCCCAGAGGAGTTGTCGCACGGACACGCTCATGGTGCAGACGGACATCATGGTCACTAAAAATAAGAAGGCTCCCAAATAATCTGGGAGCCTTTTTATTTTTCTATTTATTAGTGTGTAATGCTGAACTTGTTTCAGCACCCCACGTGCTAAGTATTCGGTTTGTAGAGTTTAACATCTGTCCTATGGGATGCCGAAATAAGTTCGGTATGACGGGCTTATGTTTTAATCGCTCTAATACAAATCCAACTCCCCACTATTATTTAAAAAGCACCGGATAAATATCCTGCAAGAAATTGGTTCGCCATTAATGGTAGCCGGGATGAATTTTTTGTTTTCATCGCTCAGCAAATCTATGTTAAAGCTCACCTTGCGGTCGTAGTCTTTGGCCTGAAAGTGTACTACATAATCGGCAAGGCGGCCGCCTGGGCTAATTAAAAGTTCAATAGTGGGCACCACTACTTCTGTATTAATATCGCGCATATCGTTCGGTAACCTAAAAAGCATCAGGTAGGGGATATATCCGAAATAGCGTCCACCTATTATTACCGGTTTGGTGGTGCGGTCAGAGTCTTTGATGTCATGATCTACCACGTAGCTACAGTTGGTCGTGCTGTCTTCGGGCGCTTCGTACAACAAGGTATTAGTGGTATAGTTAAACCGTTGTATTAAGCGGTTGGCTGTGTCGTAGAAGTTCCAGATGCCGGTTTTTACGTTGTTGGTGTAATTGCCGCTGGCTAACGCATTTTTGTTACCTAGTATGGCCTGGTAAAGCCCTTGCTTAATATTGTTATCGGTTTTTAAAACGCTGATATGTTCTTTAACGCCGCCAACAAGCTTGCGTTTTATAATAACTGTTTCTTGGGCCAGGCAGCAAACGGGTAATAAAAATGCCAGTAGGTAAGTGTAAAATAGCTTCACGATAGATATACTTAGAATGCCAAAATTAGCATACTATACTTCACTAACAATAGTTGGGTTAATTTGCTTAAGCGTTTCTATAAAATCTTTCTTATTTTTTGGGGAGATAATTACGCTGTCATAAGTATTGTAGAAAACCTCAATCCGATCAGATGATAGCGCTGGCGCACTCCAGATGTTGTTGTTGTTCACTATCTTCTTAATTTTAAGGATATCTATGTCGATATTAATAATGAGGCCACTTTTTACATTTAAAGTCCCGCGATTAATTGTGTACTTGGTATTGAATATTATGGGGAATAATACAAACCCACCACTAATAGATAAAATTATAATAGCCGGAATTTGACCTGTGCTAATGGATAAAACTAAAAATCCCAATATGAAAATAGTGCTGGGAAGCCATAAAAAGTAGTTGATTTTGGAAGGGTAAACGTGTATAGGTTGGGTCATATCGTAAATATAATACTTTTGAAGCCTGCTTTAATTTGATAAAAGCATTAAACTATTAAATTTGGCTATGCAAGATACGCCCGAATTTAAGACAGCCAAGTTTTCACAAACTACCCTTACAGAATTAATGATCCCCTCATATGCCAACTTTGGTGGTAAAATACACGGTGGCATTTTATTATCACTGATGGATAAGGTTGCTTACGTATGTGCGGCTAAACACGCAGGTAATTACTGCGTAACCGCATCTATAGACGCGGTGGATTTTTTAGAACCGATAGAGGTAGGAGAGATGGTATCGTTAATGGCTTCGGTAAATTATACCGGTAATACATCTATTGTAGTGGGCATTAGGGTGATCTCAGAAAATGTTAAAACCAATACCACTAAACATACCAATACCAGCTACTTTACTATGGTTGCTAAAGACGATCAAAATCGCCCGGCAAAAGTTCCCGGACTGATTGTTGAGAACCGCGAGCAGGTACGCCGTTTTATTGAAGCCATACATCGCAAACAGCTTAAGCAAAACTACAAACGCGAGGCCAAGCAAATTAAAGTACCCAATGATCCCGAGAAATTATTAGAATTGCTTAAAGGCGAACGCTGCGTGTTTGAACGCAAGGCGATTGCTAAGCAGTAAACATTTTTTTAACAGACTTTATCATTTCCGATAGGAGCAATCTGCTGTTCAATTTAAGCAGATATTATCGTTGAGAATGATTGTAGCAAGTGGTTTTAACAGTAAAATTGGCTATACGGCACCATTAAAGTGGCTCAAATACAAGTAAGTCTTGGCTTCTAATTCTTGCTTCCAAATCCCGTTAAAGCATTTTTGAACTATTTTATCAAATGGTTATATCTTTTAATAATTATTTACGTTTAAGTATCAAGCACATCGTTAAAGTTTTAAGTATTAATTACATTCTAATGATATAATTACCTATCTTTCGGCTATTAACTGTGCGCCCTCTATTTAATTTACACTATATAATTATAAACCCGATTCCTTAATGTCATTTTTAGACACTGTTCTTCAGCCGCCCTCGTATGGTTGGCAAGATCCTAACGGCGATTTAATTAAGCCATCTCCAAAACAAATTTTCGGCGAGTTTTTTTCCAGACTCAATGTTTTTAAAGACAAAAAAAATTGGCTGTCATTTCTATGCTGGTTTACAGTATTAGCGTTGGTGCCTTTCTTTGTGCTGTTTTTATTTAAATACATGTCGGTAAAAACGCTGGTAGCAGCATTTTTTTACAGCATGATTGTGATGGGCACACATGGTACAATTTGGCACCACCGGTATTGTACCCACAACGCTTACCAGTTCCGTAATAAGTTCTGGAGGTTCTTCACTCAAAACCTTACGCTGAAAATTATTCCTGAAGAAATTTATGCGGTATCGCATCACGTGCATCATGCTAAATCTGATACTCCCGGCGATCCATATAATGCACAAGGCGGTTTCTTATATTGCTTTTTGGCCGATGTTAATCACCAGCCAATTAACAAAAATCTGAGCGAGAAAGAATACGCCAAATGTGTAAACCTGATGAAACACACAGGCGTTAGCGTAAACACTTATGAGCAATACCAAAAATGGGGCTCATTATGTAAACCGCTAAATACAATTGTAGGTATTATATTGAATTGGTCATTTTGGTTTGGCGCGTTTTATTTGATGGGTGGCATTCCTTTAGCCGTTTCATTATTTGCTGCGGCAGGTTTTTGGGCTGTTGGTGTACGTACCTTTAATTATGAAGGTCACGGTAAAGGTGAAGACAAGCGCCGTGAAGGTGTTGATTACAATCGCGATGATATGTCGATCAACCAAATATGGCCAGGTATTGTAGCCGGCGAATGGCACAATAATCACCACTTATATCCTAAAAGTGCACGTTCTGGCTTTAAGCCTTACCAGGTAGATTCTGCATGGTATTATATTAAGTTTATGCACACTATTGGCGCAGTAAGTACTTATAACGACTCGAAGAAACAGTTCTATAAAGAATACGTAAAAGCGCACGAGCAAGAGCATAAGCCAATTGTGGCCGAGCTGGTAGTGCCTGTGGCTGCACCGGCAGTTTTATTGGCCGAGCAAGTTTAAAACCTTTGTGCATACATGGTGTTTGATATGAAATATTATATAACACTTATGAAAAAGCTACTTTTTGTACTCATGCTCACTATTGGTGTGGCATCAATGTCTTTTGCGCAACAGGTTACTGTAAAAAACGAGACTAAAACTAAACGTACTAGTACTTTATCCCAAAAAGTGCACAACGTGTTTCACAAGAAAAAACACTACAGCGGTTATAAAACCAAACATGTAGTAAAAAAAGCAAGAGTATAGTAACAAGAAGGCCCCAGTAAAATGGGGCCTTTGCTTTTTGGGTCTTTATTATTGCCTGTTATACATTTTTACCAGGTTGATTAAGTCAACTGCAATATCATCGCTCAATAACTTAGGCACCATTCGCCACAACCAGTTATTTTCTGCCACGGCAGGGTTATTCATGCGCGATTTTTCGTCCAAACCTAATAAATCTTGCATGGGTATAATAGCCACCCTAGCAGTTGATGCATACGCCATACGGGTTAATATTTTGCTAACGTTTTTGCTTTTTACCTGTTGCCCGCTATAAGTTTCGAGCCGTTTAACCGCCTGTTTATCCGCATCTTCATTATACCAGCCAAGCGTGGTATTATTATCGTGCGTGCCTGGATATACAAAAAAATTGGGAGCATAATTATGGGGCGTATAATGCGATTGGGCAGCGTCATCACCAAAAGCAAATTGAAGCACCTTCATACCAGGTAGCTCGAAATGATCACGCAAATTAAGTACAGTAGCGTCAATATCGCCTAAATCCTCAGCTACAAACGGGAGTTGGTTACCCATGGCATGTTTTACTTTGTTAAAGAAATCAATGCCGGGGGCTTGTACCCATTTTCCATTTTTGGCTGTGGTTTCGCCAGCTGGTACTTCCCAAAATGCAGCAAATGCGCGGAAATGATCTAACCTAAGCAAATCGAATAGCTCAACGTTTTTGCGCAAGCGGTCAATCCACCATTGGTAACCTTGCTTCTTTAATACATCCCAGCGGTAAACCGGCATGTTCCAAAGCTGGCCATCGGCATTAAAATAATCTGGCGGTACACCTGCAATACCGGTCATGTTACCGAGTTTATCCAATGCAAATATTTCCTGATTGGCCCATACATCGGCCGAATCATGACTTACATAAAAAGGCAAGTCACCAAATAGTTTAATATTGAGTTGCTGGCAATGCTCCTTTAACCGCGCCCATTGTTTGTAGAAGATAAATTGCAGCCACTTTATTTTATCTATAGCCCGCTGGTGCCGCTGTGTAAAACGCGCTAAAGCTGGTGTATGGCGGGTTTTAAAAGATTTGTTCCATTTATACCATGGCTGGCCATCGTGGTTTTCGCGCAGAGCTGAGTATAAAGCAAAGTCATCTAGCCAATAAGATTCGGTTTTACAAAAGGTTGTGAAATTCTGTTTGAGCAACTTTAAATCTAGTTTGTAGAAGTTTTCGTAAGCACGGTCAAATAACTCGAGTTTGAAATCTTCTACTTGTTGATAATTAACCCTGTCTGACTGTGGCAGGTGGAAGTCGTCCAGGTCATCTTCATCTAGTAGGCCGTCTTTTGCTAATAAAGTTGGACTAATCAACAACACGTTACCCGCCATGCTGGATAGCGAACTGTAAGGCGAATAATTTTGATCTGCCCCAGTTGGATTTAATGGGAGCAGTTGCCAGTATTTCTGTCCGCTTTGGCTTAAAAAATTAGCGAAAGTATGCGCACCCGGCCCCAGATCGCCAATGCCAAAAGCAGATGGTAACGAACTGATATGCATTAATACACCCGCGCCACGATCGTTTTCGGGATTGCTGAGTTTGATTACGGCTAATGGCAAGTGGCGGAATATTTCGTTAATAAGCAACTGATCATCCTGAATTTGGCCGTTTAAATCTAAGGATTGGTGTTTCCATTGTGCGGGTGCTTCAGGTGGTAGCACCAAGCGGGTATCTTTCCAGTCGATAGCCGTAATATCTTTTTGCTGTGCCCTGCAAATTGCCGCCGTATAAAGTGGCAGTGCGACGAGCAGCCACTGATTTTGATAACGACGGGTAAAAGCGATTATGTTGTCTTTATAAGCGCCTTTTACTTTAAGCGGTATGTACTCACCTTTGGTAAATAATTCTGTTTCGGCGCTGCGGAGTTTAAACAGTTGTTGGGTAAGGGATAATTTTATATGTCCATCATAGCGTTCGGCCCAAAGATCGGTAAGGGCTTCGGCGGTATCTGTAGGGAGCCTTTTATTCAATAGTTTTGAACGCAGCTGATAATCAACTGGTCGGCGGTTATCGGGGTCAACCAAACTCAAATCCCACAGCTCACAACCCTGGTAAACATCGGGCAAACCGGGGCAAGTAAATTTGAGTATCAACTGCGTCAACGAATTAATGATGCCATGGTCTGCGATCTCTAAATGAAATTTTTTAAATGAAGCCCAAAATTCCCCTTGTTGATCCAGTAAGCCTGTTGCAAAATCAAGTGTAGCTTTTTCATATTCTTCGTTAGGACTGGCCCAATTGGAGTTTACTTTACCTTCGCGCAGGGCTTTGGTTAGATACTCTGCTAAACGTTCGCCGAAATTGTCGTCGCCTTGCCCAGGCATTGGGTAAGCACCTGCAATAGTTTGGTAAATAAAGTAGCGGTCGTTAGCATCGGGTTTGGTTGATATGTTGCCAATTAGTTTTTCCCAATGTTTAACCGCGTCCAGCCATTCATGTGGTAAGGCCGTCAATACATTCAAACGGGCGCGAACATCTTCGCCACGTTTAGTATCGTGAGTTGATGTACCATTGATTGATAGTGGCCATTGTTTTTGGCGCCGCTTCATCAGTTTATGAAAATCTTTTGCCGACAGTCCGAATGCGTCAGGCGCGTTACCAACTTCGTTGTGACCGGCAAAACGATTATAGGTATACATCAGTGTGTCCTCAACGCCCTTGGCCATCAGCGGGCCGCTAAACTGCATTAAACGCTGATAAAATTGCAGGGCGCGTTGATTGTAGGTATTGCGGTTTTCGTGTGGCCGCTGTAATAGCGCTTTATCCAGTACGTCGCATGCTAATGCCAGGTCTTTATTTTCTTTTACAATAGCATCTAATATTGCCAGTACGCTTTCGCTTTCGGCATAACCTAAAGGCATTTGGTTGCCGTAATAACGATACACCGGGCAATGAATCAAAAATTGCGCGATGGCATTCCTAATATTATCTACTCCAATACCTTTTAATGTCTTATCATCAGTCAGTTTAAGTTTGATAAAATAGTTGAGCAGGTTATCCAGTTCTCCCTGCATATTGGCTGATAGGATGTTGGCTTTTTTTAGCAATATCTGTTGATGTACGGGCTGGCTGCTCTTAACCAGATCATCATAAAAATGAGTGAACTTATTAAGCGATGAGCTATCGGTTAACAAGTTATTTAATTGTGCTAAAAAGTCGTACCCGGTTGTTCCTTGTAGTGGCCATTGGGTAGGTAGTTGTTCGCCTTGTTCTAATATTTTTTCGGCTACTATATAGGTTTCGTCGCCTGCGAGATCGCGTAAGTTGTGGAGGTAGGTTTCGGGATCGTAAAGCCCGTCGATATGATCGATTCGTAAGCCCTGAAATATGCCTTCGTTTGTCAATTGCTTAATCATCCGGTGGTAGTGCTTAAATACTTCGGGCTGCTGTATGTTAAGGCACATCAGGCTGTTCACGGTGAAAAAGCGACGGTAGTTGATGGTTTTATCGGTTTCTTCCCAGCTGCAAAGGCGATAGTGCTGTTCGTCGGCTAGCTGTTGTAATAGTTCTGCGTTGTTATTAATGGCATTAAGGGTTGCGTGCAGATATTCCTTACCCTCGGGTTGTTTTATGGTATTGGATAGTTTTAACAACCATGCACTCCATTTTAAAGCAAGTTTTTTATCATCCCTAAGTTTTAAAATGGCGTTAATTTCAGCTATTAACGGCTTTAAACTTTCTGGTAATTCCTCGCTGTTTTGTCGAAGTATTTGGATGTACGATTGCAAACCTATTGGCCAGTTATTATCGAAATAAACAAACCTGAGTTGTTTATTTTGATAATCGATTTTCAAATCTCCACCCTGAATAACATCGGGTAGCGCTTTGCCTAAAAATGGCATCATAATCCGATCATCCTGAAACAGTTCGCTAGCAAGACCAGTGTCGAAGAACGGGGCGTAGACAGACCTTTTGCCTTTTTCTAACGCATCCATCAACCAGGGATTATTAGCATGTACACCCATATGATTAGGTACAATATCTTGCAACCAGCCGATGTTTTTATCCTGCAGTTTTTTGCTGATAAGTCGTAATTGTTTTTCTGTGCCGATCTCTGGATTGACGCGATGCGGATTAACACCATCGTAACCATGCGTACTACCGGGGGCTGCTTCAAAAATAGGGGAGGCATATATGGTGCTTACACCCAGTTTTTGCAGGTAACTGATGATCTTTTCAAAATCACTAAATGTGAACTGCTGATGAAATTGAAGGCGGTAGGTTGCGATGGGATTGTACATAGAATATAAGATTGGGTCAATAGAAATATAGGAGGCGCGATTGGCTTGTATTGCGGAAGGTGTGATTCTGCGATGCGATAATTAGCAAATTCAGGAACACACCCCTGTACCCCTCTCAAGAGGGGAATCGCGCGGGGCCATTGCTTTTGTTGGACTGATATTTAGAGTAGATTGTTTTTAAAGGATTCCCCTCTGGAGAGGGGGCGCGTTGGATTGTGTGCGGCGAGGGGTGTGTTTCTGCGATGCGATAATTAGCAAATCCAAGAACACACCCCTGCACCCCGCTCCAGAGGGGAATCGCACATGGGCCGTTGCTTACTTTTATCATACTTATCTCCATTAAACCCATTATCCAATACAATAAATAATTACCGATTGCGGCTGTAATTCAATAATAGCTTCGCTTAAAAAACTATCAGCTGATTCTTTTGGGCCGCCCCATTCTGGATCTGCAGAATCAAGCTGTTTAACCCATTTCCTATCTGTGTGAGGCAACATCGTTTGCTGAGGGATGTCTGAGAAATTCATCAGAGCCACCAAATAGTCGCCCTGATACCATCGTTGCAGGGTAAGTATTTGCTTGGCTTTATCTGCATCGGCTTTAACCTGAACCCTATTTAAGCTATGAATCACAGGCAGGTACTGGCGCAGCTTAATGAGTTTTTTATAATAAGCCAGCATAGTTTGATGGATGCCCTGGTCTTTTAACTCCCATTGCAGTTTGGATTGTATAAAGGTTTGCTCATCCATTGGGTCGGGCGCTTCACCTTCGGCGTGGAAAGCGGCAAATTCCGCTTTGCGGCCTTTGCGTACCGCGTCGGCCAGTTCGGGGTCGGTATGGCTTACGAAGTAAAGGAAGGGATTTGACTCAGCCCATTCTTCTCCCATAAATAACATTGGTATATAAGGAGCTATCAAGGTAGCTGCAGCCATTAGTTTTTGCATTTCGAAACTAAAAAGCTGGCTGCTCCGTTCGCCCAGCATACGGTTGCCTACCTGGTCATGATTTTGAGAGAAAACCACAAATTGGGTACCCGGATTATCTTTAGCCTTTACGCCGAATCTTTTATGCCGATGTTCTGAATATTGGCCATCATACACGTAGGCATCATTGTATGATTTTGCCAGATGTTCAATACCCTTAAAATCTTCGTAATAGCCAGTCGTTTCGCCTCCCGCTGTTACGCGCAGGGCATGGTGAAATTCATCAATCCATTGCGCATCCATGCCAAAGCCGGCTTTATCCAGCGGGTTAATAAAACGGGTATCATTTAAATCGCACTCTACAATAAGGTAATGCTCTTGCCCGGTTTCTTTTATTAAACGATCGGTATGCTGTTTAATCTCGGCCAAAATATGTTGCGGACTAAAATCCTTGATCGCATGTACCGCATCCAGTCGCAAAGCGTCAATATGGAAATCACGGAACCACATCAATACATTTTCTGTATAATATTGCCGCACGGCATCGCACCAGGCATCATCAAAGTTAATGGCATCGCCCCAGGGGGTGTTGTATTTATCGGTAAAGAATTGACCGAATTGGCCAAAGTAATTCCCTTCGGGGCCGATGTGGTTATACACTACGTCCAGCACAACAGCAATACCTTTGTGATGGCAGGCATCAACTAATTGCTGCAAAGCTTTCGGCCCGCCGTACGAACTTTGTGCTGCGAATGGAAACACTCCGTCATAGCCCCAGTTACGATCACCGGGGAACTGGGCAACCGGCATAATTTCTATAGCCGTAATGCCCAGATTCTTTAAATAATCAAGTTTGCCTTCTATAGCCTCGAAGGTACCCTCAGGTGTAAATGTACCGGTATGAAGCTCATAAATGATATACTCGTTTAGGTGGCGGTTCTTCCAGTGCTCATCTGTCCATGCAAAATTCAGGTCGACGACCTGCGAGGCTTCATGAACTCCGTTTGGCTGACTTAATGATGCGGGATCTGGCAAAAACTTCTCGTTATCCAACACAATCCTATACAAATCGCCATCTTTTAGCTGGTCGGTTTGTAAAGTCCAATAGCCATAGTCTTGCTTTTGCATGGGTAAATCAATTTTACCATTGCAAATTCGCAAACTTACATTATTGGCTTTCGGCGCCCATACTAAGGCACTAAGTTCGCCATCGGGATTTACATTTACTCCAATCGTTTTTCTAGCCGTTTCCATGTTTAATTATTTTGCAAGCGGGTAGTGCAGCAATATAACAGAGCGGCCGTCTACCTTAACTGTATCTTCTGCCATGTATTTGTCGCCCTCGCCAATGGTATCTTTGCCCGTATCTAATATAACAGTCCAGTCTTTACCATACTCTGCACCAGGTAACTTATAGTCAATGGTATCGTGGTGGGCATTAAATATCACGTAGAAGTTATCATCTACAATTGGTTCGCCTTTCGCATCGCGTGAGCGTAAACCTCTACCATTCATAAACACGGCAAGTGATTTAGCAAAATCATTGGTCCAGTGCTCTTCGTTCATTTGCTCGCCTTCCGGTAAAAACCAGGCGATGTCGGCAAGTTCACCTTCTTTAACAGGTTCGCCTCTAAACCATCTGCGACGGCCGAAGGCTGGGTGTTCGTGCCTGATCTTAATTAGTTTCTGCGTAAACTCCAACAAGTCTTGATCTGCCTTTTCCCAGTTGAGCCAGGAGATCTCGTTATCCTGGCAATAGGCGTTGTTATTACCTTGTTGCGTACGGCTAACTTCGTCACCTGCTACCAGCATAGGTACACCCTGTGAAAGGAATAACGTGGTTAAGAAGTTACGTTTCTGGCGTTCGCGAAGTTGGTTTATTTCTTCATTTTCGGTTGGCCCTTCTTCACCGCCGTTCCATGATCGATTGTTGCTATCTCCATCGTTGTTGTCTTCGCCGTTAGCATCGTTATGCTTATCGTTATAGCTTACCAGATCATTCAGGGTAAAGCCATCGTGTGCGGTAATAAAATTCACACTGGCTGTAGGGCGGCGAAATTCGTCGCGGTACAAGTCAGAACTACCTGTAAAACGTTCGGCAAATTCGGCCAGCATACTATCGGCTCCGCGCCAGTAATCGCGAATGCAATCACGGTATTTACCGTTCCACTCGCCCCATCCGGCCGGGAATTTACCAACCTGGTAACCGCCTTCGCCAATATCCCAAGGCTCGGCAATCAGCTTCACTTGCGATATTAATGGATCCTGGTGAATAATATCAAAAAAGGCGCTCAATCGGTTTACCTCATGCAATTCGCGGGCAAGGGTGGCGGCCAAATCAAATCTAAAGCCATCCACGTGCATGTCCGTGATCCAATAGCGCAGGCTATCCATAATGAGCCTTAATACACTTGGCAGGTTGGCATTTAGTGTGTTGCCGGTGCCGGTGTAGTCCATATAGAAGCGCTTGTTATCGTCCACTAAACGGTAATAACTTTCGTTATCAACTCCTTTAAATGAGATGGTGGGCCCTAACTGGTTACCTTCGGCAGTATGGTTATAAACTACATCGAGTATCACTTCAATACCTGCTTTGTGTAGTTCTTTAACCATGTTTTTAAATTCGTTAACCTGCTCACCTTGTATACCGTTGCAACAATACAATACCTCTGGCGCAAAATAGCCGATGGTATTATAACCCCAGTAATTGGTCAATCCTTTCTCTTTCAGGTGGCGATCGGCCAAAAAGTGGTGAACGGGCATTAGTTCGATAGCAGTAATACCCAGATCTTTTAAATATTTGATCGTAACCGGGTGCGCAATAGCGGCGTAACTTCCACGCATATGTTCTGGAATATCTGGATTCAGTTTAGTAAATCCACGCACGTGCGCTTCGTAAATGATGGTATCAGTATAAGGGAGTTTTAATTGCGTATCACCTTCCCAATCAAAAGCCGGGTCAATAACTACGCTTTTGGGCAGGTAAGGCGCACTGTCTGTTTCGCTGAAACTCAGGTCCTCGGCCTCGTCGCCAAGGTTGTAACCGAATAGCGAATCGTGCCATTCAATAGGGCCGGCAATTGCTTTGGCGTATGGATCAATCAGTAATTTATTAGGGTTAAAACGCTGGCCGTTCTCGGGCTCGTAAGCGCCGTAAACACGATAGCCATATAGCTGGCTAGGTTTAATATCAGGTATAAAGGTATGCCAGATTTGATGGGTGCGTTCAAGCAGCTCAACACGTGCATATTCTTTTTCGTCGTCGATGGATTTAAATAAGCAAACTTCTACTTTGGTCGCCTTGTCGGCATATAGTGCAAAGTTTACGCCGTTACCTTTCCAGGTCGCGCCAAGCGGATAAGGTTCTCCAGGATAGTTTTTCATAGTCATATACCCATCAATAAATAATGACTAAAAATGTTTGGGCAAAAGCCCAATTCTGATAAAATAGTACATTAATTTAACGGCAATGATGTATTTGTTTACATCAGGGAATTAATAACTTAGGCTTATCAATTATTAAGTTTACCTAGCTTACAATTAATTATGAAAAACACCCTGTGTTGCCTTTTTACCGGTTTACTGGTAACGGCAGCAAGCTATCTGCCGGTTTGCGCACAAACCAGCGTAGGTATATTTGACGGACAAACTGATGTGGGACGTGTAAAGCATCCCGGAAGCGCAGTTTACAGTTCTACTTTACAGCAATACAACATTAAAGGATCGGGCACTAATATCTGGTTCAACCATGACGAATTTCATTTTGTGTGGAAGAAGATAAAGGGCGATTTTTTGCTGCGAACTAATGCCGCATTTATTGGCAATGGGGTAGAGCAGCACCGCAAATGGGGCTGGATGGTGCGTGCCAGCCTGGATACCGCATCGGCACATATTAATGCTGTTGAGCATGGCGATGGTTTAACCTCATTGCAATTCCGCCGTACCACGGGTGCAACTACCGAAGAAATTAAATCTAAAATTACCCATGCCGATGTGATCCAGTTGGAGCGCAAAGGCAATACGTATACAATGTCGGTTGCTCGCAAGGGAGATACTTTTGTAACCGAAGAAGTAAAAGATATCGATTTGGGCGATGATGTGTATGTTGGCTTATTTGTATGCTCACACAACCCAAATGTAACCGAGGAGGCAGTTTTCAATAACGTACGGATTGTTGTACCGGCTGATAAAAGTATGAATGGCTACCAAAAATACATCGGTAGCAGTATTGAAGTGCTGGATTTGGCCACACAAAATAGCAAGATCATTTATCAGTCGCCAAAATCTATCCAGGCACCAAACTGGACACCAGATAACAAATCGCTGATCTATAATAAAGAAGGCCTGCTTTACAAATATGATCTGAAAACCAATACGCCTGCTGTTTTAAATACAGGCGCAGTTAAGCAGAATAATAATGATCACGTACTTTCTTTTGATGGTAAAATGCTGGCTATTAGCAGTGCTACAGCAGGTAGCGATGGCTCTATCGGTTGGACGGTACCGGTAACTGGTGGCGAACCCAAACGAATGAATGAGGTTGGCCCAAGCTATATGCACGGCTGGTCGCCGGACGGACAATATTTGGTATTTACTGGTCAACGTAATAAAGATTTTGACATTTACCGCATCCCGGCAAAAGGTGGACCGGAAGTAAGGTTGACCAGCGCACCAGGTTTGGATGATGGACCAGAGTATACACCAGACGGCAAATACATTTACTTTAATTCTGTGCGTAGCGGCTTAATGCAGGTTTGGCGCATGAAACCAGATGGCACCGAGCAAACACAGATTACGCATGATGATTTTAACAACTGGTTTCCTCATGTGTCGCCGGATGGCAAATGGATTGTGTTTATTACATTCCTGAAAGGCGAAGTTGAGCCAGGCGATCACCCATTTTATAAGCATGTTTACCTGCGCGTATTGCCTGTAGATGACAGTAATGGTGTTGAACCTAAAGTTGTGGCTTATTTATACGGCGGTCAGGGTACTATCAATACACCATCATGGGCACCGGATAGTAAGCATTTGGCTTTCGTGAGTAATTCGCAATTATTGTATCCGATTTTCCCAATTGAAAAATAACCCGGCTATGCAATCATCACGCAGAACATTTATTAAAACAGGCGCGCTCGCTATTGCCGGTGGTGCACTGTTAAAGAGTAACCTGTTTGCTTCGGTAAAGGACAAGGAGTTGGTGGGTTTACAATTGTACTCGGTACGAGCAGCTATGAAGGCTGATCCGGCAGATACATTGAACTTATTGACCGAGGGGGGGTACAAATATATAGAACACGCCGGTTACGCCGATGGCAAATTCTACGGTTATACACCTGCTGAGTTCAAAAAGCTAATGACTGATCTTGGCCTTAAAATGCCAAGCGGGCATAGCCGGATGTCACTCTCTGATTGGGATACCGGCAAAAATGACTTTACCGATGTTTGGAAAAAGACTATTGCCGATAGTGCCGAAGTGGGTCAGCACTTTGTATTGAACCCATGGCTGGATGAAAACCTACGCAACGATATCGAAGGTTTAAAACGGCTGATGCAACAGTTTAATAAATGTGGTGAGCTTTGTAAAACCTATGGGATGAAGTTTGGCTACCATAACCATAACTTCGAATTTACTACGCCGATGGCAGATGGTAATTTGTACGATTTTATTCTGAAAAACACCGATCCAACCTTGGTGGCTCAGCAAATGGATTTTGGAAATATGGTTGGGGCCGGGGCAAAACCGGTTGATTATTTAAAGAAATATCCTGGCCGTTTTGAGTTGCTCCACGTAAAAGATGAAATAAAAAGTGATGGCAAAGGCGATCTGGGCGACGGCTACGATAGCTGTATTTTAGGCGAAGGGATAATGCCTATGGCAGAGATACTTAGCCTGGCTCGTAAAATTGGTGGCACCAGCTATTTTATGATCGAGCAGGAATCATACCAGGGAAAAGACCCGGTTGACTGTGTAAAAAAAGACTTACAAACCATGAAAAAATGGGGCTACGTATAGCAACCTTTAATTATAAATGTATATTGCACATGTAAACCAAGCGCTTTTCTACCCCTTAAAAGAAAGCGTAATTTTTCTACCTATTATAACATTTAACACCCTATGAACAGGCGTACCGTTATAAAAAATCTGGCTCTTGTTATTGGCGGCGCGGCACTGTTACCATCGTGTTTGCATGATCCTGGCAAGGCATCAATTGCCTTAAAAAAGATCAACGTAAGCGCAGATCAGGAGCGTTTTGTTGCTGACGTGGCCGAAACCATCATCCCCAAAACAGATACGCCCGGGGCCAAAGATCTCAGCTTGCATTTATTTGTGTTAAAGATGGTTGACGATTGTTTCAGCAAGAAAGATCAGGATGCTTTTATAGCTGGGCTGGATAAGCTGAGCAAAGAAGCTGAGAACCGCTATAACAAACCTTTTGGCCAATGCAGCCAGGCGCAACGCGAAAGCTTGCTAAATGAGCTCGACCATAAACAAGCGGAGTTTCAGAAAGCACAGAAGGGGCAAAGCAAAAATGCTAAGAAAGAACTTCCTGCCGATGATATGCTGGCGTTTTACGGCATCACCAAAGGCGAAACCATTTTTGGATATACCTATTCAAAATATTTCATGACCAAGCAAATTGTATACGAGCTGGTGCCCAGCCGTTACAATCCTAATTTTCCAGTAAAAAATCTTAAAGTCGCTATAAAAAATGGCTAATCTAAATGTTGACAGCGCCAAACAACGAACCTTTGATGCTATTGTAATCGGTTCGGGCATGAGCGGGGGATGGGCAGCCAAAGAATTTACAGAGAAGGGACTTAACACCCTGATGCTGGAACGTGGCCGCGACGTAAAACATAACATCGATTATCCCACTACCAATATGTACCCCTGGGAGTTTAAACACCGGGGCGAAGTACCTTACGATGTGCAGCAGGCTAATCCAATCATCAGCAAATGCTATGCTTTTAAAGAAGATGCCATGCATTTTTTTGTGAAAGATAACGAGCATCCTTACGTACAGGATAAACCTTTCGATTGGATTCGCGGGTACCAGGTTGGTGGCAAATCACTCATGTGGGCACGCCAAACCCAACGTTGGAGCGACTATGATTTTGAAGGCCCAGCCCGTGATGATTTTGCGGTAGATTGGCCTATCAGATATAAAGACCTGGCTCCATGGTATAGCTATGTGGAAAAATTTGCCGGTATTTCTGGCAATAAAGATGGCTTGGATAGTTTGCCCGATGGTGAATTTCTACCTGCATTTCCACTTAATAGCGTCGAGAATCATTTTAGTAAGGTACTAGGCAGCAATTATCAAGATCGACATGTAATTAGCGCGCGTTGTGCGCATTTGTCAGTACCACAACCTATCCATATTCAGCAGGGCAGGGTAATGTGTCAGAAACGCGTGCTTTGCCAAAGAGGCTGTCCGTTTGGTGGCTACTTTAGTGCTAACTCAACTACAATTCCCTGGGCGTTAAAAACGGGTAAGCTAACTTTAAGGCCGCATTCTGTTGTTCAGGAGGTGATCTTTGACGATAAAAAAAGCAAAGCTACCGGCGTACGTATTATGGATACCGAAACCAAGCAGGTGATAGAGTATTACGCCAAAGTTATATTTGTAAACGCGGCGGCTGTTAATACTAATTTAGTGTTGCTTAATTCTAAATCGCAACGCTTCCCCAACGGTTTAGGTAATGATAGTGGCGTGCTGGGCAAATACTTTGCATTCCACAATTACAGCGCGCGGATATCTGCAGAGTACGATGGTATTATGGATCTGACAACCGATGGCCGTAACCCGGCAGGAGGTGGTTATATCCCAAGGTTCAGAAACCTTAAAAAGCAAGAAACCGGCTTCTTACGCGGTTACGCTGCGGGCTTTAGTGCATCACGATGGCAAAATACCGACCAGAGCGGTGTTGGTAAAGGCCTGAAAGAGAACTTAGCAAATCCAACCCTAAGCAACTGGAAGGTAGGCTCGCACATGATGGCCGAGACGATACCTAAAGAAACCAATACCCTTACTTTAGATAAAAGCCAGAAAGATGCCTGGGGAGTGCCTTTGTTAAAGTTCAATATCGATTACGATGATAACGATACTAAAATGAAGCAGGATTACTTTGAGCAGATGACAGAGATGTTCACCAAAGCCGGTTTCAAAAACATCCAGACTTATGATAGCAAGCAAGCTCCTGGACTAGATATCCACGAAATGGGCGGGGCGCGTATGGGTAATGATCCAAAAACATCAATATTGAACAAATGGAACCAGATGCATGCCTGTAATAACGTATTTGTTACAGACGGCGCTTGTATGACATCTACATCAACTCAAAATCCATCATTAACCTATATGGCGCTAACTGCCAGGGCAGTAGATTATGCCGTGGGCGAAATGAAAAAAGGAAATATTGCATAAAAGATTAAACAAAAAAGCGTTATTGTGTGATAAAAACACAATGATGCTTTTTTATGAAATAAAAAAATTCATACATTAGGCGGGGCTTACCAGGCAGGTAGCCATTTATAACCAAATTATACCTTTCTTTTTTATGTCAGCTAACAATACATATGATGCTATCGTTGTTGGATCGGGAATCTCCGGCGGATGGGCAGCTAAAGAACTAACCGAAAAAGGCTTAAAGGTGCTGATGCTAGAGCGCGGACGCAATATTGAGCACATTAAGGATTATGTGAACGCCAACAAGGCGCCATGGGAGTTTGAACACCGTGGCGGGCGTACCCAAAAAATGATCGAAGATCACCCGGTATTAAAACGCGATTATGTTTTAACCGAAGTGAACGAAGATTATTGGGTTGATGAAAAAGAGAGCCCGTACGTAGAGGATAAACCTTTCGATTGGTTCCGTGGCTATCACGTGGGTGGCCGTTCGTTAATGTGGGGCCGTCAATCATACCGCTGGCACGAAAGCGATTTTGAGGCTAACTTAAAAGATGGTATCGGTGTAGACTGGCCTATCCGTTACGCCGATCTGGCTCCGTGGTACAGCTATGCAGAGAAATTTGCCGGGATATCTGGTAACCGTGATGGCGTGCCTATCCTTCCGGATGGCGATTTTATGCCAGCCATGGAAATGAACGTGGTTGAAAAAGACGTGTCTGCACGTTTAAAAGCTTACTATAAAGGCAATCGCCATATGATTATCGGTCGTACTGCTAATATCACCGTTCCGCATGAGGGGCGTACCAATTGCCAGTATCGCAACAAATGCTGGTTAGGTTGTCCGTTTGGTGCTTATTTCAGCACACAATCATCAACATTACCAGCAGCAATGAAAACCGGTAACCTTACCCTGCGTCCGTGGAGTATCGTAACCAAAGTGCTTTATGATAAAGACACAAAAAAGGCAAAAGGAGTGGAGGTACTGGATGCAGAAACTAACAAAACATACGAGTACAACGCGAAGATCATTTTCCTTAACGCTTCAACCATAAACACCGCCTGGATATTGCAAAATTCGGCCACAGACATTTGGCCTGATGGTTTGGGCAGCAGCAGCGGCCAGCTTGGCCATAATCTGATGGATCACCACTTAGGTGTAGGTGCATCTGGTATGGTGGAAGGTTATGAAGATAAATACCTGTTTGGCCGACGTGCTAATGGTATTTACATACCAAGATACCGTAACCTCGATGGCGATAAACGTGATTATATTCGTGGTTTCGGTTACCAGGGTAGTGCCGGCCGCGAAAGATGGAGCCGCGATATTCCTGAGTTAAACTTGGGGGGCGATTTCAAAGATGCATTAAGCGAACCAGGTAGCTGGACAATGGGCATAGGTGGTTTCGGTGAAACATTACCGTACCACGATAACCGCGTTTACCTCGATAAAACCAAGAAAGATAAATGGGGCTTACCTGTACCGGTAATTAATGCCGTTATTAAAGATAACGAGATGAAGATGCGTATCGATATGGCGAATGATGCCAAAGAGATGCTGGAAGCTGCAGGTGTTAAAAATGTAAATACGTATACTTCTGAGGCCGTACTTGGTAAAGGTATCCACGAAATGGGTACTGCCCGTATGGGACGCGACCCTAAAACATCTGTATTAAACGGTTGGAACCAGGTTTGGGATGCACAAAATGTGTTTGTTACCGATGGTGCAGCAATGACATCGGCAGCATGCCAAAACCCATCTCTTACTTATATGGCCTTAACAGCACGCGCTGCCAACTATGCTGTTGAGCAATTAAAGAAGGGAAACATTTAATCTTCATCAAACCATCAACCAATGAGTAACAAACCCGAAGAGAAGAAAGATAACACCTCATCCAGGCGCGACTTTCTAAAAACCGGAGCCATAGCGGCAGCTGGGTTTATGATCGTTCCGCGTTATGTGTTGGGTGGTAAAGGTTTTACCGCGCCAAGCGATCGTTTAGTGATTGCCAGTGTAGGTGTGGGCGGAAAAGGTGAGAGCGATATTGCCAACTTTTATAAAAGCGGAAAAGCCGAAATCGGTTTCCTGTGCGATGTAGATGATCGCCGGGCAGCTAATACGGTTAAAAACTTCCCGAAAGCAAAATATTATAAAGACTGGCGCGAAATGTATGATAAAGAGCACAAAAATTTCGATGCTGTTTCTGTATCAACACCAGATCATAACCACGCTATTATTACCTATCATGCCATGCAATTGGGCAAGCACGTTTACGTGCAGAAGCCATTAACGCATGATATTTATGAGGCCAGGATTTTGACCGAAGCCGCCAAAAAGTATAAAGTGGTTACCCAAATGGGTAATCAAGGTGCATCAAATGATGGTACACGTTTATTATCTGAGTGGTACGATGCCGGTGAGATAGGTGATGTACATACCATTTATTGCTGGACAAACCGCCCAGTATGGCCGCAGGGCATTGAATGGCCTACTGCCAAAGCCGAGATTCCGAAAGAATTAAACTGGGATCTGTGGTTGGGCACCGCACCGCAAAAAGATTATGTAGATAAACTGGTGCCTTTCAACTGGCGTGGCTGGTGGGATTACGGTACCGGCGCTTTAGGCGATATGGGCTGTCACTTGGTTGAAGCCCCATTCCGTATGCTTGGTTTAAAGTATGTGAAAAATGTACAAGCCAGCGTTGGCAGTGTTTATGTAGATGAATTTAAAAAAGGCGTTTTCCCCGAAAGCTGCCCGCCATCGAGCCATATTACGCTTACCTTTCCTAAAACCGAAAAAACTAAAGGTGATGTTACTTTACACTGGATGGATGGCGGCATACAACCAGAAAGACCGGAAGAACTTGGCCCGAACGAGAAATGGGGCGGCGAAGAAGGTAACGGTACCTTGTTTATCGGTACCAAGGGTAAAATGTTTGCAAGTACCTATTCTTCGGCAGCAACACTATTACCAAAATCGCGAACTGAACAAGTAAAAGCGCCTCAAAAATGGGCACGTGTACCAGGCCAGTCCGAAGGCCATTATGGCCAGTGGGTTGAAGCTTGTTTAGCCGGTTATGGCAAAAAAGAAGTAAGTTCTCCGTTCGAAGTAGCCGGTCCGCTTACAGAGGCTTTACTGATGGCAAACCTGGCTGTACGTGGCCACGATTTGCCGGGTGGCCAGTTCAAGTACGAATGGGATAGCGCGGCCATGAAAGTGACCAATTTTGATGCGGTTAATAAATACGTTAAACGCGAATACCGCCAGGGCTGGACTTTGGGCGTGTAATAACTAATTGATAGATAAACAATAACCAAATAACATAGTAACCAAATAAAACTATGAACAGAAGAGACGCTATTGGAAGAGTGGCATTGCTACTTGGAGGAACCGTAATCGGTGCCGAATTTTTTCTGTCGGGTTGTAAACCGGCTGCCAGCAAGGTAGAAGATCTTTTCGATCAGGACCATGTTGCCTATTTAAACGAAGTTGCCGAAACTATTTTGCCAAAAACGAATACTCCCGGTGCTAAAGAAGCCAAAGTAGGCGAGTTTATGGCTATAATGGTTCGCGATTGCTACACACCAGAAGATCAGAAGATATTTTTAGATGGTCTTAGCAAAATTGATGCTGCTACAGACAAAAAATTCAGCGTTAAATTTATTGGTGCCGATGTTAAACAACGTACCGCTATACTAGCCGAGTTTGATAAAGAACAGGCAGCTTACAACAAAACTAAAAAGAAAGACGACCCTAATCATTTCTACTCAATGATTAAGCAGTTAACGCTGCTGGGCTACTTTACCTCTGAGTTGGGTTGTACCAAAGCCTTGCGCTATTTACCTGTACCAGGTAAGTTTGATGGCAATTATCCTTATAAAAAAGGCGATAAGGCCTGGGCATTGGCATAGAAGCCTCATAAAGTTATTGCGATGCAAATTCTAATTTGTCATTGCGAGCGATAGCGCGGCAACCTCGTCGTATGCATTTTCGAACTGCATAGCTACGAGGTTGCCTCGTCATTAAACTCCTCGCAATCACATATTGGTTTAAATAGAATAGGGAACTAAACTTTACGAATGAAATTAAGACTAGGAATGATCGGCGGCGGACAAGGTGCTTTTATTGGCGCCGTGCACCGCATTGCCGCACGTATAGATGATGAGTATGAACTGGTTTGCGGCGCTTTTAGCAGCGACCCAGTAAAAGGTAAAGCCAGCGGTATAGCTTTAGGTTTGGACGAAAGCCGGATCTATGGCTCATACAAAGAACTGATAGAGAAGGAAACTCAATTGCCCGAAGATCAGCGTGTACAGGTGGTAAGCATTGTTACGCCTAACCATGTACACTTCGAACCGTCAAAAATGGCTTTAGAGCATGGTATCCACGTAGTTTTAGATAAACCGATGACCTTCTCGCTCGATGAAGCTAAACAACTTAAAGAAATTGTAGCCGGCAGCGGTAAGCAGTTTTGCTTAACGCATACCTACACGGGTTACCCGATGGTTAAGGAGGCCAAACAATTGATCAAATCTGGCAAGCTGGGTAAGATCCGCAAAGTTTATGTTTCTTATCCGCAAGGTTGGTTAAGCGAATTTTTAGAGGCAGGAGATAACAAGCAGGCCTCATGGCGTACCGATCCAGGTAAAAGCGGTATTGCAGGTGCCATGGGCGATATCGGTACACATGCTTTTAACCTGGCCGAATATGTTACCGGATTAAGTGTATCACATTTATGTGCCGATATCAACATTGTGGTTGAAGGCCGTAAGCTGGATGATGACGGCGCCGTATTGTTAAAATTTGAAGGCGGTGCGAGCGGGGTTTTAATCGCAACGCAAATCGCATCAGGCGAAGAAAATAATTTACGCATCAGTGTATCCGGCGAAAAAGGTACTTTAGAGTGGCAACAAGTTGATTGTAACTCTTTGGTAGTAAGATGGCCTGATAAGCCTGCCGAAACTTACCGTACAGGCGGTGGTTATACCAGTAGTTTTGCGCAACATAACACACGTACACCAGCCGGTCACCCCGAAGGTTACCTCGAAGCTTTTGCCAATTTGTACCGCAATTTTGCGTTAACTATTAAGGCTGGCTTAGAAGGTAAGGAAGCTCAGCCAGAGTGGTTGGATTTTCCTGGTGTAGAAGATGGCGTGCGCGGCATGGCATTTACAGAAAATGTAATTGCCTCGGGCAAATCAGACCAAAAGTGGACAGCATTTACAATTTAAAAAACATATGGTTACCATAAAAGGACCTGCATTATTTATAGCACAATTTATTGGCGACAAAGCACCGTTTAATGATCTTAAATCTATCGCTCAATGGGCGGCTGGTTTAGGATATAAAGGTTTGCAATTGCCAACCGGCGATCCTCGTTTCATTGATCTGCAAAAAGCTGCCGAAAGCAAAACTTATGCTGATGAAATTAGGGGTACAGTTGCCGAGTTTGGTTTAGAGATCACCGAACTATCCACCCATACCCAAGGGCAGCTTGTTGCTGTTAACCCGGTTTATGATGATCTGTTTGATGGTTTCGCGCCTGCCTCATTACACAAAAATCCAAAAGGCCGCCAGGAATGGGCTGTTCAGCAGGTTAAATATGCGGCTAAGGCTTCGCAAAATTTAGGCCTGGCTGCCAGCGTTACTTTTAGCGGCGCATTTGCATGGCCATTTATGTACCCTTGGCCACAACGCCCTGCGGGTATGGTTGATGCCGCTTTTACCGAACTGGCTAAACGCTGGACCCCAATCTTAAACTATTACGATGAGCAGGGTATCGATCTTTGCTACGAGATACATCCCGGCGAAGACTTGCATGATGGCATCACTTACGAGATGTTTTTAGAGAAGGTGAACAATCACCCAAGGGCGAATTTATTGTATGATCCATCACACTTTGTATTGCAGTGCCTGGATTATCTGGAGTATATCGACATCTATCACGAACGTATCAAGATGTTCCATGTTAAAGATGCCGAGTTTAACCCAACCGGGCGACAAGGCGTTTACGGCGGCTACCAAAATTGGGTTGACCGGGCAGGCCGTTTCCGCTCATTGGGCGATGGTCAGGTAGATTTTAAATCAATCTTTAGCAAAATGGCGCAATATGATTTCCCCGGATGGGCAGTGCTCGAATGGGAATGTGCTTTAAAACACCCCGAAGACGGTGCCCGCGAAGGCGCTCAGTTTATAAAAGACCACATCATACACGTAACCGACCGTGTTTTTGATGATTTTGCAGCATCAGGCATTGATGCTTCATTAAATAATAAGATATTAGGAATCTAAAACAAACATCCCCACAAACATGAAGAAGACATTTAGCATTTTAACCTTAGCCGCATTTTGTACCCTAATGGCTGCCTGCGGTGGCGGAACAAAATCAGACAAAGTAAGCACAGATAGCACTACTGCAACCAACCAAAGTGCGGTAGCTCAAAGTTCAGACGCGGCACAAGATACTTCTGCCAAAACAGGTGCCGAAAAAACTGGTGGTGGCGTAGCATCATCATCAAAAGGAGCAGAGCTGATCTCTAAAAATGATTGCTTAAGCTGCCACAAAGAGCACGATAAACTGGTTGGCCCTGCATATGCAGATGTTGCCAAAAAATATACTTCGGCTGATGTTGATAAACTGGCTGATAAAGTAATTAAAGGTGGTTCTGGCAGTTTTGGCGATGTGCCAATGAGTGCTCACCCTTCATTATCTCTGGATGATGCAAAAGAGATGGTTAAATACATACTTACTGTTAAATAATTAGCATCATGAATGCAGCAACCAAAGTAAAGTTATCAGTCATGATGTTCCTGGAGTTTTTTATCTGGGGCGCATGGTTTGTAACGTTAGGTACCTATTTGTTAACCAACCTTAAAACTTCGGCTACCGAAGTTGGCGTGGCATTTTTAACCCAATCAATCGGTGCTATCGTAGCTCCGTTCATTATTGGTTTAATTGCCGACAGATACTTTTCGGCACAAAAAATATTGGGTGTATTGCATCTGATTGGTGCTGTAGTGTTATTCCTGGCTTCAAAGGCTCCGGATTTTTCATCTTTTTACCCATACGTATTATTGTACATGATCGTGTACATGCCAACGCTGGCATTGGTAAACTCAATCTCATTCCGTCAAATGACCAACCCGAGCAAAGAGTTTCCGCCAATCCGTGTATTAGGTACTTTGGGTTGGATCGTTGCCGGTTTCACCATCGGCTTGTTAGGTTGGGAAAAAAATGGTACGCTCGATTTAACTTTTAAAACAGCTGCTGCAGCTTCATTAATCTTAGGCTTATTTAGCTTTACATTACCTGCTACTCCGCCGGTTAAAAAAGAAGGCAAAACTACTGTTAGTGATATTTTGGGTCTGGATGCAATCAAATTGCTTAAAAATAAATCGTACCTGGTATTCTTTTTAGCTTCAGTTGCTATATGTATTCCACTAGCTTTCTATTATAACTTTACCAATCCGTTTTTAAATGAGGTTGGCATGCAGGGTGCTGCTGGTAAACAAGCGTTCGGGCAGGTTTCTGAACTAATATTTATGGCCCTGATGCCTTTCTTCTTTGTAAGATTAGGTGTTAAAAAAATGCTGGCTTTTGGTATGGCTGCATGGGTATTAAGATATATTTTCTTTGCCTATGGTAACATCGACACCAATTACTGGATGCTGATTGCCGGTATCGTAATGCACGGTATCTGTTACGATTTCTTCTTTGTAACCGGACAAATTTATACTGATAACCTGGCAGGCGAACGATTTAAAAGTGCAGCACAGGGTTTTATTACCCTGGCAACTTACGGTGTTGGTATGCTGATTGGTTTCTTAATGTCGGGTCCGATTGTGGATTCATACAAAACAAGTGATACTACACATAACTGGATGCATGTATGGTTGATACCGGCTGGTATTGCCGCAGTTGTATTGGTGCTTTTCCTGTTATTGTTCCGGGATAAAAACCATATGGAAACCGATCCTAACCTGGATTTAAGCGAGCAAAAAGATATGCGTTTAGATGTGTAACTAAACTAAACTAATCAATAAATAATCACTCTAAAAATAAGATGCAGCATAACCGCAGAACGGCTATTAAAAATATACTGGCAGGCACGGCAGCATTGTCGGCCGCCGGTATGTTGGCACCCTTTACCGCAGAAGCTTCTACTATGGATCTGGACGCACCTTTAAAAGGAAATATTAACCACTCGGCCTGCCGTTGGGTTTATAATGATTTAACGCTGGATGAGCTTTGTATCGAAGCTAAAAAGATAGGTCTTAAAGGGATCGATTTACTCGGCCCGAAAGAATGGCCTACTGCAAAAAAATATGGACTGGATTCGCCCATGTGTAATGGTGCCGAGCTGGGTTTGTATGATGGTTTCAACGACAAAAAGTTTCATGAACAGCTGATAAAAAACTATACAGAAATGATCCCTTTGGTGGCTAAAGCTGGATATACCAATTTGATCTGTTTCAGCGGAGCTCGTCGCGGTAAAAGCGATGAAGAAGGATGGAACAATTGCGTAGAAGGATTAAAGCAACTGCTTCCATTGGCCGAAAAACATAAAGTAGTTTTGGTGATGGAATTATTGAATAGCAAACTGGATCATAAAGACTATCAGTGTGATCGTACCTGGTGGGGGGCTGAACTTTGTAAAAGGCTGGGTTCAGAGAACTTTAAGCTGCTGTACGATATCTACCACATGCAAATTGATGAGGGCGATATTATCACCAATATTAATCAATATCACCAGTACATCGCGCATTATCATACAGGCGGCGTACCCGGCCGTCATGATATTGACGATACCCAGGAGCTTTACTATCCTGCAATTATGCGGGCAATCGTAGCTACCGGTTTTAAGGGATTTGTGGCACAAGAGTTTACACCTAAAGATCCTAAAAATAAAATAGCGGCTTTGCGTAAATGCGTACACATTTGCGATGTGTAGAGCCCGCTAACCAATTGAACTCAATTATAAACTAAAATACATCGACATGACTACCAGAAGAGCATTTTTAACGCAGGCGGGCTTGTTTGCAACAGGCGCTTTATTGCTGCCCAAGTTAACATCTGCAAAAATAGATGGCAAAGTAGGGCTGCAGCTTTACAGCCTGCGCGAGCAATTACCTAAAGACCCGAAAGGTGTTATCGCTAAAATTGCCGAAGCAGGATATAAAGAAGTTGAAACTTATGGCTACAGCAAAGAGCATGGCTTTTTTGGCTTAAGCGCAAAAGAGTTTAGCAATGTATTAAAAGCTAATGGTTTAAGCACGCCAAGCGGCCATTACGGTATGGATATGCTTTTTGCCGATGGTAAATTTGGTGAATTGGACGAGGCTATCGAAGCAGCGCAACTTACCGGTCAGCAATATGTGACGATTCCATATTTAAATGAAAAATTCAGAAAAACGGCTGCCGATTTAAAGGCTGTTGCCGCTAAAGTTAATCTGGCTGCCGAGCGCGCTAAAAGAGCAGGGTTAAAAATAGCTTATCATAACCACGATTTCGAATTTACCAATATAGAAGGGACATCGTTATACGAAGTGCTGGCTAAAGAAACCACCATTGCCTTAGAGATGGACCTATACTGGGCTGTACGATCTAATCAAGACCCCATCCAATGGTTCGAGAAATATCCGGGACGTTTCCATATGGTACACGTAAAAGATATGGATAAGGGTCAGCCTGAGTTAAATACCGAAGTGGGTAAAGGCTCTATCGATTTCAAAAAGATTTTTGCCAAAGCAAAACTAGCCGGAATCAAGCATTATAGCGTTGAGCAAGAGAACTTCAAGATAGATCCATACGAGAGTATCAACGAGAGCAGCAGATATTTAAGAAACGTATTATTAGCTTAATTATAGCATCATGAAAAAAGCAAAATTAGTACTAACCGCTTTATTAGTCGGAGGTTTTTCTATGGCGCAAGCACAGCAAACCGCTAAACCAGAGGATACTGAGGTTTATACGCCCGTGCCGCCAAAGGTTACGCCAGGTAAATTAGAATACAAAGGTGCACCATCAGATGCTATCGTTTTATTCGACGGTAAAAACCTGGATGCCTGGAAATCTGTAGATACCGACGGCCCTGCATTGTGGACCGTTGATGGCGGTGTTGTAACAGTTAAAAAAGGAACTGGCAATATCGAAACCAAACAAAAATTCAACAATTACCAACTACACATCGAGTGGCGCGTACCTGCAAACATTACCGGTACAGGCCAGGCGCGTGGTAACAGCGGTGTATTTCTAGCATCTATAGGTAAGGGCGATGCAGGTTACGAACTGCAAGTGTTGGACAACTACGAGAACAAAACCTATACAAACGGTATGGCTGGTAGTATCTACAAACAATTTGTTCCCCTGGCTAACCCATCACTTAAACCAGGCGAGTGGCAAACTTATGATGTGATATGGACCGCGCCAACATTTAACGACGATGCCACTGTGAAAACACCGGCTCGCGTAACGGTGATATTCAACGGTGTTTTAGTCGAAAATAATGTTACCCTGTTGGGCCCAACACAATATATCGGTAAGCCATCATACAGCGTTAAACATGGTGCATCACCAATTAAGCTACAAGCACATGGTGATAAAAGCGAACCGGATAGCTTTAGAAATATTTGGGTGAGAGAACTTCCTAATAATTAGAAGCAAGAAACCAGAGCCAGGAAACAAGACTTGGAAAATAGTGAAGGGGCAAACGTTATCGTTTGCCCCTTTTTGGTTGATAAAATATGTATTTTACGATTACGTATTTTTCTACTTTTGTCATTCGAGCGATAACGAAGAATCTTCTGCTTCGTATCTGCCTGTTGAAGAAGATATTTCGCTATTGCTTAATAGGACAAATTGAATTGATATGTAAGATTTTGTTTCTTGGGCCTTGTCTTTGGCTTCTCTTCCAACTGCAACAATTCTAATACGTCAACCCGTAAATCACCATTACTTCATAACATTTGCGTTATTTTGATACTTTTAGGCATTTAATCCCCTATATGAAACAATATTTGCTCTTAATTTGCGGGTTAGCAATCAGCAGCCTCGCTTGCGCACAGGCCGATACGGCACAGAAAGTTGATGCTGCCACCCGTAACGCCACCGCTCAACAACAGAAACCCTACGTGATCATGATCTCGATAGATGGTTTCAGGTATGATTATGCGGATACACACAAGGCCGTGCATCTGAAAAAAATGGGTGATGAAGGTGTGCATGCTGAATCGATGATCCCGTCGTATCCATCGTTAACATTTCCTAATCATTATTCGTTAGCGACAGGTTTATATCCGGCTCATCACGGGCTGGTTCAAAACTATTTTTACGACCGCAATTTCAAGTCATTCTATTCCTACAAATCAAAAACCGCTACCGAAGGCAAGTGGTATGGCGGTACACCAATATGGCTATTGGCCGAGCGCCAAAAAATGCTTTCGGCAAGTTTTTATTGGGTAGGGTCTGAGGCTGATATTCAGGGGCAGTATCCAACCTATTATTATAAATACAATGAGCAGATCGGTATTCATGATCGCATCCAAACGGTGGTAAACTGGTTAAAGCAGCCGGAAGATCGCCGACCACATTTAATTACCTTCTATTTTCCGGAGGTTGATCATAACGGACATCACTATGGCCCTGATGCACCAGAAACTGATAAATCGGTTCACTTTGTTGATTCTGCGATTTATGAGTTAACCAAAGCAGTTAAAGCAACCGGGCTAAAGATTAACTATATAATAGTATCAGATCATGGGATGACGAGTATTGATCGCCAAAATAGTCCTGTTACGCCTGCCATTGCTTTAGATACAACTAAATTTATCAGGGCTGATGAAGGTGTGTTGATGCACTTATACGCTAAAAAGCCTGAGTATATAGCTGAAGCTTATGCCGAGATTAAAGCAGAAGCCAAAGACTATAAAGTTTACTTGCGCGATAGCCTGCCTGCACAATGGCACTATAGTACTAAGGACGATAAATATGACTGTATTGGAGACATCGTGCTGGTGCCTAATTGGCCAGAATCATTCAACACTACGCATCGTAAATTAGATCCAGGCGCACATGGTTATGATCCATTTGCCGTAAAGGATATGCATGCCATCTTCTACGCCTGGGGCCCAAACTTTAAGAAGGGTTTAACTATCCCGACTTTCCCTAACGTGGATGTTTACCCAATGATAGCCAAACTGCTTGGCCTTACTTACACCGAGCAGATAGACGGCACCATAGAACTGGCAGATAAAGTACTGGTTGAGAAAAAGAAATAAGGCTTTAAAAAACCTATTATAAAACAAGAAAGCCCTTTGGATGATTCCAGAGGGCTTTCTTGTTTAACCTTTAGGCTTATTTCACAGGCTTGTTGTAAAGCTCGTTAAATAACATTTTGAAGGTATTGTGCGATTGTCCGCGGAAGGTAATTTCCGGTCCGAAGGCATACAGGGTACCTTTACCAACAGGAGCGGTGAAGGCAGCTACGCCATCTTTCAGGTATTTTTGTCCCCATGCCCAGCCGCTGCGTAATGGTTTATCTGTTGCATACCAGGCCAGCGGTTTAACACCTTTAGCTGCGGCATCCGCATCCAGTTTAAATACGGGGCTACTGTCAAAGTCAACATCTGCCTCGTTAAACATACCCCAGTTTGCAGGTTGTGTAGTATCTAAAGATACACGTAGCACGCTACCCGGAATATAAAATTTATCGCCAGGTAGGGCTTTATCGTCAGAACCTGGTTCAACCAAAGCATTTTTAACCGGCAGGTTTAATTGGTAAGCCAGGTTTGTGCTGCTACCAATAGTAACAATGTTACCGCCCGCTTCTAAAAATTCTTTAAGCTGTGGGATTGATTTATCGGCAGTAATACGGCCGGTCATACCGCGAAATTCTTCCGGTAGTTCTTCTGGTTTTGGCATACGGCCATAAAATTCACCACCTCCGTTGCCTGCACCGCCACGTTTAGCCGGGATGGCGCCGCCTACAAATACAATCACATCATATTTGGCTTTCAGGTTACCACCATCAATTTCTTGCGGATAAACTACTTTGAAAGGGAAATGGTATTGCTCCATCATCCAACGGATCCAGCCCGAAGGGATAGAACCGCCATAAGTATCCCATAAAGCGATACGTGCAGGCGTAATTTTAACCAGTTCTTTCGGTTTTTTAGCTGCAGCAATTACTTTAACACCATTTTGTGGTGCCGATTTTTCTAATAATGAGTAAGCCGCTTTCTCTGACGATGGTACAAAGAAGGTGCCTGCATTGGCGTCTGTAGCGCCTTTTAATCCACCCTTAACACGGAAAACTTGTACACCCGCGTTTAACAGATCATTAACAACCACAAATGAATTATTCACGTTGCCACTTAGCAAGTAACCGTTTTTAGCAACACTTGGTACGCTTGTGGCTGGCGGGTTTTGTAGCTGTCCGTAAGGTATGCGTTCAAACGGGCCGGTAAAGCCATCCAGTACGCGATCAAAAGTTACCCCCATCTGGAAGGCCAATGTCCAGCCTGCAATATCGTATGGGCGGATAGGAGGACCTCCTGGATATTGAAAATCGTTAGGGTGATCTTGTGGCTCAAACATATCGATCACGTGTGCACGGAAAGCCTGATCTGTTTTAACAATGTATGATCCGGCAGGATATTGTTTACCTGCAACAGTAAACGGAGCAGTAGCTTTCTGAATCAGGATGCCGGATTTAATCAGTGCATTAATAAATTTAACGGTTGTTGGGAAATCAGGCTGATCTGTAGTGATAATATACCCACGAGGATCGCGCAACGTAGGATTACGTAATACTGAATCAAAATATTTTGTTGGGATATTCGGGCCACGACCTTCGCCACCCAAAGTTACTGCACCACCACGGCGGCTAGCACCTTCTGCAGGGGCAGGTTTATCTTTCTCATATAAAGCGGTAATGGCTTCTGCACGTTTAGGCGATAAAGTCCAGTAGTCGGCGCTGCCATGTTCAATAGAGTTTTTACCCATGCGGTAAGAGTTGTACAGTAACTCATCGTGGTTGCGTACAGCGTAATCTAACACAGCATAGTTAAGCGAAACCGAGTAATCGATAGACTGCTTATAATGCCATGGCTGCGGCGTAATTGGGTTTGGCGTATTGCTGTTTGGGATCAAACGCTCGGGAACCAAGGGGATTTCAGCAGGGGTAGGGCTACCGATAATTTCTGTAAGCAAACCGACCATGTTGTGAAAATAAGCTGTGGTGCGTAAACCACCATTCCACCAGGTTGAGAAGCTGGTACCATTGCGCTCAGTATAACCTGGTTTGCCTTCCTGATTCAAGCGGCTCACCATAGCTGCACCAACACCGTCGATACTGGTCATCAGCAATGGATCAAACACATAGTTAAACGGATCGCGGTATGGCGGACCTGCCACAACAGAGCCTGCAGGGCCGGCTTGGTGGTGGTTATAAATAATTTCAGGCATCCACTCCAGGTATTGCTGGCGGGCAATGTTCGCGCTTTCTTTCATGTTCATGATAAAAAAGTCGCGGTTATTATCGTGGCCGATATATTTTTCCCAAAGTCGCGGCACGTTCATGTTACGCTTTTTAGGGTCTTTTTCACTCATGTACCAGTTTGCAACCAGCTCTTGCCCGTCGGGGTTGGCATGCACAAATAGGATGATGGTTTTATCCAATATCTGCATCACCTGCGGATCGGTGCGGGTAACCATTTCGTAGGCAGTTTCCAGTAGTTGGTGCGATCCTACAGTTTCGCTGGCGTGTAAACCGCCATCAATCCAAACTACCGCTTTACCTTCATTGGCCAGTTTATGCGCCTGATCATCGGTTAGATTTTCGGCTCGGGCCAGCTTTTGGGCAATGGCTTTGTACTTATCCAGGTGCTTTATGTTTTCGGGCGAAGAAACGATCAGCATAAACTGGTGGCGGCCTTCTTCGGTTAAACCGATATCAACATATTTTGCTCTGGGTGAGGTAGCCAGCTTTTTAATAAAAGCTTCACTTTGGGTGTAGTTGGCCAATTGGTAATCATCACCAATGTTAAACCCAAAATGCTCTTTGGGCGAGGGGATGGATTGTGCATTGGCCATTGAAACAGCCAATAGCATGCACGAGACATAGCTGGTAAATTTACGCATCATTTTAGTTTAGAGTAATTAATAGCCCAATTTATGTATTTGGAGCCTAATTGCGGTGTAACTTTTTTGAGGCATACAATTGAACTTATTATTAATTAAAAGTTATATTTATCATCAAAGCGATGAGGTTTTTAGCAAAGCATCACATCTTAACACAAAGTGATTACGTATAAAGTAAAATAATACCTCTTGTTAACCAATTATATGATTAGCCGCCATCTTGCTGTTAGGAGCATGTGTGTACTGATAGCCTTTTTATCAGTGTGGCCTCTGTTTGGCTATGCCCAACCACAAACGCTAAAGGTTGAGCACATTAGCACGCAAGAAGGTTTATCGCAAGTAAATGTTACTTCAATTATTCAGGATAGGCAGGGCTTTATATGGATAGGTACCCGTGATGGGCTTAACCGTTATGATGGTTACCACTTTACCATTTACCGTAACGATGTTAAAGATCCTAACAGCCTAAGCGGCAATTTTGTGCAGGATGTTGTTGAAGACCCTGACGGAAACCTATGGCTAGCCACACAAAGTGGTGGGGTTAACATGTACGACCGGAAATCTGATCATTTTTATCGCTATCAGCATAATAATCGTGATCCTGGAAGTTTGTCGAGCAATGTGGTTAACAGGTTGGCGCTGGATAAAAAAGGCCGTTTATGGATTGCCACCCAAAAAGGCGGTTTAGATAGGCTTGATCTTAAAACGAAAAAAATAACACACTTTGTACATACCGAATTTGATGTAAACAGCATTAGCGATAACCTGGTACGTACGGTATTTGTTGATAGTGAGCAAAGAGTATGGGCGGGCACAAGTAGCGGCTTAAACCTGTATGATCCTAAAACAAACGGATTCATCAAATATCAGCATCAGGATGGCAACCCGAAAAGCCTCTCCAGCAATGCCATCATCTGCATTTTTGAGGGTAGCGCTCAGCACTTATGGATCGGAACTTCAGATAAAGGCCTCAACAACTTTGATCCGGCAACAGGTAAATCAATATCCTATTTGCATAATTCAAAGGCCAATAGTATATCCAGCAATACCATTTATGCTATAAATGAGGATAACGACCACAACCTGTGGATTGGTACTGAGAATGGCGGGATTAGCATTTATAACCGGGCCGAAAAACAATTTCATAACTACCAGCACGATGAGATCGATAATAATAGCCTCAAAGGCAACTCTTTTTATGCTATATGTAAAGATCGTGTTGGCAATATGTGGTTGGGGGCGTTTAGTGGCGGGGTTAATTTGTTTAAAAGAAGTACACTGAGTTTTAAGTTATATAAACATACATCTGATCCTAAAAGCCTCTCTAACGATTTTGTGCTGGATATTAAAGGCGACAAAGCAGGGGATATATTGGTGGGCACAGACGGTGGCGGATTAAATAAACTAGATGTAAAAACCGGGAATTTTACGGTTTATAAGCACAACGAAAATGACAAAAATAGTATTGCCGGTAACTATATCCTAAAAGTATATGAAGATTTGGATGGTGATACCTGGGTAGGCACTTGGGGCAATGGCATTAGTGTTATAGATCATGTTACCCATAAGGTTACCCATTTGGCGCATGATGCCAATAACCCACAAACTGTATCCTCCAACAACATTTATGCTATTTTGCAAACTAAGGACAAAAAAGTATGGATTGGAACTTATGATGGCGGCCTTGACCAGTATGATAAAGTTACCCACGTTTTTAAACATTATGTTTTTGATGAAGAAAATCCGCAAAGCCTAAGTAGCACCCGCGTTTACTCGTTGTTAGAAGATAGCCATGGTAACTTGTGGGTTGGTACTTACGATGGCGGTTTAAACCTGCTCGATCGTAAAACTAATACCTTTACACGTTTTATGCATGATGATAAGCAGCATAACAGCATCAGCAATAATACGGTGCCAGATATCATGGAAGATAGTAAAGGTAATCTCTGGGTATCAACCTATGTTGGCTTGGATATGTTCGATTATCCAAACCGTAAATTTACTGTACTAACCCAAAAGGAAGGTTTGCCAAGTGATGCGGTTTACGCAACGCTGGAAGATAAGCATGGCAATATATGGATGAGTACCAATAATGGTATTGCCATGTACAATACCGCCCGTAAAACATTTGAAAACTATACCACAGAAGATGGCTTGCAAGGCGATGAATTTAAACCTCACTCTGCCTATAAATCACCGGATGGGACATTATATTTTGGAGGTATAAATGGTTTTAACGCCTTCGACCCGGATAAAATATTAAAGCCGTCGGGATTTTCGCCATTGGTAATAACCGGGCTTGAGTTGTTTAATAAACCCGTACGTATTGCCCGCGATATTTATGACCCATCGCCGTTAAAAGAAAACATAACCGATACCGACCGGCTTACTTTAAGCTATAAAGAATCTGTAGTATCGTTTAATTTTGCCGCACTTGATTATGGCGCACCAAGCAAAAAAGAGTATGCCTATATTTTAGATGGGTTTGATAAAGGGTGGAACTATGTAGATACGCGCAATACGGCATCCTACACAAATATTCCGGCTGGTCGATACGTATTTAGGGTTAAGTATCGGGATAATACCGGTAATTGGTCGCCAGAAAGCAAGGGGCTGGTGGTTACCATTATACCGCCGTGGTGGCTCACCTGGTGGTTTGAGGTAATTTTAGGTAATCTGATAGCCGCTATTATTTATCTGGTTTTTATGTTGAGGCTAAACAGGATTAATGCACAAAAACTGATCCTCGAAACGCAGGTACGTGAACGTACAGATCGCCTGGCGCAAATGTCGAATAATGAACGTAAGTTACGTGAGGATGCCGAGGCTGCACGTGAAGAAGCAGAAAAAGCCAACAAGGCCAAAAGTACATTTCTGGCTACCATGAGTCATGAGATACGCACCCCAATGAATGGCGTTATCGGCATGGCAACGCTGCTATCATCAACCGAACTTACATTTGAGCAAGACGAATATGTTGAAACGATTAAGAATTGTGGTGATGCCCTGCTATCTGTAATTAACGATATTCTGGATTTCTCGAAGATAGAATCTGGCAATATGGAACTGGATGTACATGAGTTCGACCTCCGCGATTGTATAGAAAGCGTGTTGGATGTTTTTGCAGCCAAGGCGGCCAAGCTTGATCTTGATTTAGTATACCAGATCCATCACGAAGTACCATCGCAAATTGAGGGTGATAGCCTGCGGTTGCGCCAGGTATTGATTAACCTTATTGGCAATGCTATGAAATTTACTACCAGGGGCGAGGTTTTTGTTGATGTTAAAAAAGGAGCCTCCCATGGCAATTATTTCGACCTCGATTTTAGCGTGCGCGATACCGGTATAGGTATCCCTGCAGATAAATTGGATAGGTTATTTAAGGCGTTTTCGCAGGTAGATTCAAGCACTACGCGCAAGTATGGTGGTACAGGGCTGGGGCTGGCAATTAGTGATAAACTGGTGCAGTTAATGGGTGGCAGCATTAAGGCCGAAAGTAAAGTAAATGTCGGCTCTACTTTTTCGTTCACCATCAAAACAAAAGCCGGCCTTAAAGCGCAGCGTACTTATATTAACTTAACAACCAGCGATATTGAAAATAAGAAGGTACTGGTAGTGGACGATAACTCTACCAATCGCAGTATCCTGGAAACGCAACTTAAGCAGTGGAACTTGATCCCGCTGGTGGCTTCGACAGGCAAAGAGGGCTTGGCTTTGTTGGATGAAAACCCCGATGCTAGCCTGATAATTACAGATATGAGCATGCCAGAAATGGATGGTGCTCAACTGGCTACCAGGATTAAAAAGAAGCATCCGGAGTTGCCGATTATCTTGTTAAGCTCTATCGGTAATGAGCAGAGCCGGCAGGTATCTCATTTGTTTAATGTGATATTAACCAAGCCAACCAAACATTATATACTGCAAAAACAGATTATAGATCAGCTAAAGAGTAATGGTAGTATTGTTAAAGAAATCAGAACAACGAAATCGCATTTCGACGAAGGTTTTGCCAGGCAATATCCGATGGATATTTTAATAGCAGAAGATAACGAAGTAAACCAAAAACTAACTTTACGCATCCTGAATAAAATGGGCTACAAACCCGATGTTGCCGCCAACGGGCACGATGCTATAAATGCGATGGTTACCAAACCTTACCATTTAATATTTATGGATGTGCAAATGCCAGAAATGGACGGATTGGAGGCAACGCAATTCATCCGCCAGAATATGCCGATACAGCCTATTATTATTGCCATGACCGCCAACGCCTTGTCTGAAGATCGTGAAGCCTGCCTAAAAGCCGGAATGGACGATTATCTGAGCAAACCCATGAAACTAGACGAAATGGTTGCTATGCTGGAGAAATGGGGGAAAACTTTGGTTAGTCATTAAGTCGCCGGTCATTTTAGAGGTTTGTCATTTTTGTATCTTTTTAGTTTTATACGCCAGATAACTCGCACAACTTATTTAATTTAATCCCCTTAACTAATGAAGCTGACAAATGCCCAATGATCCTGTAAACCAACACCAGCTCGAGCGTGGCTTGTCGCTCACACAGGCAACAGCCATTAATATGATCGATATGGTTGGTATTGGGCCGTTTATAACCATACCTTTTATTGTTGGTGCAATGAAAGGGCCTCAATGTATTATTGCCTGGCTGGTTGGGGCTTTACTGGCATTTATGGATGGTTCTATCTGGGCCGAAATGGGGGCGAAGTGGCCGCAGGCTGGTGGTAGCTACGTTTTTCTGCAAAATCTTTATGGCAAATGGGGCAAAATGTTTGCCTTTTTATTTATCTGGCAAACTACCATCCAAGCACCTTTGGTTATTGCCAGTGGTGCAATCGGGTTTTCGCAATATCTTACTTACCTTATAAATTTAAACGGCTGGGAGCAAAAGGCGGTGAGCGGTGCATTAGTAATATTATTGGTGCTGCTTTTATATAGGAATATTAAAACAGTAGGCAAGATCTCCGTGATCCTATGGATTATTACCGGCGGTACTTTCATTTGGTTAATTGCATCCGGCTTTAATGGTTTTAACAGCAAGCAGGCCTTTACAGCTAGTAAAGACGCCTGGGATCTTACCCCGCTATTTTTTGTAGGCCTTGGGCAGGCTTCGCTTAAAACGGCCTACTCGTTTTTGGGTTATTATAACGTTTGCCAACTGGGTGGTGAGATTAAAAACCCCGAACGTAATATCCCCATGAGTATTTTTATTTCCATTGCGGGCATTGCAGTATTGTATTTGGGGATGCAGATTATGGTATTAGGCATTTTACCATGGCAAACGGTTGCTAAATCTCAATTCCCTATTAGTTTATACTTTCAGCATATTTATAATAGTGGCGTGGCGAAATTTGCCACCGGGCTTATTCTGATTATTGCGCTGTCATCTCTTTTTTCGGTAACGTTGGGTTACTCACGTGTGCCTTATGCTGCAGCTATAGATGGTAACTTTTTCCCAATTTTTGGTAAAGTCCATCCAACAAAAAAGTTTCCACACGTGTCTTTGTTATTTTTAGGGGCTTTCGCTTTTGTGTTTAGCTTGCTGTTTAAAATGAAAGAGATTATCACCGCTATTGTAACCATGCGCATCATTATCCAATTTTTGGGGCAGGCTTTCGGCGTAATCTGGTGGCATTATCATAAACCTAAAGATGCGCGGCCTTATAAGATGCGTTTATTCCCTATACCTGCTATTATTGCAATCATTGTTTGGTTGTTTATCTTATTAACAAGTCCCTTGGTTTATATCGCTATGGCAGGTGGTATTATTTTAACGGGTTTAATTATCTATTTCTTTTGGCAACGAAGGGCGGGTAATCCTTTGCCTGTTGATATTTCTTCTTGACTTTTTATCGTAAAAGATAAAATTTGGTCTGCGTGTTTTCCTTATAAGAAAGTAGTGCTAAGTGTCTAACTAATGTTACAAACCATATAAAACATTCTGTAGTTTTTTGGTATTTTACATTACGTTCTAATAAAATATAATGCTACGTCTACTTAGCCGGTCTTTAATTCTCATGCTGTTTTGCATGTGTATAGGTATAACCTATGCAAATGCCTATGCCATATTGGCTCACGAAGCCATTGTTGATGCCAGTTGGGATAAAGAAATTAAACCTCTTCTCAGGTTAAAATATCCTATGGCTGCCGATTCTGATATCAGGAAAGCGCACTCTTATGTGTATGGAGGCGCAATGGTAGCAGATATGGGCTACTTGCCCTTTGGCAGTGCCTATTTTAGTGATTTACTGCATTATGTACGCAGTGGCGACATGGTAATGAACCTCATTAGCGAGGCAAAGAACTTAAACGAATATGCTTTTGCACTAGGCGCGTTATCACATTATTTGGCCGACGAATACGGCCACTCGCAAGCCACAAATTATACTGTACCTATTGTTTACAAAAAACTGCGCGAAAAATATGGCGATTTTGTTACTTATGGTAACGACCCAACATCGCACAGCAGGGTAGAGTTTTCTTTCGATGTATTGCAGATTGCCAGGGGAAATTATAATACCCAGGCTTATCATGATTTTATCGGCTTTAACGTTTCTAAACCAGTGCTTAGCCGCGCTTTTATGAAAACCTACGGCGAATCGCTCGAAGCATTGTTTGGCAATTTTGAAAGCAGTGTGTCTACCTTTAGATGGGGAGTTAAAAATTTGATGCCTACCTTGGTTAGAAAAACATGGAAATCTGAGAAAGACAGCATCCTGAAACGCCAGCCCGGCATGACCGCCAAGCAGTTTAAATACAAAATGAAAAAGCGGGAGTATCATCAGGAGTTTGGCAAGGGTGAAGCTAAGCCAGGTTTTTGGGCTAATACGCTGAGTTGGATTATTAACGCTTTACCTAAAATCGGCCCGCTTAAAACGTTAAAGTATGTTGATCCTGGACACGATGGAGAAAGGCTGTTTATCCATAGTTTTGATACCATACTGGTGCACTATAAACAAGAATTAATTGCCGTATGTAATGATTCGCTGTCTTTAAAAGATATTGATTTTGATACCGGTCGCGAAACCGCAATAGGAGAGTACGGTTTGGCCGATCAAACTTATGCCGAACTGGTGATTAGCTTGCAGAAGGGCAAGTTTCAACATGTCAACTCATCCTTGAAACAGCATCTGCTTTCATTTTATAAAGATCCGCAGAATATACCGTCATCTAAAAAGTATCCTATTGATTGCGACCAATTGCAAAGCGCGTTAATAGCATTGAAATATACAACAGCGACTGACGAAGGCACTGCTGCGGGAGGGAAATAGGTAAGTCGGGAATTACTGGTTGACATTAATCCAACTTGTCATTGCGAACGTAGTGTGGCAATCTCGTAGTTAATGCCTATTTATTAATTTGCCCTGAAAAAAGAGCGCCATGTTGAGGTACTCGAAGCATGGTGAACAGGCCTCTGCGCGCGACACTTCGAGCTTCTCAGTGTGACAAGCCATCTTCCTTTTTGGCGTTTGCACCACCATCTACAGCATAAAATCCTAAATCAAACATCCGAATTCCGAAATAAGCTGTACTTTTGCGGCAATGAAAAACCGGTTTATCTGTATGTTGCTGTTATTTGGGCTGTTTAGCGCCCAGTTTTCGCAGTACTTTATCGAGGCGGGTTTTGATCTGAACCAGAAGTACATTGCCGAGCGGTTTTGTGTAAACAAAAGCCGGCCATGGATGCACTGTAACGGAAAATGTTATTTGATGAAAAAGCTGAAGCAAAGTGCCGACAAAGAGAAGGCCGCCGAACGCGAAAATCAGAAAAATAGTTTCCAGGTTGCCATCATTACCCAGCCAGATCATTTTTCGTTGAAAGAGCAGGACTGTATAACACTCGTTGTACGCGAAGCTCCGTTTGCTCTTCCGAAAAATCAATCCTCTATTTTCCAGCCGCCCCGAGCTTAACGTTTTCCAATTTTTTATTAATTCATTTTTGATCAGGCAGGTATCGCTATGCCCTTTCTAGACCATGCGTTGTGGTTTGGACTGATCTGTATTTTATTACCTGGAACCGCTGTCCCTTCAACCGGATATGAGGCTCCTTATCTATTAATAATGAAACGTTATTGCCTTATTTTTATATTTTTTATCGGGCTTGTTAGTACAGCCTTTAGTCAGCAGATAACTGGAACGGTTGTCGATGCCATTACCCACGAAGCCTTACAGGGCGTAATGGTGCGTATTGCAGATACCTCATCTTTAACCCGCCCGTTTGTTGCAGCAACAGATCGTAAAGGAAAGTTCACCATCAACGCCAATAAACCGCTTAAGTTTAGCATGGTTGGTTATGTAACGCAGATCATCAAACCAAGTGACCATATGCAGGTGATGCTGCAGCCATCGTCATTAGATTTGCAACCTGTTATTGTAACAGCCAGTCGCGAAAAGCAATCCCGTCAGGATGCGCCGATCGCGATCAGTAAAATTAATTCCGTGCAAATTCAGGATACTAAAGCCACCGCACTTTACCAGTTATTAAACAAGGTAGCAGGTGTTTACATGGTTGATCTGGGTAACGAGCAGCATACTATGGCTATCCGTCAACCAATTACTTACAATGCCCTATATTTGTACATGGAAGATGGTTTACCCATTCGCCCTACGGGTATTTTTAACCATAATTCACTGTACGAGATCAACATGTCGGGCGTAAAGGATATCGAGGTAATTAAAGGCCCGGCGTCATCACTTTATGGTAGTAACTCGGTTGGTGGTGCTATCAACTTTATCACACAAAGCCCGCCGTCTGGCTATGCAGGCAACGTATCTGTTCAAGGCGATAACTATCACTACCGCCGTGTAGATGCCAATGGTGGTTTTACCGACGGTAAGTTTGGCTTTTATGCTGGCGGCTATGTAGCTCACCAGAGTGATGGCTGGCAAGATTATACTAATTTTGATAAGTACTCGGCCAACCTAAAATCTACATATGATTTTGATAACAATACCAAGCTAACTGCTGCGGCATCATATAATTATCTAAATACCCAAACACCGGGTAGTTTAGATAGTGCCCACTTTTATAACCGTAGCTATAGCAGTAATCAAAATTTTACCTATCGTAAGGTAGAGGCTTTCCGTACCAGTTTACGTTTGGATCATGCCTGGAGTTCGAAGAGTAATACCTTTGTAACGGCTTTCTTCAGAGATAACTCTACAGCACAACTACCCAGCTATTATATTGCCGATGTACGTGATGCCAACGGCAATTACCTAAGCTCAAACGGGCAGGTAAATGATCAAAAGTTTCGCAGTTATGGTTTGCTGGCTCAGCATCGTACCGATTTTGATTTCCTGAATTCGCGCATTATTGTTGGTGCTTATCTGGATGATAGCCCGAGTTCATACTATGCGCAGTATTTGAACATCGACAAAAATCAGGCAAATAACTATTACACCGGGTTTACCAATACCGGTACTTATATAGATGATTATCGTATCAAGTTATTTAATACTGCAGCGTACGCTCAATATGAGATGAAGCCTTTTGAAGCTTTACGTATTGTGGCTGGCTTACGTTACGATAGGGTACACTACGATTTTACTAATGGCCTGCCGCCAACCAGTACCAAGTACAAACAGCAAGAGACGAATAACTTTAACATTGTAGCGCCTAAATTGGGTTTCACTTATAACCTGGGCGCTAACAAAGGTTTCTACGGAAACTTTAGTGTGGGTTTCCAACCGCCGGAAACCGGCGATTTGTATAGCTCGCGCCAGTTAGTACCACTTAAACAAGCCACATTTGATAATTACGAACTGGGCGGCTGGTTCTCTGCATTAAACAAAAAGATGTATTTCGAACTGAGTTTGTTTGATCTGGAAGGTAGAAATGAGATTATCAGTCAGCTATTGCCTGATAATACCACGCAGAACCAAAATGCAGGTGCAACGCGCCATCGCGGTATCGAGTATTCGGTAACCTATGCCCCGGTTCAGGATCTTACCTTCCGCTTTAGCGGTACTAATGCTATACATACTTACGTGCATTACAGCGAGGTGCGCACCAATTATGCTACCAATACCAATTACACTATTGTATATGATGGTAACCGCATGAACAATGCACCAGCCTGGATAGCCAACAGTGAGCTAACTTACAAACCTCACTTTTTACCAGGTTTCCGTATTGCGCCAGAGTGGCAGCACATTAACCATTACTTTACAGACCCAGCAAATACCAAAACCTACAACGGTTACGATATTGCCAACCTGCGTTTTGGTTACGACTTTAAGCAGGCCGGTCTTAAAGGTTTAGGCATTTGGTTTAATGTATTGAACCTAACCAACAAACTTTACGCCACCACGGTAACCAGCAACCAATACGGTGATACTTACAATGCTGCGCCACCGCGCACTTATACTTTGGGGATTAGTTACGCCATTTCAAAATATTAACAATGGAAAGTAAATTAAAAAATAGTCTGCGTAAAAACTTTTACAAGCTACACCGCATTGTGGGGCTAATTGCCTTGGTGCCTGTGATCGGCTGGACGTTGAGCGGACTTTCGCACCCGTTTATGTCGAACTGGTTTAGGCCATTTATTCCGCAAGAGGTATTTAAGCCTTTAACACAGGATAAAATGCAGCCTAAGCTAACTGTTCAGCAGATAATGGATCAAAACCATTTGGGGCAGATCCGCAATTTTAGTCTGGTTAATTTTAATAACAGCACCTGGTATCAGGTGCTGTTAAAGGATAGTACATATAGCTACTATTCTGCCGGCGATGGTAAATTGCTACCCAAAGGCGATAAGGCTTACGCTGTTTATTTGACGAGGTTTTTTACAGAAGATTCGATCTCGCCGATCAAACGTATTACGCTGCAAACCAAATTCGATAGTGAGTATCAGCCGATCAATCATCTGCTGCCGGTATGGAAAGTGAAACTGGATCGACCAGATGGTATGACCATATACATCGAAACCGGGCAAAGCCGTTTGGCCACTTTTAATAATAATACCCGCAGAGTTATGCTGGGTTTGTTCGAAGAGTTTCATACCTGGCAGTTTCTGGGCGATATGGGTGGCGAGAAATTGCGGATCATCGTGTTGACTTGTATCATAGGTCTGTTGTTTGTTTCGCTACTCACTGGTGTTACTGTTTATGGCTTTTTTTGGAAACGCTTTAAAGAAATTGCCCAAAAACGGAAAGCAAAAGGAGGGGAGGATAAGCGATTTGTACATCGTTTTCACCGCCAGTTAGGGCTTATTGTCTCTTTTGTGATGTTGACCTTTGTAGTGAGTGCTGCTTTCCACCTGTTGGTGAAACTGCATAATATGAAGCCTGAAAGCAAGCCGTTCGAGCAATTGATCAGCAGAGATCAGTTGGTGCAATCTAACCTTAATTTGCCTGTTGCTGATAGTTTGATTAGAAAGGTATCCGTTATAAAATTCAATAACCGGGTTTATTACCAAGTCTTGAAAAAGAACAAACAGATGGATTATTTCGATACACAGAATGGTAATTTACTTAAAGATGGTGATCAGCAATTGGCTATTTCATTGGCTAATTATTATCGGACTATTAGCGGTGAAACAGCAGTTAACAACCCCGATTCTGTAAACCTGATTAAGCAATTTAATAATGACTACGGCTTCAACAACAAGCGTTTACCGGTGGAGCAGGTGAGCTTTAAAGGCGAAAACTGGTATGTTGAAACTGCCACGGCTAAACTATCAACCAAAACAGCCGGCATTGACAGGGCTGAAGGTTTGTCGTTCATTTTCCTCCACAAATATTTCGGTATGACCTGGGCCGGTAAAGATATCCGCGATATCGTGACCATGCTGGCAGCCTTGGGGATTCTTGTAGCTTCTTTATTTGGCTTCGCGGCCTTCATGAAAAATAATTAATGTATGAAAAAGTTAATGATCGTAATGGCTGTTGTTTTAGCAGGATGCGCACAGCCAACGCCTAAAAAGCAAGCTGCGGCTAAATGTAAATACACCTGCGTAATGGACAAAGATGTATGCTCGGAAAAACCGGGCGTTTGCCCTAAGTGCGGGATGAAATTGGTGGAGAAGGAGGAGAAGTAGAAAAGTTTTCTTCCCTCCCTTGGGAGGTTAGGGAGGGGGACTATTGATTAGTACGCGTAACCCCTCCCTGCCAATGCACAAGCCATCTCACCCCTCCCCGAGGAGGGAATTTAAAAGCCTCATTCTATCATAACAAAAGAAGCCCCGGCAATTGCGCCGGGGCTTTCTTCATTGAGGGGATTGTTGTTCTTATTAGTATTGCGTGAGTGTGAGCTTAATTGTATCTGCCTGCATGGCCGTAAAAATACCCAGCCCGTTGTTTACGTTGGTAGGTATGTTAGCCAGGTTTTGTGATGATGCGCCCGATTGATTATTCAGCAAATCGATGTATTCCTTATCTACACTAAACAATATGGCGCGGTAAATACCAATGTAGTTAAACGAGCGGAATTGCATTTGATATTGAGCTGTTTTGTTCACGTTCACGGTAAAATTTACAGGCGGGTTACCCCTCGAATTAATTTGATACGGAGCGGTATCATCATTTTTAAACGCGATAATGTGGTATAATGAATCAGGGTTACTCCACCTGAAAGTTGTAGCTACCGTGTCAGTACTAAATAGCGGACTAGAGCTGGTAGGCAGGTTAATAGTAGTATTAGTTGCTGTATAGTTTTGCGGTTTGGCCGGCATCACTGTTTGGGCAGATACTATCGTGTTTTGATAGGTAAATTTCAAAGTATAGGTTTTGCCCGTTACTAAAATGCTGTTGTCGCTATAGGTATAAGTGCCGGCAGCGCTTTCTGTTAAGGCAACGGTTTTTGTACCGTCTGACAGGGTAAGCGCCAGGCCTGTTATGGCTGCGCCATAAGTAGTAGTATCAGACAATGCTTTTTGCTGATATATTTTTACGCTGATTGGCTGGCCTGGAACAAGGTATCCAACCACCACCGGTTTGTTGGTGATCGCAATATCTGCCGAAGTTTTTGTGCAGGATGAGTACAAAAAAGCACAAAACATCATCAAGGCAAAAAGTAGTTGTTGTGTTTTTATTTCCATCTTAAGCTAAGGGTAATATTAGGGGTCATGCCCAGGTAATTTACATTTGAGGTTACAACCTGGTTGTTTTGTATACTGTATTGTTTGTACCAGGTATTAATGTGGTTATAAGCGTTAAACAAGCTAAAGCCAATGCTACCAACTTTGCTGCCGTTGATCTTCAACAGATCATAAGTGGCCGAAAGATCAAGGCGGTGATAGGCTGGTAAGCGCTCGCCATTTTTATCGCTGATGGTTAAGTAAGTTTGCTTGCTGCCATCAATAGTGTTAATAGTATAGCTACCCAGAGGTGCGGTGTAGGGGTGCCCGGTAGCATAGATCCAGGTGGCGGCAAAGCTCCAACGCTGTAAGTGGTACATGTTGATGGATTTAAACTCGTTCCGCACATCCTGATCAGATGGGAAGTAATCATTGCCATAGGCAGAGAACTTGCTTTTAGATTGCGCCAATGTATATGCTATCCAGCCGGTATAAACACCAACTTTTTTCTGTAATAAAACTTCTATACCCTTGGCCCATCCGTTACCAACGTAATAGTTTTCGGTAATGGTTGATGCAGTACCTACAGTATTAAATGCACCGCCGCCTTGTTGCCGTATCGAGTATTGGGTTAGGCCATTCAATTGTTTATAGTAACCTTCAACATCAATTAAAAAATCTTTGGTTTCATAATTAAAGCCGGCAATGTAGTGGTTGGCACTACTTACAGGCATAGTTTTACCATCTGCCAAGGTCCAGAAGGTGCGGTTACCGTTTAAAATATCTTCGCGTGTTACCAGATTGGTAAACTGGTAAAAACGCCCGCCTGCAACCTTTAGGTTAAAACGATCTGTGAGGTGATAGGTAGCATTGAAACGAGGCTCAGTATATACCTTACCCGTTGGCGAATAATAGGTTTCGCGTAAGCCTGGTTGTATGTGTAAATTACTGGTGGGGTCGTACTCTAGCTCAGCATAACTTCCGGCAACAACGCCGGTATTGTGTTGGCTGATGAGCGAAATAGTATCGTTCTGTGTATAATCGTAATCAATATTAAGGTAAGAACCATAGCCTCCAAAAAGTAATTTATACTTAGATCCGGCTTGCCATTCCCAATCGCTTTTTAAGCTCAGATCGCGCAGGCGGTTATGCTCTAATATGCCATTGTTTACGTTGGTGGTGGTACCGCTATCTGTTACGGTACCTGTTGTACCCTGATTGTGGTCGCTGTTAAATTGCGAGTAGCTCAACACCGTGTTCGAGAATAGTTTTTTCCCCCATGTACTTACCCATTTACCGCTGGTACCAACGTTGCCAGATTTTGTGTAATCATTCATTCGCAAATCGCTGGTATAGCTGGCCACAAATGATGGAAAGTTTAAATCGCGGCTATTATCCAAGTGATCGGTTCCAGAGTAGTAAGTCCAGCTGAAGGAGTTTTTATCCGATGGCGCGTAAGTATACTTGGCGTTTAAATCATAAAAATATGATGAGGGGGTAGTTTGGTTCATAAACCCACCACGGCCGCCCGGGCCGCCACCTCCACCGCCAGTTACGGTGCTTTTATTAAACTGTCCGAAGATCTTATCATACAAAGGCCCTTGGTAAGAACGGCGGAAGGAGATCAATGCTGATGAGTTTTTATTCAGCGGAGTTTCGGCAAACAAGTTTAAACTTAGTAAGCTGATATCGCCGCCAAAGTTGGTTTCGTTCTTGTTGCCATCTTTACCACGTATTTCTGTAACGGCAGATAAGCGTCCACCGTATTTGGCAGAGTAGCCACCTTTATACATCTCCACATCACGCACGGCGTTGGGGTTAAACGCACTATAGAAACCATATAAGTGATCTACCTGGTAAACAGTGAATCCATCAAAAGTAACGAGGTTTTGATCTGGCGTACCACCGCGCACATAAGCACCTGATGACGACTCATTACTACCACTGACACCCGGCATCAGTTGGAAAGAGCGTAAAATGTCCCGCTCACCAATGTTGGGGAGTTTATCTAACGCAGCGGGGGTTAATTGTAATACACTCACTTTTTTGCTGTCGGTATTAATTACGCCGTGTTTTTTGTCTGTAATTACTACCTCGTTCAGCGCATTCATTGATGGGAATAAGGGTAGTACCAGCGAGCCTTTAATTTTCTCGTCATCCAACCTGAATTTGTCGGGCTGGTATCCCATGTATGATACTTCTAAAACGCAGGTATCGGCAGGTACGTTAAGCAGGGTGAAGTTACCACTGGTGTTAGCTCCCGTGCTTAACTCGGTATTGCGAACTTTAACAATAGCTCCCGGTAAGGCTTCGCCTGTGTTTTGGTCGATGATCCGTCCCGAAATGGAGAACATAAAATGCGTGGGTGGCCCCTTGGGGGGGTCGAGCGTTTTGGGTTTAACCTTAGAGAGGGTTTGGTTCATCTTGTTTAGCTGTTGCAACCGTTCTAAGTCATCGGGTTGCTGCAGTATGTAAATGGTACCATCATTCTCTAACCAATAATGCAGATCATTTTTCTCGCAAACTGTTTTTAATACATCAAGTAACGACTCATTAAAAAAGTGCTCTACAACATCCATCTCATGGATGGGCTTGCGCTCGAAAATAAAACGAAGCTTGTACTGCATAGAAAGTGTGTCGAGCATTTCATCCAGCGGGCAGGAAAAAAAATGTTCGACCATGGTTTTCTTCAACGTTTTTTGTGCTTGCAAAGCCTGGGCTTGTACCTGGCGTGTGCAGACAATAGTTAAAAATAGCAATAGGGGTAAGGAGAGTTTTTTCATCCAGTTGTTTAAGTGTAAAAATCATTGCAGGTAGCTTTTTCCGTATCATTCGTATATGCAACCGGTAGCATTGACGCGAAAATTGTAATTACAGTATGAAGGATACCTGAAGGCTCGATCAACAGGGCATATGTACCGACGAAAGTGCCATAAGAATATACAGCGTATAATCAAAAAAGCCTTTTCCGGCCTTTATTGCTATATTGTTGGCCTTATCAACTATTCAGCCACATTTTATGACTTGGTTAAAATCACTGTTAATTTTTGTACTTGCCGGCCTGTGCGAAATTGGGGGAGGCTATTTAATATGGCTTTGGCTTAAAGAAGGTAAGCCTATTTGGTATGGCATTATTGGTGGTTTAATTTTAGCACTATATGGTATTGTGGCAACCTGGCAAACGGCTGGTTTTGGCCGGGTGTATGCCGCATATGGGGGCATATTTATTGTACTCGCCTTGGTCTGGGCCTGGAAGATAGATGGTTTTAAACCAGATAAATATGATTTAATTGGCGCAGCCCTTGCTCTTATGGGAGCTTGTATTATTGTTTATATGCCCAGAGCGGTTGTTAAGTGATAAGCTTAAAAAAGCACGTAAATAAAATTATTTGATTTTATGTAACTCGTTTTATATCAAGCTTTTTATCAATAGTTAAGCGTAATATATTATAACTATAATAAACGGGTTTAATCACCCAGTTTACGTTTTTTATGGTGTTTTAGTGTTTATTAGTAATAGTTTTGTTACATCACTACTTAAGCCTACAAAAAACAATGAATTTCAATCTTTACGTCGACATCCTTTGCGGTGTATTTTCGCTCGTTTTTGGGATCTGGTTATTTGAATATATTTTGCGCAGAGCCCGCATCTCTAAAAAGAATGCTTTTTATACCAATACCAAATTGTACTTGTTATCTGTATTTTTTATATTGATAGGTCTAGGACTCGTTTTTGCGGGAGTGCTGTCGTTGAGTAGTAATTAAAACAGAAAAGCTAATGATGGTTTAGCTGGCGTCACTATTCCAGGGTTCTTCGCCGGTAAAATGGATGGAGTAATTAGCTGCGTTTATTTTAAACTGCCAGTTAACGGTGTCGTTTTTATCGATGTGCAAATCATCACAACCAAAAAAGAATGATACTTTAAATTTACAATCAAAGCTGCCGGACAAGGTATCCTGATTAAATTTCAATCGCGAAATTTCAAAAGCTAAAACCTCTGGCGCACCACCATTTTGATGATGATATGCTTTGAGTGCTGTACACATTTGCAAATAGTTTTTGCCTTCGTTGGCTTTAAATACCTCAGTTAAAAAATCGTCGGTAGTAATTTGTTGCAAGCGCAGTTGTTCGAGGCTCTGCGCTATTATTTTTAGATCAAAGTTTTCTCCCATGCTTTTTGCGAAATATCCTGGCGCTAAGATAATACAAGGCGGGTGATTAAATGTCTCTATAACACTAAGCACAGGTATTTAGTCAAAGCAATAAAACCTTTTCGCAATAAATAGCTTACTTTGTATAAGACGATGACTAATACTTACACCGATGCCTACTCATTTATTTAATGCCTATTTTGAAAGCCTTGATGGCGCAACCCTTGCCGGCCCCGTTACCATGGATAAGGACGAATATCTTTTTGTGAACAAGAATACGGCCGATGATATTTATTTCAACCTTAAAAAATCTGCCGAGGGCTGGTATTTTTCTGGCGGGCCTGTAACGCATGATGTGCCCAAGGCATACATAGATGCCGTTGGCGTGCAAATTGACGCCTACCATCAAACCCAGAAATAAATTCGGGAACCGATTTTAAACAAAGCACTTAGTTGCGTTGTGCCTATTTGGGTGTTAACCTGGCAATAGTACTTGCCACTGCCGCCACTTAAGCCTAACTTCGCCACCGATTATGATATTTTCTCAAGAAGCATCTTTAGGCCACCTGGCCATACATCATATTGGCAATAAAGCGCAGGACGAGCGTTTTGTACTTTCTGAAGAGCCACTAGAACTGCACGACGAATTACTGAGCAAACTGCTTTTGCAATACTTTTTAGTCCCGTACGAAAAAGTGCCCGAGGTTTACCGCTTTTTCCATGGCAATGACGATTTGAATTTGAATGAAGTTTACCATTTTGCTACAGCGATATTTGATGATCAGGCAACGTTTCAAGAGAATAGCCGCCAATTGGCTAAGCATTTGTACGAGGTAAGCAATCACCCTAAAATTAAAGCTGGAGAATTATATATCGCCTACTTCAGCAATGTGCAGATTGAAGGCGAGCAATATGATGCCATCGGGATCTTTAAATCAGAAACTAAGGAGACTTATTTGAAGGTTTATCCGGAGAATGACGGTTTTGGTGTAAGCTACGAGGAACAAGCCATTAACATCAATAAGCTGGATAAAGGTTGTTTGATTTTTAACACCGATAAAGAAGAAGGTTATAAAGTAGCAGTAATTGATAAGACCAACGGTAGCGAACAGGCTGTTTATTGGAAAGATGAGTTTTTAAAACTGCGCGTTCGTAATGATAACTACAACCAAACGGCTAATGTTATGGGGGTATACAAAAACTTCGTAACCGAAAAACTCGATGATGAGTTTGAAATGAGCAAAGCCGATAAGATTGACCTGCTAAACCGCTCAATGAAATATTTTAAAGAGAAGGACAGTTTCGATATTAAAGAATTTGGTGAAGAAGTGATTGGCAATGAGCAGGGGATAGCCACCTTTTTAAATTACAAGAAGGAATACGAGAACGAGTTTGAAACCCCGATACCTGATAGCTTCGACATTAACGATGCTGCGGTTAAAAAACAGGCTAAAGTTTATAAAAGTGTATTAAAGCTGGATAAGAATTTCCACATCTATATCCACGGTAATAAGGATTTGATTGAAAAAGGCTTCGATGATGGCAAAGCAATGAATTATTATAAAGTGTTTTTTAAGGAAGAAGCATAGGGGAGAAGCAAGATTCGAGAATCAAGAGACAAGACAGAAATCTCCTAAGAGCGTTGTCATCCTGAGCTCCGTCGAAGGATAAGCGTCGGGATTTTCGGATAAGTCGCAATTCCCAAATATGATTTTCCTCATAAATAGCATAAAAAACGGCTCCCAATAATTTATCGGGAGCCGTTTGAGTATTTAGTTGGCAGTATTTAAATTATACGCCTGCTGATTTAACAGTTTTGATGATACGGGCAGCAACTTTATATGGATCGGCAGCTGAGTTAGGGCGACGATCTTCAAGGTAACCTTTCCAACCTTTTTGTACAGTGTAAAGTGGGATACGGATAGAAGCACCACGATCTGATACACCATAGCTATAATCATGGATAGAAGCAGTTTCGTGTTTACCGGTTAAACGTTGCTCATTATCAGCACCATAAACTTCGATGTGTTCTTTAACTACCGGACGGAAAGCTTCCAGGATTTTTTTGTAAACATCTTCGCTACCAGTTGTACGTAAAGTAGTGTTAGAGAAGTTGGCGTGCATACCAGAACCGTTCCAGTCTAATTGACCTAGCGGTTTGCAATGCCAGTTGATAGATACATTGTACTCTTCGCCAATACGCTCTAATAAATAACGTGCAACCCAGATTTGGTCACCAGCTTCTTTAGCGCCTTTAGCAAAGATTTGGAATTCCCATTGGCCTGCAGCAACTTCAGCATTGATACCTTCAACGTTTAAGCCTGCATCTAAACATACGTCTAAGTGCTCTTCAACAATTTTACGTCCGAAAGCGTTATTAGCGCCTACAGAACAGTAGTAAGGGCCTTGCGGGCCAGGGTAACCACCGTCAGGGAAACCAAGAGGTTTGTTAGTGTCTGGGTTCCACAAGAAATACTCTTGCTCAAAACCGAACCAGAAATCGTTGTCGTCATCTTCGATAAGTGCACGTCCGTTCGACTCGTGCGGGTTACCGTGAGAGTCTAAAACTTCGCACATTACCAGATAACCTTCTTTGCGCTGAGGGTCTGGACAAATAAACACAGGTTTTAAGATACAATCAGATGAACCGCCTGGTGCTTGCTCTGTTGATGAACCATCGAAGCTCCAGTTTGGACAATCTTCCAGTTTGCCACTGAAATCTGCTTCGATTTTAGTTTTACTTCTTAAACTCTGTGTCGGTTTGTAACCATCAAGCCAAATGTACTCAAGTTTAGCTGCCATGTTTTTTAAAATTTATAAAATTAGGGTTAAGCGTTTAATATATTTTGATTAAATCGTGTGAATTTATGCAGTTTGTGTGAAATTTTATAAAAATATCTACTAAAAATGTATTCTATTATTAACTTTTTAGAAAAATCAACAAATAATGTAGTTAAATTGAACGAATTGTAATTTTTGAGGGAATATCTTACTCAAAAATACAAATATCTCAAAAAGCCGTTTTTAGGCGTTTATGGCCATATTTATAAATTGTGTTTAAACATGTATTGTATACTTTATTATATAGGTATAGATCATACATATTATAAGGTAAACGTATGTTATTGGCAGAAAATTACCCTCTTTTACCATTTTTTTGTCAGTAAAGACTTCTTTCTCCATCTTTTTAGTAGGTTTTTGCACAGAATTTTATTCCATTTTAATCAATTCAACAGATTTTTATATGGAATGGTGGTTAGTTGCCGAATTAAATTCGCTTTAAAACAATAATTTTATTGAAAATTTAATAATTACGTAACATATAATGGATTTGTTTTTGATGATTTAATAAAAATACTATCATGAGATAAAAAATATATGATTTTAATCATTTTTATTTCTAATTTCATAAAAACAATCAAAGTTATAACCGTTTGATTGGATTATTTACAATAAACCTTCAATGAACTCAAATTTTCACTAAATAATTCCTGATTTTCTAAACACTCTTAAACAATTAAACAAATTAAACTATGAATCCCCTGTCGAGACTCAAAAATCAATTCAGTACGATGCTGGAGCTAAGCAAAAACAACTGGCGTATTGGCCTTGCTATCTTTTTCGGTAAAATCATCGGCACATTTTTGGTAATTGCTGCCATGATGATTATTCCGGGTATGATTTCAACCCCTGTCCATGCTGCCGACACTTACACTGCGCACGAAACAACATTAATTAACACCGTTAACACCATCTGGACATTGGTTGCTGCATTTCTTGTATTTGGTATGCAAGCCGGGTTTGTGATGCTTGAAGCAGGCTTCGCCCGCAAAAAAGAAACAGTTAACGTATTAATGGAATGTATTTTTGATACATGCCTTTGCGGTATCCTGTTCTGGGCCATAGGTTATGCCTTTATGTTTAGTAACGGTAATGCCTTTATTGGTTATCATTGGTTCTTCCTGGCAGGCGCTCCGGCTACTTACCTGGCAACCGGTATTCCTATCCTGGCACACTGGATATTCCAATATGCCTTTGCTGATACTTGCTCAACCATCGTATCAGGTGCTATGATTGGCCGTACCAGTTTCCGTGGCGATATATTATATAGTATTGGTATCACAGGTTTCATTTACCCAATTATTGGCCACTGGGCTTGGGGACCTGATGGTTTCTTGGCATTAATGGGCTCAAAAGGTAACTTCTACGAATCATTGGGTCAAGGTTTCCGCGATTTTGCAGGTTCAACTGTTGTACACACAATCGGTGGTATTGCTTCACTGGCAGGTGCTATCGTTTTAGGGCCACGTATAGGCCGTGTGTTTAAAAGAGATGATAAAGAAAAAGGAGGCTTGCCGCCAGCTCACAACTTAACCGTTGCTGCTGTAGGCGCATTTATCCTTTGGTTTGGATGGTATGGTTTTAACCCGGGCAGTACATTATCTGCAATGGATATGCAAGGTATTGGCCGTATTGCTGCTAACACTACTTTAGCTGCCTGCGCAGGCGGTATGGTTGCTATGTACTTCGCTTTATGGTTTGGCCCAACTAAAGGTAAATTTGATGTTGGCTTTACTGTAAACGGTTTATTAGGTGGCCTTGTAGCTATTACCTGCCCATGTTATTGGGTTAGCCCGCTTGGTGCTATATTATTAGGTGCTATTGCAGGTGTGGTAATATTTGTAGGTACAAACTTACTAGAGTACTTCCGTATCGATGATCCAGTTGGTGCAGTACCGGTACACGGTTTATGCGGTATCTGGGGAACTTTATCATTAGGCTTATTTGCTTCTGGCGAGTACGGTGCAACCGGCCCGCTTGGTGCTGATAACTCTGCCCCGGTAAAAGGCTTATTTTATGGCGGTGGTATAGATGTGTTAAAAGCACAGTTCATTGGTAGCTTTACCATAACGGTGGCTACGTTTGTGGTAACATTTGCCATGATGTGGATTATCAACAAAATGCCTAATCCTTGGAAACTACGTGTTGAAGAGCATGGTGAAAAAGCCGGCTTGGATGTATTTGAACATGGTACAGGCGCTTACAGTGAAGATGAAGATGATATCGACATCCAGGGACTGTTTGAAGGCGGTTCGGTTAAGAATCCGCTTACAGCGTAAATATTAAAAAAGGCGTATGATTAAGTCATACGCCTTTTTCATAAACAATAATGCTTCAAGTACTTTGAAGCATAACAGCCGGTTCGCGTGCAAGCATCTCTATCGAACCTGATTTAAAACCGGCTTTTCAGTTTTCATTTAATAAGGCTATCCGTTTACAAACCATCAATTTTTGGTTTGCGGGTATTGCTATGCCTAAACATTCTTGTGTGCAATCTAACTAACAATCTAAATACAATCTTCTACTAACAATCCTTTAAACAATTTGACATGAAAAAATCATTACTATTCCTATCACTTCTAACTTCCGCGACACTGCTATCCAAGGCCCAGGATGCTCCAAAGGCAGATACGGCGAAGGCTGCAGCACCAGCCGCTGCCGCGGGCCCAGCCACTACTACACCACTTACTGTATTTGGTTCTGTTGATGCTTATTATAAATATGATTTCTCTGGTTTAAAAACCGCAACCGGTTCTAATATCCCTACCAGCTTTGCTAATGAGCAAAACTCAGTATCACTGGGCATGATTGATGTTGGCTTGAAGAAGAAAGTAGGTAAAGCATCGTTCTTGGGCGAGCTGTCTTTTGGTCCGCGGGGGCAATCACAATCAATCCCTACAGCTGCCGGTACTTATGACGAGACTAATAACAGCTTCCACATCCAAAACTTATACATTTCGTACGATTTAACTGATAAATTGAACTTAACAGGTGGTTACATGTCAACCTTCATCGGTTATGAGGTAATTTCTCCGACAGGTAACTTCAATTATTCAACTTCGTACCTGTTTACCAACGGTCCGTTCCAAAATGCGGGCTTAAAGGCAACTTACTCTTTCTCTGATCATGTAAGTTTAATGGCAGGTATCTTTAATGATAAATGGAACCTTTATCAATCAAATAAAAGCGTAAATACCTTTGGCGCGCAATTAATGGTTGTACCGGTTAAAAACTGGACTGCCTATATCAACTTTATTAGCGGCCACGATTCTGGCACCGAGGTTGATTTAACAACAAATTATCAAATTTCTACAGCCTTTAAATTGGGCTTAAACGGAGCAACTTTTTCTGCACCTGCTGGCATGAGCGGTGGCTTTGATGGTGTTGCGTTATATCCTCAATTAGCAGTATCACCTGCGGTTACTTTGGGCTTACGCGGCGAGTACTTTAAATGTAAAGATGGTGATTACGTAACCGTAGGCGCGGCTCCGGGTAAATCTGTAACAGGTTTAACTGCGACTTTAAACTTTAAATATGGCCCGCTGACTGTAATCCCAGAGGTAAGACTAGATCATAACAAAGACGAAGTGTTTTTGCAAAGCGATCACGTTACACCAACACAATCTGCATCACAATTCTTAATTGCCGCGGTTTACGCATTCTAACATTAGCACCCGTAGAGACACAATATTTTGTGTCTCTCAGTAATAAAAGGAGACGTAAAATATTGCGTCTCTACGGTGGAAAGAGGCATCGTAGATGTCCTTGTGAAAATTTGAGAGAGAGGCACAATGATTTGTGCCTCTTATTTTTTGTAGGTACTAAGGTAGGCGTATCTGCCCGTCACCTTTAACCAACCATTTGTAGCTGGTTAGTTCTTTAAGTCCCATCGGTCCACGGGCATGGAGTTTTTGTGTGCTGATGCCAATTTCGGCACCCAAACCAAATTGCGCTCCATCTGTAAACGCAGTTGATGCATTTACATAAACAGCGGCGGCATCTACCTTATTTAAAAAGTCTTCGATATGTTGTGGGTTTTGTGAGATGATTGCTTCGCTGTGTTTGGAACTATGTTTTGCGATGTGTTGTAACGCTTCATCAAAATCACTAACTGTTTTGATAGCCATCTTCATCGATAAAAACTCGGTACCGAAATGCTCTTCTGTAGCATGCTGTAATAACTTAGTAGGGTAGTGGCCGTTTAATGCATTGTATGCTACTTCATCGGCAAAAATTTCAACCGAGGCTTCACCTAAAGATTTTGTTAATTGAGGAAGATCAGAAAGGCGGTTATCATTAATAATTAAACAATCCAACGCGTTACAAACACTCACGCGTCGCGTTTTAGCGTTGAAGATAATTGCACTCCCTTTTTCCAGATCACCATCTTCATCAAAATAGGTATGAACGATGCCCGCACCGGTTTCGATAACCGGTATTTTGCTATGCTGACGCACAAAATTGATCAAACCCTGGCTACCGCGAGGGATTAATACATCAACAAAACCAACGGCATTTAACAGCGCTTCGGTTGCATCGCGTTCTGCCGGTAGTAGGGTAGCGGCATTGATATCGATTTTGTGTTTTTGAAGCACATTATGGATGACAGAAATAATAGCCTGATTAGAGAAATCGGCATCGCTGCCGCCTTTTAACACGCTTACATTGCCTGTTTTAAAACAAAGCGAAAATACATCGAAAGTAACATTCGGCCGGGCTTCGTAAATTACACCAATCACGCCTAGCGGCACTCTTACTTTAGAGAGTTGCAGGCCATTAGGAAGTGTATCGGTAGATAGAACTTCGCCCAGCGGGTTCTGTAATGCAGCCACATTACGCATTTCTATAGCGATGCTGTTAATGCGTTCGGCAGTTAACTTTAGCCGATCATATTTAGGATCGGTATTGTCCATTCTTTCCAGATCCTTTTGATTTTCGGCTAATAGAAAATCGGTGCGTTCAATGGCGCTATCAGCAACATCTAACAAAACCTGGTTGATTACGGCAGGGGCAAGGCCGGCAATACTGCGACCAGCTATAACTGCGTTCTCAAAATATGCGGAATAACTCATTGTATCAATCATGCCTGTAAGTAAAGATAATCATAATGCACCAGGGGCTTTTCGTTTTTCTTGCCAATGCGTTCGCGGGCTTTATCAGCACCATATTCGGCAATACCCTGGCCAATTACTTTCTGGTGTTCGTCAAGCAGTTTAATAATATCGCCCTTTTTAAAATCTTCTATAATATCAATAATACCAACCGGCAATAAGCTGGTAGCCTTGCTTGATGTCAATGCTGTTTTAGCGCCGTCATTAATCCGCACGGCGCCCGTTGCGTAGTTACCTGAGTGGGCTATCCATTTCTTTTTGCCCGATGCCGATTTATTAGGGATAAAGCGCGTATGCTTTACACTATTATTTAATACATCAATTAAAATCTCATCTTTAGTTCCATTGGCAATATGCACTGCGATACCAAGCTGCGCCACCTTCTGCGACATGGTTGATTTGGTGATCATCCCCCCACGGCCAAATTGCGATTTGCTGGAACTGATAAATGATGAAAAATCTAAGGTGGAGTTAGTGATTTCTTCCAATAGGGCGGAGCTTTCCAGTTTTGGATCACCATCATAAATACCGTCCACATTGCTAAGGATGATCAAGGCCTGGGCATTTAGCATAGAGGCAATTAGTCCGGCCAGTTCATCGTTATCTGTAAACATCAGCTCGGTTACCGATACCACATCGTTTTCGTTAACAATAGGTAATACCTTGTGCTGCAGCAAAATCTCTAAACAGTTTTTCATGTTGAGATAATGCGTGCGGTCGCGAAAATCTTCTTTTGTAACCAATACCTGTGAGCAAAGGATCTGGTATTGCTCTAACAGCTGAGCATAAGTATTAATGAGCTTAACCTGGCCAACAGAGGCCAGTAATTGACGGGCGGCAATACTATCTACCTTCTCGGGCAATGTGATTAAACTCCGGCCTGAAGCCACAGCGCCAGAAGACACCAGGATAACCTCTTTGCCCGAAGCGTGGATTGCCGAAATTTGTTTAACCAGGTTGCTAATCCGGTTTGCATCGGGCAGGCCATCTTTCTGTGTTAAAACGTTCGATCCTATTTTTATAACTATACGTTGGTAATTAAAAGCCATTGCAGAAGGGTGTGATTGGGCAATATTAGCAATATGAGTTTAGTTTTTAGGCCTTTAAACGCAATTAAATTATATTTTTCTTCAAAAATATTTGATAACTAATATAATTTAATATTTTTGTCTACTTATTCTATAGATAATGTATAAATATTCAAACATATCAACCTTTAAGGCTACCCAAAGCTGCTGTTGTTGTTGATATTTTTTATACCTATCCCTTCAAATTTTATTTGATATTATATAAGATGTGTTCACATCGGGGAGAAAGTATAGCTGTTTGTTAAGCGATTTTCCAAGTTCAATTATTACCCACTAAATAACGATCCAATTCCTAATCATGAAAAAAACTTTACTCATCTTATTAATGTTTTTAACGAGCGTCGTTTTCGCGCAGACCCCCATTAAAGGGGTTATAAAGAATTCGGCAGGAGTGATAATACCCCGTGCAACGGTTACTATTCGCGGTACCAAAACTGCTGTAAGTGCCAATGACAACGGCGAGTTTACCATCAATACCAAACAAGAGCCGCCGTTTTATCTCCAGGTGCATTCGGTTGGCTATAAAGCACAGGATTTTCAGGTTTTAAAATTTCAGGATACTCCTTTGGAGTTAGTACTGGTAGAAGACGACCAACTGCAAGAGATTGTAGTGGTATCGAGAAGACGTAAAGAGCTTTTGCAAGATGTACCGATCCCTATTTCGGTAATAGGCGGCGCGCAGATTGAGCAGACCGGTGCGTTTAACGTTAATCGCGTTAAAGAGCTTGTTCCATCGTTACAGCTTTATACATCAAACCCTCGTAATACAGGTATCAATATTCGTGGTATTGGCTCACCATTTGGCTTAACCAATGATGGCCTTGATCCGGGCGTGGGTTTTTATGTCGATGGAGTTTATTATGCACGTCCGGCTGCTGCCACGCTTGACTTTATTGATATCAGCAATATTGAGGTACTGCGCGGCCCACAAGGAACTTTATTTGGTAAAAACACTGCCGCAGGCGCAATCAACATAACTACGCGTAAAGCCAGTTTTACACCGGGAGTTGCCTTAGAAAGTAGTTTTGGTAATTATGGTTATGTACAAACCAAGGCCTCTGCTACCGGCCCGTTATCTAAAACTTTAGCAGCTCGGGTATCATTTTCGGGAACGCAGCGCAATGGCCTGGTACAGAATGTTGCTACCCAGGTACCGGTTAACGACATCAATAATTTAGGAGGCCGCGCTCAATTGCTTTACCAACCGTCAGACAAAACCACAATTACCTTATCGGGCGATGTGTCTGATCAGAAACCTAATGGCTATGCCCAGGTGATTGCAGGTGTTGTACCTACATTACGTGCATCATATCGTCAGTTTAACAATATTATCAAGGATTTAGGTTATAAATTGCCGTCGACAAATGCTTATGACCGTGTTATAGATGACGATGCTCCCTGGAGGTCTGGTAACCAATTGGGTGGTGTATCATTAAATGCTGATTTTAAAATTGGCGGCGGTACTTTAACATCAACCACTGCCTGGCGCTATTGGAACTGGGACCCATCAAACGACCGTGACTTTACAGGCCTGCCGGTGTTAACCAAATCACAAAACCCGTCCAGACAGCACCAGGAATCTGAAGAGATACGTTATGCAGGCGATATTTCTAATAACTTAAGCGGTGTAGTTGGATTATACTATCTGGATCAGAAAGTGACTACCACGGGTAGAGAAGAGGCTGGTTCTGCCGAATGGCGCTTTGCACAAAGCACAACCAATACTGCTTTGTGGAAAACTCCGGGTTTGTTTGAAGGTTACGGCATATCAACCGATTCATGGATCAAATCGCAAACTGCGGCAGCATTCGCTAACGTAGACTGGAAAATTGCTGACGTATTCCATATTAACCCCGGTGTCCGTATCAACTACGACAAAAAGGATGTTTATTATAACAGGGTAGCCAACGGCGGTATCACCCTAACAGATCCGGCCCTGCTGGCACTACGGAACGGTGTTTATAGCAGTCAGTTTTATACCACTAATTTTGACGAAAAGAATTTCACTTATCAGGTTACTGCATCATACCGCCCAAGCAAACGTCTTAATGCATTTGCTACTTATTCAACAAGCTACAAACCATCTGGTGTTAACGTAGGCGGCTTACCTACTATAAACAACCAACCGGCACTGGATCTGGCAGTGATAAAACCCGAAAAAACAAAACATATAGAGATTGGCGCTAAAACAAATCCGGCAGAAAATTTGACAGTGAATGTTACGTTCCATAATTCAGATATCAAGGATTATCAAACCAACGTTCAATCGCCAGACCCGGGTGTAAACCGCGGCTATCTGGCTACTGCTGAGAAGGTAAATGTAAAAGGTGTTGAACTGGATGCAAATTATCTGGCAGGCAAATATTTCTCATTCTATGGTTCGGGCGCGTACGCAGATGCCAAATATGTTAAATTTACTAACGCACCGCTTCCGCTTGAGTTAACCGGTTTAACAGTTGGTGGCCAAAGTATTTATTTTGAAGATATTTCTGGTTCGCGACTTCCCGGTGTTTCTAAATGGACAACATCTGCCGGTGGTGAGTTCGCCACTGACGCAAAATTTGTGAGCGATGGCACCAAGTTCTTTATTGGAGTGGATGATTATTACCGTTCACGCTTTTCATCGAGCCCAACACCGTCGAAATATTTAAATATTAATGGCTACACCTTACTGAACGCCAGATTAGGGTACAGGGCTACAAAAGGTTTGTCGGCCTATGTATGGAGCCGTAACCTGCTTAATAAGAACTATTTTGAGCAATTATTACCAGCCACCGGCAATGCCGGCCAATACGCGGCTGTACTAGGCGACCAAAGAACTTTTGGTGTTACTTTGCGCTATGTGCTGTAAGCCCTCTTAGCCTCCCAGTAGAGGAGATGTTAAAAAGTAAAGAAAAAAGCTATTGGTTAACCCAATAGCTTTTTTCTTTTACAGGGAATTTTTTTAGTTTGCAATACATCAATTATCACAATGAAAAAACTACTAATGTTGATTATGCTATCGTTGCCAATATGGGCAATGGCGCAAACTGATTCACTCACCAACAAGGCCAAAGAGCAGTACTGTATGGTTACAGAAGTACCAAAGTCGTTATCTAATTCTGTTAATATCTCTGTTGATTTTGGTCAGCCTACCGGTCTTTTTAGTTCAAGTAAACTAAAAGATGAGGCTGGTAAAGTAAAGTCATTTAACTCTATTATTAATGCGTTAAACTATATGGCCTCGCTTGGGTGGGAGTTGATAAGTTGTAATGTAATTGTTGGCGGCCAGGAGAGTTATTCTACTCGATACATTATGAAAAAGAAGGTCGAGTAAGATTATACATATATCATGCCCAGTCCTTTAGAAAAGGTCCTTTTATACCAACGCAAAAGCCCCAATAAATCGGGGCTTTTGTTGTTTTAGAATGATATGATTGTGGTTATTAATCCGCGTTGGCGCGAAGCATCAAAGCTCCTACGGTTACATTGGTGCGGCTATCGATGATGATTGCACCGCCGCTGCTGTGACTATTTTGGTAAAGATCAAACACTAATGGATCGGCAGTTTTAATGATGATGCGGCCAATGTCATTCAGTTTAAACTCTTCTTCGTACTCTTTCTCTAAGGTATTGATATTTACCTTATATAATACCTCTTGGATTCGTGCACGAGTAACCTTACTGTTATGCTGTACCAGGTAAGTGGTTGATGTATCTAACGGGCGGGTATCCATCCAGCATAAATCGGCTTCAATTAGTTGTGATACCTGTGGTTTAAGGGCATTGCTTACCAATACGTCACCGCGACTAATATCGATATCATCTTTTAACCTCACGGTCACTGATAGTCCTGCTCCGGCTTCTTCAAATTGCTTATCTAATAATTCAATATGTTCTACTGTGGAGGTAAAGCCTGATGGTAACACAGTAACCTTATCGTTAACCCTAAGTGACCCACTCAATATACGGCCTGCATAACCGCGATAATCGTGCAGTTCATCTGTTTGCGGGCGAACCACCCATTGTACGGGCAGGTAAGCGTGTGCTACGCTGGCATCAATGGCTATCTCTACTGTTTCTAAATGATCGAGCAGACTTTTACCGGTGTACCAATCCATATTTTTAGATAGATTAACAATATTATCGCCTTTAAGCGCGCTAACCGGGATATAGGTAACGTTAGTTAAACCAACTTTGGCTGCCAGTTGCTGATAATCTTTAACAATCTCGTTAAAACGGTTTTCGGCAAAATCAACCATGTCCATCTTGTTCACCGCTACCACCACTTGCGGCAAGCCTAAGAGCGAAACTAAGAATGAGTGGCGAATAGTTTGCTCAATAACGCCTTTACGTGCATCGATCAAAATAATAGCCAGGTTTGAGTTAGATGCACCGGTAACCATGTTACGGGTGTACTGGATATGGCCGGGTGCATCTGCAATGATAAACTTACGCTTCTCGGTCTGGAAGTATTTGTAGGCTACATCAATAGTAATACCTTGCTCACGTTCGGCTTTGAGGCCGTCGGTTAGTATAGCCAGATCGATGGTGCCGTCGTCATTTTTACGGTTCGAACTTTGGAGGGCTTCCAGTTGGTCGGCCAGGATAGATTCACTATCGTAAAGCAGGCGACCAATCAGCGTGCTCTTACCATCGTCTACACTACCGGCAGTTATGAATTTTAGTATTTCCATTAAAAATAGCCCCCTTTCTTGCGGTCTTCCATGGCAGCTTCAGATACCTTGTCGTCCATGCGCGCACCACGTTCGCTTATTTTAGAGGCACTTATTTCGTTAATAATATCGTCAATTTCAAATGCGTATGATTCAACTGCAGCAGTACAGGTCATATCGCCTACGGTACGGAAACGTACATTGCGGTTTTCAACTACATCATCACTATCCATGTTCAAAAACTCGGATGCGGCCATTAATTGACCGTTGCGGGTAATACAATCGCGCTGATGTGCAAAGTAAATAGTAGGCAATGGAATGTTTTCGCGGCGGATATAATTCCAAACATCAAGCTCTGTCCAGTTACTGATCGGGAATACGCGTACGTTTTCGCCTTTATTGATCTTGCCGTTAAATATGTTCCAAAGTTCGGGGCGCTGGCGTTTTGGGTCCCACTGGCCAAACTCATCACGTACCGAAAAGATCCGCTCTTTTGCACGGGCTTTTTCCTCATCGCGGCGTGCGCCACCTATACAAGCATCAAACTGGTGCTTGGCAATGGTGTTTAGCAATGTAACGGTTTGCAGTGCGTTACGGCTCGCATTTTTGCCTTTTTGCTCTACTACGTTGCCGTTATCAATATCATCCTGTACATAACCAACAATCAGCTTTTCGCCAATACGTTTAATCATGTCATCACGATAGTCAATTGTTTCCTGAAAGTTATGGCCGGTATCAATATGTACCAGCGGAAAAGGAAACTTGCCGGGGCGAAATGCTTTTTGGGCCAGATGCACCAGCGTTATAGAATCTTTACCTCCTGAAAATAAAAGCGCAGGTTTCTCAAACTGGCCTGCAACCTCGCGTAAAATATAGATCGCCTCTGCCTCAAGCTCGTCCAGGTAATCCAGGTTGTACTTACTCATTTGTTATTAAATTATTATCATGGCCAACATGCAGCCCACATTCTTTTTTCGATTGATCTTCCCACCACCAGCGGCCGGCTCTAAAGTCTTCACCCGGTTGTACAGCGCGGGTACATGGTGCGCAGCCTATGCTAGGGAAACCACGATCGTGCAGTATGTTATATGGTATATTATTTACATTGATATATTCCTTTACATCGTCAAGCGACCAATTATATATCGGATGAAATTTAACAATTTGATTTGATTCATCCCACTCAATTGGCTCCATAAATTGGCGGTTTGCTGATTGCTCGGCCCTGATACCCGTAATCCATAATTTATTGCCTGTTAAAGCGCGTTTCAATGGTTCAATTTTGCGGATGTTACAACACTCTTTACGGTTATCTACCGACTCATAAAACGAGTTCGGACCCTTGGTATCCACCATTCGCTGCAAGGCTTCGTGCTGCGGATAATAAGCATGGATCTGTTTGCCATACATCTCCAGTGTACGGTTCCAAACGTAATAAGTTTCGGGAAACAAGCGGCCTGTCTCTAAAGTAAATACTTTAATGGGCAGGTCATTTTTGAAGATCATATGCGTTATCGCCTGATCTTCCCAGCCAAAACTGGTAGAAAATATGATCTCGCCTGGGAAAAGTTCAGCCAAATTAGCCAACGCTTCTACAGGGCCGAGACCTTCCGTATGTTGTTTTATATGTTCAAGTACCTTACTCATTTCTTAAATAACCTTTAATACAAAATTGATGATACTCTTTAAGCTGATGAGTATCACAATTATAGCCACCGACATCATGATGGCCTTGGTAGAGATTTTATTAGAAATCCTTGCTGCAATAGGCGAAGCCAATGCACTACCTAATACTAAACCTGCCACGGCCTCCCAGTGAGCCCCGTTGAGCATGGCAATAAAGGTAAGTGAACTCATTAAGGCAATAAAGAACCTTGATAGTTTAACCGTACCTAATGAAAAGCGTGGATTACGGCCACCCGCTATCAGTGATGATAGCACGATTGAACCCCAGCCACCACCGCCAACGGCATCAATAAAACCACCGCCAAAACCTAAAAACCGGATGTTTTTAATTTTGCCGGATGTTCTTTTTGCTTTCAGATCCAGTGCTTTGCGGAAAATAACGATACCCAAAATTAGGGTATATAATGATACTACAGGCTTGGTGTACTGTGCATAATGCTCTAATGACGAGATCAAATAAGCACCCGCCATGGCACCGATAATACCCGGAATGAGCAGCAACCAAAAGAGCTTCCAGTTAATATTATTCATGCGGTAGTGCATCCAGCCGGCAATACCATTACTTAGGATCTCTGATAAATGTACACCCATGCTTGCCGTAGCAGGAGGGATGCCCATTGATAAAGAGAACGTGGTTGAGGTAACGCCGTACGACATACCGATAGCACCGTCTATAAACGCAAACACAAAGCCTGCGCCTAAAAAGTAATAAAATATTGGGTTGATGCCCTGTACGTAGTTTCTAAAATCTGGATCGCGGGACCATAAGATTGAGACTACAATTGCAATAGATAATACAATAGTTCCCCAGATAATCCAGCGGAACATATTTTTAAACTCTGACTTAGGTTTAACCAATACAGAGGTAACCTCGTTCAGTTTTTTAACCTTATCAGTAAAATCCCCCTTTAATGAGTCGCGTAGTGTGCTAAGCTGTTGCAGGGTGGTGTCAATTTCTTCGGGCAGGCCTTCGTTTAAAACTTCTTTTAAGCGTTTTGCCACGGTGGGCGATTTTCCATTGGTTGATATGGCAATCTTTAGATCACCTTTTTGTACGATAGACCCCAGGTAGAAATCACATAACGAAGGTTTATCTGCCACATTGATCAGTAGGTTACGATCATGCGCTGCTTGCCTGATGATGGCGTTTAAAATATTATCGTCTGTAGCAGCAATCACCAGATCGGCATGGTCAAGATCTTGCTCTTCAAATTGCTTTTCGCGGATAGTAATTGTTGGGTTTTCGGTTGCCAGTTGGTATACCTCGGTCGAAACTTTTAAGGCAATAACAGTTACTCTTGCAGTCGAGCTATTTTTGAGCAGGGCGGTTAGTTTTTCTAAACCAACATTGCCTGCGCCAATAACTACTGTGTGCAATTCATTCAGCTTTAAAAAAACAGGAAACAGTTGATTGCCGCCTGATGCTTTTTCTTCGCTCAATGTGCTCAAACTATTATTCCTGGGCAACGATGTCATAAAATTCCCTGATAGGTGAAAATTTAGGGTGCAGCGATACTACATCACCAAGCACAATCAACGCCGGTGCTTTAATTTTATTTTCTGCAACCACTTCAACAATAGTATCAATAACACCTATGGCCACTTTTTCTTCGGTGGTTGATCCGCTTTGTATTACAGCAACAGGCAATTTGTTCTTGCCTTCTTTTTTATAGATCTCAACAATCTCGGCCAGCTTGTGCACACCCATTAAAACAACAACAGTAGCTTTGCTGCGGGATGCTTCATAAAGATCTCCCGAAATTTGGCCATTGGCCGTAGTGCCTGTCACCACCCAAAAACTCTCGCTTAAACCACGATGCGTAACCGGGATGTTTTGCAAGCCCGGTACCGAAATAGAACTCGAGATACCGGGAATAACCTTCGCCGGGATGCTGTATGAAGCTGCAAAATCCAATTCCTCATAACCACGACCGAATACAAACGGATCACCGCCTTTTAAGCGAACTACGTGGCCGTAATTAATAGCGTAATCAATCATCAGTTTGTTAACCGCTTCTTGAGAATACGAGTGATCGCCAGAGCGTTTACCTACGTATACCTTGTGGGCATGGGCAGGGGCAAAATCGAGCAATTCGTTATTTACCAAAGCATCATACAACACCACATCTGCAGATTGTAAGGCTTTAACGCCTTTAAGTGTTATCAACTCCGCATCGCCGGGGCCAGCGCCTACCAGCGTAATGCGTGGTTCTTTAACCGCTATTTTAGTTTGGGTTTGTATCATGATTATACTAATGCCTCTCTTTTTGCTTTAATGCCATCTAAAAATGAAGTTGCTTCGGCCAAATATTGGGTGGCAAACTCCTGTGATGGTTCGTTCTGATTAATTTGTAATATCAGCTCGCTAAAGCTGCTTTTTAATTCTATTTCTTTAGTGTCTACGTAGTTTACGTCAAACTCTTTAATGATCCCGGTTTGGGTACTCATGTTGATGCTTTTTTGCAGCAACAATGCTTTTGCGCCGCTCACCATTACGTTATAGCTGTGGTAAATAGCATCAGCCCATCTGGCTTCGTTATAAGCTTCGTTTGCCCAGCCCAGTTTTTCGTCGGTTTCGAATAATAGGGTAGCAACCAGGTCAATTACTACACCGGCGCATTCGCCCACGCCAATTGCGGTTGCAAAAGTTTCTACGTGGCCCCAGTCAACAAACTCATCATCGGTTAACGTGCTTAGATCGGCCAGAGGTTTTAATAATTGGTAGAAATAGTCTTTGCCGAAACGATCATAGTAACCGTGGAAGTTTTCGTCCTCGATTGAGTTTTTTTGATAATCATCTAATACCGCCCTTAAAACGTGGGTTGCACGTTTGGCCGGCACTTTAATTACTTTATCTGCTGCACGGCCTACACCATTGCCAACAGTACCACCGCCTAGCAATACTTGTACAGATGGTAACACCGCTTTACCAGCTTTTAATGAGCTGCCATGAAAACCAATATGCGCCAAACCATGCTGACCGCACGAGTTCATACATCCGCTGATCTTGATCTTGATTTCGCGATTGTAGATCAGTTGTTCATATTCATTATAGATCACATCTTCCAATACTTTGGATAATGTCATGCTGTTAGAGATACCTAAATTACAAGTATCTGTACCCGGGCAAGTGGTTACATCGGCAACGCTATCAAAACCCGGTGCAGCCAAATCAATGCTTTCCAACGCTTCATAAAGTGCAGGTAAAGATTCTTTATGGGCATATTTTAGCATTAGTCCCTGGTTTTGGGTGATCCTTATTTCATCGGCCACATAAGGGCTGATGGCCGCAACCAACTGGCGGGCAATGTTTGAAGGAATATCGCCCACGGGCACTTTTACAAACACACCATAAAAACCGGTTTGCTTTTGTTCGAAAACATTAGTGGTCAACCATTGCTCGTAACGAAGTGGGTTTTTCAGATCTTCAACTGCTAATAAATTTTCAGCTACTTGTGGTGGCTGAGGCTGGCTAATTGAATCTTTATTTATTTTTAAAAATTTAACCTTGTTGGCGGTTTTCTCTATCGAAGCCAGGTTTAATAATTCCTCTAAACCGATCTTTTGAACCAGAAATTTAAGACGAGCTTTATTACGGTTGGTACGTTCGCCATTTCGATCGAACACGCGGATAATAGCTTCGATGTAAGGGATCAGTTCATCCTCGGGCAAAAACTCTTCTACCGCATGGGCTAAAGAGGGCTGCGCGCCAAGGCCACCGCCTAATAAAACTTTAAAGCCACGGCTGCCGTCTGCTTTTAGTTTCGGGATAAAACCCAGATCGTGGATGTAAGAGAAACTTGTATCAGCCTCGCTTGACGAAAAAGAGATCTTGAACTTACGCCCCATATCCTGACAGATTGGGTTGCGTAGAAAGTATTCGAATACGGCGTGTGCATATGGCGAAACATCAAACGGCTCCAATGGATCGATGCCCGAAGTTGCTGATGCAGTTACGTTACGTACTGTGTTACCACAGGCTTCGCGCAGGGTAATTTCGTCTTGCTCCAACTCGGCCCAAAGTTGTGGGGTTCGGTCAAGGCTCACATAGTGGATCTGGATGTCCTGACGGGTGGTTAGGTGCAGGTTGCTGCTACCATATTCGTCTGAGATATCAGCAATGCGCAGTAGTTGTTTAAAAGTTACTTTACCAAAAGGCAATTTAATGCGCACCATTTGCACACCCGGCTGGCGCTGGCCATATACACCACGGGCCAAGCGTAGGCTCCTGAACTTTTCGTCGTGGATTTTACCCTCGCGAAACGCACGGATCTTTCTTTCCAGGTCAATGATGTCCTTCTCAACTATCGGATTTTCAAGTTCTGTTCTGAAACTTTGCATGTCAGCAATTAATGTTGTTATAAAAAAGCCCCTTCGGCTTGCGGCTGAAGGGGCGTATATGGTCGAAATTATACAGCTACAGCCAAAGTTATCGCTTGTTAATACAGCAATACATGATGGTGCAAATTAGTGTATGATTATTTTTCATCTTTGTTATCCCCAAATATAGACATACTATAGAGAAGTACTAGTATTTTATTGAAAATTTTACTAAATGTTTTTCGGGTGACTTTTTTATTGGATTAGTGTAAGCCCGCTTTCGCGGTTTATGATATCTGCGATACTGGTTTCAGAAAGTATTTTCAGCGTAGCATCCCTAACCTCAATAAATACATCCCTAATGCCGCAGGTTGTTTCCTGGTGGCACTCATCACAACGATGATAAAAGTTTAAACTGGCGCAGGGTACCATGGCAATAGGGCCATCTGTAATTCGCATAATGCTTACCAGGTAAATATCTTTTGGGTCTTTATTGAGGCTGTAGCCACCGCCTGCACCTTTTTTGCTGTACAGGTAGCCGGAGTTGCGCAGCTCCAGAAGTATTTGTTCCAGAAACTTTTTTGGTATTTTTTCTAATTCGGCAATTTTTGAGATCTGCATAGGTGGCTGATCAGCATTTTTTCCCAGAATTACCAGCGCTTTAATAGCGTATTTGGTTTTTTTCGACAGCATTTTATCTATAACAACTTACAAATGTACAAGAAAGAAATATAGGTATAATAATTTGTATATTGATTAATAGTCAGAACGCCAATTTTTATAAATAAGATGCCGATGCTTCGCTGCTTTTTTTGATCTTTGTAACTAAATTATTTACGCGCTATGTACCGTCATATTCAGGACTTTCTCAACGATTGGAAAAACGAAGAAAGCAATACCGTTAAGATTTTTTCTGAAATAACTGAGGAAACTAAATCGCAAAAAATAAATGAGAATGTACGCTCATTAGAGCGTTTGGCATGGCATATTACCCATACTATTACAGAAATGGGCGCGAAAGCAGGTTTATTTGAAAGCGATCCGCTCGAAGATCAGCCTATTCCGGCAACATTTGCAGAGATCGTTGAAAGTTATAAACGCAACAGCGCATTACTGGCCCAAACAGTACCCGGCAAGTGGACAGATTCATCTTTGGAAGAAGAAGTACCCATGTACGGTGAGAACTGGAAGAAAGGTAATATCCTCTCTATCCTGATAAGCCACGAAGCTCACCACCGTAGCCAAATGACCATCATTATGCGTGTGCTTGGCTTATCCGTTCCAGGATTATATGGTCCATCTAAAGAAGAATGGATTGCTTATGGTATGCCGGCTATGGAATAATTTTTGGGGAGGGTGTCTACCCGTTCTGCCTGATTTCCGTTAGGATAGGTAAATCATTTATCAACGCTAGTGGATGTTCTTTTTTCTTTTTGAAAAAGAATAAAAGAACCAAAACTTAGCGTAGCGATCTCATGAGCACAATAATTTAATTAATATCGCGAATAACGAAAACAGCGACCACGTTCTGTTCTTTTAAAGGCAGTGGTTATGCTTTGCCTGTACTATCTGAACAGCCTAAATGTCGCGAAAAAAAGCATATGTTCGGTTTGAGAGATATCCTATTTTAACTTGTATTTTTCTATTACAACAACAATATATCGATCCGGTGGGCATGTACCATTTCTAATTTCTTATTCCAGGCGAAGATGGTGAAGTTGCCATCTTGCGAGGCCACCAATGCAATAGCATCGTGCTGATCGTATACAAACTGGGCAGCAGCTAGGTGGCGTGTTCCGCCGTTTTGTGCTGGGTGCATGCGGCAGGGTGTTGTATCAACAGTTGGTTCGGTAACTACAATTTCTTCAATCGTATTGTTAGTAGCACGGGCTATTTTAGCGCCGAAAGCCAGTAACTCATGATCCTGGGTAACTATGGTTGCACCATCAACTGCCGTAAATCCGCCTATAATTTCGATGCCTTGTAACAGTTGTTCCTGCCACTCCAATTTGTTTCTATGGGTATGATCCTGATCTATCAGTTGAGTAATTACGGTATACGGTGGTTCAACCGGGTAGCTGATTGGGGTAACGATAGATTTACGCCACTCGTCGGATTTTGCAGGAACTACCAACAGAATACCACCCCGCTGGTGCGAGCGCATGGAGGCAGCCAGTTCAACCCAAACATTTACCGAATTTGATAAATAAGATGGAATAGGCATACCCATTAAAGAAGCCATCAGATCGGGAAAATCGCCGGGTGCACCCAGTGAATTGCTTTCGTCTACGATCTTAATTTTATCCCCTTTCAGAATGGCAATGTTTACAAACTTGCCGAAACCATCAACGCGGCTGTGTTTAATTACTACCAAACCGGGCTCAATAACTTCTAGCACGAAACAAATATGCGGGATGCCGTGTGTGGTACCCCAGATGTGCACATCGTCGCCATCATTCCAAACGGCCAGATGAATGCCAGGGTTTTCTACCGCAGGCGAAAGTTTATTAAGGTTATGCGGGGTTAGTCTTAATTTACGGCCGAAGCGCAATGGCCTGTCGGCTTGATCTGGATGTAATAATGCAATAGAAATTTTAGGCGAATGGCCTTCTTCGCGCTGCAAACTGGCCCAAAACGCGGCATCAATAATAGCTTCGATAATATGTATGGGAGGCTGCGTGGCAAGGTTCTTTTTACCCATTTTACGCGCCTCATTAAGGTGCATTGCAAAGTGCGATTCAATAGTAGAAGCCACCATTCGGGCGGCCAGGTACGATGGCTCAGATAACATTTAATTTCACGGTATATTACAAAGCTATAATATATATCATTTAATTAGATACTGCAACATCATGGCGATTGAAAATGACCTGCTGTCGACACATTAAGCCATAAAAAAAGCCCCTCAGCGTTAACTGAAAGGACTTTCCGAGATTTAGTTGATTGATTTAATTGATATTTATTATTGTTGTTTGCTTAATATCCTTTGATGAGGTACCGGCAAGCAGTTTATACTTGCCCGGTTCTACTACCCACTTCATATTGGTGGCATCAAAGTAAGCCAGATCTTTAACCGGTATTTTAAGGCTTACAGTGGCAGTTTGTCCGGCTGCAATCCATACTTTCTTAAAGGCTTTCAGCTCTTTTTCGGCACGCTCAACAGCCGATCCTGATTTATGTACGTACAGTTGAACGGTTTCTTTACCGGCGTATTTACCTGTGTTTTTCACTTTAACCGTAGCGATAATATTATCGCTTGCTTTGTACGCTTTCCTATCGGCGTACAGACCTGCATAATCATAATCGGTATATGACAAGCCATAGCCGAAACAGTATAGTGGGGTAATATTTTTAGTATCATACCAGCGGTAGCCTACTAAAATTCCTTCTTTGTAATCTACCTTCAAATCTTTACCAGGGTAGGCATCCAAAGCATGCGCCGGAGAATCGCCCAGCGAAGCGGGGAAAGTGAAAGGTAATTTACCAGATGGATTGATCTTGCCGGTTAAAACATCGGCAAGGGCATTACCGTTTTCAGACCCGTTATACCACGACCATACAATAGTATGGTTGTTCTTTTTGATATCGCCAATATCATAAGGCGCACCGCCAACCACTACAACAATGGTGTTAGGGTTAGCAGCTGTTACAGCGTCGATCAGTGTTTGCTCACCAAATGGTAACGACAGGTCTTTACGGTCGCGGCCTTCGCTCTCGTAATCGCGGTTAGCACCTACAAAAAGGATTGCCATATCAGTTGATTTAGCCAGGGCTACAGCCTGGCTAACCATTTCTGGAGCTGATTTATTATAATCTGCACCCATGTGATTAGCAGGGGTAGGGTTGTAAGCGCCAGAGTATCCTTGTGCAAATTTGATATTAATCTTGTTGCCCAACCTGTTTTTTAAACCAGCCAGTGCCGTAATTTCATATTTGGCTTTAACACCAGCTCCAAAACCACCGAGGTGGAAAGTATGGGTAGCGTTATCGCCAATTACAGCAATGCTTTTAATGTTGGATGTATTTAAAGGTAATAGGTGCTTGTCGTTTTTCAATAATACAATTGATTCTGATGCAATATCATAAGCGGTTTTGCTATGTGCAGGTGTTGCCATACTACCTTTTGGCAGGTTAACGCTTAATGATGTTTGATACATTACCCATAAAATACGGCGCACCTTATCATCGATAGTTTTAACACTTACTTTGCCTGCTTTAACCGAATCAAGCAATGCTTTAGCAAAAAAGTAGGTGTCGTATTTTTCGCCCGAACCCATTTCAAGGTCAAGGCCATTGTTGGCTGCGGCTACCGTGCTGTGCGTGCCACCCCAATCGCTCATTACAAGGCCTTTGAATTTCCATTCGTCTTTTAATATCTTTTTGAGCAGATAAGTATTCTCAGAGCAGTAAACGCCACGCAGCTTATTGTAAGCCGACATGATAGTCCATGCATTACCTTCAATAATAGAAGCTTTAAATGCGGGCAGGTATATTTCGCGCAGGGCGCGCTCATCTACATTTACGCTTAAATGGTCGCGCTCTACTTCCTGGTTGTTTACCGCAAAGTGTTTAACGCAGGCAGCCACGTGCTGGCTTTGGATCCCTTTTACAGATGCAACCGCAAGGCGCGAGTTTAGGAAAGGATCTTCAGAATAATATTCATAAGTACGGCCGCAAAGCGGGGTACGTGATATGTTAAAGGCAGGGGCAAGCATTACTTGCTTGTTACGGGCGCGGGCTTCTTCGCCCATATCGTGGCCGTAACGGTAAGCTAGTTCTGGGTTCCAGGTAGCAGCTAGGGCAGATCCATTTGGAAAAAAAGTTGCAGAGTCGGTCAGCAAATTTGCCGATCCCCATCCGGGTTTAACTTCTTCGCGAACGCCCAGAGGGCCGTCGTCGCTCACCAGTTCGGGAATGCCTAAGCGTTTTACACCGGCAGACGAAAACAGGCCATTGGCGTGTACCATGGCAATTTTCTCTTCCAGTGTTAGTTTTTTGATGATTGCCGAAATCTTCGCATCGGTACCAGCAGCAGGTTTTTTTTGTGCAACAGCGCCACCAACGGTAAAAATTAAAGCGCCATAAATCAGGTATCCCGAAACTCTTTTTCTCATAATTATTTACGCAGGTATAATTGGTGTTAATGTGTTGATGTACAACAAATAAGCAATACGCTTAGATGGCGTTACAAGCAAAAAAGCTCATTGTGAAAAACAGATTGCTACCAAGGTTAAAAGTAGCAATGTTAAGCGCCCTCTACTTGTGTTAAATATACAAATGATTGTACTATTTTAACATAATTTGTGGAGGAAAGGTGGGTATGCGGTATTAGCATTCGGGATTAGAGCGGATACCGTCCCGATTGCTATCGGGATGTGTGTAAGGCCTGCAGGCGTATGAGCGGAAAGCCCGACCGTAGGGAACTCCCTTTTAAAAGAAGCAAGAAATAAGAGCCTTTATTTGAGTGAGTGAGTAAGTTTTTAATCCGAACCTCATACAAACAAAAAGCACCTGCCTTTAAAGGCAGGTGCTCACGATTAAATTTATAATAGTATTTCTTAGATTACTTTTACATTTACCGCATTTGGTCCTTTTCTGCCTTCTTCGATATCGAAAGAAACTTTGTCGTTTTCACGAATTTCGTCGATTAAGCCAGTTGAGTGAACGAAAACATCATTTCTGTTTTCGCTTTGTGAAATAAAGCCGAAACCTTTTGTGGTATCGTAGAACTTTACTGTTCCTTCTTTTTGCATTGAATTATATTTAATAAGTCTGCAAGGTACGCTTAATATCTGGCTATTTTCCCTGTAGTGAAATTATTTAACGATATTTTAAGTTTATGAGTTATAGCGAAGGTATTAAGATTTGTGCTAAATGGTTGAGGCCAAATCCGGTATGTATTGGTGAACAGTCGATTTGTCAGGCCATCGTTATAAACAAGAGGATGCTTAAGTTTATAATAAAATGGTTTGATTTCAAACTATCAATTATATAACTTTGTGTATTGCTTCCAGATTTTACGCAAGCGCAGCTATTAGTAGAATAAAATCAGTAGCGAATTTTAAGATGTTTTGGTGCCTTATTAGAAACTACCGACACCCGTTTTATACGAATAAGCGTATGTTTTTGTACCTATTGTGCTGATTTTTATCAAAACGAGCAAACCCAAGGTAAACCTGGCAGATGCTTCCCGCTAATTTAAAAAAATGGCAGAGTTATCTAAAGCAGAAATAGCAATTGAATTGGGCAGGGCGATGCAGGAAATGCGTAATAAATCGCGCCAAACCATTCAGCTTAAAATGAAGGAGAATAATATGAACTTAACCTTCGAGATGCTGGAAGTACTGTCGTGCCTGTGGCGTAAAAATGGGATCAACCAGCAGGAGATTGCCGATATAACGATGAAAGATAAATCGAGCATGACCTATTTGATTGATAACCTCGTAAAACGTAATATGGTTACAAGGGTCGAGGATGAGGTTGACCGCCGTAATAAACTGATCCATTTAACCGAAGAAGCCAATAGCTTGAAAGCGCAACTTTTCCCCTGGGTTACAGAAATGTACGCGGTTGCCACTGCAGATATTGACGTAAATGACCTTACCACTTGTTTGAATTTAATAAACAAGATGGTTGGCAACCTCCCATAGTATGGCCGGCTACTAACTGTCTATAAACTATATATACAATGAAAACAGTTTTGATCCCAGTCGATTCGTCGGCCACCTCTGCCAACGTTATTGCTTATGCTATCGAGTTTTGCAAATACGCGCCGGTTGATCGTATAATTTTACTATCTACTTACTACACTTCTGTTTACACGCAATTTCTTCCCTCTGCAGATTATGTACAACTGAGCCAGGAAGATCTGGATAACGAGCGCGCCCGCATTAAAAGTGTAGTAGATGCACATTGCAAAAACCTGACGGACAATTTAAAAGAAGGCATTAAAGTACAGGTTTCCATCAGCGAAGAACCATTGTTGCGTTCCATTAAAGATATCAACGAACAACAGAAACCCAACCTGATTATTGCCGGTAGCGATGGCAACACTTATGTAGAACGTAGCAGTATTAACAAACAACTTATTAATATAGCCCGCACAAGTACCGTATCCCTATTGATTGTTCCAATAACTTACCAGCACCGGGAAGTAAAAAAGGTGGTACTGGCAGTCGATTTTAAGACCGTATTGAATACTGAGCTGCTTGGTGCTATTGAAGAACGCTACAAATGGTTCCACCCCGAGATGATGGTGCTGAATGTTGATGCGAGCAAAAATCCTTACGAAACCGACGAACAACGAAGTATTGTTGAGGAAAAATTGGGCACCATCCTAAAAAACTTTAACTACAAAGTTTACTACGTACAAGATCGTGATATACTGCGTGGCATTACCTCATTTGCCAATGAGCACCAGGCTAATATGATTATCGCCCTGCCGGGTAAGCATAGCTTCTTTTATAACCTTACCCATAGCAGTATTACCGAAGGATTATATAGCGATTCTAATCAACCGGTGTTGATTTTGAAGTAACAATAAATGTAATACCCAAACGCCCGTCATTGCGAGGTACGAAGCAATCCCCGACTTACAGAGCGACTCTGTATAGTTCGCGATTGCTTTGTACCTCGCAATGACGTATATGGTTTATTACTAGGGTAAACTCCTTGTTACCTCTTCGTAAACGCAACCTTAATCCCCATCAACACAAAAGCGATGGCCGAGAATTTATTGAGCCATGTACCGAATGATGGGTTTGATTTTAAGCGTGCCGAAAACATCCCAGCGAAAAATGTGAGAATGGTAAACCAGATAAGCCCCATAATTGCGTAAAGCGAACCGAGAATAATAAAAGGTGTGGCATTATGGATATAAGCCGGATGGATAAACTGCGGAAAGAAAGCCAGGAAGAAAATAGCAACTTTCGGGTTCAATACATTGGTAATAACGGCAGATGTATAGGTTTTCCTGATCGACACAACTTTGATCTCGTCCTCTTCTTTTACAAAGCTATCCTTGCTCAATAACTTGCTTAATCCCAGAAATATCAGATAGGCTGCACCAACATATTTAACAATACTAAATGCGGTAGCAGATTGAGCTAGTATTAACGACAGGCCGAACGCTGCTAATGTAGTATGCACTAACACGCCTGTAGTAATGCCTAATGTAGCATACAGACCAGATTTTTTGCCTTGGGCGATAGATTTATTGAGGATAAACACGGTATCAATCCCCGGCGAAATGATAAATATAAATGAAGCGACAATAAATGCGGGTAGGCCTATAATTCCCATATCGCAAAATTACCTAAAATTTATTGCTTGGGGATTTCGCTATTGGAACGTGTTATTTCTCAGAAGGATTCTTCTTCCCGTTCAATAGCATCTCCACCATTTTATCTACACGAGAAATCCTGGTTTTCTCTTGCTTGGCACCTAATATCCACACTGCATATTCTTTTTGATGCGACCATGCCAGTTGTGTGAAAGTACCTAAAGCTTGCGGTGCTTCTTGCAATGCTTCGAGTACATTTGGGGGTAAGGTTACTTTTTTATTTTTAACGTCGATGTATTCAGAAAGGTCACTTTGCTCAATCTCGGATAGCTTAGCAGAAGAGGTTTTAACCAGATCTTTTGGGCGAAAACGTAAAGCTGTCCAGGTGTTGTTGATGGCGGCAGATGCAACGGTATCCAACCCATACTTTTTGGCTTCGTCCCAACTGTCCATCATGGCCAGATCTGTAGGGATGCCGGTATTCTTTTTAGGGAAGGTGATCCAAAGTATAGTATCCGGCTTTAATGAAGATTGAATTGATTTTAAACCTTCAGCCAGCTCTGCTTTGTTTTTTACAAAGAGTTGCAGGCCATCAACCTTATCACTGTTCTCAAAACTGATATGGACGGCATCGGGCAGGGGATCTATATACGCGATATAATCTTCGGGAGCATTTACAAATAACCAGTGGCTACCGGGTTTAATAAGCAGTTTTTTGGCAATGGGGCTCATGACGCTCTTCGGTTTATTGAAGATTCAATTTCGCGAAAAAATCCCAGAGTACAATACCTGCCGATACTACAATATTAAATGAATGCTTGGTGCCAAATTGAGGGATTTCGATACAATGGTCAATAGCAGCCATCACATCTTCGCTTACGCCATTTACTTCGTTGCCGAATATCAGGGCGTATTTTTTATCCTGCTCTGGCTCAAAAGTGTTAAGCATAATGCTGTTTTCGGCCTGCTCAACCGCTATAATGATGTATCCTTGCTCGCGTAGTTTGTTAACTGCTATGATGGTTGTTTCTTCAAAACTCCAGTCGATAGATTGTGTGGCACCGAGGGCAGTCTTTTCTATTTCGCGGTGAGGTGGCTGGGCAGTGATACCGCATAATACAATTTGCTCAACCGCGAAACCATCACTGGTGCGGAAGATAGAGCCTACATTGTGCATACTGCGCACATTGTCCATTACCACAGCCACAGGTAGTTTGTCCTGGGCTTTAAATTCAGATACAGATGGACGGTTTAGCTCGTCCAGTTTTAATTTACGCATGTTTATCCCTTATACACGCCAACACCCGGACCGATCAGCGAACTGTATACGGAAGGGGCGTAGCCTATTTTCTGGGTGTAAAATTCGGTAATTCCTTTGGTGAATTCATCAAAAGCGTCCTTTTTTACTAAAGCAATGGCGCAGCCACCAAATCCGGCACCGGTCATGCGTGCTCCTGCAACACCGGGAGCAGTCTTGGCATATTCGGCAATGGTATCAAGTTCCACACCGCTTACTTCGTAAAGTTTGCTTAATGAGTCGTGCGAAGCATACATAAGCTTACCAAACTCCAACAGGTTATCAGCGGCTAGTTCTTTAGCGGCCAGTTTAACACGGTCGTTCTCTTCAATTACGTGTTGGGCGCGGTTTTTAACTAATGGGTCTGTAATTAAATGCTGATACTTTACAAAAGTGGCAGCATCAATATCACACAGGTTTTGAATGTCGAGTTCGGTTTGTAGAGCAGCCAATGCTTGTTGGCACTCTTTAACGCGCTCGTTATATTTAGATTCTGCCAGTTTACGGGGTTTATTGGTGTTGATGATCGCCAATAGGTATTCGCCCAAATGGCAATCTACCGCCTGGTAATCCAGGGTGTCGCAATTAAGTACCAGCGCTTTTTCCGCTTCACCAAAGGCAACAGCAAATTGATCCATAATACCGCTGTTAAGGCCGATGAACACATTTTCTACCCATTTGGATAGTTTAACCAATTCTAGTTTGCTGTAACCGGCGTTAAATAATTCATTCAAAGCAAAAGCGGTAACCACTTCGATAGATGCCGAAGAGGAGAGGCCCGAGCCGATAGGGATATCGCCATAATAAAGCATATCTAAACCTTGCAGCTGGTGCCCATCTTTTAAAAAATGATTGATGACACCAAGCGGGTAATTAAACCAGTATCTATCTTGCTTGCTATAGTCGGGTTGCAATGAGATGTCTAATTGCTCCTCGAAATTTACGCTTCGCAAACGAAACTTACCTTCTGTATTGGGTGCTACAAGCAAGTAGGTGCCAAATGTAATAGCGCAGGGCATTACCAGGCCACCGTTGTAATCTATATGTTCGCCAATGAGGTTTACCCTGCCTGGTGAAAAATAAGATTGAGTAGCTTCTGTATTAAATAAGGTTTTAAATTGCTGGCGTAAATTCTGGCTCATAAAATTGGTGTTCTCAAGAAAACAAATATGTAAAAAAAATACTGTAAAAAATACAGTTATTCCACAGGGGTAAATTTCTTTCAATTTATCAGCAAACGAAACAATAGGTATGCTTGTTCATTTCAATAGAAACACAAATTTAAAACTACAGATCATGAATCAATATCTTGTTACCGCATACGATTATACAGATACCGAAGCCTTTGAAAGACGAGCCAACGTACGCCCGCATCATTTAGATGGTGTGCGCGAATTAAAAGAAAAAGGTAATTATGTTACCGGCGGTGCTATGCTTAATGCCGATGGCAAAATGATTGGATCAACTATGATCGTTCAGTTTAATTCTGAAGAAGAACTGGAAGCCTGGAAAAATAACGATCCGTATGTAACTCAGAAGGTATGGGAAACTGTCGATATTAAGCCCTTTAAAGTTGCAGAAGTTTAATACTACAAACAGGTTTTTTTCGGGTGATTTATTAATGTATATATTACAATAGCCTTACCAATGAGGCTAAACATTAATAGAACTTCGAGTGTTTTTTAATTTTAAACATCAAACCAATGAGTAACGTAACATTTCAAAAAGATTTCACAATCGGTGGCGATTTAACTGTTAACCGGATAGGGTATGGTGCCATGCGCATTACCGGAAAAGGTATATGGGGCCCGCCTGCTGATAAAGATGAAGCCATAAAAGTTTTAAAGCGCGCTGTAGAACTAGGCGTTAACTTTATAGATACCGCAGACAGCTATGGGCCAAATGTATCAGAAGAACTTATAGCGGAAGCATTATACCCATATCCCGAAGGATTGGTTATCGGTACCAAGGGCGGATTATTAAGAACAGGGCCAGATCAATGGCCGGTAGATGCTAGTCCGGAGCATTTAAAAGAAGCTTTAGAAGGCAGCTTAAAACGGCTGAAACTGGATCAGATCGATCTGTACCAGTTACATCGTATTGACCCTAAAGTGCCTGCCGAAAAAACATTTGAGTTTTTAAAACAAGCCCAGGCTGATGGCAAGATCAAGCATATCGGCTTATCAGAAGTGAGTGTGGATGATATTAAACATGCGCAACAGTTTTTTGAAGTGGTATCGGTACAGAACATGTACAGCGTAGATAACCGTAAATGGGAGCCGGTTTTAGAATATTGTAAAGAACATAACATTGCCTTTATTCCGTGGTTTCCGCTAAGTTCTGGTAATGTTAAAGGCCTGGAGGCTTTACAAAAGGTTGCCGATAAGCACAGCGCTACTGTACACCAGGTTGCACTAAGCTGGTTATTGCACCATGCAGATAATATTTTGTTGATTCCGGGCACATCAAGTGTAGCTCACCTGGAAGATAACCTTAAAACTGCCGGTGTTGAATTGACAGAAGAGGACATGAAGGCGCTTGATAATTTATCAGCGTAAGCTTGTAAATTATAGTAATTGTAAGAGGTGCAGGCTTTGGTTTGCGCCTCTTCTTTTTTATCGCCAGAAACCTAAAATAGCACCCATAATGGTAAGCGATACCACGCTGTAACCGCCATTAACCAAAATATACCGCCAGGATTTAAGCTCGAATAAGCTATGGATAGCTATTGCACTAAAAGCCCAAATGCCGGCCAGTAAACCAGCAGTAGTACCCCATTGTAAATCGGTTTTGGGATCATTTAAAAACATGGCCAAATTTGCTGCCATAATAAATGAGAATAAGGCAGTGAAGCCGAATATTCTCCCTTTGTTACCGCGGCGAATGGTTTCAATATCGAGGCAGCTATCATACATCCATACTTTGCCAAATAATATATTAGAATACCAAAGGCCACCCACCATAAATGCACTTAAGGCCGCCACAATAACGGCAAGCCAGTTGATTGTATTAAAATTCATGCGGTTTATAATTATATAAGTAAATATAAATTAATTTTCATTTATTAGGATATAGTCATATCTTGACCTCAGTAAACCCAAATAGCTCATTTCCCAATTGAGAAGATTTATTGCCATAGTATTGTTAGGAATACACCTGTTTACAACAGGCGGTTACTCTGTGCTGTTTGAATATTTCATCCACCAATCTGATGTGCAGATTGTTAAAGAGGTTTACGACAATAAGATCGACAAAAAGCTAATTGAAATAAAGATCCCGGTACACTTACCCGGTATGCATGCCTGGGCCAGGTATGAGCATATTGAAGGGCAGATACAACTTAAAGGAACTTTCTATAATTATGTACGGTTAAAAATGAGCCCGGATACCATGGCTATGCTCTGTATCCCCAATACGGTTAAAACCAGGCTGTTTAATGCTAACGTTATCATTGCCAAAGAAATTAATGATGTGCCAATTGGAAAAAGGGCGCATGATTCTGTCAAAAAAACTATTGATGTGCAATATGATTATCCGGTAGTAAACTATCAGTTTACAGCTACGCCGGTACTCATCAAAAAAGAGTATGTTAATACATATTCCAGCCTTCTAAATCCCTTCGTTGAAACGCGTGGGCAACCCCCTGATTTTAGTTGTTAATACTGCTTTTAATTTGCTGATTAATGTGCTTTGCACGGCTGTATAGCTTTGTGTAAGGCTATTCCATCAGCTTACAGATCTCAGTTTTTCAGGTTTTAATGGTTAGTGCATTGCGGTACTCCATATTGGTACTGCCGGTATTTTCATATCTGTACATACACCGTTAATCTGCACAAGCTGTAGTCTGGCCTATTTATTATCAATTAGTTTAACAACAATTCAATTATTAAAATTTGAAATGAAATCTACTTTAAGATTGCTTGCAGTTTCTGCTGTGTTTATTTGTGCATTAAATAATAAAGTTTCGGCCCAGGGTTGTGTTGCTATTCGCAGCACCGGAGGATTGTGTACTATGGACGAACATCCCGATAGTGTAAATGCCGACAAAGGCGCGTGGTTATTTAACAGTAATAGCCGCTATTACAAATCATTCAGACACTTTATTGGCACCCAAGAACAAAAACAACGTATAGCGCAGGGTACCAACGTAATTAACCATGCTTATACTAATGACCTTAGCCTAACCCGTATTTTTAACCAGCGTTGGTCTATCGCGGTTGATGTACCTGTTATAGCCAACAGCCGTTCATCTTTATATGAACATGGTGGCACAGAGCGCCATACAACTAATTCATTTGGAGTGGGCGATATTCGTTTTACTACTTATGCCTGGTTATTAAACCCGCAGAAAAACCATAAAGGAAATATCCAGGCAGGTTTGGGTATCAAATTCCCAACGGGTAATTATAACTACCAGGATTATTTTTACAATGTTGGCCCAGGTAGCACACGCCGTTTAGGCCCGGTTGATCAATCTATACAACTAGGTGATGGTGGTACCGGCTTTACAACAGAGTTGAATGGTTACTATAACTTCACCAACAAATTTGGCTTGTATGGTAATTTCTATTACCTGTTTAGCCCACGCGAAGTTAATGGAATATCGAGCGCCCGCGGTGGCGTACCGAGTGCTGTCAGCGTAGCCAATACCAGTGATGTGATGAGTGTGCCCGATCAATACCTACTTAGGGGTGGTGCTAGCTATGGCGTATCGCGTTTCGTATTTACCGCAGGTGTACGCGATGAGTGTTTACCAGCGCATGATCTTATAGGTGGCAGTGCAGGTTTCCGCAGACCGGGCTACATCATTTCGGCAGAGCCGGGCGTCACCTATCATGTTAAAAATCTATCGCTTTATGTATATGTACCAGTGGCCATAGTGCGCGATCGTACAGTAAGTTTTGCCGATCATATTACCACCGAGCTAACCGGCGTACCAACCCATGGCGACGCAGCTTTTGCTGATTATGCCATCAATTTAGGAATAACATACAGATTGAAATAGTGCCAAAGGCACATGAGCTAAGATGGGCAGGAGTGAGATCCCTATCCATAGTTGATTAATTTACGCAAAAAGGCCGGAGATGAGATCCCGGCCTTTTTCTGTTTATTGTGAATTTGATTTATTAGAGGGTTAGTTCTTCGTAAGCCGCAGTAAGACTACGCTCAATACCTGTACCTTGCCAATCGCTTACGCCGGGTATAGAGGTGGCGGCAATAATATCAGCTTTAGTGCGGCCATTGTTAATTTCGCTCTGCACAAAGGCAACTAGTTTTTCCATGTAGTTTTGCATGGCTTTAAGGTCTTCTAAAGTGCCTGTCACCTTTTCGGGATCAAATGCATGTCCGAAAACAAATAGCGTATCCTTGTCAAACTGTTTCTGAGCTTTCTCTAATGCCACAGCCCAGTTTACTACAGATGCACCAGCCTTACGATCTACAAATGGGTAGCGACGGTTAAAAACCAAATCGCCGGTGTGCACGATGTTGGCGTTTTCGAAATGGATCATGCTGTCGCCGTTGGTATGGCCTGGTCCCCAGTAGTAAGTTTTAATCTTTTCGTCGCCAACTTTTATTTTCCAGTGATCGGTGTAAGTAATATCCGGGTATAATTGTTTGTCTTCTGTTTTAGCTTCCACGGCCACTGCTTTCTGGTTTTTAAGCGAGTTCTCGTGGGCCGCCACATGCTTTACCAAGCCTTTAAAGGAAATATTGCCACCCGTATGGTCGCCGTGGTGATGTGTATTGATCAAGTATTGAAACGGCTTGTCTGATTGTTTTTTTAGCTCTGCTATCAAATCCTTTGCCGGATCCGGAAACTCAGCATCAACCACTACAATACCATCTTTGTTTGATAGCCAGGCAATAGTACCACCTTGTTCGGCAAACATACCCACGTTGCGCCTCAATGGTTTAAACTGATAAGGAGCGGGTACCATTGCGGCAAATGTTTTATGACCAGATACGGCTAAAGCAGCCAGCGAAAGTGCGGTTGATGATAAAAATTGACGACGTTTCATAAGTGTGGCTAAGATACAGCAGCGGTGTAGATTTTTTATACCTAATACATAATTGTAGTGTAATTAGTTTTTGCGTTCACTAAATTAGATGGCACCAATTAATCAATTTTATGAAAAACATTTTACTGGCACTAAGTCTGCTTTTTTGTGGTAACGCCTTTGCCCAACAATTACCCACCCGTTGGGATGAGCTAAGCGCACCAGAATGGCCTGCAGCACTCGAAAAATCATCGCAAACGTGTATTCTCCCTATCGGGATACTAGAAAAGCATGGCCCACATTCGCCCATTGGTAACGATCTGATCCATGTGCGTGAGATAGCTGCCCGTGTGGTAAAAAATGAATACGCAGTTGTATTCCCCGATTATTTTTACGGACAAATTAACGAAGCCCGTCATCAACCCGGAACATTCTCATTACCTGCTGCATTAATTATGCAATTACTGGAGGCTACTTGTGATGAAATAGCCCGTAATGGTTTCAAAAAGATCATTATCCTGAACGGTCATGGTGGTAACCCCGAGTTCATCGAATTTTTTATGCAGAACTTGTTGAACAAGCGGCATAACTACGCGGTGTATTTTTACACGCCTTCGGGCGATCCGGAGTTTCAAAAAGAATATGCCAAGCTAGCCAAATCAGATCCCGCTGGCGATCTGCATGCCGGCGAGCGCGAAACATCTACCATGTTATACCTTCGCCCGGATCTGATCCATGTAGAAAAAGGAACCGAACAATCTGGTGCTGACCAGAAACGCTTGCAGTTAAAAAATCTTTATACACCAATATGGTGGTATGCATCCTATCCAAACCATTACGCAGGCGATGGAGCGAAAGCAACTAAAGAACTGGGTAAACTCATAGTAGATCATGAAATAGCCGGTTTTACTGACGCCCTGAAACAAGTAAAAGCTGATGTCAAGACCCTGCAATTGCAGAATGAGTATTTTGATAAGGTTGATAATTTAGGGAAGAACTGATTTACGGGAGTCAAGAATCGAGAATCAAAAATCAAGACAAGGAAACCTTGTAAGTAATCAGCCGTCTTGCCGAACTTGTTTCGGCATCCCATATGCTAAGTGTATAATCAGCAAAGCTCGTAGCCTGTCCTGTGGGGTGCTGAAACAAGTTCAGCATGACGGGTGTAGATAAAATAAAAACAAAAGGGCCTCCGATATTATCAGAGGCCCTTCTGCTTTATCGCTGCTTTATATCAGTCGAAAAATTATTTTGCTTGCGCAAATTCGCCATCAACCTTAATGGTAACATCATCGCTTAACATTGGTGCAGGAAATTTGCTGCCGAAGTTAAAATCAGAGCGTTTGATAACGCCAGTAACCTGGAAGCCAGCATCTGCTGCCTTGCTCATTGGGTTTGTGATGGTGCCGCGGTACCATACATCTAAGGTTACAGGTTTAGTAACGCCGTGGATGGTTAAATCGCCGGTAACTTTGAATTTACCTGCGCCTGCGCTTTTAACGCTGCTGCTGGTGAAAGTTAACTGTGGAAAGTTTGCAACATCAAAGAAATCTGCGCTTTGTAAATGCTGATCGCGCATGTCAACGCCTGTCCAAACTGAAGCAGTTTTGGCTGTAAGTTCAAATTTAGCATCGCTGAAATCTGCTTTTGAAGTGGTAATTTTAGCGTCGAAATCTTTAAACAAACCGCTTACATCAGATACACCTAAGTGCGTGATGGTAAATTTTGCCTGCGAATGCATCTTATCATTCGTCCAAGTGGTTTGCGCAAATAATGCACTTTGCATTAATGCCAGTGCAAAAAGTAAAATTAATTTTTTCATGTTGTGTGGTTATGTAATTGATTAACTGAATGTAACAAAGATATAGGTTTAATTCAATGTTTAAACATGTATTTCAAAAATAGAATCAAGAATTGAGAGCCAAGAATCAAGACAGAAATTTAATGAATAACTGTTACATACTATAACTATTTTGCGTATTATGTATTATAAACATTTGTAAATGAGAGCTAAGATAGTTTTATGCCTGCTGGTAAGCGTGGTTTTTTCGGCCTGTAATAAATCAAGTGATGCGGTGCCTAGCTCAGCCTCAATTGTTGGGAGTTGGAAGTTGGCCGAAACTTATAACATAACCATTGCAGGTACACAGCGAACTGCTGCAGATGCTGGCAAGCCTACTGTGCTTGGCTTTAATACGTCGTTATATAGCGAAGCCGTATCCGGGCAAATCACCAATAGCGGTACTTATTTATTATTAGATAAATACCAATACGCTCCAGGACAATACGCCAGCCATGTATTAAAAACGGATACCGTAATAAGGGGTACTTATGCTATTCATGTTGGTAAGCCAGATACTCTATTGATTAATTCTATTAGTCAGGGGCCGGATAATGGGAGCGGGAGTGTTTATTTGAGGGTGAAGTAAAGATAGAGGCAAGAAACAGGACACAGGAAACAAGATATTGAAAGGTTTTCCAAAGTGTCAAGTGCTCTCGCGTTAAGGATAGTAGTAGAAGCCCGGAGCGGAGCGAGGACTTGCAACGGATAGCCTGGGCCGAAGGGAACGCCCAAGTTAATGAGTGAAGGATTGAGTTTGTCCCGATAGCTATCGGGAGAGTGAATAGAATTTAAAAGTAATTGCTCTATTTATGCTACTGCCAATCGCTCGGGGATTGCTTCGTACCTCGCAATGACGTACTGGGGGCTACTATAACAACAAAATGAGTAAATCCAACATTGAAAAACCGATAACCTAACCACTTTCTATCCACACCGCTCAAATTTTTCCACACGTGCCGTAAATACACGGATAACAGATTAACTTTACCGATTAATTTAAAATCCGTTTGGCAAAAACCGTTCAGAAAGAAACGCCGCTAATGCAGCAATACAACGAGATCAAGGCTAAGTATCCTGGTGCTTTGTTGTTGTTCCGCGTTGGCGATTTTTACGAAACATTTGGGGCCGATGCTATTAAGGCTGCCGGCATTTTGGGTATTACGCTTACCAGGCGGGCCAATGGCGCGGCTACATATATTGAACTGGCTGGTTTCCCGCATCACTCTATCGAAACATACTTGCCTAAACTGGTGCGTGCCGGTCAGCGGGTAGCAATTTGCGATCAACTTGAGGATCCAAAGACTACCAAAACCATTGTAAAACGTGGTGTTACTGAGTTGGTTACACCCGGCGTTGCCACCAATGATAATATTTTACAACAAAAGCGCAATAACTACCTGGCCTCGTTATTTTTCGAGAAAAATAGTATCGGGATTGCGCTGCTCGATATTTCTACCGGTGAGTTTTTAACCGCACAGGGGAATATTGGCTATATAGATAAACTGCTGCAAAGTTTTGCACCAAGCGAAGTTATTTACCCTAAAAGCCGCAACCCCGATTTTAAGGAGAACTTTGGCGACCGCTTTTATACCTACACACTTGATGATTGGCCATACAGTGGCGATTATGCGCAAGAGACGCTATTAAAGCACTTTGGCGTAAAATCATTAAAAGGGTTTGGGATTGATAAATTGAATTTAGGTATTGTAGCTGCTGGTGTTGCACTGCATTATTTGAATGAAACTGAGCACCGCAAGCTACAGCATATTTCGGCCATCTCGCGTATTGAAGAGGATCGCCACCTGTGGCTCGACCGTTTCAGTATCCGCAACCTGGAGTTGATCGGCTCAACCAATGAGAACGCCATCACACTAGCCGATGTGCTTGACCATACGTGTTCGCCAATGGGAGCGCGCTTGCTGCGCCGTTGGATTGTGATGCCGTTAAAGGAGATCAAACCCATTAAGGATAGATTGAACGTTGTTGAGTACCTAATGGCTTATGAAGAACTACGTGAAGAACTGAAACAAAACATCCGTCAGATAGGTGATCTGGAAAGGTTGATCTCTAAGATTGGTTTGCAGAAGGCCAATCCGAGGGAAGTTAGCCAGCTGAAAAGGGCTTTATCGGCTATTGATACCATTAAGAGCATGTGCAGCCAGGCAGAAAGCGAACCGCTTAAAGCGATTGGCGAACAACTGAACCCTTGCACCATTATTTGCGAAAAGATAGGGAGGGAGCTCAATGCCGAGCCGCCGGTTATGATTGCCAAAGGCGGTGTTATGGCCGAAGGTATTAACGATGAGCTGGATCGTTTGCGTAAAATTGCTTTCGGTGGTAAAGGTTACCTGCTGGAGATTCAGAAACGCGAAGCAGAATCAACCGGTATACCTTCATTAAAGGTATCGTTCAATAACGTTTTTGGATACTACCTGGAGGTTACGCATTCGCACCGTGATAAGGTACCAACGGAGTGGATCCGCAAGCAAACGCTGGTTAATGCCGAGCGTTATATTACCCCCGAACTAAAAGAATACGAGGAGCAAATTTTAGGCGCCGAAGAAAAGATTCTGGCTTTAGAAACCAGGCTTTACAACGAGTTGCTTTATGCCCTTGCCGAATATATTAAACCAATACAACTAAACGGGCAGCTGATCGCCCGATTAGATGTGTTGCTGAACTTCGCTACCATATCTGAGAAAAATTACTACGTAAAACCTCAGATCAATGATAGCCGCGTAATTGATATTAAAGGTGGCCGCCATCCGGTTATTGAGCAGAACCTGCCGATAGGTGAGGCTTATATTACCAATGATGTTTTCCTGGATTCGGAGTCGCAGCAGATCATTATTATTACCGGTCCCAACATGGCGGGTAAGTCTGCCTTGTTAAGGCAAACCGGTTTAATTGTGCTGATGGCGCAGATGGGTTGCTTTGTGCCGGCTAAAGAGGCTTCGATAGGTGTGGTTGATAAGATTTTTACGCGTGTTGGTGCCTCGGATAACCTGTCATCGGGCGAATCGACCTTTATGGTGGAGATGAACGAGACAGCCAGCATCCTGAATAATATTTCGGACAGAAGTTTGATCCTGCTGGATGAGATCGGTCGCGGTACATCCACCTATGATGGTATTTCGATAGCCTGGGCCATTGCCGAGTACTTACACGGGCATCCAACCGCGCAGGCTAAAACCTTGTTCGCAACACACTACCACGAGTTAAATGAACTAAGTAACTCTTTCCCGCGCATCAAGAACTTTAATGTTACTGTGAAAGAGGTAGGTCATCAGATCATATTCCTCCGTAAGCTGGTTCCGGGTGGTAGCGAGCATAGCTTTGGTATTCACGTAGCTAAACTGGCCGGTATGCCGCCAAAGGTACTGGCGCGTGCTAACGATATCCTTAAGAAACTGGAGCATGAGCGCACCGGCGGTGAGCATATAAAAGAGAGCATTAAAAAAGTGCAGAAACAAGCCTTGCAACTACAGATGTTTTCGATAGATGACCCGGTGCTGGTTAAGATTCGTGATACGCTAAACAACCTTGATGTAAATACCCTTACCCCGGTTGAAGCCATGATGAAACTGGATGAGATACAGCGGATGCTGAAAGCTTAATTACGTAAGACGTTATACGTTGTACGTTCTGCTTATTAAGTTACCTATTGCGTTGTATCTCAACTTATTTTGTAGCTTTAGCGTAACAGTTGGCACTATTCACCTCTAACTTTAAACGCATAACCTTAAACGTATCATGAAAGCTTCTTTACTCATCCTGCTGTTTTGTTTCTGTTTTATAGGTGTTTCTTTTGCCGCTGCAGATAGTATTGCCGCAGTACAGAAGAAGGATATTGTTATCAAGAAATTTGATTACGAAGCTGCTACACAGGCTTACATGGACAGTATCCCGCAAAAGGATAAGGCAAAGTCTGATGCCTACTTTGAAGGTGGTTACTGGCTTATTTTATGGAACCTGATCTATGGCATTGCAGTGGTTGCGATATTCTACTTTACAGGTATAGCTGCCTGGCTTAAAAAGCTGGTGACCAGGATCAGCAGAAATAATAATATTCAAAACTTTCTTTACGTAGCTATATACGCTGTTATATCTTATCTACTAAGTTTTCCATCAGGCGTTTACACTGGATATTTCAGAGAACATCAATACAATTTATCAAATCTTAATTTCGGCCAGTGGTTTGGCGAAGAAATGATTAACCTGGGGCTTGCTGTGGTGTTTGGAAGCCTGATTATTATGGTGTTCTACATTTTTATCAGGCGTACAGGGCAAAACTGGTGGAAATGGTGTACAGGTATTGCTTTAGTATTTTTGATTATAGGCGCATTAGTGGCGCCGGTATTTATCAGTCCCTTGTTTAATAAGTACAAACCCTTGGCAGATGCTAAGGTGAAAGAAGGAATCTTATCAATGGCTCGCGCCAATAACGTGCCTGCTACCAATGTTTATGAATTTGATGCCTCTAAACAAAGCGACCGTATCAGTGCCAATGTAAGTGGCTTCGCGGGTACTACAAGGGTATCGTTAAATGATAACTTGTTGAAGAAGTGTAGCCCCGAAGAAATACAGGCCGTGATGGGGCATGAGCTGGGCCATTATGTATTAAACCACATCTACAAAATGATTTCCATGTTTTTGATACTCATATTTATTGGTTTTGCCTTTGTTAACTGGGCCTTAAATAGGGTACTGGCCGGGGGCAAATTTCACTCAATGATATCGGACATAAAAGACATTGCAGGCTATCCCCTGTTAACGTTAATTTTCTCGGTATTTATGTTTGTTGCGACACCGGTATTTAATACAATCATTCGTACGCAAGAGATAGAGGCAGATATGTTTGGCCTTAATACGGCCCGCCATCCAGATGCTTTTGCAAAAGTGGCCATTAAGCTTTCAACCTACCGCAAAATGAATCCTGGTTATTGGGAAGAGATCTTCTTTTTTGATCATCCAAGCGGCCACAACCGTATACTGGAAGCCATGCGCTGGAAGGCTGAACACCTTAATAAGTAGTATGTTGGACGTGATACGTTGAACGTTTTAAAAAAAAATTAAAACAGTAAACCGAATAAAAATTCACGTCAAACGTCCAATGTCGGGATGTTAATATGTTTATAAGATTGGCTTTAACTTACAATTAAAGCCCGCTATATTGGCTGCATGATATCGAAATATACCTATCGATTAACAATACTATTTTTTGCCGCAGCTTTATTAATCACCTCATGTAAGTCTAAAAAGGCCGTGATGAAGGGCAGTCCTGGCGAAGTGGTTAAGCCCCAGACTTTTATTGCAGATAAATATGCTGAGATTATGGGGGTTGATAAAAGCAATATCCAGAACGGCCGTTTATATAACTTTATTGAAGAATGGAGTGGCACGCCATATCGCTTTGGGGGGCTGGATAAAAATGGTGTAGACTGCTCTGGCCTGGCTTATTTATTGGAACAACAGGTATATGGCATCAACATCCCGCGGATGACCAGCCAGCAAATTAACGTTATTAAACGCAAATACGAAGACGAGTTACAGGAGGGTGATCTGGTATTCTTCGACTTCGACGGTAAGAAGTTCAGCCACGTAGGTGTATATCTTCAAAATGGTTATGTAGTGCATGCCAGTACCCGCAGAGGGGTAATTATCATTAAACTGCGAGATCCATCTATGTACAAATATTTTTCGCGTGCAGGCTCAATTATGCAAGTAACAACTACCGATTATACGAACGGTCAATAGGTAATTATTTGTTTTTAACTATCGTCATTGTATAGTCGTCTGCATCCACTACGGCCTGGTAAAATTCAACAAGGTCGTTATAATCTTCTTTGGCATAAGTGCCATCGATGATCTGCATTTTACGTTTATAAATGAGCTTGTTATCCTTAACGGTTACATTAGCAACATAGCTGCCAAAGTTTTTCTGCAGGTTAACGTCTAATAATGTTCTGTCTACATGGTATCCTTCGGGTAGGGTATAAGTAACTACATCTTCATCGGTAAAGCCCCTGTTAATATACACGGGATTATGCCTGTTCCGCACTTCACGGGGGGCATCAATCACCCGGTTAACCGGGTTAACCATAAATTGTAGTTGGTCATCATTAGCCGCCGCATATTCTGATGCGTTAAATTTTAACGTCTCGGTTAGCACCGGCTTTATACTTTTATCTGCCTTAAACTTCAATTCATCTATCGTAAGGTTGCTAATAGGAAATTGCCTTTGCGTTTGCTTAACCTGCTCGGCGTAGGCATCAGAAAGTAGCCCGTCTTTGTTATCATATTTTGTACCTTCAAATATCGAGGTGATGTTTCCGTTTAACTCACCTGCCTTAGTCAGCGTTAAATTCGCTCTAATCTCTTCTTTATTTTGTTGAGCGGTGTACTTGGGCGTGTGCAGCAATTTGCCACCCTCTGGTGTGCAGGCCAACACCTGCCTGTCATCAGTAAAATTACCTAAAAAGCCAAAAGGGATGCTCTTGCTGGTACATTCGAGCCAGGTTGTATCGCTTTTAAAAGGCAGGCACAAAATAATATGATCAGCCTGGTCCATACTGGCAAAGTCGCTTTTAAGGCTCGACTTCTCGCTGCCCGATTTTACTACACAGTAATACGAATCTATATTTACCGCTTTCAGCAAAGCTTGGGTATAATTAACTAATCCTTTACAATCACCATAACTTAATTGATCAACCTCTGAGGCTGGGAAGGGCTGATAGCCGCCAATACCAATTTGTATACTTACGTAACGAGTTTTGTGCTGCATATATTTATAAATGATTCGTGCCTTTTCTACCGGATCGGTAACGTTAGCCGTAAGGGTTTGCATTTCTCGAACAGTTTCGGGAGGTAATTCCCTGCGGCTGGCCAGTAATTTATCATAAATCCATTTACCCAAGTCATTCCAGTTGGTATAACTGCCCTTAACACCCTCGTAAACGAAATCTTTAACCGCTATATGGACACTAGTAATATATGTGTTTTTGTTTGGGCTGTAAGGTTCGCCACGTGGGGCCGGCACGTTATTGATTTTCCAATTGTAACTTTTCATTCCTTTATCATCTGTTCCCACTTCAGCAGTACCGGCGTAGTTGGTTTCTTTATATCTTATATCGGTTCCTGGTTTACAGAGCAAGGTATATGAGCTATGTTCTACAGCTACACCATTACTTGCCGTTGGAAACCACGGTGCTATATTTAAGGTTTGGTTAGTGCGGATGTCGTATTCATATTCTACCGTGTAAGGGTAAGCCGTAACGGGAGGGTTGTAAAGTTTTACCCGCTCATCCAAAAAAAGCGAAAAGCCGTCGTAGGCATTGTTATCTTTAAAATCACTCTCTCCAAATTTAGATACAGGTTGGCCAAATTCATTATAAACAGTGCCTTTAATTGATTTAATGGTCCGGCTTTTATTGTGCCATAAAACTATTTCGGCATCGTCTTCGCCATTTTTATTGAGTACGGTTATGGCATATTTAACGTGGTAAGTTACATTGTCGTTATCCTTAATGGTAACGGTGGTTTCGTCGGTACGTACTACCGAGCTTGCATATGGAAGCAGATTTTTGGGTATAAGATCGGCCTTGTAGTTTTGGGCACCGGCCAATTGGCAGATACTCATTACAAGGGCCGATGTAAGTACTAATAATTTCATTACTTTTTCTTGAAAATGATTTCAGTGCCTTCTGCCTGTACAATTTTGTTATAAAACTCTTTTAAAGATGGGTATTCGGCAACACTGTAAACCGGTTTATAGAATGATACCGCCTGCGAGTAGGTACAGTTCTCTGTATCATTTGATAAATTGATTATTAACCTGCCACCATTTTCGGGCAGGCTGAATCCCTGCTCTTTTGATGCACTTTCTACAACAAAGTTTTCGGGTAAGTGGATGGTCATAGTAAAACGTTCGTCAGATGGTATCCCCATATCAACGGGGTAGGTGCGGTCTGCCAGCTTAAATGGATTTACCTGTATGCGGCCAAAAACAAATGGATTAAGGCTTAACCTATCATGTTGCATACTTTTGTAACCATCTATTTCAACTTCGTAGGTTTCTGCAATGGCGCTGTTTAAACTGTCGAGACCCTGTACTTCGGCTTTTAAGATTTTAACTTTCGGGAAGCGCTCGTCCAGGTGTTCTGCATACTCGTCAAAAGAGTTAAATCCTTTAATCTCTTGTCTTTTTAAGTAAGCTGCGTATCCGCTCGAGAACTCCTGAAATGTTCCGGTTAATTTTCCGTTGGCTTGTAATGTGAGGTTTAAATTGGTTACGCTGCTTTGCTTTTGTGGCTCCTTAATGTCAATCCAGTACGATGGTTTCTCGAAGCTAATTACCCTGCCCTGGTCATTAATACAACGAAGCGGGAGCATACCAAAACCCAGCAAAGGATCCGATGCATCCAGCAGGTAACTTTTATCACCGATGTTTACTTTGGCAATCACATAATCAAAGTCACTCTCAACCGGGAATAGCCTGTTTACGGTTCCATGGTCGCGTGTTGAGATGAGAACAGCTTCTGTGTTAATATCTGATGCTTTAAGTGCTGCTATTAATGTAAGGTTGATATCGCCAATATTACCCGTGTGTTTATCCAGAGCTGTTCTTATACCATCATCGCTGTACTTGCCATAAAAGTTATTCCATTTAAAGCTTTTCTGTACAAATTCATACAGGGCTTTAGCCTTCGCCATTTCATCAGTTTTGCCGGCAATTACATCTTCAACGCGGCCTTTCATCAGGCCGCTACGCTTAATCTGGCTGCCAAAATATTCGTTGCTTTTTAGTGAATAATCTACATCCTTCCACTCTTTGGTCACTTTTACGCGTGCATTATTATTGAAATTCGCATACTCAGACAATTCGAAATACATGGCTGAAAGGAAATTTTTAGATGCTGTCATATACTCCTCTTTAACAAAGGCAGGTACATCATCTATAACAAAGGTTAAGTTGCTGCAATCGCAGGTTGTGCCATAAAAAGAAAAGCAATTTCTATCCAGTTGTGAATCTTGTCTGGTAAGCTTTAATGGCCCCCTTAAAACGATGTTATATTGATATACTGCGGGGATATTGGCATGATATTCTGAATGTATTTTGGGGATATTTGATTGAAACTCCCATGGTTGAAAGTTAAACAGAAAAGGAGATTCAGTTTTGTATCGGTATTCAATAACACAGCCTCTGCGCATATTAGGCATGTCGAATTTTACAAGATCGAAATATTTGTTCTGTTTTACATTGAAAATTTTTGATGGATCGAGTGTGGTTTGTCTCATAATACCGTCATCGTCAAGGTACGAAGTCACAGCTTCTATATCTCTGGCAGTTTCGAAATGGTTGCCATCTTCTTTATCAAGCCTGATTACAATATTCCCTTCTGAGTTAAATGCCCGGCTATCAAATATTTTAATTTTAACATGGTGCTCAAATTGTAGTTTAATATTATCGCCGGTGGTAACATAAGCTTTGCCATATTCATTTAAAACAAGGGCATGGGCGCTGGTATCTTTATCATACCTTATCATCTGCAGCTCTTGCGCGGTAATCTTGCCAAATTCAAAGTCATCTGCAAATGATTGATAACAAGTAGCAAACAAGAACGAGAGTAGGAGTAATAGGGGTTTCATTAAAATTGTAATTAGGTGGGTATTAAATTAATACTTTATCGCAGAAAGCTAAAAACATTTAAAAAATATATTGTGCGGGTATAATCAGACTTTTTCCGATTTTTGTAGGGTAGACTTTACACCACCGAATGAAATTGAATTTAAAGCGCCCACTAGCTTTCTTTGATCTGGAAGCAACAGGTACACATATAGGAGTTGACCGTATTGTTGAAATTTCTGTTATCAGGTTAATGCCCGATGGTAGTGAAGAAGTGAAAACATGGCGTGTAAATCCCGAAATGCCGATCCCTTACGAAACATCTATTATACACGGTATATATGATGAAGATATTAAAGCCGAACCTAGCTTTAAAACCTTAGCCCCAGCCGTTGCCGAATTTATTGGCGATGCAGATTTGGCCGGTTTTAACTCTAACAAATTTGATATACCGATGCTGATGGAAGAGTTTCTGCGTGCCGGGGTACCATTTGATATCGAAGATCGCCACCTGGTTGATGTGCAAAACATATTTCACCAGATGGAACAACGTACTTTAAAAGCGGCTTACCGTTTTTACTGTGGCAAAGATATTATCAATGCACACAGTGCCGAAGCTGATACCCGTGCCACGATGGAAGTATTGCTCGCCCAATTAGAGCGTTACGAAAATACTGAGTTTGAAGACCGCGAAGGCAATAAATCTACTCCGGTAGTTGCCGATGTAGAGGCATTGCACGTGTTTACCAACATGAATAAAAATGTTGATTTTGCCGGCCGTATGGTATTTAATGCTGATGGTTTTGAGGTGTTTAACTTTGGTAAGCATAAAGGCAAAAAGGTAGAAGACGTGTTTGATGTTGAGCCTAGCTATTATTCGTGGATGATGCAGGGGGATTTTCCGCTGTATACCAAGCGTAAAATAGAAACTATATACAAACGCTGGAACGAGGCGCGTAATGCAGCTCGCCCGAAACCAACGCCGCAGCCGAAGCCCGAAGCAAATACGCTTGAGAAGCCTATTATCGAAAAGCCGAACAAACCATATCAGCAAAATAAGCCGTATCAACAAAATAACAATCAGCAACCTGTACGCAGAAAAGAAGAACCTGCAAAACCGGTTAACGATGATATGTTGAAATTATTGGCTGATAAGTTTAAGAAAGGAATATAAGACAAAGATATTTGGAGAAAAGAGAAAGGACAAGGGATTGAGGACAATAAGTCTTGATCTGTAATAGCCACAATTTGATCTGACAGTTTGGGTTGTTTATAAGTTGTCAGATGTGATTTGTGAATATAGCTTTTTCTCTTCTAAATGCATCGACTCAGATTCTTCTGAGCCCTTTTTGTGAG